>Ga0207086_1081_pt2 | contig 18207 bp, 18 predicted proteins | sample Alteio_BWMinHeat_54_FD_153540 | JGI IMG/M metagenome (GOLD analysis project Ga0207086, IMG submission 153540) | Enriched cells from forest soil in Barre Woods Harvard Forest LTER site, Petersham, Massachusetts, United States -... | ecosystem: Environmental > Terrestrial > Soil > Temperate forest >... | reverse complement strand
AACGTATTTTCTGGCAGAAGAAACAGCCAAGCGCTTGCTTTCAGACTTTAGGCAAGTGGAAGAAAATTTCAGGGAACTGGATACACAAACACGCCAGACTATCATTAAAAGTAATCTTGCCAAAGCTGATTTACTCGACAATATTTTTCAGCAACAAGATTACTTATGGAACACGGACCAAGGCAAAAGTTTTCGGGCATTTTGGGAGTTCCTGATGAGCGAACAAATGCAAAAAGAATTGGAAACCTTGCTTGAAAGAATAAATGCATTGCCTGCCATACAGGAAATAAAAAAGGAGCCGGTTGTTGATCGAATTAAAACTAACCTTGTTGAAGCCGGAGATAAAGTAAATCGCAGCAATGATGGACTTATAGCACAATTGCGAAAGTATGTTGAACAAAAAAACCTTTCTGAAAGCAGACATATTTTACACAACATTGAGACGATTGAAGGTTTGTTGATGGACTATAAAGAAGAAATCAATACACAGGAAACTTGGATAGAAATCAATGGGCTTTTCAAGCCAGTATTAACAATGGAACGGCCACTTTTCAGCCCTCCGGTAAAAGTTGCTTTCGAAGAAACCGCTATAGAAGATGGGCTGGCTGTTGCCGATACAGGTATATTATTCGAACAATTTTATGTTGATATAGAGGAATTGAGAAATAATGTAAAGGCATTACTGCGAAATAAATCACAGGTAGCATTATCTGAATTATTGACCCACTATCATCCCACCAAAGGGATAACTGAAATACTTGGGTATATACAACTTGCAACAAACGATGAGAAGCATTTGGTGAACCGTGAAGTGCAAGAAGAATTAATTGCGGAAAATCAAGAAAGCGGAAAGACCTATCGGTTACAAGCTCCGCTAATTATCTTTAACCGTTAACCGATGCAAAAAGAATATTCATTAAGCCTAATTGCCCTCTTAAAAGGAATTGTATATGACCATCAACGGGAAGTGTGGGAAAACTTATTACAATATGAGCATGATATAAAAAAGTATTTTTTGCCCTTAGGTCTTGATTTATACATTGACAAAAGTGAGGGTTTCTGCTTTTTAAGACAGATAGATTGGAGCGAAGAAGAAAATTCGTTGCCCAAACTTGCTGAAAAAAGGCCACTCAATTTTCTAAATTCTTTACTCTGCATTATGCTCCGAAAATATTTGTTGGAACGCGATGCACAAGGTGGCTCTGTCCGCACAACCATTACTCAACAAGAAATCATCAATAGAATAAAGATTTTCTTACCAGTTTCCTCAGATGAAGCGAAACAACAAGAAAAAATCATTACAGCCATTAACAAAATAGTTGAAATCGGATTTCTGCGAAAATTAAATGATCAAGAGTATGAAATACACCGAATAATTAAAGGTTTCGTAAATGCTGATGTGATTGACGAGGCACTTAAAAAGTTGCAGCAATACGCAGTAGAAAGAAAAACAACAGATTAATCTAAGTTGCCGCAATGGATACTTTGTTTGATTCATCGAGCCAAAAACTTGCAGGGTTTCGTCTTCAATACCTTGAGGTTCTCAACTGGGGTACTTTCAACAAAGACCGTTGGAGAATACAGCCCAATGGATATAATGCATTGCTCACAGGGGATATTGGATCGGGGAAATCTACATTGGTAGATGCGTTAACCTGTCTTTTGGTTCCCCAAGGTAAAATTACATTCAATAAAGCTGCAGGTGCCGAGGGCAAGGAACGTAACTTGCTTAGTTATGTGAAAGGTGAATTCAAAAAGGAAAAGGAAGATATAACTAAAATAGCTAAAAGAATATACCTACGCCCAGATGACAATACCTATACCGTTATAATTGGTAATTTTTATAATGAGGGATATGGCGAAAATGTTTGTTTGGCACAACTGTTTTGGATTGGTAAAGAAGGAAAGGTTGAAAAGTTATTACTGATCAGTACGGCCCCTCTTTATATCACTGCACATTTTAGTGGCTTTTCTGATATTAATGAACTCAGAAAAAGACTTCGCAACATTGAGAGCATTCAATTGTTCAATGATAATTTTTCGCAATACAGCGAACAATTCCGCAGGCTTTTTGGAATGAATAGTGATAAAGCCATTGACTTGTTCTACCAAACAGTATTCATGAAATCCGTTAACAGTCTCACGGATTTTGTTCGGGAACAAATGCTGGAACGAACTGACGTTAGAGAACAAACCGCAGCCTTACTAAAGCGTTTTGACGATCTCAACAAAGCACATGCTGCCGTTGTGCATGCCCGCGAACAATACCAAATATTAAAGCCATTAACAGAAGCTTGCATTGAGTACGGAAATACAACTCGTGAAATAGAAGATATCGAAGCCATGTTAGGCGTTGTTCCTGCATGGTTTGCTGAGAAGAAAATCGCGTTGCTCGAAGATGCTATTGAAAAAGCAAAAGGGGAAATTGAGAAGGAAAGCCAAAAGCAACAACGATTGTCAAGAGAGCTGAATGAACTTGAAAACAAAAAGCAAGCAATCCTTCAGGATATATCCAATAACGGAGGCAAACGAATTGAACAAATCGCAGAAGAAATTAAACGCCACGAACAAGACAAGGAGGACAAACGAAAGGCATTTGATGATTATGAAAATTTGGCAGTAAAATGTGGGTTAAAGAAAGTTGAAAACGAAAAAGACTTTCAATCGAACATAAACAGGGCAAATGAGCACAACCAGCAATGCGAAGCGAAGGAAAAAGAACTGCGTGAAAAGCGAGACAATCTTATCAGTGAACTGCGTAAACAGGAAACTGAATATAACTCAGAACAGGAAGAGTATCAATCGTTAAAAGAACGTGAAACACAAATTCCGGCCTGGTTAGTTGGATTCAGAACACAATTATGCGGTGACCTTCGCATAGATGAGGTTAATTTACCGTTCGCAGGAGAACTACTAAAAGTGCGAGTTGAGGAAACAGACTGGGAGGGAGCCATCGAAAAACTTTTGCATGATACAGGTATTAGTATGCTTGTTCCTAAAAATCATTATAGAAGTGTAAGCAATTATGTCAATGATAACCCTTTGCGGGGAATTGATGGGCGCGGTATTAAACTAACATATCTCGAAACCGATTTACAAAACATCACTCGTGTTAATAAGGATTTAGATAACGACAGTATTGTTTACAAAATTGAAATCAAACCTGATACACCTTTTTATGATTGGATAGAAAATTATATACAACGAAGTTTTGGTGACTATATATGCACTGATGTACAAAGATTGCAGCATGTGCCTTTTGGCATTACTCGACAGGGCTTAATCAAAAGCGGTCGGATACGCCATACTAAAGATGACAGAAGAAGATTGGATGACAAGCGTAATTATGTTTTAGGTTGGAGCAATACTGAAAAAATAAAAGCGCTGGAATTGTCCATCGAAAAACTGGAAGAGACAATTAAAAACCTTAAAACACAAATAGCTTCAGTAGAGTCGGAGGAAAAGGGCAATCGTGATCTAAAAATGCTATTAAGCAACATTCTCTATTTGAAAGATTTTTCAAAAATCAATTGGCAACACCACGTGGAGAAGATTTATCAACTAGAGAAAGAGCGAAAAGAACTGCTGAACAACAACGACAAACTCGCTCAGCTTGAACTAAACAAATCAGAAGTTGAGCAACAGATAACTGATACTAAAGAAAATGAAAGACGGGTCACTGAAGAAATAGGAGGATTAAAGAATAGTGTACAGACCTACGAAACGCAAAAGGCAGATGCGAGCAGTCAAACAGAACTAGCACAGCAAAATCTTAAAGAAAAATGGTTTGTTGTTATAGAAGAAAAATTGCTTGACAAAAGTATCACACTTCGAAATGTAGATAGCCGACAAGAAGAATTCAGAAAGAAATTTCAGGGCGAGAATGGTGAATTAAAAGATCTTCGTAATAAACAAACAAGAACAAGGTCTTCTATCGAAAGAAGAATGCGCGAAATTAAGGAGCACTCAAAAGCTGAGTACGATGAAATATCCGAGAGTATTGATGCCAGGGCCGAGTATATGAAGAAATACGAAAAGTTAGTTTCGGAAGACTTGAAGCGGCATGAAGAAAGGTTCAAAGATGAGTTAAATAAGAACACCATAAACAGTATTGCGGTATTTGACAGTCAGCTTCAAAAACACGAAAACGACATTAAACAAAAAATAAGAACCATTAATCAGCACCTTTCAACGATTGTTTATAATTCAACGCAAGACACGTACATCACCATCCAAATGGATGCCGCCTCTAATAAAGATGTCCATCTTTTCAAAGAAGAATTGAAGAAATGCTACACCCACTCCTTTAGCAGTAACAATGAACTATACACTGAGGAGAAGTATGAACAGGTAAAACGGATTCTTGATCGCTTTGCCAGTATGGAGAGTATCGACAAGGATTGGACTAATACGGTTACCGATGTCCGACAGTGGTTTGAGTTCAATGCCAGCGAACGTTATCGTGCAGATAATACTGAAAAAGAGTTTTATGAAAGTTCAGGAGGTAAAAGCGGTGGACAAAAAGAAAAACTAGCCTATACTATTTTGGCCAGCGCATTGGCTTATCAGTTTGGTTTGCAGTTTGACGAAAATAAAAGCCGCAGTTTTCGTTTTGTTGTTATTGATGAAGCATTTGGGCGAGGAAGCGATGAAAGTACCCGTTATGGATTAGAGTTATTTAAGAAATTAAACCTGCAGCTTCTTATCGTTACTCCCTTGCAGAAGATTCATGTTATTGAGGGGCACGTAAACTCTTTTCATTTCGTCAGCAATCGTGAAGGAAATAACTCTCAGGTTAGCAATTTCACAAAAGAAGAATACGAATTGGAAAAATTGAAGCGCAACGGTGTTTTTCAAAAAGAAGTAAAATATGATCACACCGGATGAAATAAAAAAACAAGCTTCCAAATGGTGGAGAGCCTTTCTTCAAAGTCACATATCGGGTGAACCATTCTTTCCAAAAAGAATCGACCGTATTGGTAAAGTGAAACCAGGAGATGTAACAAATCAATTTGAAACACTTCAGTTGCAAATTGAAAGGCTCTATCTTCACTCCAAAAATAAAACAGGAACTGGATACTTAGTAAAGACCGAACAACAGAACTTCAGGCGAACGGGGATTCATGAGTTGCCGGAGTTCATAGAATTTGAAACACAGGATGACTACATTTCTTTTATTGGAAAGAAGAAAGAGTGGCAAACATTTTTGACAAACTATAAACAGGTTACTGAAACAATATTAGCATTGCAAGAATGGTCGTTTAATAACTGTTTATGGTTATGCGAACCCAAAATAAACTGGGTTGATATAATGAGAGTGTGCCAATACTTCAAGCAAAATCCCATACCCAAACTGTACATAAGAGAATTACCTATAAACGTTCACACTAAGTTCGTTGAGAGAAACCAAAGTTTAATCAAGGAATTGCTTGATGTTCTTATTTCGGGAAACATCAACAAGACAGAAAAACAGTTTGAAAAAAGATTTAATCTTAAATATGCTGAACCGCAAGTTCGGTTTAAAATTCTTGACAAGAAAATCAGCCAAAACCTCTTTTCAGGTATTGATGATTTAGCAATTTCTATAAGCCAATTTGAGGCATTGGTTTTGCCAATCAAAAAAGTGTTAGTTGTAGAAAATAAAACAACGCTTTACACAACCTTAACTCTTCCCAAAATGAATGAGACTATTGCAATTTTTGGTGGCGGATATGGCGTTTACAATCTTAAAAATGTTAGCTGGTTTAATAATCTTGATTTACTTTATTGGGGCGACATTGATGTACAAGGATTTGAAATATTATCACAATTCAGGAATTACTTTTCACAGACAAAAAGTGTTTTAATGGACAAAGGAACCTTTGATAAGTTTTTCGAAGACGACAAGGGGACGCTAACAACAGTTTCCGCAAAACTTAATTTAACAAACGATGAACAACAACTCTATAATATTTTAAAGACGAACAACTGGAGGCTTGAGCAAGAAAAGATATCATTTCACTACGTGAACGAATATTTTAAAAATGACTAACGTCCCTATTTTAATTTATCTGATAGCAAAAATGCATTGTTCCACGAGATAGAGTAAGAGATTCCTTGTTTATGCCACCTCATCATAAACAAACATCACATCGAAATCAAAATGTTCAGTTTCGCTTTTTATTTCAATAGTGACTTTTATTGGATATTCGCTGCCCTTTAAAGTTCTTTCCCAAACACTTTCTCCTGAAATATTAATGGGGTGACTTAATGTAAGAACAGGATTGAAATGATACAAACTGATCATTGCCGTAACAGAGCGAGAAGGGGATTCAACTGCGCCTCCGGCATTGTTGTGACATGTTATTTTAAATGTTAAATTCTGAGTGATCAGCTTTGCTCCCCAATCATCAGGTACTTTCCAGTCGAATAGCGGAGTGAGTATTAGTTTATTTATTTCAACAAAGGATGATGAATTCATTAATAGAAATTCTTTTTTCCTTTCTCTATCCTTCAAGACAAACATCATATCTTTTTTTACTGAGGTTGTGGCCTCTGCGGTGTAGTTGGTTCCTTTTCCCACCCCGTGTTTTACAATAAGTCTTTTTTCTAACATGTCCATAAGAATTCGTTTTACGGTTGGCAGCGGTATGTCTAATTTTTCAGCTATTTCACCTGATTGGCACCCTGGATGACTTTCTATAAATGAATAAATTTTTTTCTCTCGAGGAGATATTTTAGACAGGCTGTTCTTTGTCTGTAATTTATTGATCAATTGGTTTTGAATGTTATAAAGGCAACTCAAAAAGAATGTGGCCCAAGGATAAACATCTTCTCCAGGTCGCTGACGTTGGCATTGCATTAGCACCGCATAATACTCAGCCTTCCTATTTTCGATCTCATGTTCAAAGCTCACATACTGTATCCATGAATAGGTTTGACGCAGCAATAATAATGTTGCTAGTAATCGACTCAATCGTCCGTTGCCATCTTGAAAGGGGTGGATGCTTAAAAAATCGTAAACAAAAATGGCTATGCGAACAATAGGGTGTGTAGTATTATCTGAGTTGTACCAATGCACTAACTCGCGCATAGCGTCCTCTGTTGCAAAGCCTGGATCGGTAGTTTTGAAGATTATGTATTTAGTCCCATCCGGATGTGTAGCTTCTACGGCATTGCTGTGCTGTTTGTAATTGCCTCGATGCCACGAGTCCTTTTCACTGTGTTTCATCAGGATGTTGTGGAGCATTTTCAAATTGCTCTCGCTTACAGTAATATCTCTGAATGATTCCGAGATGATATCCAAGGTCTCATAATAACCTATTACCTCTTGCGCATCCCTTTCTTCCAACTTCGATACTTCCAGGTTCTTGATCAGTGCTTCAACTTCATCATCGGTCATTTTTGAGCCCTCTATGCGCGTAGATGCCCCCACGCTTCGAACCGTTGCAATTGATTTAAGCTGTTTTAAGCTTTGGCCTTCCCTTTTTTCTACGGCTGTCCACGAGCCTCCAAATTTGTCAATCTGGCTAAGCTCATTTATCAGTTTCCAATCAGGTAAAAGGCGGATAGTATGGACAAATTCACTCATAAATGATACGTATTTATCCGTAAATATACGGATTTTATATCAAACATGAATAAATGATACGAAATGATCTTTATATATCCGTAAATGAGCTAAACACATATCCTGAATGGCAAGGCATTGAAGGCAATAGCCTACAATCTTATCTTTGTAAAAAACCGCAACTTTAATATGCAAAATGAATTTCTAAGAGATGCTGACTTAATAGAAAACTTGGACACACCAATTGGCAAGGAAATACTGGATTGTCTTCTTCTAAAAACCGGTTCTGAGCTAACCAATTTGCTCGAGGAATATACCCTTCAGGATTTTATTGATGATCGTTGTGAAGCATTTTATGAGACTCTTACTTCTGGCTATCAAAGTAGTTCATATCAGAATGGACCGATTGGTCATACAGGGGTACTCGAACTTGCCCGTGCCGAAGCGTTTCGTGATCTTTAAATTTACTTTTTTGAGCTTTATTTCTAGTCACTTTTTTCAAGCGCCACCCTTTAGAAATATCTATATTTGAATATGAAATCCGTGGAACGATACAATGCGAGACTGAAAAGAATGAATGAAACTGTAAAAAAAATTAAACCAGTTTCCTCAAAAAAAACAAACGTGTCGCCAAAGCCTTCACCATCCAAGGCTTGAACATAATTCAGTCAAAAGTTATCAATTTGCCTGAGCTCATAATAATAGCCGGACCAAATGGTGCCGGAAAATCCACTACCAGCCATGATCTGCTTTTTGACCTGGGTATTTATTCGTTTGATTTTGATAAGGAATTCTATTCTTCATGGGCAAACTTTGGATACGACCCTGTCGTTGAAAATGGAGTGAAAGAATCTGTGAGCAGACTTTTTGAGAAAAGGAAGCAAGAGGCGATTATATCCCGTTCTTCATTTTCATTTGAGACCAATTACAACAGCCATGAAGTACTAAAAACGATTGATGAATTTAAGAAGGCAGGATTTTCAATTGAACTAATCTTTATCGTTTTAGAGACCCCTGAAATCGCGATTGATCGTGTTAATGACCGCGTTTTAAAAGGTGGTCATTACGTGGATGAAGAAACAATTCGGAGAAGGTTTTATGATGGCCTAGACTTGTTGGATTCAACATTTTCGCGTTTTGATATGGTTAGCATTTATATCTCACGACAGAACTTAATTAGCAGTGCCATTTTGTTTGAGTCTAGAAGTAATAAAGTTGAATTTTTCAATCCGATTCCTGAATCGGTATTTATTCATTTACCAAGACTGAAATCTTTTGTTGATGAAAGAACTGCTGATATAATTTAGTAAGCAATGAAGGTGTTTTTGATTAGACACGCAGAGAGCGAGGCAAATGTGGGGAATAAGACTTCTCACCCTTCCGACATATCTATAACCATTAAAGGCAAGTCGCAGTCCTTAGAATTGGCAGATGAAATTACTGATATACCAGATTTAATTATCGTCACGCAATATCTAAGAACCACTCAGACAGCCTTACCCTTATTAAGAAAGTTTCCTACTGCAAAAGTTGAAACATGGCCACTATATGAATTCACGTTTCTCTCTCCAAACTCATGCAGAAATACAAATTCCAAGGAAAGGTTACCTATGGTAAATGAGTACTGGGAAAAATGTGATCCGGATTTTATTCATGGAATTGGAGCAGAATCATTTAATCAGTTTATTGAAAGGATTCATGGATGCCTCCAAAAGTTAAGTTGGACTGAGTATGGATTCATTACAATTTTTACCCATGGTCATGTGATAAGAGCCATCAAGTTACTGATGGATTTTGAACAACCGACTTCCCGAATTTCAATGAAGCTTTACCGAGATATAATGCTTACGTACCCAGTTTATAACTCAAAAATATTTGAGGTTGAACTACTCAACAATAAGACCAACTAATAACTGGAGACAACCTATTGATATTCACCTTATCCATTTGTGGTAGAAGGAAGTTTCCTTTTTTAAAATTCCATTTATACCTCATTTTTGGGCCGTTTAGGCCTTTTTTTCTTAACCGAATTAAAGGTAACTTTCCGAGAGCCCATCCATCTTTCCTTGAACGGAAATGTGAGGTGGGCTTTGATGTTTGGACTCCTTTGATTAATATTTAAAATGAATTTTACTCCTTTTCACGCAAAATATTTCGCTTATGAATTGACCAAAAGAAGTCCTGCTGATAGCATGCAAAAACTTGCTACAACCTTAGTTGATGTTCAGGCTCAGGTTGACTTAAACCCTCATCAAGTGGATGCTGCTTTGTTTGCATTTCGATCTCCCCTATCAAAGGGAGCAATTTTGGCCGATGAAGTTGGACTTGGAAAAACAATTGAAGCAGGATTGGTTATTTCTCAAAAATGGGCTGAAAGAAAAAGAAGGATATTAATTATTGCACCGGCTAATTTAAGGAAGCAATGGAGTCAAGAACTTCAGGACAAATTCTTTCTTCCATCAATTATACTTGAGGCCAAATCCTTTAATCAGTATTTTAAAGAGAATCAAACTAATCCGTTCGACAGAAAAGAAATTGTGATTTGCTCTTATCAATTTGCTCGGGGTAAAGAATCAAATATAAGTAGTGTAAAGTGGGACTTGGTTGTAATTGACGAAGCGCATCGACTTAGAAATGTTTACAAGCCCAACAATATTATTGCCAAGACCATCAAACAGGCACTAGAGCACGCGCCAAAAATACTGTTGACTGCAACCCCGCTCCAAAATTCATTGATGGAACTCTATGGGTTAGTTAGCATAATAGATGAATATACTTTTGGAGATACTAAAAGCTTTAAGACACAATATAACCGAAGTGATTCGGGAGATGAAGATCAATTTCTTGAATTAAAGGAGAGATTAAAACCCGTTTGGAGGAATTCATTGTAAATCCACAAAAGTATATGGACTCTGTTACGGCAATCATCAAAGCGGAGTTACACAAAATAATGATTGACGGAATTCAATATGACAAGCTTGTAAATGACGAATGGCGAATGACTCAATTCGAGGACGTAGAAATTCTTAGTTATTTACACAATCGTCTAGAAGTAAAACGGTCTGTGTATGATGCGGTAGTTTACGACAGCGAAGTCGAACGAAAATTCGCCGAAAGTCTTGATAAACGCAACGACATTAAGCTCTTCGTAAAGCTGCCTCCATGGTTTAAGGTAGAAACACCTGTCGGGTTTTATAATCCCGATTGGGCTATAGTGAAGGAGGAAGATGTGAAAATCTATCTCGTAAGAGAGACTAAGTCTACTAAAGACTTTGAGAAGTTAAGAAATTCGGAAGCTGATAAAGTACGGTGTGGAAGAAAACATTTTGAGGCATTGAATGTAGACTTTCAGGTTGTTGTAGAGTCCAAAGAAATTTGAAGTTATGAATGAAGGTGAAAGAATTTCAAATGCGAGTTTCTTTAAAGCTAAGGCATTATAGGAATTTCTTTACTATGAAAAATTTACTGAGGTTACATGAAGCAATTGCCATTGTGTTGCTAAAGCAGCCAAACAGAGCGGCTTCGTTTGACAGAATAGCATTGGAAATTGAAAAACGTGGATTATTTCCAAATCGAAAGGGTAATATATCTCTTTCGAAACAAGTAGAGCTACGAACAGTTCAGAGCCAAGGTAGGTATAAGCACTTGTTTGAGAGGGTAAATGGTAATAGTGTTAGACTAAAATAACTCGAAACTCATTGCATGTGTTGATTGGAAGAATAATCTTTACAAATTCAGGAAATTGCAGTCGTGCTTAAAATTACAACCCCTAATTATTTTTTACCTATAGTGGAAGCCCTTACTCCAGGCGATGTGCTTGGTTCAGGAACCACTCAACCAAATGTGATTCGAGGTATCTGTCGTCAGACCCAGGTAAAATCTGATTATGTAGTAAAGTTTCGCAAAGCACAGCGCATGTCCCCTGAAGCTAGTGCAAGAGAGTTAGTGGCCGCATTCATGGCTATGGAATTAGATTTCAACATACCGGCACCAGCCATAATTAATATTTCAGCAGATTTTGTAGAGGCAATGCGTGGAGAACCAAATTTCATGGTGGCGAGTAACAGCTTAGGGTATAATTTTGGCAATGAATATGTGAAGGAAGGATATCAAGCATTAGTTCGAGGTCAAAAAATTCCAACCGAGCTTTTGGAACGCCTCCAATATCTATTCGCGTTTGATGTGCTTATCGGAAACTCGGATCGAAGGACAGAAAAACCCAATTTCCTGACCAATGGAAAGCAGGAATTGATATTTGACCATGAATTAGCCTTCAGTTTTACCTTGCTTCTTCCTTTTTCGAGGAATAAAGAGCCGTGGATAATGAAGGCTACGGAAATGGAATGGATAAAGGATAACTACTGTTATGGAGTACTAAGAGGGAAAGACATTGATTTTTCTAATTTTGTGGCTAAATTCAGTGTTTTGAACCCAACTTTCTGGCAAAAGGTAGCATCCTTCGTTCCGGTTGACTGGCAAACAAGTCAATTGACCGAGATTCAGACACATGTAGAAACTATTATACGAAACAAAGACGTTTTTAAAACAGAACTAAACCGGATTTTGAAATGATTAAGTACCAGTACCAAATGATCAGGTATATCCATGACCGGATTACCGGTGAATTCGTAAATGTGGGCTTAGTAATGTTCGAGCCGACTTCCAGATTTCTGGAGTGTAAAGTGATTACTAAGTATAGTAGAATATCGCAGTTTTTCGGTGAAATCAATGGTAGCTTTTTATTGACAACATTAAAGCAATTCCAAAATCAAGTCTCCGAAATATCTAAGACGATTGATGAGTTTCTTTCCAAGAATAAGGACTTTAAAGATATTTCCTCTATAGCTAACTACCTTTTACCGAAAGACGATAGCGCCTTGATAGTAACAGATATCAAATATGGAATTGATGTAAAGGTGGAGGCAGCTTTTGACGACCTCTATCATAGATTAGTTGAAAAGTACAGTCATGAAAATGACGAAGAGCAACACACCGATCATTATGCATGGCAAAAGATTTACAAGACTTACTTTGATAAAGTTGGTGTAACACAAAAACTTAAGAAGCATTCTGTTAAAACTAAGAAGGACTCTATTGATTTTGATAAAGCCTGGAAAAACGGAGTGTGGAACTGCTATCAGACGTTATCATTTGATTTGAAGAAAGCAGACTCCATCAAAGGTAAGGTTTATAAATGGTCTGGTATATTAAAGGAATTAGAAACCTCTCAAGAAAAAATGAGTCTTTACTTCCTTACTACTACACCTAAAGTAAATTATCCTGAACTCAATGATTTCATTAAATCGACCTTGACTGATCATGGCACAAATAAGATCAAGATTTCTATTGTCACAGAATCAGAGGCAGAAAATTTTGCGGCCAAGGTTAGAAAGGACATGGAAGTATCGAAAGTTATATAATTGATGGTAGGTGGTTGTTAAAAAAATAAGGCAGTTACTTAATTTGTAACTGCCTTATTCCTAGGGATTATTTGAGCCTTTGTAACTCAAGATTCATTAAATTTTCTTTTTTTCAAGTACTTTGAGAGAAGCTCACTGAGTCTTTCACTGATCCTACTTTCTCTATTCAAAATATCCTGAGTGGGATGGTATGTAATGATAAGAAACGAAAAGAGAAGTATTAAGAGAGCTATACCGAATTTATATAACAGAATTACATCTTGTAAAGGGAGCTTATCTTTAAAAATCTCAAGAGACGCTAAGAAAAAGCTAACTAGACCGGTGTATATCCACGTATAATACTTAAGCAGCTTGATTTTTATTTTCCCTTTTATCTCGAAATACTCTTTAGCTGATAAAATTTCTTCTTGCGAATCGATGTTCAATGAATCCATTTCCTTTTCGAACTCTTCCCACTCAATCTCTTCATAAGTTGTCGAATTCCATTTTATGACTTTTTTGTGGTAGATGTCATTCGCGACTTGAATTATGAAATATCTTAGCGAGGTTATCATTAAGATAAAAATAATGATGGCTTGCACTCCATACCATAGAGTATTTAACCCAATAGAGCTTTCTGATTTAAAGAATAAAGACAAAGTAATCCCCCAGCAGACGAATGAAGTAAGCGATATGATTTTTTGTGAGATTGAGAATTTAGAGAAGAACAATTTAAAAAAAGTCTTAAAAGACGACCTGATTTTTTGGGTGGTTGTGTTCATAGTATTTTTGTTTAGTTGTTGAAAACACTAAACGGTACAATGAGAAAATTATTATTCTAATCAGATTCGATTAAAAAATGACTTTGTTAATGAGTTATCTAGGCCTGTCTTTTCAGTGAGACAACTTTCTCAAATATTGAAGCTCTTAAGTCATCTTCAAACTCTGATAAATAGTTCTCTGTTGTTTGCTTATCAGCATGACCAAGTGTTTCTTGAATAAACTCAGTGCTTGCTCCGCTATTCTTAAGGCTGTTAGCAAGGGAGTGCCTGCTTTTGCGCATTGAGATTTTCTTTTCAATGCCAAGCTCTTTCATTATCTTTCGAATAAGCTTGCTCATGTTTGAATTGAGGCTCCGAAGCTTGTTCCAGTTTTCTTCCTGAGATGCGCGTGGATCGCGAAGGGGAAAGATAAAATTCTCTGGGGCTCTATTTTGATTTCCAATTTTCTTGATAAATTCCTTTAGGTCTTTCGTTAAGTAAATCTTAATGTACGGCCTGTATTCTCTCAAGGTATTTTTCGTTTTCTCCCTGTAGAAGACTATGAAGTCACCCTGAATGTTTTTGAAACGGAAGTTTGCGATGTCCGATAAATATGCTCCGTTGCAGAAATAACAAACAAGCCAGTAGTCACGAGCGGTCATCCTTTCTATCGACTGTGATTTATATTCGTTCAGTAGCCGGATCTCACTCGGAGTTAGAAAATCTTTTGGCTTTCGTTCATAAGGTGGAATGTAGTTGTCAAAAGGATAGCACTCCATCGGAATGTATTTCTTCTTTTTTCTGGCATAGTTAAACATTGCCCTTAACGTTCTAGTATTGATGCCGACTGAGTTGGTTTGCTTCCCAAGTTCACGCATCCATTTTTCATACTTTACCAGAAATGAAGGCGTGATTTCTTCAAAGTATAAATTCTTTTTGCTGGCAAAGTCAAGGATTGAATTTACCGACTGCTTGTAGATGGACAAATTCCCAAGCTGTTCACGTAGTTTCATTTCTCCAGCCAGTTCGTTATACACGAATAGGAGGGTTGACTTTTCATATGACTGTGGCTCCTCGTAATTCTGATTAAACTTATTTTTGAACGAGTCGTAATTGAAGAACGGCATCAACCCCTCAATTATCCCTTCTGCTTTCTTTACAACACTGTCAATTGAATTTCTGATGTCCTTATATCTGTATTTTGGATTGCGCTCGAAGGATTTTTCAAATTCATCTTCCGAGAGATCAATACCAGTAGAGTAGGACCGATTATCTTCTCTTGTCATTGAGACTCGAATCTTCACCGGGTAAAGATCATTGTCCTTTTTTCTTCTTTTATCCAGGATGACGGTTACGGTTGGCTTCTTCATTTGCACAGCATTTGCACAGCACAACCTATAAAATGTGGCGAAGCAGAAAAAATTATTTCGACTTTATTTTCTGATTATCAGCGCTTTGCGTAAATTGGATTAAGTTCGGAAAAGTTGATTAAAGCGTATGCATCAGCTTCCCAAGCTGAGGGTCGCGAGTTCGAGCCTCGTTTCCCGCTCTAAATACAAATCACTTACGGTAATTTTAAAAAACCCCGATTAGGGATTTGCACAATTTTGGCCGACTTCCTTGAATACTGCAGTCAATTGTCCGCGCTTGATAAACCAGCGACTGATGATTTATTTAGGAATATAAAAGTAAGGACTTTTAAAAAGGGGGACCATCTATTGAGTAGCGGCAAAGTTTCCAGGCACTTATTTTTTATTAACGAAGGATTCACTAAGATGTACTTTATCAAAGACGATCAAGAATTTATCATGCGTTTTTTTTCGGAAGGTGTTTTGTTTACTGCTTTTGAAAGTTATCTAGCCAGCAAGCCCTCAAAGTATGCGATCGTGGCTTTGGAGACAACTACCGTAACACTCGTCGATCAGGAAAAAATGGAGGAACTTTGCAAAAAGCACCATCGCATGGAGACCTTCTTTAGAAAATTGGTTTCTATTGCCGTGGTAAAAATGACAAAACGGATAAGTGAGATGCTCGAAGAAAATGCAACCGAGCGATACAACCAGTTTGTAAATGAAAATAGAATAATACTCCATCGGGTCAGCCTGGGTGACATGGCTAAGTATCTTGGCATCACGCAACAGTCGCTAAGCAGAATCAGAACGAAAAAATAGTTTTTTACCATTTGGTAAAAGCTGGTACTCTATGTTCGGGTAATTTTGTCATAACAAAACGCAAAAGATTATGACAGCAAACACAAAAACAATTTGGACCATTGATCACAACCATTCCATCGTTCAGTTCAAAGTGAAACACCTTGCGGTTTCAAACGTATCCGGAAACTTCAACGCGTTTAGCGGCAACCTTGAAACCGACAATGAAACGTTCGCAGATTCTGCTATTTACTTTGAAATCGATACCAACAGTGTAGATACAAACAACAGCGAACGAGATGGTCATTTGAGATCTCCTCATTTCTTTGATGCCGCGAAATTTCCGAAAATCACCTTCAAGGGTACACTGCAAAATGCAGCTGGAGAGTTTTTACTCGTCGGTGAATTGACTATACTGGAAACCACCAAGACTGTGAATCTTAACGTTGAATTTACTGGGACTGGCACGGGAAGGTTTGGTGATACAAGGGCCGGCTTTGAAATCAATGGCAAACTCAACAGAAAGGATTACGGTCTTAACTTTGGTCTTTTAACAGAAGCAGGAAGCCTGGTCGTGGGTGAAGAAATAAAGCTTCATTGTGACATACAATTGATCAGGCAAGTGGCAACAGAAATGGAAGCAACAAGTAAAGGTCTGAACGCTCCGATGCAGCTTAGTTGAAATTTATTGCAAACAATAAGAACTGCTTTAACAGTGCTCACCTCTTCAGTAGTACAACAAATGCCACCGTCCTAGCCGTTAAAGAAATCTAAATTGGAACCGAACACCACAAAAAAAATCATGTCCAAGAGTGATGTGATGTTTATCGGGTTAAATTTACAGGCAGATACGATTTTCTATGCTCGACATTGTTATTGAATCGCGGCGAGGCTACCAAAAGAAAGTTCTAGACCTGCAGCTAGTCCACCTCCGGAAGCTCTTTCGTGAGTGCTTTTATGTAACGAAATAGACAATAATTTTTCCCATTAAACCCTTAACTATTTATGAAAGCAAAAATAGGAATCAAAGAAAAGTCTCTCGAAAAGATTGCACACGAATTGGCCAAACTATTGGCAGATGAGTTTGTACTTTACACAAAAACAAGAAACGCTCATTGGAATGTGGAAGGATCTGACTTTTACAACAAGCATAAATTCTTTGAAGATCAGTTTAATGCCTTGGATGAAATCCTGGATGAAGTGGCCGAGCGCATTCGCACCCTTGGTCACTATGCACCCGCTACATTAAAGGAGTATCTGAAGCTTACCCAACTTACCGAAGCTTCGCGTGAAGCAAATGATAGCAACGGTTTTATTAAAGAATTGCTCACAGACCATGAAAGCATCATCATATCGTTGCGCGAAAACATCGACAACATGGCCAAGGAGGGCAAGGATTTTGGGACAAGCGATTTTGTAACTGGACTAATGGAAACCCATGAAAAAATGTCTTGGATGCTGAGATCGCATTTGAAAGGTTGAGAGCATTGACAAAAGCAAAACGGAGTTATCTCGCCGCTGAACCCCAAAAGCCTACATCAGAATATCGAAGCCTAAAATTTCTATTCCTCCGGAATTTGCTGGAGTATTTTCTCATTTCTATAAAGCGGTTAATAGCTCGACTGATGCTATTCAGAAAACATTAAGATCATTGGCTCTCCGATGGCTAGCGAATTTCCACGAGATTGAAAGCGAGAATACCTTCGTCATGTACGGTCCAAGAGTGATTTTCAAAAATGCAATCGAAAGATGCAATTAGCTGATTATCTAAATCTTCAATATACAGTCTGCGAAACGAGGCAGGAACAACGTTAAATAACTCTATTCCTATTTTCTTCCTGATTTTTTCATTTAACTCGACGTGACTCAAAGAATAAACCTTGCCCCAGTTTAATTTCTGAAGTGATGGCTTATCAACTTGGTATTGGATTCCTATTGAAGATTGAATAATGGATAAAAAGCCAATAGACTGCTGACTTTCGAACAATTCACAATAAAACCTGGAGAAAACCAAATTGGAAATTGGAATCTTTAGAACCTCAATCAATTTTCCCTTTTCCTTTAGAACATCAGCAGAACTGATGCTCAGGGTATCTGAATACTCCATCGCTTTTTAAAAAGATCAACAAAGAAATTCAAATCTTATCTCTTTAAGGTTGTTAATGCTTTATCAATCGGTTAACAATTTGTTATAGTTCACATAGAGTTAACCGAAAAAAAATTCTTGGCAAATCGATGCTGCTTTAAAGCTTTCAAACTTTGCGGCTGGGAGTTGTGGCAGCTTCCGTGAAAACTTTTAAACCCAAACTAATTTCTATGCAGTCTATTTTATCTAAGATGAAAGGTAA
>Ga0207086_1114_pt1 | contig 18393 bp, 18 predicted proteins | sample Alteio_BWMinHeat_54_FD_153540 | JGI IMG/M metagenome (GOLD analysis project Ga0207086, IMG submission 153540) | Enriched cells from forest soil in Barre Woods Harvard Forest LTER site, Petersham, Massachusetts, United States -... | ecosystem: Environmental > Terrestrial > Soil > Temperate forest >... | reverse complement strand
CGTCCGCAAAGGCAAATCGCAGCCCGTGGGGTCGCTCACGCAGATGGGCACCATCCGCCTGGGCAAGCGCACGGACGCACGTTCACCGCTCATCAAGAAATTCGTTCCACTCGCCGAGCTAACGGACCTGACCTTTGGCGGGTGGGACATCTTCAAGGACAACGCTTACCAGTCTGCGGCGAATGCCGGCGTACTGAATCCGCAGGACTTGGAAAAGGTGAAGCCCTTTCTGTCCACCATCAAGCCCATGAAGGCCGCGTTTGACCACGATTTCGTGAAACTGATTGACGGCCCCAATATCAAGAAGGGCAAAAACAAGTACGAGCTGGCTCTGCAGATCAAGGATGACATCGACAATTTTCGCAAGACTTCGCGTGCTTCGCGGCTGGTAACCTGCTGGTGTGGTTCGACGGAATCCTTCGTCAAGCCCGAAGAAGTGCACTCCACGCCGGAAAAATTCATCGAGGCGATGAAGTCCAATCACCCGGCGATCGCTCCCTCCATGCTGTACGCCTGGGCCTCAGTCACTAGCGGCGTGCCTTTTGCCAACGGCGCGCCAAACCTGACCGTGGACATTCCCGCGATTCAGAAGCTCGCGCACGACCACAACGTGCCTATCTGCGGAAAAGATTTCAAGACCGGTCAGACGCTGATGAAGACCATCCTCGCGCCCGGCTTCAAAGCCCGCATGCTGGGACTGGAAGGGTGGTTCTCCACCAACATTCTCGGCAACCGCGACGGGAATAAGTGGAGCGCCAGTGAGACGAGGACCCGGGCTCATTCAAGACCAAGGAAGAATCCAAGCTCAGCGTGCTGGAATACATTCTCCAGCCGGACTTGTACCCGCAGCTGTACGGCAAGATGTGCCACAAAGTGCGCATCAACTACTACCCGCCGCGCGGCGACAACAAAGAAGGCTGGGATAACATCGACATTTTTGGCTGGCTCGGCTACCCGATGCAAATCAAGGTGGACTTCCTCTGCCGCGATTCCATTCTGGCTGCCCCGATCGTGCTCGATCTCGTGCTGTTCCTCGACTTGGCGCAGCGCGCGGGAATGCGTGGCATTCAGGAGTGGCTCAGCTTCTATTTCAAGTCGCCCATGACCGCGCCGGGCTTGTACCCGGAACACGATCTCTTCATTCAGTCCATGAAGCTGAAGAACACCCTTCGTTGGATGAAGGGTGAGGACCTCATTACGCACCTCGGCCAGGAGTATTACGATTAGTTTGCGCTAGGCGCCGTGGACTTGCGCCGATTTTGCTTCCACGGCATCGAGCACGCGGGTGGAGTAGATCAGCGCCGCACCGGCGTTCATGCTGACGGCAACTCCGAGTGCTTCGGCGATTTCTTCTTTCTTAGCGCCGGCTTTCAGCGCCGCGTCGGTGTGCACGACGATGCAGCCGTCGCAATGAGTAGTGACGGCGACGGCAAGGGAAATCAGCTGGCGCGTCTTTTCATCGAGATGATTCGTCTTCGACCCCGCGGCAGACAGCGTCTGGTAGCCGCGAACCGTGTCCGGCGAGAGCTTCATCAGTTCGCCGAGCCGGGCGCCGATTTCCTTTTGGTATTGGTTCCAGTCCAGCATCATGGTTTTCTCTCCTTTTTTATGAATCCGGAATCGACCGCGATTATACTCTCTGCCTGTGTGAGTGTGATATCTTCTCCAGTTCACCCGAGCCTGCCGGGTTGTATCGCGGTTGTAGCGGCGCGGCGCATCTCTCTCCTCGTGCGCCAGTAGAGCAGTCGAACTTATTCCAAGGAGCCGTATTCATGAAGAATTCCTACAACGGGAAGGCTATCCCCTCCGAAGGCAAGCCGATCGGTTTCAGCGGCGGCGAGCTGCAAGTGCCGGACGCGCCGATTATTCCGTTCATCGAAGGGGACGGAACGGGGCGCGACATCTGGAAAGCGTCACGGCGTGTGTTCGATGCTGCGGTGGAGCAGGCGTACGGTGGGAAGCGGCGGGTGGCTTGGTTTGAGGTTTTCGCCGGCGAGAAGGCCTTCAATACCTTCAAAGAGTGGCTGCCGGGCGATACCGTCGACGCCATCCGCGATTTTCGCGTGGCCATCAAGGGGCCGCTGACGACTCCCGTGGGCGGAGGTATTCGCTCGTTGAACGTGGCGCTGCGGCAGATTCTGGATTTGTATTCGTGCGAGCGGCCGGTCCGCTATTTTACGGGCGTGCCTTCTCCGGTGCGCGAGCCGGAAAAAATGAATGTATTCATCTTCCGGGAGAATACCGAAGATGTGTACATCGGGATCGAGTGGAAATCCGGTTCGCCCGAAGCGAAGAAGCTGCTGGAATTCTTGAATAACGAGATGTTGAAGGATGGGAAGAAACAGATTCGCTGGGACTCCGGCGTCGGTATCAAGCCGATTTCCCCTACGGGAACGAAACGGTTGGTGCGGCGGGCCATCAAGTATGCGCTGGCAGACAAGCGCAAGAGCGTGACGCTGGTGCACAAGGGAAACATCCAGAAGTTTACCGAGGGCGCGTTCCGCGACTGGGGCTACGACCTGGCGCGCGAAGAGTTCCGCGCGCAGACGATCACCGAGCGCGAGAGCTGGATCGTGGACAACCTCGACAAAAATGCGGCGCTCACGGTGGAGCAGAATGCGGCGCTGATCGAGCCGGGGCTCGAGTCGGCCACGGATGCTTTCAAGAAAACGGTCTATAGCGAAGTAAAGCAGACGCTCGACGCGATTTACAAGACTCATGGCAAGGGGCAGTGGAAGCAGAAGTTGATGATCAACGACCGCATCGCGGATTCCGTGTTTCAGCAAGTGCTTTTGCGGCCCGATGAATACAGCGTGCTGGCAACTTCCAATTTGAACGGAGATTATTTGTCGGATGCCTGCGCGGCTCAGGTGGGCGGGCTGGGCATGGCGCCGGGATCAAATATTGGAGATGGATTTGGCGTTTTTGAAGCGACGCACGGCACGGCGCCGAAATACGCGGATAAAGATGTGATCAATCCGAGTTCGGTGATGCTTTCGGGCGCGATGATGTTTGAGTTCCTGGGCTGGAAGGAAGCGGCCACGCTGATCGAGGGCGGCATCGCGCACACGATTCAGCAGAAGCGGGTAACGTACGATCTCGAGCGCCTGATGCCGGGCGCGACCAAGGTGGGCACTTCCGCGTTTGCCACCGCGATCATTGAAAATATGAAGGGCGCTGCCGTCGCTCGGTAGTTGGAAAGAATATTCTCCCGCAGTGACACAGAGGGCGCAGAAGATTCGCTGAAAAGAATTTTGCCGGAGACAAGGAGCAGCATGAGCAGAAAAAAGGTGACGGTAGTGGGAGGCGGTTTTGTGGGGTCGACCACGGCGCAGCGAATTGTGGATATGGAACTGGCCGACGTGGTGCTAACCGACATTTTGGACGGGCCGCCCGCAGGCAAGGCGCTGGACATGATGGAATCCGGGCCGATCACGCGGACAGATTCGCGTGCCACAGGCATTTCTACGGCGACCGGCGATTACTCCACGACGGCGGGAAGTGACGTGGTCGTGATCACCGCGGGGTTTCCGCGCAAGCCGGGGATGAGCCGGGACGATTTGCTGAAAGCCAACTACGACGTGGTGAAGGCCGTCGTCGAGCAGATCGTAAAACATTCGCCGAATTGCATCATCATCGTGGTGACGAATCCGCTGGACGCCATGGCGCAGGCGGCGCTCAAGGTCAGCGGTTTCCCGAAGAGCCGCGTTCTCGGCATGGCAGGGGTGCTCGATTCGGCGCGCATGAGCACCTTTGTGGCGATGGAATGCAAGGTCAGCGTGGAAAACGTGCACTCCTTTGTGCTCGGCGGTCATGGGGATGACATGGTGCCGCTGCCGCGGTATTCCACGGTGGCGGGAATTCCCCTCCCCGATTTGTTGCCGAAAGAGCGCATCGACGCTATCGTCGAGCGCACGCGCAAGGGCGGCGCGGAAATCGTGAACTTGTTGAAGACCGGCTCGGCGTACTACGCGCCGTCTGCCGCAGCGGTGGAGATGGTGGAAGCAATCCTGAAGGACAAGAAGAAAATTCTGCCCTGCGCCGTGTACCTCGAAGGCGAGTACGGAATCAAAGGGCTTTTCGTCGGCGTGCCCGTGAAGCTTGGCGCCAAGGGCGTTGAAGAGATCATTCAGATCAAGCTGACCGCGGAAGAAAACGCCGCGTTGCAAAAGTCGTCGGCGTCAGTGCGGGAGCTGGTGACGGTGCTCGGACTGTAAGTAACCAACCGTCGGCAATTTTCTTTACCAACCGAAAACTTTCCCGGCACCGTATACCAGAGCCAGCGTGAAGCCCGCGATAACCACTTCACCGATCGCTCCGACCGCGAATGGCCGGAGCCCCTGCTTGCGCATATCGCTGAAATTCGTCCGCAGGCCAACCCCCGCGAAGGTAAGCAGAAACGCCCATCGCGAAAGATTCGCGAGCGCCCCGACCTGGTCCTTGTTAAAGAAGTGATAGGTCGCAAGGACCGAGATCAGCAGGAAGCCGAGAACGAACTTCGGGAATTTCTGCCACAAGAAGGCCGCCTTGTTTCCCACCGCCTTGGCCTGCCCCTGGCTGGCCCAGTAGATGGCATAGCCAAGAACCACGAATCCGATCATGGCGTTTCGCGTGGACTTGACGAGGACGGCGAGCTTTGCCGCGGGGTCGGAGTACAGTGCGCCCGCGGCGGTGGCTTCGGCAGTGTTGTCCACGGCGTGGCCGGCCCACAAGCCATACGCGCGATCGCTCAGATGGAGGACGTGCCCGATCACCGGAAATGTAAAGAGAGCCAACGCCCCGAGAGCGAGAATCGCCGCAATGGAGAACGAGGAATCTTCATCGTCCGCTTCAATGGCGCCCTTGGTAGCGATGATCGCGCTGACCCCGCAAACCGCCGAGCCAACGGCAAGAAGCGTCGTGAGTTTGGGTTTGAGCTTGAACAGGCGGCCGAGAAAAGTCATGAACGCGAGGGAACCGACAATTTCAATAGCCACGAGAATGAGGCTGACTCCGCCGAGCTTCAAAATATCGCCAAGAAGAAAACGGGCGCCCAGCAGCACGATTCCGGCCTTCAGCCAGAATTCATAGGTGGCGACGCCCGTACGGAAAAGTTCCGGGACGCCCACCGTGTTGGAGATCAACAGGCCCAAAATGATGGCCCACAAAACGTATTCGATATTTGGAAACGTCCAGTGATGCGCCTTGGCATAGGCGCCGACGTTCTGCTCGAGCAATTTGCCCGCATAGCCGACTGCGGCAACAGCAGAACTCCGGGGATGACGCGCAGAAATCGCAGCGCCGGCTGGACCGGCCGAACCTGAGGAACCGTGATTGCTTCAGCCATGTTTCGCTATCTCCCTTTTTCCAAGAATCTTCACCAGGGGACGTGCGTGAACACACCCACGCGGACGAGCAGCGCCAAGAGAAAGGCCACCAGCACTGCCCAGGTGTCGAGCGACAGCTTCCAACGACTTTCAGTTCTCCCTGCTTCCACTTCTGCGCTCATACGTATGCTCCTGTCGATTTAGCTCACCGATGTTTGGTGCCAAGCCGGATCTTTCCGATTCGTGCCCCAGAACTGTGCATTGATATTCTCAACGTCGTGTGATGCCACACGGCCGACGATCAGCAGAGCCGGCGCCGGGAGTTTTTCTTCGCTCGCGAGCCGCGCGACGCTCGACCAGCGCACTTGCTGTTGAGAATCCGTGGCATGCGACACGATCACGCACGGAAGGTCCGCCGGAAGCCCGCCTGCAAGCAAACGCTCGGAAACCTCGGCATAATCTGCGCCGGGCATATACAGAACCAGCGTGGTTGTGCTGGTGACACAGCCCCAATCCATCGCGTTGCCGTCGATTCCGCGCGAGAAAGTTGTCAGCAGAATTTGCGAGGCCACCCGGCGATCGGTGAGAGAAATTCCCGCTGCCGCCGCCGCTCCCAGCGCCGCGCTGATGCCCGGAACAATTTCGTATTCAATTCCGGCTTTGCGAAGCGCTTCGATTTCTTCCCCCGCACGGCCAAAAATCGATGGGTCGCCGCCCTTCAGCCGGACAACGGCCGGCCGTGTCCGCCCATACGAAACCAGAAGCGCATTGATTTCATCCTGGGTTAGGAGTTTCTGTCCGGCGCGCTTGCCCACGTTAATGATCTCGGCAGCAGGCGAAATCTTCGCCAAAACAGCATCGCTGACGAGCGCATCGTGCAGGACCACGTCGGCAGATGCGAGCAGGCGTGCCGCTTTCAAGGTGAGCAACTCGGGATCACCCGGTCCCGCGCCAATGAGATAAACCTTGCCCATCATGCCACGCACTCGCCGCGGCCCAGCTTCAGGGAATAGGTCTCCGTGTCTCCCCAGTCAACGAAGATATCCTCGGAAGTGGCTGTCACCTCCGCCAAGGGGAGCAGCCGCTCTTTGATGGTTTTGTCCGGCGTGCGCGCAACCCATGAGGAAAACGTTTCCGCCGGTTGCCGGTCCGTCTGGTAGAACGCCAGAAGTTCGCGAATGATCGCGGGAATGGGCCGCGCAGGAACAGACATGATCTGGCGCCCAAATCGCACGCCATCGGCATTCACTTTGCCGCCGAGCAGGAGCTGGTAATACGGAGCCTGCTGTTCGCCAACCTTCCTGACGTTCCCATAAAAACCGATATCGGCAATGTGATGATGCCCGCACGAATTGGGGCAGCCGCTGATTTTAATGCGCAACTTTTGGATTTCTGGATCGGTGTAGTCGTTCAACTCGCGCGAAAGAACTTCAGCCAGCGTAAGAGAGCGCGTAATCCCCAAATTGCAGGTGGTTGCTCCAGGGCATCCCGTGACATCCGAAATGGTGCGCGCGCCGGCCGTGACCAAATCAAAGGCGCGAAGCTCGTCGAAGATCGCGCGCGCGCGGTCAAACGGAACCCACGGAATGACCAGATCCTGATTCACTGCGATGCGCACACCGGTCAGTTCGTTCTTTTCCAGAACATCCGCGAGCCCGCGCATTTGGTTGCTGTGCACCGTTCCGGCAGAAAGTTTGACCCACACCGCGCCGTATCCGGCCTGGCGCTGAGACATCAGATTGTGCTCGGCCCACCGGTCGTATTCCGGATCGGTTTGCGGTTCGGCCGCGGAGGAAGTTAAAGGCGCCGGCGCAATGGTGACCAGTGATGGCTGGATACGAGAAGGCACCGTAAAAGTTTCCGCCGGAGCCTGCGAAACCTTGCGCTTCTCCGCAACCAGGCGGCGGAACTCTTCAATGCCTTTTGCGCGCAAAACGAATTTCAATCGCGCCATCAGCTTGTTCTTGCGGTTCCCCGTTTCCGTGAAAACCCGCAGGACAGCCTCGATGGTGGGAAGCAGCTCCTCTTCGGGCAGAAAATCAGTCAGGACCGCAGCCTCCGTGGGCAAGCTTCCCAGCCCGCCGCCGACAAGAACCTTGAAGCCGCGATGCGACGTGCCGTTGTTGCCGCGCACCTGCGCGATGAGCCCGACGTCGTGGATGCCGGCAACCGCGCAATCGCCGTCGTTCTCGCAGCCGGAGAAAGCGATCTTGAACTTGCGCGGCAAGTCGTGAAAATCGGGATGGCGCAAGAGATATCTTGAGACGCCCAAAGCGTAGGGGGTAACGTCGAATGCTTCGCCGGGGCAGATACCAGCCACCGGGCAAGCCGTGACGTTGCGCACCGTGTTACCGCAAGCCTCTCGCGTGGTAAGGCCCGCGTCGGCGAGCAAGCGCATGGCCGCGCCCACGTTTTCGAGTTTCACGAAATGGAATTGAACGTTTTCGCGCGTCGTGAGGTGGCCGCGGCCGGTCGAATATTCGTCGGCAATAACCGCCAAGACGCGAAGCTGCGCAGGCGTGAGCACGCCGGCGGCGATCTTGATGCGAAGCATCTGGAAGCCCGGCTGCCGCTGCCCATACGTGCCGTGTTTCAGGCGGAAAGGGCGGAATTGTTCCGGCGTGATAGCGCCGCTCTGAAGGTCTCGGATGCGCTCTTCAAAGCGAACTATTTCCGCTTCGATGGCTTCTCGACTGTGCCTTTCTTCGACTTCGGTTAAGGTTCCCACACCCATGATTCTTGGCTCCCAAGTTCTTGCTCTGAAAAATCCTCGATCCAAAACAAAAAGCCCACATAACCAGGTTCTCTGGCATGTGGGCTTCGGAACTTTATGATTCAGCTACAGCTAAGTCCGGAAACTCCTCTGGCCAGAGATGCGTGTCATGCGACACGCAGCGTTGCACGTGCAGGGACAACACATCATCTGGCAGCAAGTGTTCATGAAACTAAAGAATACTTTCCCGGCCGCCCCCTTGTCAAAGGGGAAGGCCCTCTAAACATTAGATGCATGATATTCAAAAATGTAATCAATGGCAACCAGCAATTTTTAGGGCTTCCCGGCTGCCGGAGCCGGCCCCATCAACGTGGCCGTCTTGATGGAGTCAAGCTTGGGCCAGTTCTTATCCAGGTAGGCCTTGCCCTGCTTGCCAATCAGATCCTGATAGTCAGGGGGTGTGCTATCGCCATATTGGTCGTAAAACATATCCACCACTTTCATTCCTTGAGCATCGACGTACCCGAAAGGCGAGAATCCTTGCCGGTCGAGACCCGCGTTGTCCTTCAAATTGATGAAGATTTGCGTCGAGCGGGTATTTGGCATGCTCGTTTTCGCGTACGTCAGGTAGCCACGCTTGTTGGACTGTGTGACGGGCTCGTCCTGGATATTGGCCTGGTCCCACGCGGCCGCAACGGGCGGATAAGCGCTGATGCCAAACTGAACGATGAACCCGGGCACCACGCGGAAGAAGCTGGCGTTGTCATAGAAGTGGTGCTTCACCAGATTGTAAAAACGGTCCGCACCGATCGGGGCCCACGCACGATTCACGGTCACAATAAAGTCTCCGCGTGTGGTTGTGAACTTTACACGAAACGTGTCCGGAGCTTTTTCTTTGAGGAGAGCAGCGCGAAGAAGCGCGCGGTCATAGCCCTGGCGTGGAGCTGCTGATGGCGCGCTCGCCGTCGCCTCAGGTTGCGCTGGCGCTGGGGCCGGCGTTTCTGCCTTTGGCTGGGCAGGAGCCTCGGCCTTGGGCTGTTCCGGCGGCGGCGCTTCCGCAGTCTGCTCTTTCGCCTTACAGCCGAAAAACAGCGTTCCCATTGCGATAGCGCCGATAAACCACTTTACGCGTTTCATTTTCTAACGTCCCCCTATGCATCCTTCTAAATTCTTTTCTGTCGATTTTACTACCTGGCATGCAACTCGCGGCTGGCGCGCTCGACCTCCGCCATCACACGGAGAGTATTTTCTCCGAGAATTTTCTTTACGTCATCCTCGGAGTAGCCTTTTTGCAACAGGGCTTCGGTGATTTTTGGGATCTTCGTGGCGTCTTCCATGCCGTAAGGCATATTGGCGCCGTCGAAGTCTGAGCCGAGGCCCACGTGATCGATGCCCGCGACTTTCACCGCATGGTCGATATGCTCCATGATTTTGCTGAAATCCACACGCGGGAGTTTGCCCTGCTCGACGTACTCGCGTGTGATGCGGTCGCCTTCGATGAGCTGGCAGCCTTCGTTGTCGCCGCAGCGCTTCATTACCTCGGCGCTGATAGCTTTGTTCAGCTCCGGATTAGCTTTTTCTGCGTCGCGGAATTCCTGGCTGAGAAAGCCCACGTGGTAGTTGATCTGCACGACCCCGCCTTTCGCCGCGAGATCCTTCATCATCTGGTCGGTCATGTTGCGGGGTGCATCGCAAATGGCGCGGCAGGAGGAGTGCGAAGCAATGAGCGGGGCCTTGCTCGTCTCGAGAACATCGTAAAATGTTTTGTCGCTGACGTGGGAAATGTCCACCATGACGCCAAGGCGGTTCATTTCGCGGACTACGTCTTTGCCGAAATCGGTAAGGCCATTGTGCACCGCCTTGTCCGTGGAAGAATCAGCCCATTCGTCATTCCCGCTGTGGGTGAGAGTCATATAGCGAACGCCCAGCGTGGCGTAACTGCGCAGCACGCCGAGATCGCTGTTGATCATGTGGCCGCCCTCGACGCCCATCAGCGCCGCGATTTTGCCCTGTTTGCGAGCTTCGCGGATTTCGGCCGCTGTGGTCGCAAGAACGATATCATTCGAATGCTTGCGAACCTGCTCGCGCACTGCGTCGATTTGAACAAGGGCGCGATTTACAGCCTCAGGACCGGTAATTTTGCTGGGTATCCAGATGGAGAAGAAAATGGCGCTGAGGTTGCCTTCGCGCATGCGGGGAATGTCGATGCTCCCGGCAGCGCTTCGCGCGCCAAGATCGAACTTGCCGTCAAGAAAGCGCTGCGTCGTGTCGTCGTGCGTATCCACGACGATGGAGGAGAAGTGTAGTTTGCGCGCTTTTTCAGAAATGGAATCGGCGGAGACGGCAAGACTCACAAGACCTGCGACGGAAACCCACACAACGGCTAACAGCATGGCACGAACCATTTTCCCCCCAGAGGACGAAGCATAGATTGTAAACGGAATCGAGCGGAGAAAAGACGCGAAATTTCAAGAGCTGGATCGCGCGGGCCGGCCCTTCCGTTCTTGCGGTCTCAGGACCAACATCCGAAAGCGCAGTCCCACGGCGACCCCAAATGCGCCATTCGAGGGTAGCACCACAAGAAAACGGCAGCCGCAAGAACCAACACAACCAGGCTGACGCGGACACCGAAGATGCTGCGCGGCAAGCTACGCAGGGCGAGTGCGATAGCCACTCCCAAGAACATCGCTGCCGGATAGTAGTAATAATAAAAGGTACCTTTTGCGGGCGTAACGGCCCACTGCAGCAGGTTGGCAGCGTAGAGAAGAACCACCAATCCTTCGGCCATGGCGAGAGACTTCCAGAACCGCCGCAGGCAAAACAACAGGGCTGCCAAGCCGGGCCACATGACAACGGGATTGCCGATCAGGTAGGACAAAGAGCGCTGGGGAGAAATGTTCAGCGGCCACCTATACCATGCCGATGTGATTGCCCCGTTGACCACAATCGCGACATGGAATCGCCAAATGAAAAGATTCATGGCCACCAATTGATGAATCCCGAAAGGCAAGTGAAGGCTGCGGCACAGCGGCCAGTACGTAAGGCTGTAGGAGAGGACGGGAACCACAATCAAACCCAGGAGAATACTAGGGATTCCGATTCGCCGGAGGTTCCGCGAATAACGAACAAGGGAGGAGCTGGCGTCCACAATCGATCGGTCCGCCATCCAATACAGCGTGAAGCTGACCACGAGCAAAACTGCCAGCGTATCCACGGCGTTCCATTTGCAAGCGCCTGCTAACCCCAGCAGGGCGCCCGCACAACACAAAAGAATTCGGCGTGACGTCGCACTGAGATCCAATTCGAGCGCCGCCGTGTAGACCACTAACCCCCAGAGCAGAAAGAAAACCAGAAACGCGTCCATCATCGCCACGCGGGACATCACAAAGAGAAAATTGTTAAATAAGGTCAGCGATGCTGCGATGCAGGCAATCCGGAAGTCCCGCGCGAGAAGATACGTCCAAAGAAACACCGCCGTCAGGGTCAGGGCGCCGCAAACGGAACCGGCCACGCGCCAGCCAAACGGATTGTCCCCTGCCGCCTTGATCGCAACGGCGATCAGCAGTTTTCCCAGCGGAGGAGCTTCAGGATTGGGATTAGGAGCGTCAATCAGAAATGCCTTGGCCGCCGGGACATAATTGGCTTCGTCATAGATCATCACCCCGGGGTTGCCGATACCGGCCCAGAATAGCGCCAAGGCGACCACGCCGAACATCAGCGCCGTGACTACCGGACGGCGAAGGATTCCTATCTGGACGGAACTGTCCCCCGCTGGATCGCCGGCCGAACGTTTCTCCATTCGCTCCTGCCCGACAGCGATCGTTTGGGAGAATTCAGATTTTGGTTGTGGAACGGAGGGGCCATTCCCAGCGAGTTTGCCCATGAAACAATTATGGCAGGGTCAATCGGTCACGGTCTTGATGCACGCAAAAAACTGTTGCCGATCGGTTAGCCGACAAGCCAGCCCAGGAGCGCTTGTTTCCACGCGTCGCGGTTCACTTCCGCGATGGACTCGGTCAAGGGAATGCCCTTGGGACAAGCATGAACGCAGTTTTGCGCGTTGGCGCATTCCGCAATGCCCCCGGGACCCATGAGGGCCGCCAGGCGTTCGTTTTTATTCATCGCTCCCGTGGGGTGCATATTGAACAGGCGCACCTGGCTGATGATGGCCGCGCCCACGAACTGATTATGTTCGTTCACCTGTGGACAAACCTCGAGGCAGTTCCCGCAAGAGATGCAATTCGAAAGCGGATAGCCCTTTTCCTGAATTTCGGGCGACACGCGCGGGCCTTCGCCAAGACTGTAAGTGCCATCGATGGGAATCCAGGCTTTCACGCGCTTCAGGCTTTCGAACATGAATTGTCGATCGACGGTGAGATCGCGCACCAGCGGAAACTTCGACATCGGCTCGATTCGAATAGGCGGTTCGAGATGATCGACAAGCGCCGAACACGCCATGCGCGCCTTCCCGTTGATGAGCATCGCGCAGGACCCGCAAATCTCTTCGAGGCAATTCGAATCGTAGGAAATCGGCGTGGTTTTCTTGCCGTCGCGCGTGACGGGATTCTCGGCGATGTCGCGTAGGCAAATGATGACGTTCATGGAAGGACGCCACTTGAGAGAGAATTCCTCCCAGCGCGCCGCTTCCTTCGGTCCCGCTTGCCGTTTTATTCGAACGATGACCTGTTTTGTTTCTGCCATAAACCCTCGACCACCACCGGCCTCAGGCCCGCAGGCCCGAGCCACTGCTTCTATTTCGCCGCGTCGTAACGCCGCGGACGTGGCTTGATCAAAGAAACGTCGACCGGCTCGTACGTAAGCTGGATATCGTTGTTCACCCACTTCGCGCGCGTAGTCTTCAGCCAGTTGGCGTCGTCGCGCTCCGGAAAATCCGGCTTGTAATGCGCCCCGCGGGACTCATTGCGGGCCAGCGCGCCGAGCGTGACGACTCGCGCCAGGATAATCATATTTTCCAATTCGCGCGCGAAGTTCAGCGTCTGGTTCGACCACTTCGTGCGATCACTGAGGTTGATTTTCTTGTACCGCTCCTGCAAAGCACGAATCTTCGCGTCGGCCATCTCCAGGTTTTTATTGATGCGCGTGACGGTGACGTGCTCCGTCATCAAGTCTCCCAGTTCGCGCCAGATCGTGATGGGGTTTTCCGAACCGTCCCGGCTGATGAGCTTCTGATTCTTTTCTTCCTGGCGCTTCCGTTCGGAGTCAAACACCACGGACGGCGTGGACTCCGCGCCTTTTTCCAGATTCTTTGCGTACTTCACCGCCGCCGGACCGGCAATGCCTCCGCCAAAAATACAGGAGACCAGCGAATTCGCTCCGAGCCGGTTGGCCCCGTGGTACTGGTATTCGCACTCGCCCGCCGCGTAGATACCGGGAACGTTGGTGGCCTGATCTTCACCATTCACCCAGATCCCGCCCATGGTGTAGTGCATCGCCGGAAAAACTTTCATCGGCTCTTTGCGCGGGTCGACGCCGCAGAACTTTTCGTAGATTTCCAGAATCCCTTCGAGCTTGCGGTCCAGCGTTTCCCGCGGGATGTGCGTCACATCCAGGTACACCGCCGGCTGCCCATCGACGCCGAGTTTTTCCTGATACACGATGCGGTGAATCGCGCGCGTAGCGATATCGCGCGGAACAAGATTCCCATACTTCGGATACCACTCTTCCAGAAAATAAAAGCGCTCCGCCTCAGGAATGCTTTTCGTCGCGCGCTTCTCCCCAGGATTGCGCGGCACCCACACGCGGCCGCCCTCGCCGCGCGCCGATTCGCTCATCAACCGAAGTTTGTCTTCGCCGGGGATCGCCGTCGGGTGTACCTGGATGAATTCGCCGTTGGCGTAGTCCACGCCCTGCTGAAAGAGCGCGGCTTGCGCCGAGCCGGTGCAGACCACCGAATTCGTCGACCGCCCGAAGATCGCGCCGTTACCACCCGTGGCAAAGATGACCGCGTCCGCCGCGTAAGTCTTCACTTCCATCGATCGCAGGTCCATCGCGCAGATGCCGCGGCACACGCCGCCTTCATCGATCACCGCGGAGAGAAACGTCGCGCCTTCAAACTTCTTCACCTTGCCTTCGGATTCGTGCCGGCGCACCTGCTCGTCGAGCGCATACAGCAGTTGCTGCCCCGTGGTTGCACCCGCGAAAGCCGTGCGGTGATAGAGCGTGCCGCCGAACCTCCGGTAATCGAGCAATCCTTCCGGCGTGCGGTTGAACATGACGCCCATGCGGTCCAGAAGATCGATGATGCCCGGCGCCGCGTCGCACATCCGCTTCACCAGCGGTTGATTCGCCAGAAAATCCCCGCCATAGATCGTGTCGTCGAAGTGCTTGTCGATCGTGTCGCCCTCGCCCTTCTGGTTCTTGGCAGCGTTGATGCCGCCCTGAGCGCAAACCGAATGTGATCGCTTCACCGGCACGATCGAGAAGAGCTCGACCGGTATCCCGGCCTCTGCAACGCGGATGGTGGCCATCAGGCCGGCCAAACCTCCGCCCACGACTATGATTTTTGGCTGTCTCATTTGGTTGGCAGGTAAGCAGAGAACGGATGCCAATCGAATCGGAAACTAAGAATGATCAGGATCCCGACGACGCTGAACGTAACTCCCACAAGCGCGCCAAACCGCCCCGCCGCTTGCTGCGCCTTGACAGTAGCGGCCAGCCCCCACTTGCACAGGAAATTCCAGATGCCCACGCCGAGATGGAACGACGAGGCGAGCACGCCGGCGACAAAAAAGGCCAGGTACCACGGATTCCGCATGTCTTCGGCCACGTTTGCATACGTCGACCTGCCATGCGTGAGCCAGCGCTCCGTGTAAAGATGCCAGCCAATATACGCAAACGCGATCAGGCCCGTGTATCTTTGCGTCAAGTAAAGCCAATTTCCTACCCACGGATACGCCGATACGTTTGATTTGCCGCGCAGCCAAATGTAAATGCCGTATCCGCCGTGAAAGAGCATCGGCAGAAAAATGCCTCCCCATTCCACGATCAGGCGGAACGGTATGGTCTGAAGCTCCTGCGAGGTGGCGTTGTACTTCTCCGCGCTTACCAGCGCGGAACTGTTGGACCAGAAATGCTCCGCCAAAAATGCGCCAACGGGAAGTACCCCGGTAAAAGAATGCAGCTTTCTGAGGAGATAACTTGTGTCAGGCCGGGTTGCCGTCGAAGACATGCCCTCTCCGCCGCGTAAGTCCCAGCCGATCGCATTGAATGACTCGGGAGGAGCGTTGAGAATCCGCGGCGAAATCAGTATAGGCACATGATTCCGGGTATGCAAGTTGGACTGTTCTTTCTGCAGGCACAAACAATCCGAAATCTTCTTGCGGCAGCAGCAGGAGTGCCGGAAAATAACACCTGCCGGAGGGGATACGCCGGGCTCAAACCTCTCCTGGCCTAAGCCCCCAACATTCTGCCACGCGCTATGAGCACAACAAAGAGTCTGGTTTCGGAGATGGAGCGCATCGCCAGTTCCCTCGGCACGGAGCGAGGGGACGAATCGCAGATTTCCCTTTCCTCCGTGGCTGAAAAAATCGCCAAAAACCTGGGCGTTAGAAATGATGAAGTGGCCATCCTGGCGCTTTCCACCCGCTGGCGGCACCTGCACTTTTTGGTGCCGGAAGCCTTGAAGAAGGTCGGTTTTATTCCATTGTCGAGCAATTCGGCCCTCGCCGCGCGCACCGCCCGCGATAGCCGGCCCGAGATCGAGAATAATTTTTCCACCGCGCGGCACGCCACCGTCTTCGAAAGCGTGAAAATCACCGGAGAAGCTGCCGAAGCGATTCACAAGATGATTAGTGCGCCGATCCTGCTGGATGGCAAGGTCATTGGTGTCATTCAAATCACCCGGAAAGGCCCAAACGCGGCCAGTGCGGGCCCCGACTTCACCGCGGACGACCTGGGAAAAATCCTGGCGCTCTGCAGGCCTCTCGGCAAGCTGCTCCACCACATCGCAGGCGAATGATCCTTCCGCGCCTGCTGGAATTGTCATCCCGCGTTCATGATTTTGCCGCTCTTGCCGCGTTCAGGGTCGGAAATGCGTTGACACTGCAATACCTTCTTGTTACTTTTCAACAGCGGGAAAATTTTTCGCGCGCACACTACTAACGGAGGCACGGCAAACCGGCACCATGGCGTTCGTTGCTAAGAAAATTTTTCTCACCAAAGGCGTCGGTAAACATCGTGAAAGGCTCTCCAGTTTCGAGCTCGCATTGCGGAACGCAGGGATTGCGGCTTGCAACATCGTCCGCGTCTCCTCCATCTTCCCTCCCAACTGCAAATTGATTTCCCGCAGCGAAGGATTGAAGCACATCAAGCCCGGGCAAGTCGCGTTCACGGTCATCAGCGAAAATTCCACCAAGGAAGCGCACCGGCTCATCGCCGCCAGCATCGGTTTGGCGCTGCCCAGCGACAAATCCATGTATGGTTATCTGTCCGAGCACCACTCCTTCGGTGAAACCGAGGAAGTCGCCGGCGAATATGCCGAAGAACTCGCCGCGGAAATGCTCGCGACGACGCTAAACGTGGAATTCGATCCGGATTTGTCCTTCGACGAAAAAAAAGAAGTCTATCGGATTTCCAACAAAATCGTCCGCACCATGAACGTCACGCAATCCGCCGTCGGCGACAAGCGCGGCCTATGGACCACCGTCCTCGGCGCCGCCATCCTCATCGGCGAAGACGACTAGTTTTTTCTGTTTCGTCCTGGAGGCTCGATGCGTCCGGTTCTCCGTGTTGCGCGCTTCGCGTTCTTCTTCTGCTTCGCCCTTCTCACGCGCTCCGCATTCGCTGCCGACCGCGTCACCATTCTCTATGACGCCTTCGGCAGCAATCAGGCGCTCACCCGTGATTGGGGATTCGCCGCCCTCGTCGAGCACGACGGCAAGCGCATCCTCTTCGACACCGGCAACAACCCGGAAATCTTCGAGCACAACGTCAAGGCCCTCAACGTTGATCTCACCAAACTCGACTTTGTCGTTATTTCTCACCGTCACACCGATCACGCTTCCGGGCTGAAGTATCTGCTCAAGATCAATCCGGACGTCACCGTTTACGTCCCCGCCGATGGCGCCAACGGTTTTGGCGGTACAGAATTTCCTCAGGCGTTCTTCCGGCCCGAGCCTTCCCTGCCCGCGAAAATGCGCTATTTCGACGGCGCTTATCCCGAGCACGGCCGCGCAGGCAAGCTCTACGACACGGGCCAATTCGTCCTCGTCGATAAACTCACTGAAGTCGCTCCAGGCATTTTTCTGGTGTACACCGTTTCCAAGATTCAGCGCACCCTCGAGCTCCCCGAGCTCACTCTCGCCATTAAAGGACCGCGCGGACTTATTCTGGTCGACGGCTGCTCGCACTCCGGCATCGAGGAAATTCTGCAAGCCGCCAGCGCCGTGGACCCGCACACCCACATCGTTTTCGGCGGCCTGCACCTCGTCCAGACACCCGTGCCCGACATCGATCGCCTCGCGGATTCGCTCAAAAATAAATGGAAACACGATGAAATCGCTCCCGGCCACTGCACGGGGGAACCCGCCTTCCTACGCCTGCAGAAGGCTTTCGGCGATCGCTATCTCTACGCCGGAGTCGGCACGCGGCTCGAAATACCCTAGAAAAGTCTTAGCCGCAACAGGAGGGCGTCAAGGCCATGCGCGTCTCTGCACTGCTCATCCTCATGATTTTGGCAGTGGTTTCCGTCAGGTCGCAGCAAGCCGGCGCGCAGCAACCTGCCGAGTCCCATGTAGTGCCGCTGAAAAAATTCTCGCCGGACCATAGGTTTGAGACGGTATCGGGTGACCCCGCGAAATCCGGAGAGCCCTTCGTGATTCGGATTCACGCCGAGGCAGGATACATCATCATGCCTCACACGCATCCGATCGACGAGAACATCGTCGTGCTGAAAGGAACGTGGGCGCTAGGCATGGGCGAGCGCTACAACCCGCACGCGCTCGAACCCATGGAGGTCGGCACGTTTGGACTCTCGCCCAAGAAAATGGCGCACTTCGCCCTATCGAAGACATATACGATCCTCCAGATCCACGGCATTGGGCCCTTCACGACGCAATGGGTGGTACCGGTCTATAGGCTGACCGATAAGGGTGTCCTTTTGCAGACATCTGCTGCTGAGCCAGGTCATCCCGCGCCAACGAGCCCGCCGGGCTGCTTCGTCTTGAAACTCGGCGACCGAGTAAGTGGCAGTTCGGGCGAGGGTGTTGTGGTCGAGGCTCAGTGCACTCCTGGCCAGCTCACGCAGTATCGTGTCGAGAAACCAGACGGGGACCATTTTTGGGCGCAACGCGACGAATTGAACGCGAAGCCTCCCAACTAGCTTTTGCGATTCGGCACCCCATTCGACCTCTTAAC
>Ga0207086_1113_pt1 | contig 18461 bp, 18 predicted proteins | sample Alteio_BWMinHeat_54_FD_153540 | JGI IMG/M metagenome (GOLD analysis project Ga0207086, IMG submission 153540) | Enriched cells from forest soil in Barre Woods Harvard Forest LTER site, Petersham, Massachusetts, United States -... | ecosystem: Environmental > Terrestrial > Soil > Temperate forest >... | reverse complement strand
CCGGAAGTCAGAAGAGTGGCGCTCAACAAGAAAATACAAAGCTTCATTCTAGTCAGCCTCGGCGGGTGCGCCTTCGGTAGCAGCGAGCAGCTGGCGTTGCCTGCCTGCTCCGGACCACTTCTCGACCAGATAAAACATGGCGGGAATGAAGAAAATGCCAATAAGGCTCGCAGCAAGCATGCCTCCGATGACAGCTGTACCCATAATCTGGCGAGCCACAGCTCCGGCTCCGGAAGCGGTCCACAGCGGGACGGCACCCAAGATGAATGCGAACGAAGTCATTAAGATCGGGCGAAGTCGCAGCCGCGCTCCCTCAAGCGCCGCGTCAGCCAAGGGCTTGCCCTGTTCGTATCGTTCCTTCGCAAACTCCACGATCAAGATTGCGTTCTTCGCCGCCAAGCCAATCAACATCACCAAGCCGATTTGCGAGTACACATCGCTTTCGATCTGCACCATGTAGCTTGGTAGCAGCGCGGTGAGAACTGTGCGCCGCAACCACAGAATGAAAAACGCTCCGAAAATTGCCACCGGAGTGCTGAGAAGCACGCTGAACGGAAGAGACCAGCTTTCGTACAATCCAGCGAGAATCAGGAACACAAACAGTAGAGAGAATCCGAAAATCGCCGCCGCAGGAATACCTTCCTGCGCTTTCTTTTCCTGAAAGGACATCCCGAGGTAGTCAAAGCCCATCTGGCGCGGCATCGTTTTCCGGAAAACGTCTTCGAGGGCGGCCATCGCCTGGTCTGCACTGTAGCCGGGAGCGGCCGCACCATTGATTTGGGCGGCGCGATACTCGTTGAATCGCATCGTGAATTCAGGGCCATCGCGAGGCTCAAAGCGAGTGATAGAAGCGAGGGGCACCATCCCGCCTTTGTCATTTCGCACGTAAAACTGACCGACATTTTCTGGACGGGTGCGATAGTCGCCTTCGGCCTCGACGTAGACCTGCCATTGGCGACCAAAGCGATTGAAGTAGTTGATGAACAACCCGCCCATGAACGTCTGGAGCGTTTGGTACACGTCCTTAACGGCTACGCCTTGCTTGATAACTTTTTCGCGGTCCACATTGGCATACAGCTGGGGCACGCTGGCGAGAGATGTCGTGCTCAGACCGGCAATTTCCGGGCGTTTGCGAGCTTCCGTAAGAAATGTTTGCAGATTCGAGGAAAGAAAATTCAGATCCATACCAGCACGATCTTCTAGAACGAATGTAAATCCGCCAGAAGTCCCAACTCCTGGAATGGCTGGAGGAGAGAAGGAAAAGGCAACGCCTTCTGGGAGCGATGACAGCTGCTCGTTGATGTGCTGCTTGATGGCCTGAAGTTGCTCGGAGCGTGATTTGCGCTCGTCCCACGGTTTCAACGTCACGAAGAAGAAGGCGTTGTAGCTGGTGCGTACGAAGCTCAGCAGGCTGAATCCGATGATGGTGTTTGTGTGCTCAATGCCTGGCGTCTTGGCCAGAGCGCTTTCGATTTTCGCGGCCACTTCGTCCGTGCGCTGAAGAGAGGCCGCGATAGGAAGCTGCACGTTGACATACAGATAGCCCTGGTCTTCGTCCGGGAGAAAACTTGCAGGCACTTTGTTCCCGAACCAACCGGCCCCAACCGCGAAGGCTGCCAGCAAGATCACCGCGATTGCGCTTTTGCGGATGAGAAAGCCGCATAGCTGGACGTACCACTCAGTTGCGTTCGCGAAGACGCGATTGAACCAGGCGAAAAACACTCTCAGCGGGCCACCGGCCGAGGTTTTCGGACGCAGCAACAATGCAGCAAGGGCGGGGCTCAGCGTCAACGCGTTGAACGCGGACAGGCTTACGGAAAATGCGATGGTCACCGCAAATTGCTGGTAAAGGCGTCCAGTAATTCCCGGTATGAAAGCAGTGGGAACAAAGACAGCAGAGAGGACCAGAGCGATGCCGATCACCGGACCGGAAATCTCTTCCATCGCTTTGATTGCCGCCGCTTTGGGCGAGAGACCGTCCTCGATGTGGCGCTCCACTGCTTCGACAACGACGATGGCGTCATCCACGACAAGACCGATCGCGAGGACCAGTCCGAATAGAGAAAGCGTATTGATAGAAAATCCGAATAGCGGAAAGAAAATGAATGTGCCGACAAGAGATACGGGGACTGCGAGAAGCGGAATCAGCGTTGCGCGCCAGCCCTGAAGGAACACGAAGACGACAATGAGGACCAGGACAATCGCAATGACGAGCGTGAGAACGATTTCCTTCATACCTTCGTTGACGGCCTGAGTCGTGTCCAGCGAGATCGCGTAGTCCACGTCCTCCGGCAGCCGATCCTTCAGGTCCGCCATGAGTTTCCTGATTTCGTTTGCGGCTTGTACGGCATTTGAACCGGGCAGCTGGTACGCGGCGAGGATGGCCGATTCTTTCCCATCGAGCCTGCTCACCATGTTGTAGGACTGTGCGCCAAGCTCCACTCGAGCAACATCCTTCACTCGAACTACCGCCCCGCCCGCGGATTCGCGGATGATGATCTCTCCGAACTCTTCGGGAGAAGTCATACGGCCTTGTGCCTGCACGGAGTAAGTGAACTGCTGGCCTTTCGGAACCGGCTCGCTGCCCACTTGCCCAGCGGGATTCACACTGTTTTGTGACTGGAGGGCTGAGACAATCTCGGGAACCGTGATGGCCAGTTTCGCGAGCCTGTCCGGCTTCACCCACAGACGCATCGCATATTGGCCTGCACCGAAGACCTGAACACTGCCGATGCCGTACGAACGGTTGATTTGGTCGGATAGATTGATGTACGCGTAGTTGGCCAGAAATCGCGCGTCATAAGTGCCTTTCGGCGAATAGAGAGTGACTAGCATCAGCGGAGCCGTCACGGTCTTCTGTACTGTGACGCCGTAATTGGTCACATCACTCGGCAATTGAGAAGCCGCCTGCGTCTGGCGCATTTGCGTCAGCATGAGATCGGTGTTCGGATCGGTTTTTACGTCGTAGTCCACGATCAGTCGCATTAGACCGTCCGCCGTCGAGTTGAGCGAATACATGTAATTCATATTGTCGACGCCACTCATTTGCTGTTCGATCGGTGTCGCGACCGACTGCTCAATAGTCTTTGCATCCGCGCCCACATAAGTTGCGAGGACTTGAACTTCCGGAGGAACGATGTTTGGAAACTGGGCCACGGGAAGCGCGGTGATGGTTACCGCTCCCACAATCACCATGAGGATGGAGATAACCATGGCCACGATCGGCCGATTGATGAAAAACTTGGACACTGGTCAATCACCTTTCGCTGGTTGGACGTGTTTGATTTTCACGGTTGAACCGTTTTGTACTTTTTGCAGTCCTTCCACAATCACCAGGTCGCCCGCTTTGACTCCACTTTCGACAATCCACTCGGGGCCAACACGATCCCCGACTCTTATCGCGCGAATGATCACATTGTTGTCAGCGCCGACCACCGCCAGCTGATAGGTTCCTTGCAGTTCGGTCACTGCTTTCTGAGGCACGAGAAGCGCCCCGTTCCTCACTTCCGGCGCTGCCCGCAATCTTCCAAACTGGCCGGGGCGAAGTGCGTTTTTGGGATTGGAAAATGAGCAAACGATCTGAATGCTGCCCGTCGATGTGTCTACCTGGCGGTTGGTGAGTAGAGCAGAACCCTTGTGGGGATAGATCGATCCGTCCGCAAGGATCAAATCAAACAGTGGCCCTCCGGAAGGAATTTCCTTTTGCGTCTGAGCGTTAATTCGGTCCGCGTAGTGGATGTACTCTTGTTCGCTAATCGAGAAATACGCCTTGATCGGATCCACCTGAGAGACCGTCGTCAGAACCGTCGTTGGATTGACGAGATTTCCGATCTGGATCTGCGCGATACCCGCGATCCCGTCGACCAACGATTTTACGTCCGTGAATTCCAGGTTCAGCCGGGCCTGCTCGACTAGTGCTTCGGCTGCCTTGACCGTCGCCTTGGCCGCCTGCTCCGCTTGTACGTCGTTGTCCAACTGGCTCTGCGCGATCGCCCGTTCTTTGGCCAGCGGAGTGTCCCGGTTCACATCCATTTCGGTTTTGCCAAGTTGTGCTTGAGCTTGTGCCAGCTGCGCTTTCGCTTGGTCGAGCAACGCTTGGAACGGACGCGGATCAATTTGAAAGAGAATCTGACCCTTACGCACAAACGAACCTTCTTTGTACGTTTGCCTGATGACGTATCCCGCCACCTGAGGCTGAACCTGGGCGTTTATGTAGCCATCAAGCGTCGCCACCCATTCGCTGATGATCGGGACGTCTTTCTGAACCACACTGGCGACTTCAACCTCGGGGCTCGGAATGGCGGGGGCCACTTTCGGGTTGCCGCAACCCGCAGCTATCAAGGCGTTTGCCGACAAAAGAACCAGAACGAGTCGAGCTGCCACACGGAAGCGAGAGCTGCGTATTTCCGGAGGCCAACAATGGGGTCGCGTGCGCATGTCTCTGCAATTGTTTTTGCAATTCCTCTGCCATGTAATTCGCAGCCGCAAATCACAGTTAATATCTGCGCTAGTCCATCTACGTTCCAGCTCCAAGCGTGACCATACCAAGACAATGGCATGAACCTGACACTTAAGCTCAAGTGATAGTTGGCCGCGCGAAGCTGCTCGTCGCGAGATAGAAGCAAACAGTTAGGTCGTGCGTTTGGTATGGCACTTGCTTTCGATCAATCGGCGATGAGAGCGCGGTCGTTCGATCAGCCAGTGGATCAACGGAAGAAGAAAAAGTAGATGCAGGCCATGAACTGCAGAATTTGTGGATCCGTTCTCGTGAGCAGCGCGCTATACCAAACCGTTCGGTTTACCGGTGGTCAACACGCTCAGCAAGCATCTAGAGGGAGTGGTATGGAGAATCATCAAGGACGGCTTGATCCCGATTCTCGTCCGGGGGCCGAAGAATTCCGTGCTTCTTCATTCTGGCGATTAGCGTAGTGCGCTTCATCCCTAACCGTGCGGCTGCACCATACGGTCCGCCGATTAGCCATCCAGTGGCTTCCAATGCTCCCAAAATCAAAAGGCGCTCCGACTCCCTAAGCGTTCTGCTCGCAGGAAACGCAACAACCGAGTCGACGCGAGTCGGGCGTAGAAGATTGGGAAGCAATCCGTCATTGGAAAGTATTACTGCGCGTTCGATCACGTTTTGGAGCTCTCGAATGTTTCCCGGCCAGGAATACGACTCGAAAGCGTTAACGAATTCATCGGGAATGGTATCTATGCGCTTACCCATTCGGCAGGAAAAGATTTCAACGTAATGTTCCACCAGAGGACGTATGTCTTGGCGTCGCTCACGCAGGGGCGGCAGGGTGATCGGAAACACGTTCAGGCGATAGTACAGGTCGCTACGAAATTGGTTACGCTTCACCATTTGTTCCAGGTCCCGGTGAGTCGCCGCGACCAGCCGCACGTCGACGTGATGCGTGCGGCCACTTCCGAGACGCTCAAATTCCTGTTCCTGCAGAACACGTAGCAGCTTGGGCTGCAACGCAAGTGGTATGTCGCCGACTTCATCGAGAAAAAGGGTTCCTTTATCGGCTAATTCGAAGCGACCGATTTTCTGCGCGATCGCTCCGGTAAAAGCGCCCCGCTCATGGCCAAATAGCTCACTTTCAAGCAAGTCGAAGGGAATGGCGGCACAGTTCAGCTTGATCAGAGAGTGGCCGCTGCGGGGGCTCGCATTGTGGACCGCGTGGGCGATGAGTTCCTTGCCAGTGCCGGTCTCTCCCTGGATGAGCACAGTCGAGTCCGCCGCCGCAACTCGCTCGGCTTGCTCTAAAACGACTCTCAGAGCCGGGCTGTTGCCTATGATCTGCTCAAATCTGCGAACCCGACGATCTTGATCAGCCACTGTCATTGATTTGAGTTCCAAAGCCCAAGCGCCTTCGCGTAGTCGTCGACGGCGGCATGAACCGCTTCGAGTAAAACTGCGTTGTCGAATGGTTTCGTCAAGAACTCCACCGCCCCATCGCGCATGGCTTGGATCCGCATCTTGGCGTCCCCATGCGCTGTGATGAAAATGATCGGTATGCGGCATCGAACCGCCTTGAGCTTGGCTTGCAGTTCAAGGCCGGACATGCCCGGCATCCGAATGTCAGCGATCAGGCATCCGGCTTTGTGTTGAGCGCCGGAATCCAGGAATTGTTCCGCGGAGCCGAAACAGCGTGTGGATAGCCCCTCCGATTCGATCAGATCTTGTAAGGCACACTGAACTGAGTTGTCGTCGTCGACGATGGCTATGAGTCTTGAGCTTTGGTCGCTGCTCATACGCGAAGCCTAGCCGCATTCGCAACGACTGCGCAATTGGCTCTTAGTAGCGCGCACTACCACTTTGGTGGTAGTCGACTAGAAGGCGGAGGAATAGCCGGACAGGCTCTAGATCTGGACGGGCTATTTGCGAGGAGGGAGTTTGAGCTTGTCGGCCATGCGGACCAAATCAACTACCGATTCGGCCTGCATCTTCTGCATGACGTGGCCTCGGTGGACCTTTACTGTGGCCTCGCTGGCTCCAATTTCAGAGGCAATCTGCTTATTGAGTCTTCCGGAGACCACCAGAGTCATTACCTCCCGCTCTCGCGCAGTCAATGCCTGATAGCGCTCCTGCAGATCGTGGATCTCGGCCTGTTGTTCTTGTGCGGTCTGGTCCCGCTCAAGGGCCTGCTGAATTGCGTCCAGCAGATCCTGGTCCCTGAAAGGTTTTGTCAGAAATTCCACGGCACCCGACTTCAGCGCCCTGACAGACATGGGGATGTCTCCGTGGGCCGTGACGAAGATGATGGGGATTTGCATGCCGGTCTCGGCCAGCCGGCGCTGAAAATCGAGTCCACTCATCTGAGGCAGACGTACATCGAGAACTAAACAGCTCGGGCGGCCGGTGTGTCTCGTGCCGAGAAACGCCTCACCAGTTGCAAAGGATTCAGCGCGCAGCCCAACTGACTCGACGAGATCGTGGATCGCCTGACGCATGCCGCGATCATCATCGATGATGAAGACCGTGGGAACGGCCGCGGATTTCATGCATCGGCCTCGGCTTTGGCGGCAAGAGTGAAATGAAAAGTTGCGCCTGCCTCCTGATTGGCGGTGGCCCACAGTCGGCCACCGTGAGCCTCCACGATCGAGCGGGTTATTGCCAAACCCATGCCCGTACCCTGTGGTTTCGTGGTATGGAAGGCGTCAAAAATCCGTTCAGTATTTTCCGTCGGCAATCCTACGCCGGTATCGCTGATCGAGACGACTAGCTGACCTTCAGGAGTTAGTCGAGAACTAATCGTCAACTTGCCTCCGGCGTCTTTCATGGCCTCGATCGCGTTCAGCATCAGGTTCATGAACACTTGTTGAAGTTGCACGTGGTCAGCTAGGACGTTAGGCATATCTTCGCGCAGCTCGGAATAGATTTTTATGGAGTGCCGAACCGCTTCTTTCCTAAGCAGAGCAGTCATTTCTCGGATGATGTCATTGAGGTCGACGATCTCGCGCTCAGGAGGTGTCCCTTTTTTATAGAAAGACCGCAAATGATTGATCACATCGGCCGCGCGGTTTCCGTCCTGTTCAATTCTAGCTGCTGCTGCACGCGCCCTTTCGAGGTCCGGTGGATCGCGCGCGAGCCATCGCAAACACGCGTTGGCGCTGGTGATTGAGGCGGCTATGGGCTGCCTGATTTCGTGCGCCAACGCGGCGGCGAGTTCTCCCATCATATTGACGCGATTGATGTGTGCCAGATCGGCCTCTAACTGCCGCAGCTTTTCGCGCTCCTCTTCGGCGCGCTTTCGTTCGGTTATATCCATGGTGATACCGACGTACTCACCGATTTCTTGAGAAGGATTGTGATGTCCTATGCCACGCAGGAATCTGATGGCGCCGTCGGCACGGCGAATCCGAAACTCGACGTCATAGTCCGCGCCTTCGCGGATCGCATTCTCAAGTCTTGCTCTTAAGGCCAGTTCGTCTTCTGCAAGGATCGCGTTGTAGAAACGGTCGAACGGAATCGCACTTTGGCTGGGATCGAAGCCATATAGGCGCGCGTTTTCGTCCGATGAATGAAATATCTCCCGTGTGAGCAGATTGCATGCCCAGCTGCCAGTGTGAGTGAGGCTTTGCGCCTCTGTGAGGTACGCACGCTCCCGTCGCAATTCCTGTGTCAGTAGCTCATGCTCGGTGACGTCCATCGTGGTACCGTGAAACGCTTTGAAAACTCCACCTTCAAAAACCGGAACACCCACGCAGCGAATGTACCGCACCTCCCCGTCTGGTCGAACAATCCGCTTCGTCACGTCACAGCCACAGCGCTGCTCATGCATCACCCTGATGGTTTCAGCCATGGAGGCTCGGTCATCAGGGTGGATTGTGGCCAGATACTGCTTAAGGTTTGGGGCCCCGTTCTGCGGGTCAAGACCGTGAATTTTGTATACCTCGTCAGACCAATAGATACCCAAATCGTCAGACCAACGGATACCCAAATCGTTTGACGCCCAGCTCCCCATATGAGCGAGGCGCTGTCCTTCGCTGAGATAAAACTGGCTTTGCTTCAGGGCTTCCTCGGCACGCTTGCGCTCAGTAATGTCCTGGACTGTGCCGAACAATTTGTGGGGCCGCCCCGATGCATCTCTCTTCGCATCGCCTGGCACCGAGCTCCAGCGCTTGGGAGTTACGCTGTAGACTGTGCGCACTTCCCCATTGGGACGAACGATCCGAAATTCAGCGTCGGGACGCACTCCGGCAAGAAGGTCCTCGTCTACTCCCCGGTAGAGAGACTCGCGATCTTCAGGGTGGACCATCGCGCGCACCGTCGCTAAATCCATAGGACGTTCCTGCGGACTTAGGCCAAAGATGCGGTAGGTTTCGTCCGACCAGATCACGACATTCGTCTCGAGATCCCATTCCCAGTGGCCGACGTGGGCAACGCGTTGGGCTTCTTCAAGCCTGGCCTTGCTCTCCTGTAAGTCTCGAGATAACTCTGCCAGCGTCTTTTGCACATCCTCATTGGCCATTGTGAGCACCTTACGCTACTTCTCTAGGAAAGCTTCGAATAACTTATCCCGTCGGCTTTTCGCCTTCAAGCTCAAGCGTTCGCGTACTCCCCTACAGGTGGCACCGCAACAGCCGTCTTTGTCTTGGATGCAATCGGCCCTCCCCTTCACCCTCGGTGAAGACTCCGAAGCCAACATCAATACGAACACGGGGAGCCTAGAATCTAGAGCCATGGTTAATCCCCGGGCACTGTCAATAGATGGACAGTGACGACGCCACACCACGCCCAAGCACATCTCTCCCGGTAAGAAGTGTTGACTATGCAGCGATTTAGCCTACCAGGCTGCCATTGTCCCTGGAATTGCGCTTGCATCGTTACGGTAATGCTCGCTCATGCACGATGTCGTTTGTTCCGACTGTGACCGCTCTTGCGCGGCTGACCGAATCGAATAAGGAGACCAGTTCATGAGCAACCACGCTACTATCTCTCCCAGTGAAGCCGCAGATCGCCTCGCTATCCGCGAGCTTGTTGAGGCCTACGCACACTGCGCTGATCGACGCGACGCGAAAGGTCAGATGTCCCTCTTTACCGTTGATACTGATTTCGTGGTTTACATGAACTCCAAGAATCCCACGCCCTCACAGGCGCTGCACTCGCGCGAGGCGCTCGCTCCAGTCTTCGCGGAGCTGAACAAGTATGACGCCACGACGCACTTCGTCGGACAGAGCACGATCTTCACACTGACAGCCGATCGAGCCACCGGGGAAGCCTACTGCCTGGCGCATCACATCACGCTCGAAGGTGGAAAGCGACGCTTGATGCTCGCCTCGCTCCGATATCTCGACACGTTCGTGAAGATGGACGGCGCATGGCTGTTTGCGGAGCGTCAACTTTACGTCGACTGGTTAGAGGAGCGCGCACTTTCATGACACCGGCTAACCAGATCGCCTCGGGGCCGCGGATGAACGTTCCGACGCGCGATCAGACACGCCTTGTAATTGTGGGCGCGACGGGAATGGTCGGTGGATACGCCCTTCGCTATGCGCTCGAGCATCGCGCGGTCAAGTCTGCGACGGCGATCGTTCGCAGGAAGCTCGACATTTCGCATCCCAAGTTGAACCAGGTTGTGCACCGAGACTTCGCGGACTGCTCCGCACTCACGGAGGCGCTCTCCACTCAGGACGGAGCGGTCTTTTGCCTGGGCGCCTATACCGGGGCGGTGTCCGACGCCGAACTGCGCAGGATAACTGTGGACTACACGATCGAGTTCGCGCGGGTTCTGCGCGGCAGCAGTCCCAACGCCGCTTTCTCATTCTTGAGCGGAAACGGCGCGGACCCGACGGGACGAAGTCGGATCGCTTTCGCGCGATACAAGGGAGAGGCCGAGAACGCACTACTCGCGGCCGGGTTCCCGAGCGTTTGCCTCTTCCGGCCCGCATACATCTACCCCGTGGAGCCGCGGCAGGAACCGAATTTCAGCTATCGCCTTTTGCGCGCCACCTACCCCGCGTTTCAGTTGTTGTTTCCGAACCAGGTGATTCGTGCCGACGACTTGGCACGCGCCATGGTGGACGTCTCCCTCCAAGGAACTGAGCGCGGGGATCGGGTTCTCGAGAATCGTGACATCCGAGCCATGGTCAAACGTGTTCATCAGTCCACAGCGTGACGCAGCGCCGTTGGTCCTTGGAGCGGAGTGAATGGGAGGCAGAGGAGCTATGAACGTTGATAGGCTTGCAGCGAGACAGAAGTGGTCCCGCACCTACAGTAAGCGGAATCGCTTGAGAGTGAGAACTCCCAAGTTACCGACGGCCGTTCTGTGTCTGGTTGTGTTTTGCGCTTTTCCGTCGGCAAACCCTGCCCAAGTTCCGGTCTATGAAATCACGCGCGGTGAAAGCACCATCAAATTTGGTGTCGACTCTTCGGTTTCCATCAAAGGTACCTTCGACAAATGGAGCGCCACCATAAAGTTTTCCTCCACGGATGCGAGGAGCGGCGTTTTGGACATCGAGATCCAAGCTGACAGCGTGGACACCGGCAGCGGTCTGAAAAACAACAAATTGAAGGGCAAGGACTTCTTCGACGTGAAAGACTCTCCCATCATCACCTTCAAATCCACTAAAGTCGTTCAGACCGGCCCAAACACATTCGACCTAGAAGGCGACTTCACCATTCGCGGCGTCACGAAAACCGAAAAACTCACGCTTACGTCTACCGGCAAGGGATCAACCTCCGGAAGCATCGACGGCACAATGGCCTTCGATCGCAAGGACTACGGGATGAACAAGGGCATCCCCTTCATCAAGATCGCCAACCGTGTCGAAGTAAATGTCAGCCTGAAATGGAAATGGATCGGCGGACCTCCGCTGGTTTTCCAACAATAGTTCGAAATTCGACAACACCGAAACCGAAGCGCGCTGGACCTCGGTGAGTTGGTCACGACGCACGGGCTGAGGACCGGTGGAGTGAATGCGGCGGTGCTACTTCTTCGCAAGAAAGAATCTTTTTGGGCGAATCGTGCCTAGCCTCTAATCCGGGAGGAAGACCTCATCAATTCTACAGAGCGGCGGGCTTTCAGTTCTGCTGCCCTGCGTAGTGCGGCTCGCGCATGAAACAGTCGCGCCTTCGCTGCCGCGACGGAGATCCCGAGTGCTTCGGCAATTTCATGCAGAGAGTACTCCCGCAAGTCATGCAGTTCGACAACATTCTGAAGTCTGGGTCGCAGCTTTGCGATTGCGTCTCTCAAGGCTGCTTTCTGTTCGGTTCTTGCATAAGTCTCCTCTGGATTTGGCACAGAGTCGCTCAGTTCGACCGCGCCTGCAGTGTCTTCCACCCCAACTTCCCGCGATACGCGATTCTTGCGGATTTTCATCAGCGCTGCATTAATGGCGATGCGGGTCAACCATGTTGAAAATCTTGCCTTTTCGTCAAACTTCTTGAGGTGGACATAGGCACTGAGAAAACTCTCTTGAACCGCATCCAGGGCATCCTCACGATGTCGAGTGATGCGATGAGCAACCCGAAACATCCTTTCGCGATGACGTTCGTGAAGCTCGTCAAAGAAACTTCCGTGGCCCATCTTGGCGCCCGCTACGAGCGCCTCGTCGCTCATAAATTGGGCAGCGTCGGAAGTGAAATTCCGGCTGCCTACGTGATGCTCCGAAATTACTCGTGCGGCCGACATCGTACCCTCCTTTACACTCTTTCCTTTGAGGTAGATTGCACGTGTGATTCCAAGAAAAGCTGTGGCCGTCTCGCGCTGAATCGCAGAGCCACAAGCACTTACGCGACGAGAGGTATGTTTTGTATGCGACGTGGAATGGTCGGTGTCCAGCCATCGACAGACGGACGATTCAAGCAACTGTTGCGGAGCGCGATGCAACGGTTTTCCAAACCGCTGCCGCCCCCCCGATTGGCTCTCACGGATTAGACCTCGCTGCGACCAGCTCTTATCCGCGTGACACTACTGTGACATTCTGCGCGTGCCTGCGATCATGACGGGCTTGACGCACCTCGGGTATCCGGCGTACTTCGCCACAATCCTCGGAGTCTGGAAACTGCTCGGTTCCGCCGCAATCCTGTCGCCGGGACGCCCGCGACTCAAGGAGTGGTCCTACGCCGGCATGTTCTTCACCCTGACCGGTGCCGCGATGTCGCACACCATTTCCGGAGACCCGGTGGCCAACGTCATGGTTCCTCTAGTACTCCTCGGAATGTTGGCAACGTCGTGGGCTCTCCAACCGGCGCGGCAGGCGGTCGAAATATCCCTTTCCTTCCTCCGGGCACGACAAACCTGTGGCCTTCTCGTGTAAGGTGTTACGTAAGCGTAGATCACGAAGAAAGTGGAACGACGATGAGAACGGAATTGCTGCGATTCAGCGGCGCTGTCGAGCGGGATCCCGCCATCGATGCGTGGATGAAAAAGCACTCAGGTGAATTGGGAGCCATCGCACATCAGTGGTTTGAGGTGATGCGAAGATGCGGGGACGAAGTCTGGGAGCTTTTGCACGACGGCTGCCCGGTTGCATGTTTGGGAGATGCGCCCTTCGGCTACGTCAATGTATTCCATTCGCACGTAAACGTGGGGTTCTTTCACGGCGCAGCGCTGCCGGATCCGGCTCGCTTGTTGCAAGGCACCGGCAAGTTCATGCGCCATGTGAAGCTGAGACCGAGAACAGCCACAAACGCCGCAGCGCTAAGCAGGCTCATCGATGCGGCGTACTCGGATATAAAGGCGCGCGTCGAAAACGGTTAGCTCACACAAACGCCTCAAGAGGCCGACGCGAATGTGAACCGCCAAACCTGTCGCATACACATCGTGGGCGGATGACGGGCAACCCGGAAATTATCTGCCAGGGGAACTCGGAGTAGGAGAGGAATTCTCGATATCCCTTAACAACGAAATCACAAATTCGGATGGTTGCGGGGTTTGAGTTTCGGCGCAGATGAGAATGCGGTGCGACGGCTGAGCGCGAGTATCTGGAAAATATAGCGATGTGGTCCATGTCCGGGGACTGGCAGTGGTCCTATATACCCTTTCGCTCCAGCTGTGCTCCTTCCAAAAGCCACGTCGATGGCTTCGTGGGCGAGAGCTCCTTCTGCCACGCTGGATTTGTCAGGAGGTAGTCTTTTGAAGAGGTGCCGCGGTGTCTGGAAACTCTGGGAACAGAATCGGAATCGCTATTCCAGCACAGTGTGGAGATCGGCGCGAAGATGCCAGACTTTACCATTCCACCCGAAACCACCAGGATATGCACGGTTCGAGCTTTGAGAAAACTCAAAGCACACGCAAAACCATGACCGTCGCGTCATCGCTTTGGCGTCCTAGCGAGAATTCATCCATAGATCGAAAGATACCCTCGACCATTTCGTCGGCACTTTGTGCGTCGTGTTCAGCCACTGCTCTTAATAGGCCCTCTTCTCCCCACTCGTCGCCAGCCGGATTTACCGCTTCCGTGACGCCGTCAGTGAACGCAAGGACCAGATCCCCCGGATCAAGCCGAACAGCGCCTTCCTTATACGTCCAATTCGGAAACATGCCGACAGGTGGGCCGCCGGATTCAAGCCGACGGACCGAACGGTCTCGCCGAAGGACCATCGGAGGATTGTGCCCTGCATTAACATACCGCAGTGCGCGGGTTGCTTCGTCGAAAACGCCGTAAAAGAGCGTGGCGTACCGATTTGGGAGAGACGATGCGTGTACTTCACGATTCACTGCCCCGAGCACAGCGGCCCCATCGTTTCCGGCGAACGCCACCGCCGTGCGAAGCGAGGACTGGACATTTGAAATCATCAGTGCCGCGGCGAGCCCCTTGCCGGAGGCATCTCCTACGGCCAGTGCCAAACGATTATGTGGCAGTGATACGAAATCATAAGCATCCCCGCCCAGCTCGCGCACCTGTCGGCACCGTGCGCTGTAACTGAGCGTGTCGATTGCCGGTTCCAGGTACTGCAGAAACCGCTGCTGTACCTCGCTGGCGGCCGTCCACTCGCTACAAGTTTCTATTTCAACTGGCACTGTCGCACTGATCCTATGACTCCTGAATTTCATAAAGAGCTCTCCTCTCTAGTTCATTCTGGCAAACTGTGGCGGGCAGTGCCGCTAGGAAGAGAGTTTTTCCTGTTAGTGTTTGTAGGCGAGCCGGCCTGCAGAGGAACCTGCTCGGCGTGTAGGCGCGCTGAGTTGTAGATTTGCCGCTGCTTGGCTATTTCAACATTGGAAGTCGAAAGAGGATAGGCTCGTTAGCCCGGCACTTGCTTCGGTACGAGTCGAACTCAGACCTTGTACCTCACAGGGGGGCTAATCGGACTTACTGTTTTCCGGGCCACGCATACAGATAGCCGATGCCACGGATGCTACGGATCCTCTCGCCGCCCTCGGGCCGTGGCCCAAGCTTGCGTCGGAGATTGGTAATGTGAAAATCGATGCTTCGATCGAAGGGCGAAAATTTCCGATCCAGGACACGTTCCACCAGCTTATCTCGCGTCAGCACCTGGCCTGGAAATTCGAAAAACATGTGCAACAATTCAAATTCCGCCGATGTCAAATTCAAAGGCCCGCCGGGTTTCGAGACGATGCGCGCACCCAAATCGAGTTCGAGGTCTCCAAACTTGATTTTGGGCGGCCTGAGCCCATTCTTGTTGTCGGATTGCCAGCCCGACCTGCGGAGAATGGCGGAAATTCTTGCCGCGAGTTCGCGCGGGTTGAACGGCTTCGCCAGGTAGTCGTCGGCGCCGAGCTCCAGCCCGAGAATGCGGTCAAACTCTTCGCCCCTGGCAGTCAGCATCAGAACTGGAGTCCGCGCGCGCTGTCGAATGTCCTTGAGAACGTTAAATCCCTTCTTGTCGGGCAACATGACGTCCAGCACGATTAGCTCGAAACTGCCTTCAATTCCCGCCTTTGTGCCGGCCTCACCCGTATGCGCAAAGGAAACCCGGAAATCCTCCGCCTCCAGATAGCGTTTCAGGATTTCGCAGAGTTCGCGATCGTCATCCACTATGAGCAGATGCGGCTTGAGCGGGTGCGTCGTCCTACCGGCAACTTCCCTTGCGTTTGCGCTCGAAGTGCTCTTATCGTCCATGACGACTCCGACGAATTTCTTTCTGAGCCAGGACAGCCGTGCCCAAACAATTCCTCACGAAGAAATCGCTTTCCCCGACCGTACTAAGCCGTGTTCCTCACACATTACGATGCAACTTAGAGCGGAAAGGTATGGACGTTGGTCCTGGCTGGAAGGCTGTTCGGAACCTGGGTGGTATTGCATACATCAAAGTGAGGACCGCTGTTAAGGAAGGAAGAACTTTTGCCTCTTAATCTTCAAGCAAGACTCCTCAAGGTGAGAGCCCGAGTGCCCATGTACCGGCTCTTCCTGAAGATCTTTTTTTGGTATTGGCTGACGGCCTGGGGCATGATCACTATCGTGCTTCTCGGCAGTCGTCTGACGGGCATGAGGCAGGTTTCAGCTCCAAACATGTATGCGACGGTTGCGCCTATCCTGGCGGCAGAGGCCGTCAAGGCATATGAATCGGGCGGCCCTGAGGCGTTTGCTCGTTTTTCGCAGAGCAATGGTCACGATAACGAGCGGCAACTCTTCTTGCTCGACGGATTCTATAAAGATGTCTTGTCGCGGCCGATATTAGACGACGGTCTTCGAGTTGCGCACGCGGCAAAAAACGGCCAACTCCTGGTACTTCGAGGCCATATCGCAGCCTATAAGTTTGTCTCCTCCACAGGGCATCCCTACATACTCATGCTCAACCTGAAGTCCGATTTGCGCCAGATCGTAGACGCAGCGCTGGGCGAGGGTCTCCCTTTTAGCATTTCCCTGATCCTCTTGGTCACCTTGCTTTGCCTCGGACTTGCATATCATATTGCCTCCCCGATCCACAGTATTCAGTCGACGGCTAGAAGAGTCGCGCAAGGAGATCTCAAAGCACGAGTGCCGTCTTCCGTTTCTCGGCGCTATGACGAGTTGGCAGCTCTCGCAAAAGACTTCAACTCGATGGTTATTCGGCTTGACTCACTAATTCAAACCCAAAAGAACCTTCTGAATTCGGTATCGCATGAATTACGCTCTCCTCTTGCTCGCATTAATATCTCTCTGGCTCTCCTAAGAAATCGTTTCTCTACAGATTCCGATGACCTGTTTCAGCGTCTGGATCGTGATGTTGTGAGAATCGATCTGCTAATGGGCCAGCTTTTGACGCTCTCGCGCCTGGAAGCCCGGTTTTCGTCTGCGGAGAGAGAAGACGTGGACTTGGTTCAACTCGTCGAGGAAGTGGCGGCGGACGGCAACTTCGAAGCACAAGCCCTGGGCAAATCCGTCAGTCTTCAGACAACCGGTTCGATCATTCTCCGGAATGCCGATCCTCATGCCCTTAGAAGCGCTTGTGAAAACATTATTCGCAACGCAGTCCGCTTCACACGGCCGGAAAGCGATGTCCAGATCGTTTTGAAGGTCGATCGGAGCGCTCTGGAACCGCTAGCATTTCTTTCTATCCGGGACCATGGTCCTGGGGTTCCGGAAGGTTCTCTCCAGGCGATATTTCAGCCGTTCTATCGAATAAACGGGGACGGGGAAGCAACGAGGGGGAACGGTCTGGGGCTTGCCATTGCCTCTGAAGCGATTCGAATGCACCGCGGTACGATCCGTGCCGAGAACCTTCGGCCTACGGGGCTCGAAATTATCATCCAGTTGCCCGTCGCATACGACATACCCTCACACGAAGATGAGCTCTCAAAACCCGAGCGTAGCACTACGCGATAAGGCTCTCGCATCAATCGGCGGAACGACTTCAGCTTAGTCCGGGTGAAGGGATGCGTTGTGTTGTGTCACCGAAATACGAAGTTCGATCGTCCGCATGAGGCTAATAATCTCACCGCGCGGAAAGTAATCTCGCTCGCTCAGAGATTGGGTTCCATTCAATTCCTTACATAACCCCCACATATCCTCGCCGCACTCCTCGTCCCGTCCAAGTAACCTCTGGCTCAGTTCCTCGAACGCAAAGTCGGCCGCTTGCCGGGAATGCGCCCGAAATTTGATAGGAGATGAGGGACATTATGAAACGCAGCGTTGTGTTGGTTTTGCTTTCCTATTCAGTCTTGGGCCTCACAGGCATTTCAGTGCGCGCACAAGAGACAAGGTCCGAAGGGAAAACTTTAGTTGTAGAGCCCGGCAATGATTTCCGTGCCGCGCTCGAAAAAGGAGTGCGCCTCAAAGCTCCAGGGCAACTCATTACCGCGAGGCTGCTGGAGCCGGTCTACGCCGGAGAAGTTCTCGCGATCCCGGCAGGCTCGACGATCAAAGGACATGTTTCCGCAATTAGTACGGCTCCGATGCGCAAGCGTGCCGGAAGGCTCCTAAATGGCGACTTTACCCCTCCTAAGACGGCGCACGTGACGTTCGATCAACTGGTGCTTTCCGATGGAACGATGGTGCCGATTCACAGTGATTCCGCTGTCGGCCTTGGTCGTGTGGCGAATTCGCGATATCTTCCCAAGGCGCAGCGTCCCGGAGTCCGGCAAAAGCTCAAGGGCGCAATGGCCCCGCTGAGAGAACCGAATAAGCTGCAGCGATTGGGCCAAGCCGTCGTAACCAGCTTGCCATACCACCCGGAATACATCGATCAAGGAACCGTTTTTGACACCGCCTTGCTCGAACCGGTGACGCTACTCGTCCCGGTTCAGGCTAATACGGCGTCTCCGCAAATTGCGAGCGACTATCTCCACCTTCACCTTTTGACCCCAGTCAACTCAAGTACGTCCACGGCGGGCACGCAAATCGAGGCCGTTGTTTCGCAGCCGTATTACCTGGCGGATCATCAACTGCTTTATCCCGCCGGAACCAGAATCATCGGGACGGTCCAGAAAGCCTCCTCCGCGGGGTGGATGAAGAGAAACGGAAGCATCCTGTTTGCATTCCGCTCAGTCCAGATGCCGGACGGCACGACGAGAGATATCCATCCAACTGTCGGAGGCATTCAAGCCGAGCGTTCGGAAGGTTTG
>Ga0207086_1112_pt1 | contig 18561 bp, 16 predicted proteins | sample Alteio_BWMinHeat_54_FD_153540 | JGI IMG/M metagenome (GOLD analysis project Ga0207086, IMG submission 153540) | Enriched cells from forest soil in Barre Woods Harvard Forest LTER site, Petersham, Massachusetts, United States -... | ecosystem: Environmental > Terrestrial > Soil > Temperate forest >... | reverse complement strand
GAGCTTTTCCCGGTTTGGCGACGCGGCATCTCGCCGCCGGTCTCTTTCCGATATCGCGAGCGGAGACCGAAGTTGCGGGAAAGCTCGATCATCAACTCACGAAAAACACCGCGCTGATGCTTCGCTACGTTTTCACGAACAATAAGGAATCCGGCGATGCGTTCAACAACAATGGCTTGATCGATGCCAGCGCTCGCGGCAGCAGCTTCGCCAGCGACAACGCTCTGTCTGCCTCACTCACGTCCGTCCTCGGATCAGAAGCGGTTAGCGATTTTCGGTTTCAAGCCGCCACGCGCCACGCCGTGCTCCGCACGAATGAACGCTTCGGTCCAGGAATTGATATCGCAGGGCTAATTGCTTTCGGGCGGCCCTACGCAGGAAACAGCGCGCGCCGCGAAAACCATTATCAGGCGGGTTACACGTACACGCGCACGCTGGGAAATCATCTCTGGAAAGTCGGCGGCACGGTGAATCGCGTCCGGCTGCGCGCTGACGTCCCAGACGGATTTGGCAGTGTTTATCTGTTCAACTCGCTGACGGATTTTCTTGCCGGGCGCCCCGATCAGTTCCGGCAGGCTTTTGGGAATCCCAATGTGGATTTTCCGGTGACGAGTTTCGGCGGTTTTGTACAGGATCACTGGTCGTTCGCACGGAAACTCACCCTCGACCTCGGTGTGCGATACGACTTCGAGCACCTGCCCGCAGGATTCAATCAACACGCGAATAACGTCAGCCCGCGAATTGGCTTTGCCTGGAGCCCGTCTGCCCAGTGGGTGTTCCGCGCAGGGTACGGAATATTCTTCGACCGCTATGTCCTGGCCAACTTAACTCGCCCCATCGAAAAAAACGGTTCACAGGCATTTGAGCAAGTAGCGGATGGTAACGCATCAGCAAGTCTGTTTGCGGCCACGGGAGGCGGCCCGCTGTCCGCGCCAGCGCCGGCGATTGCGCCATCCATTTTTCGTCCGGACCCGGGCATGGCCACTCCCTATAGTCAGCAGACCAGCGCGGGAGCTGAATATCTGCTTGCGAAGAATCTCACGGTACGCGGTGACTACTTGTTTGTTCGTGGGCTTAAATTGCCGAGGACCATCAACATAAATCTTTTGCCGCCCGTTGTTCTCACGCCTGCAAATGCTCCTAACCTCGGTATTCCAGATCCGACGCCCCAACAGATTGGCCGCGAAGTCTTTGGGCCGGGTCGCCTCAATACGCAACTTGATGCCATCTATCAGCTGCAGAATTCCGCAGTGTCAACGTACAACGGCGGTTCCCTAACCCTCAGCCAAAGAATGAACGCAGAACTGGAATTCTCCGCGAGCTACACCCTCTCAAAAACATTCGACAATGCCTCTGACTTCGACGAACAACCTCAAAATCCTTTTAATCTGCGATCAGAGAATGCGATCTCGCGGCAGCACCAACAGCAACGCTTCGTATTCAACGCACTCTGGGACCTGCCTATCGGTGACGAAGAGGAGAAAGGCGGGAAGGCAAAAGAAAACACCGGATGGCTCGCGGAAACGTTCAGTCATATCGAAGTGGCACCGATTCTGACACTCGACAGTGGCCGGCCTGTGAACCCATTGACCGGCCTTGACTCGAATCAGAGTCACGCCTTTCCTCTTTCCGCAAGGCCGCGCGCTCTCGAGAGAAACTCTCTCAAGACACCCGCAGTGTTCTCTATGGATTTGCGTGTCCTTAAGTACTTCCCATTTGGCGGGGCGAAGCGCCTCGACCTTGCAGCAGAGTTCTTCAATCTTTTCAACCGCGCCAACGTCTCACAGATCAATGCGGTCTTTGGTTCAGGCTTAACGCCGATACCTGGGTTTCGGCAACCGATTGCCGGAACCGGCGCTCGCCAAATCCAGTTCTCGTTGGACTTTGAGTTCTGACAACTCGTGAAGCCGGTCCACTTCATAAATTGTCTTTCGCTCCGATGATTCTTCCATCCGGACTCACATCACCTTGCTCGCGTTCCTCCTGCGCCTTTGAGAGGCGCTCCGCTTGCCGTATGCTGTTGTGAGCAAATTTCACATTCTTGGCTTGGGCACTCGATTCGTGGAGGCCTGCCTGAGAGTCCTGGCAAAGCGAATGAGCGAATCTGTATCGAAAGAGTCCGGTAATTTTTCCGCTGGCGGGCGCAGCCGCGTCAGGGCTGGAAGAGTCCTCCTCGTTCTGTTTCTGTTGTCTTTGCCTCTGGTGAATCCGATCGTGCATGGGGACGGCGTCGGATATTATGCTTATGCTCGCGCGCCTCTCATACAGCACAATCTGCGATTCGAAGAAGATTGGCGGCACGCGAATCTTTACTTCTCTCAAGCGCGGACCCTCCCCAACGGGCAACTCAATCCAAGTGAGTACACGGAAACCGGATACGTCAGTAACCTCTTCACCATCGGTCCGGCCATGCTTTGGACTCCCTTTTTGCTTACGGCGCACGCCTTCGTGCTTTGCGCTGACGTTCTTGGCGCGGACATTCCCGCCAACGGATTTTCCACTCCTTATCTCCTGGCCATGGCCCTGGGTACAGCCATTTACGGTTTCCTTGGCCTGTTGTTTTCTTACTTCCTCGCCAGAAAGTACGTCGAGGAACGCTGGGCCTTTCTCTCCACTCTCGCCATCTGGGGCGCCAGTTCGCTTCCTGTTTATATGTATTTCAATCCCGCGTGGTCCCATGCGCACTCGGTCTTTGCCGTGGCCCTGTTTCTCTGGTATTGGGATCGCACGCGCGATCGCCGAACCTTTCTTCAATGGATTCTTCTCGGCTTGCTGGCCGGCTTGATGGTCGATGTTTATTTTCCGAACGGCGTGTTTCTTGTTCTCCCTTTGATCGAATCAATTCTCGCGTATGGGAATTCCTGGAAAGAGAAAAACCTTCGCGCCGCCGGCGCGCTCTTCGCCGCAAATATATCCTTCATGGTTGCCCTGGTACTCGCGTTCCTGCCCACTCTCGTCACTCGCTCAATCATCTTCGGTGGACTTTTCCGCTTCGGTTCCTACACCGCAGCCCCCTGGGACTGGAGCGCGCCCTACTGGAGTTTGGTCCTTTTCTCCTCCGAACACGGGCTTCTGAGTTGGACGCCGATCCTGGGTCTGGCCATCCTCGGCCTCTTTTTCGCGCCGCGCCATGCAAAATCCGTCACCCGGTATCTCGCAGTAGCCGCTGCTGCTTATTATTACGTCATTTCCAGCTATCCCTCCTGGAACGGGATGGCCTCCTTCGGCAATCGTTTTTTCATCTCATTGACTCCCATCTTCATCTTTGGCCTGGCGCTCTTGCTCCAGAGGTTAGCCGAAGTGTTCCGTTCGTCGCATCGCGCCGCGCTCGCTGTAGTCTCCGCTCTCCTAGCTCTCTTCATCTTCTGGAACGTCGGCTTGATGTTCCAGTGGGGCGCCCATCTCATTCCCGCGCGCGGCCCTGTTTCTTTTTCCGAAGTGCTGCACAACCAATTCTTCGTCGTGCCCCGTCAGCTTTCCACCGATCTCCAGCGCTATCTCTTCAAGCGCAAAGCCCTCATGCGGCAGATCGAGGACCGCGACATCCAGCAACTCGAAAAAAATTCATCCCCTCCCTGATTTATCCTATTTTTGCAGGGGCGCAATACTTCGCGCCCTTCCCCAATCTCTTTTTTCTTTGAGCCTCCGTCATCCGAGTCTTCTTCTCTTTTCTTTGGTACTCTAGTCAGGGGTTCGTTCCGCTCTCAGGAGTTTTCGCGCAAACACGCATGGCCTCGGTTTCCACACCTAACGCCGTCAACCCCGGCCCCATCGGGGTCGGACAATCCAGCGTCGCTCTCCCGCTCCGCTCCGGCGCCTCTTCCACCATTCGCATTGAGCCTCCCAGCGGCCTTTTCGAGCTTCGCCTCCGCGAAGTCTGGGCCTACCGCGAGCTCCTCTACTTTTTCGTCTGGCGCGACGTCAAGATCCGCTACAAACAAACCGCCATCGGCGTCCTTTGGGTCGTCTTGCAACCTGTTCTAAACATGCTCGTATTCACGCTCTTTTTCGGCCGCCTCGCCAAGCTCCCCTCGGACGGCCTCCCTTATCCCGTCTTCTACTTCGCTGCCCTTGTTCCCTGGACGTATTTCGCCTACGCCCTCCAGATGACCACCAACGTCGTCGTCGATAACCAGCGCCTCATCACCAAGGTTTATTTTCCGCGCCTCATTCTTCCGATTTCCGCCGCGCTTTCCGGCTTGGTGGACTTCGCCATCGGCTTCGTCGTCCTCGCTATTTTCACTGTTGTCTACGGCATGCGCCCCACGCTTGCCGCGCTCTGGCTGCCCGCGCTGCTGCTTCTCGCCGTGTTCACCGCGCTCGGCGTCGGACTGTGGCTGTCAGCGCTCAATGCTCTCTATCGCGATGTGAAATACGTGATCCCCTTTCTCATGCAGTTCTGGATGTTCGCGTCTCCCGTTGCCTATCCTTCGTCGCTCGTTCCGGTGCGCTGGCGCTGGCTGTACGGGCTCAACCCCATGGCGGGGGTGATTGACGGTTTCCGGTGGGCGATCACGGGGCGGGGGCAGGCTCCTGGGTTGCTGCTGCTGGCGTCGAGCGCGATGGTGGCGCTGGTCGTTCTGGGGGGGCTATTTTTCTTCAACCGGATGGAGGCAACGGTGGCGGACCGAGTTTGAAAAAGAGGAAGTAACGAAGCAAGGAAGTAATGAAGTAACGACGGATAGAGGCCGAAGAGGGAAATGATCGGCGGGTTCCAAATTGGGAAGAATAGCCACACACCCGGGTGTTTTCGTAAGAGTGAGAAACAAAGGAGATATGGGATACGGAACTTGGAAGAGTGTACGGAGAATGGAAAACGCGTAAGTGCGCTGCTCTCCTTCGAGGGGAAATGCGCGGGACGGGGTACCCCCACTCCGGGTGTTTTGCGCAAAGAGTTCGGAATTGCTTGATTCCAAACGTTTTAGCAAAAACGCAAGTGCAAAAGAGTCCGGAAGAGTATGAAAAGATGGGAGATAGTGGGTAGTGAGCAGTGGGTAGTGAAAGGCAGAAACTGGAAAGCAGAAAGTAGAAATTGGAAAGCAGAAATTAGAAATTGGGGAAACAGATGACGGAGAAACTGGAAAGGTGAAACTGGAAAGCGGAGAGGGAGGGAGAGGGGAAAAACCGCCGATATTTCGACCCGATCGGGACAGAGTCCCGTCGGCGTTCCCGGAGGTTCCGCGGCGAGGATGCAGCGCCGGATTCATACACAATGATAGCATTAAAGTAACGTGCTGTCAAGAAAAACTTAAACCATTGAAAAGGAAAAACTTAGAACGGTGAGCTCGGGGGGCATTGGCGGGAAAGAACTTGCTGGTGGCAACGTCTCCGGGCGGATTCCCGAACTCGACGGCCTTCGCGGCCTCGCCATCCTTCTTGTTATTCTTTGCCATTACGTCGGGAATCCCGACCACGCCCCGCTCGGATACTTCGTCCACCGTTATCTCCTCTCCTTCACCGTCGGTTGGAGCGGCGTCGACCTCTTCTTCGTGCTCTCGGGATTCCTCATTGGGGGCATTCTTCTGGACGCACGCGATACGCCTCACTACTTCCGCGCTTTTTACATGCGCCGCGTCTTTCGCATCTTGCCCATCTATTACCTCTGGACTATTCTTTTCGCCGCCACCGTCATCGCCGCGCTTGTCTTTTTCCCGGGCCGCCTCGGCATCTCCTCCAGCGATCTCCTCCGCGTTCCCGTCCAGCTTCTTTTCCTCCAGAATATCTTCATCGGCATGCCGCATTTTACCTGGAGCTGGTTCGTGGTCACATGGTCTCTGGCCATCGAGGAACAGTTTTACCTTCTCGCCCCGCCACTCATTCGCTTCCTTTCGCTTCGACGCTTGGTCATTGCGCTCGCCGCCACGGTAGTTTTGGCTCCCGTGCTGCGCTTCATGCTCTTCCGATATTGGGCCCCGGGAACTTACCTCTGCGCCTATCTCATGCCCTGTCGCGCCGACTCGCTTTCCTGCGGCATGCTTCTGGCCGTGGCCTGGCGCGATGCCCGCTTTCGCGAATTCATTCGCGGTCACGCTGCGCTCCTGCAGCGCGTCTTGTTCGCCGGCTTCCTGGGTGTGGGCGGGCTCCTATGGTGGCTGGTACACCCCATCAACGCGGTCACCGTCACCATCGGCTACACTTGGCTCGCTCTTTTTTACAGCGTCCTCTTGCTGACCGTGGTTTCGCAACCCGCCGGACCGCTCGCCGCCGCCATGCGCCGGCCCTTCCTCGCCTGGCTCGGTGGCATCTCCTACTGCGTCTACCTGCTCCACGACGCCTTCAACTTTTTCGCCCACGGCATCTTTCTCCACGCCGAGCCGCGGCTCTACACTCTCAGTCAGCTCGCCGTAAGCGTCTTTGCCCTGCTCACCACTCTCGGGGCCGCCTCGCTCTCCTGGCGCTTCTTCGAAAAACCCCTCATCCGCCGCGGCCACAGTTATTCCTACGAGGAGGACGCGGCACAAGCGCGACAGTTATCCAATCGTCGAATCGCCTAACGGCTCGCTCCCCTCTAAGTAGCCTTACGCCATACCGCCAGTATCGATCTACCGAAGGAGTGGGCTATGAGGGGATCTACAAACTTTGACAGGGGAACCAGCACGCGATCCCAAAGACGGATCTGCCCAGTGCTGGGCGAAGCAGAGCGCAAGAATAGCCGGTTTCCCGCTGAGGCCAGCATGCCGATCGAATCAAGATAGTGGACCCTCTCTTCCCTCAAGCCTTCGGGGGCGACGGAGCACAAAGAATACTTTGTGTAGCGGCGGAAGTGGCCGATCGCTGCATCGAAAGGCGTGTAGAGCCATGGGAAGGCAGGCGCGAGCACGAGAAGGGAACCATTCGGCTTCAAATGGCTTGCCGCTCTGGCAAGCTCCGTCTTGTCGTCCTCGATGTGCTCCAGAACATCCATATATAGGATGGCGTCAAATTCCTCTCGCGAGCCCAAGTCCGAAAGTGCCCCCACGGCGACCTCGCAATTCTGCAAGGCAGACGGCAAGTTACTTCTTATCCTCTCCGCAAGCTGGCGGTCAGGCTCAAGGCATAACCAGCGGCGTGGCGTACCGTCGTTGAGTAGTTGCGTGGCGGCTCCTATGCCCGCGCCGACTTCCAGCACATCGCCTCTTAGATATTTCCGCAGGGCAGTATGAACGTAGGATTTCCAATTTGTCGCGTGGGCAAATACATCCAACTCGGTACCTACGTAATGAAAATCATCCATGTTTTGTGAAGACGGTTCTTTCCCTGCGGATGTAAATGGGGCAATCTCTGAGCGGAACAAAACTCGATTGTCCCCGGCTATACAGCACCACGAAGGTAAAAATCAGGGAGAGCAGGATGCACTGCGAAAGCAGCAGCAATAATAGCCCGCTGGCATAAGTAGCCCACCCGGGGATGGCGAGCTGCGTGGTAATCTTTATCACCAGCGTCGCCAGCACCAAGCCTACGCTCAGAACCCCGATCAAGGCCGAAGTGACGAGCAAACGCACGCCGACGACGTCACCGAAAACGGATATGGCGCTTAGGCCGTGGACAACGAGTCCGAGAAAGCCCATTTTTGATTGCCCGGAATATCGTTTCGCACGGTCAATCGGAACCATGGCATGGGGCAATTTAATCTTGAGCGCCGCCGCGGCGTAGTGGTTCCAAAGGTCCGAGGTCACAACGAGACGCTCGAGGAACGGAGCCGGTACGAGACTGAAATTGCCAATGCGGATATCAAAACCCACCAGGAGCCGGTGGATCGCCCGGTATAGTTGATAGAAAAACTTGAACGCAAGACCTTCGGGGCGGCGGCCTCTCGCGGCGAACACGACCTTTGGCTCACCTTGACGTAAATACTCTTGCACCAGAAGCGGGACTTCGGCGGGACTGTCTTCCCCGTCTGCATCCATGATCAGCACCGGGTCCTCGGTGCTATTTTGGTAGAGATGGACGAGGCCCACGCAGAGGGCTCTCTGGTGCCCCAGGTTTCGTTTGAGTTCCAGAACCTGAATGCTCGCGAGACTCTTTGGGACCGTCCTGACAAAGGGCTCGGCGAGCTGTTCAGTCGATCCGTCATCGACGAGAATAATCCTTCCCGTCATTCCGCGTTCAGTCAGAACCCCGTCGAGTTGTTCGACGAGCAGTCTGGCTACTGTCCAATCATTGAACACTGGAACCAGAATCGTTAAGGGGATTGGCATCGGGTGGTATATTAGCATCCCACTATGCCGGCGCCGAAAGTCTCCCCCTTTAAGGACGAAGCGTCCGTGGCCTCGCACTTCGGTCCGAATAGCGAGCCAAATGTCGGCTCCCTTCGTCGCGAGCTCGCCGTTGTCACTTTCATCGTCCTCACCGTTAGCCTAATTCTCTGGTGGCGCTTCTTGCCGCTCCCTGATCCGGACCTGAACTTTTACACTGAGCCTGCCCTCTTGCTGGCAAAATTCGGCAAACTCGTCGGCCCCGGTTCGCAATACGTGGATCTGACATATCAAAAAGGGATCTACAACTATCCACCCGGCCATTTCTTGATTCTGGCGGGATGGATCAAACTCTGGGGCTTTTCTGCCGATTCGCTCCTCGCGTACACGCATTTGGTTCATGCTGGAGTTCTCATCATTCTTTGGGTTCTTTTGCGAATTCGCTACGGCTGCTCGAAACTGATCTCCGCACTGAGTCTTCTTGCGATTTTTCCAAGGATGGCTCATGGACGTCCAGACCTTCCGGCGTGTTTCTTCAGTCTCGCGGCCTGGCTGGCTCTGCCGGAGGAGGAGAACCTCGGACGCCTCATTCTTTCCGGATGTCTTGCAGGAGCAACGATGCTGGTATCGCCGGGATACGGGGTCAGCACGGTCGCAGCGCTGACCGTGTTGGTGCTCGCAGGCCAGCGGAATTCCTTCCGGGAACGGGTGCGTACTCTCGCGATCTGGCTCTTCTCCGCGGGTGCGGTGTTCGCGGGTGCGCTTGCAATTGTTCTCTATCTCCAGAGTTCCTGGACGTTGGCCTACGTGCAGTTCAAAACAAACGCAGCCATTCGAGGCGCCGAGGTCAACGTCTTGCCCGACTTCCACCTGCTCTACACACTGGTTTTTTCGGTCGTTCCGTTTTTAATTCTGGCGGTACTCCCCGCCTTGCTGGTCGCGTTGGCCACATGGCGGAGCCCGGCGAAGCGGCTGCGGACCCTCAGCCTAGCCTTTCTTGCGGGAGCGGCTGTCTGGTTCACCATGAATAGGTCGCAGCTGCTCCTCGCTCATCATTATTTGTTCCCGGCGAAAAGTATTTTTCTCGGAGTGCTATGTTCCTGGCCCAGATTCCCGACGTGGGTACGCGCCGTGCCGCTGCTGCTTCTTTCCGTCATCGGCTTTTACCTTTACAAGTCTGACTTTTTGTATCTGACGACGCCGCTTCGCGACGAGGAGCGCCAGTACGCTGCTCGCGTGCACCCCGTCGGTGAAGTTGCTGTAGACAGCTTGTATTTCACGAGATTTTACGCGTTTGGTCGCACGCTGAACTACGGGACCATGGAAAGGCGTTACTGGCCCGAATACCTCGCGGCTATCCCAGCGAACCTTCGAGAGGAGTTGCTTTCTGGTTTGCAAAGAGAACCCGCCGAGCCTTCCATGCTGGTTATATCCGAAAGCACCATGCCACGGGACGGCCGTTTCTTTCACGGGAATTTGCCGTGCACGCGGCCGCCGGAAGCGTCTGAGCGCCTGCGAGTGCTTGGACGCACCTGGAATTTGCCCGCGCAGCCCTACGCTTTGACTGTCTGCTCAGGAACTGGTCCGTAGCCTGAACACTCCTATGACCGAAGGTCGCTGGGCTCAAATTCCGACCCTAGCCAAAACTCGAGCTGTTCCATTTCTTCCAGCCGTACCGTTCGCTCATGGCCATTCTTGCAGCGAACAGTAAGTTCTATCAGTGATTCGCTGGACGTCTGATCTGGTGGAAAGCGAAAAACGGGGACTCTCTCACCGCAGGAACAAGTGTAACCATGCCAAAGATACCTAGCCATTAAGCTACCTCTACTGTTCGAGTATTGATTAGAGTTGCGAACGTTTCAAGCGGCCATAAATATTATGAGCTTGGCGCCAGCGGGTCCCCGCTGGCGATTCCTACGGAGGGCGGTTAGGATTACAGAGTGACCTCGACAACCGCTGTCATTCACGGCGAAGGACTCGGGAAGCGGTACCGGCGCGGGTTGCAGGTAGATGGCGGTCTGCGACATTCGCTGGAAGCGTTCCTGCGGTCGCCGGTCGCTTCGCTGCGCAGGAAGAAGGAAGAGACCTTCTGGGCGCTGAAAGATGTGTCGCTGGAGGTGCACGAAGGTGAAGTGCTGGGTCTGATCGGGCGCAATGGAGCGGGCAAGACGACACTGCTGAAAATCTTGTCACGAATTACGAGGCCCACGGCCGGCTGGGCAGAGATTCATGGGCGGGTCGGCTCGCTTTTGGAAGTGGGGACGGGTTTCCATCCTGAACTTACCGGCCGGGAGAACGCGTTTCTGTCCGGAGCCATTCTGGGGATGAGCAAGCGCGAGATCGAACGGAAATTCGATGAAATCGTGGCCTTTGCCGAACTGGAAAAATTCATCGATACACCGGTGAAGCACTACTCCTCCGGAATGTACGTGCGGCTGGCGTTCGCGGTGGCGGCGCACCTGGAGCCGGAAATTTTGCTAGTTGACGAAGTCCTGGCTGTGGGGGACATCAACTTCCAGAAAAAATGCCTGGGCAAAATGGGCGACGTCGCCCGCGCCGGGCGCACCGTCGTGCTTGTCTCGCACCAGCTCAATCAGATCCGCCGCCTGTGCCAGCGCGTGGTGTGGATCGATGATGGTTCCATTCGCCAGGACGGGCCGACGCACGAAGTGGTTTCCGCTTACGAGTCGGCAATGTCGCGCGGAGACCGGAACGGCGGGCAAGCGGAGCGCGGGAAAGGCAGCAAAGCTCGCTTTGTCCGGTGGGAAATCGCGGACTCTGGCGGGGGAATCCGCAAGTGCTGACCACCCTGGAACCTGTAACTATCAAGTTTGTCGTTGAGGTCAGCCAGGCTATTCGCCGCGGTCACCACGGCATTGCACTGCGGAACCTAGACCAGCAGATCATTTGGGCCTGGGCGGCCGATGACGTCGACCTGCCTAAGGGCACGCGCGAACTTTGCTACACCTTTCCAATGCTCCCGCTGCGTCCCGGCCCCTATTCGTGGCACGTCAGCTTGTATGACGAAGGAGCCCTTGTGGATTATTGGGATTGTTTGCCGGAAATGATCGTCGCAACCGAGGTGCACCAACACCGGAGCGATGAGTGGAATGGAATCCTAAACATTCCTTCTCGCTTCGCTATCCAGGAGCCAAAGTAAACGTGGAACAAGGACTCCCCTTCGATGCTCCTTCGGCTCAGGAGCTCACGCGCGCCAGGCAAGATTTCATTCAGAGCTTTTTAGCGGAGATTCGGACGCAAGCGGCGTTACGGGGCGCGTTGGACGTTGGATGCGGTGTCGGTTATCTCTCCAAATTCTTGCTCGATCTGGGATTCGACGTGGTCGCCATGGACGGGAGGGAGGAGAATACCATCGAGGCAAGGAAGCGCTATCCGGGCATCACCTTCTTGACCGCGGATGCGGAGAGATTGACGAATGAAGTCGAGCCACATGACCTGGTATTGTGCGCGGGTCTTTTGTACCACCTTGAAAACCCTTTTCGCGTCATCCGCAACCTACATGCCTTGACTCGGAAAGTCCTCATCGTCGAGGGTATGTGCACGCCGGGTCCGGGGGCGACGATGGAATTACTCGACGAAGGCTCATCAAAGGACCAGGGTTTGAATTTCGTGGCCTTTTATCCGACCGAAGAGTGTCTCGTCAAGATGCTGTACCGCTCTGGATTTCCCTTCGTTTATTTGTTCCAGCGATTGCCGGAGCATTCGCTTTACCGCGAATCGGTCCGGCGCAAACGCGAACGCACGATGATGGTTGCGTCGAAGCTGCCGCTAAGCGCGCCAAATCTCACGCTCGCGCATGAACCCGTGCGGCCAGTTGTGGGTCTTTCAGATCCCTGGACAACAGGCTTGCTGAGAGCGCGCTATTTTGTGGGCGGACTACGCAGGTCCCTTCTCAAGGCACTGAAGGGCTCATCCCCGAGTCACTGAATTCAGACATTAAAAAGGGGCTGAGCTGGCTCTTCGTGGAAGGGCGCGGATCAGAACTCCTGGAATTCGGCGGCGCGGGCTTCGGAGGTGAAACCCGAGCGCAGGGAGGAATCGTTGCGGAGGCGGAGCGATTCGTCGAAGTAGGGAGTGCAGGGTAACGGAGCATCCCAGCACTGATTGCCCTGGGCGGGGACATAGACGGGGAGTCCCGAGAGCGTGTGCCGAAGGATGAGGGCGGGCTTGGGCAGAGGCGGCGGCTGTTGCACGCCACTAAGGGCGTGGATGGGTTCCTTCCAACCTAGAGAAATCAGACACCAGATTAAGGATAAGAAGAGCGCGGCCAGAATAATGCCGGTGTGTGCAGGACGGGTGTGCGAGGGGGGGCGCTGGAAATCCAAGGACACAATGCCCCAGGCGCCCAAGGTCGCGGCAGTGGTCCAGATGGCGAATTGAGCGAAGCGCAGGTCCGGGGAAGCGGCGAACCAAAAAATGATGCCGGCGAGCCCTGGAAGCAGGAGCGAGAGCTGCGGACACGCAGGACGAGGTTTTCCCTGCCGGAAGCGAAGAAATAGCGCGATGGCCAGGCCGGCGAGAGAGATGGCTAGCGGGACTTGGAACGAGGGGCGGTTGCGAAGGGCATGATTCAGCCAGTCACCGAGCCAGTGCAAGCCTTGGGTGTCTACAAAATGAGAGTCGGGACCGCGTCCCCAGGATTGAGTGCCGAGGGCGTACCAGCGGGCGGCGGAAAGCGGCACTTTCCACGGAACGGGGAAAGCGAAAATGGTGGCGGGGAAAAGAGGGTAGCCGCTCAAGATAATCGAACGAGCAAACCAGGGAAGCAGGAGCACGGCGGGGGTGAGCAACGCGACAGCCAAGTGGAGGCGGCGCTTGCTCGGCGAGGCGGTGGTTTGCCAAATCCTGCGGAAGACCAGGCACCAGGCGAAGAAGGCGAAAACGGCGGTGGATTCCTTGAAGGTGACAGCGAGGGAGAAGAGAGCGGCGGCTAGAACGAGGCGCGAAGGCTGCGGGCTCGGATGGTCCTGGCGATTGTATTGGGAGAGGTCGGCGAAGAGGATGCCTGCGGCGATGAGGGAGACGATGGCGGCGGGCTCGTCGGTTTGTGTGCCGACGATGCGGGAACGCGTGGTCCAGAAGAAGGCTGGGACGGCGAGGATGCAGTGAAACCAGTCGACGGGAGAGGCGGCGGTCCCGCGGACACAGCGGGCGCAGGCGGGCAGAAGAGTGACCCAAAGAGCGGAGAGCAAAAACCCGGTGAACAAATGAAAGCCCAAATCCTTCCAGGGACCTTGCCCGAGCGCGGCAATGCAAAGAAAGACGGAACTGTTGAAGCCGAGCCGGCCATGAAGATTGGCCAGGCCGGGAACGGCGGGATAGGTTTGGATCCAGCGGACGGCGGGAGCGCCGTAGAGGCCGGTGTCGAAATACTCGCAGGGGCCGCAGGAGCGCAGAGCGAGGAGAAGTGCAAAGGCAATGCCGAGTAGGAGCAGCCAGCGAGAGGCTTGCAGGGTGGAGCGCAGGCTGTTCCGCAGGGCGGAGCGGTTTAGCGCCAGTCCCAAAAGGCCGGCGCCGAAGAGAAACATTGTGACGGAGGCAGAGATTGGGAGAACAAGATTCCAAATTTCAAGAACGGCGACAGAAGTGGCGAGACCCATCCAGAAGGCGTCGATGAGAGAGTAATCTTCGCTGAACAGCATGAGAATGATGGAGCCGAGACCGATGAGGGCTAGAGCGATGACGGCCCAGGTGAGAAAAACTTCCAGCGAGGAGATGAGAAGCATCTACGGGCGACCTGTCGAAGATGTTGAGGATTCTAGGCGAGGCATTCGCGCTCCAGTGGAATTCTTCCCGATGAAACTTGGGAACACATTTTGGCACGGTAGTTAGATTGCTGGGGGCGTTTTTCCTTGAAGCGCCGGAACGCCGCCACGCCGGCAAGTGCTCTTCACTGCGCAAGCCTAGTATCACGTAGGTACTTGGCGCGCGCTTCACCCACTTGTCGCGCACGGTTTTTTCGCTATGCTTGAAGGGTGCTGACACTTTTCTCGATTCCGAAGGCATTCAAAGGGCACACGGGCGTTATCCAGCGGAATGCGATTGAGAGTTGGACGAAGCTTGAGCCGCGGCCGGAGATTATCCTTCTGGGAAATGATGAAGGAACGGCGGAGTTGGCGCGCGAGCTTGGCTTGCGGCACTTGCCCAACGTGGCGACGAGCGACCACGGCACACCGCTGCTCAGCGATCTTTTCCGCCAGGCCGAAGCGGCTGCGACAACGCCGTACATGTGCTATGTGAATGCGGACATTATTCTATTGAGCGACTTTCTGCGCGCCGCGGAAACCGTGCAGAGGAGATTTCCGAAATCACTGGTGGTTTCCAAGCGAATTAATCTGGACATCCCCGAAATGCTGAATTTCGATGCGCGCTGGGAAGAGGCCATCAAGCAACGCGCCAGCGCCACCGGCAGGGACGAACATCACTCAGGCATCGATGTGTTTGTGTTCCCCAAAGGAATGTATGCGCAGGTTCCCGATTTCGCGATCGGGAGGCTGTGGTTTGACCATTGGCTGATCAAGGCGGTGCGGGAACAGAATCTGCCGGTGGTGGATGCGTCGCTGGTCGCGCCGGTGCTTCATCAGAATCATGATTATAGTCACGTGGCCGGCGGCAAAGAAAAAGTATGGCGTGGCCAGGAAGCCGAACGGAATTTTAAGTTGTATGGCGGCGTGGAACACGCTTACACACTGTTGGATGTGACGCACGAAGTGAGTCCCGGTGGATCGATCCGGAGAGTGCGCTTCCGCAAGCCCCTTTTCAAAATAAAACAATTTGCTTGGGAGATTTTCGTACGGCGGACGGCGGAGGTTCGGAAAGTGCTCGGCCTTCGTAGAGCGTACAGGCGCACGGCGGACAACGAGAGTTCCTGAACATCGCGGATGGATTTTGTGGCTTGGTTTGGGTGTTGCTGAAGAATTATTTGCGATCCGAAGGAAGGCGGCGTCATGTTTTGGTGGGCCCTGGCAATCTTTGTTCTAGTCACTCCATTCCTTCTATATGGATTGTTTCGTTGGGCATCCGCGGACGAAGGTATCGACCGCGAGCTTTCGAAAGAGCGTTTCCGGGCTGAGCAGGAATTGAGAGGTCTGCGGCGCTCCGGCGGGAGCGACCTCGTTTCACGGCCTGCACCTACAGAGTCTGATTCTTCCGATGTTCGTGAGCTTCCTGCTGACACGTTCTCACGTTAAACTAGGTCTTCTCTCTCAGGAGGCGTATGCTCTCGTCTGTTTCGGTGATTGGATTGGGCAAGCTGGGCGCGCCCATGGCAGCTTGCTTCGCCGCGCGTGGCTTTACCGTGCATGCCGTCGATCTGAATCCGCAGAAGGTGGACGCCATCAGCCGCGGCGTGCCGCCCGTCCACGAACCCGGCCTTGCCGAGCTGCTTGCCGAATCCGGCGGACGCATTTCCGCCACGCGCGACATTGAAGCGGCGGTCAACGCCTCTGACGCGACGTTCGTGGTGGTGGCCACCCCCAGCGAACCAGATGGTGGTTTTTCTCTGCGCTACGCGATTCCCACGTGTGAATCCATCGGCCGGGCCCTGCGCACCAAGTCCGCGTACCACGTGGTGGTACTCACCAGTACGGTCATGCCCGGGTCCACGGGCGGCCAAGTCAAAGCCGCGCTGGAACGCGCCAGCGGAAAGCGTTGCGGCGTCGATTTCGGATTGTGCTACAACCCGGAGTTCATCGCGCTGGGAACGGTGATCCGCGATTTCTACTACCCCGATTTTCTTTTGATTGGGGAATCCGATACGCGCGCGGGAGATGTTTTATCGGAAATTTACCAGCGTACTTGCAAGAATTCTCCCGCGTTCGCGCGCATGAACTGGATCAACGCGGAAATCACCAAGCTGTCGGTCAACACGTACATCACAACGAAAATCAGCTACGCCAATATGCTTGCGCGGCTGTGCGAGAAGTTGCCGGAGGCGGACGTGAATGTTGTCACCGATGCCCTCGGCCTCGATACGCGCATCGGCGCAAAATATTTGAAGGGCGCGGTGAGCTACGGAGGGCCATGCTTTCCCCGCGATAATCGCGCGATGGCCGCGCTGGCTGCTCGCGTGGGCGCTTCCTCCGGGCTTGCGGAAGCGACGGACATTTTCAATCGCGCGCAAATCAAATCGCTCGCAGAGATCGTGAAGAGCCAACGAAGCGAAGCCGACGTTATCGGCATTCTTGGACTTACTTACAAACCCGATACCGATGTTGTTGAAGAGTCGTTTGGCCTCTTGCTGGCGCAGGAGCTCTCTTCCGCGAATCTTCCGGTGGTTGTATACGACCCGTCCGCGGACGCCGGCCGAGCGTTGAACAACTACAAGAGCATCCGCGTGGCCCCGTCGGCACAGGAATGCATTGCGGAGTCCAAGGTGGTTGTTCTCGCGACGCCCTGGCAGGAGTTCCGCGATCTGCGCGCCGGGCTGTGGGCTCGTCCCGGGTATTCCGAGCCTCGGGTGGTCATTGATTGCTGGCGCGCGCTGGGTCACCTGGATGGCATCGATGGGGTGCATTACGTCAAATTGGGGTTCGGCGGGGCGGCGGAGAAGCTCGCCAGCGTATCTTCCAGCGCCGACTAACCTTGCGGGTGCCCCCCTCCGGTTCATAAATTCTTGTTGCTCTTAAATTCCTCCAGTGCTATATTTCCGGGGTTTTATATAGGATAAGCGGACGTAACGCTTATGCTAACTATATTCACGACCGCAAAGCCCTTCCGCGGACACGTCCGGATCATTCAGCGCAACGCACTGCAATCCTGGAAGGCGCTTCATCCGGAGATCGAAATCATTCTCTTTGGCGCGGACGAAGGCGCCGCCGAAGCTGCGCGGGAGTTCGGACTGCGCCACGAGCCGCGCGTCGAGCGCAACGAGTGGGGCTCCAAGCGGTTGGACTATCTCTTCGCCACGGCGCAAGCCATAGCTCGGAATGAGATCCTCTGCTACATCAACTGCGACATTATATTGATGCAGGATTTCTGGCGCGCCATCGAGCGCGTCCGCGCCATGCACCGGGAATTCTTGATGGTAGGGCGCCGCTGGGACACCGATATTACTGAGCCGCTGGCGTTCGAACGGGGGGAATGGGCGAAGGAGTTGCGGGGTCTCGCGTCCCGGTGCGGACGAAAGTGCACGGCGGAATGGATTGATTACTTCGCGTTTTCGCGCGGCCTTTACGGACCGGACATGCCTCCGTTTGTGCTGCGCGTCTTCTGGGACAACTGGCTGGTTTGGAAGGCGCTGGATTCGGGAAAGCCGGTGGTTGATGCTTCGCGCACCGTGATGGCGGTGCACCAGAATCATGACTACAGCTACCATCCGCAAGGGAAGGCAGGCATCTGGAGCGGGGAAGAAGCGGGGCTCAACGGGCGGCTTGCCGGAGGATGGCGCCACCTCCGCACCATCGCCGATGCCACCGAAGTGCTCCCCCCGGAGAAGCTGAAGCGCAACGCGCTCCGCCACTGGTCCACCGCAAAGCGCTACGCCAGACAAGCGGGCCGCGTCCTTCTGAACGACCTCTGGCACCCCATCTGGTTTGCGCTCCTGAATCTCACACGCCCCCTCCGTAACGCTCTGCGCATCCGATAAGGATGCGCATCCTGGGCGAGCATTGGGAGTCGAAGGACTCTTCTTTACTGACGATCGTTCCCTGACCCCTGTCCACGTTTCCCTTTCAGAAGGGCAGTAGCATTTCCGCTACACAGTGCTTCGCACCCATTGTGGAAATCGGCTCCCAGCCGGACGATAGAAGTGCACTCCAGGCGAAGCCCGCCTCACACGCGTGGCCATTGCCCGACGGGAGCCTAAACATGCCGGCCGTACTTACGGCCGCCGTGGAAAACGTCATGGGTACGCTCAATCGCACAGAATTGGATAAACTCGAACGCCGCGAACTGCAGCTCACCATCCTGGCCACCGCCTTTGTTCTGGTGCAGGCCGCCGGCTTGGCCATGTTCATGTACCCCCTGGTCTTCCTCCACCCCGTTGGGAACAAGTGGACCCTCCGGGTGGCTTTCTTCGGTTTTTGCGCGCTGACGCTCCTCTTTGTCGGCTACCTACTGGACCGCCACCGGACCGTGCGCAAATTGAAGGAGCAGATTCTGGCGGAGCTGGAACGCAACCTCACCTTGCAGCATCAGGCCAGCGTGGACCTGCTCCAGACCATGCCCGATCAGAATCATTTCTGGGATCGCCTCACGATGGAATACCGGAGGGCAATGACCATGCAGAAGACGCTTTCACTCTTGCTCGTGAAGGCCAAGCCCGCGAACGCGTCCGCAAAAGGCGACCGTCCTGCGGCCGACATTACAAATGACGCAAGCTCCGAAGCCTGGAGCGATGCCGCGAAAGCCATGTCCCGCAAGCTGC
>Ga0207086_1111_pt1 | contig 18757 bp, 19 predicted proteins | sample Alteio_BWMinHeat_54_FD_153540 | JGI IMG/M metagenome (GOLD analysis project Ga0207086, IMG submission 153540) | Enriched cells from forest soil in Barre Woods Harvard Forest LTER site, Petersham, Massachusetts, United States -... | ecosystem: Environmental > Terrestrial > Soil > Temperate forest >... | reverse complement strand
TGTAATAGTTCATGCTTAAACTGAGAACTATTATAGCAACGGTGACCAATACAATCGTGCTGGTGAGCATAGGTTTTTCAACCACCTCATCAAACTTGTCTCGTAGCCTCTCTTTAAATGTTTTCTTTTGCATTGCTCTTTAAGAACGGAATTTATAAAATTTTAATCACCTAGTGAAACAAAGGTAACTTGTTCAGTAGTCAAAATACTGTGCGTATTATGAAGGGATATTACATCGGTTTGCGATTCATTATATTAATACCTGAACAGTAAGAAAATAAATCGAGAGGCCAAGCAAATCGCTGGTTGTAGTAATGAAAGGCCCCGAGGCAAGGGCAGGATTAAACCCTAACCGATTGATAATGATGGGTGTAATTGTTCCCACAAAGGATGAGAACAATACCACACAGAATAGCGCAAAGGATACGATGATAGAAAGCTTGTTGTTATTGAAAAACAGGTAAGTTGAGCCCAATACGATCAAGGAAAGCAATATGCCGTTGAGTAGAGCTACACTGAAGACTTTTCCCAAACGCTTCCATAAGCCTTCATCCATGAAGCCAGGGTTTACGAGGCTTTGAACTACTAGACCTGAAGATTGAATTCCCACATTTCCTCCTGTAGCCTGAATTAAAGGAACGAAAAATGCAATTGCGGTAATTTTTGCTAACTCTTGTTCAAAAAATCCCATAAACCTTGCACTGAGCATTCCACCAAAAATTCCAATGAGTAACCACGGTAAACGTGCCCGCACATTCTTCCATAGACTGTCGTCTTCTTCTACATCCTCGGTGATACCACTCATCAATTGTCGTTCTTCTTCCGCTTGTTCCGAGATCACATCTACTACGTCATCGATCGTGATTCGCCCTACTAATTGTCCTTGCACATTCACCACGGGCACTGATTCCATGTCATATTTTTTCATAACCTCAGCTACCTCAAGATCCTCCATATAAGTCTCTACAGAAGTGACATCATCGTCATAAATATCTTTGACCAACGTTTTGGAGTCTGTGAGAATCAATTTTTGAAGTGCTAAGCGGCCGAGTAATTTGTTGTTTTCATCAACAACATAGACAGTATAAAACTTCGTAACATTTTCCGCTTGCTTTCGGATCTCATCGATACACTCAACAACTGTCCAATCGGTTCTTGCCCGAATTAATTCTTTGGCCATCAAACCCCCCGCTACATTCTCGTCATAGCGGAGCAAATCAATTACTTGGGATCTTAAGTCTGAATCAAGGCCGGCAATAATTTCCTCACTCGTCTTGATCGGCAGTTCGTTGAGAATGTCCGCCGCATCATCTGAATCCAATTGGTTAACTATCGCTGTAAGTTCTTCTACGGTGTAGATGGAAAGAAATGTTTTTCTACTTTCTGGCTCAAGGTCGTTGATAATTTTTGAACGGATCTGGAGGGAGAGCAAATCAAGCACATACTTTGATTCCTCATCGTTGAATTCATGCAGTAAAGCACTGATGTCAGCCGGATTTACTTCTTCGAGACTGGCAACAATAAAGGCGGCATCGCGCTCATCCAGCGCTTGCTGAAAGTGATCGCGAAATTCTTTGGTCAACTCAAACTCTGCGAACTCCTTCACTGGCTTGCTCAATCTTTTGGGTGAGTAAAATAAATTCTTCTACGCTCAACTGCTCGGCACGTAAATCCATAATTACGAGCGCTGAAATTTGCGCGGGTAAATTTAATGGTTTGAGTGCGTTACGCAAGGTTTTCCTCCGGTTTTGAAAAGATTGCTTCACCACTTTAAAAAAAAGATGCTCGCCACATGGAAGTTGACTCCGATCATTTCGTGTAAGTCTGATCACTGCAGACATCACTTTCGGTGGAGGAAAAAAAACTCCGGGTGGGACTTTAAAAAGGTATTCGATAGAATAAAAAGTCTGGAGAAGCACACTTAAAATTCCATAAGTTTTACTTCCTTCCTTTTCAGCAATACGATCAGCCACTTCTTTTTGAAGCATGCATACTACTTGCCTTACCTGGTTCCTTTGTTCTAAAACTTTGAAAAATATCTGTGAGGAAATGTTATAGGGGAAATTGCCGATGATGTGAATACTCTTATCCGTTAAATCAGAGAGATTCATCTTCAAAAAGTCGCCCTCAGTAATTTTATCGGAAAGATCGGGGTGATGTTCTTTAAGATAAGCGACCGATTCACGATCGATCTCAGACAAATGTAAATCTACTTCTGGCTTTTGCTTTAATAATTTTGTCAAAACACCCGTGCCAGGTCCTATCTCCAAAACAAAATTCTTCTCACTTGGCAGAGCCAATGCATCTACAATCTTGGCAGCAATGTTCAGATCTTTAAGAAAGTGTTGACCAAGGAATTTTTTCGGGCGAACCATTCCCAAAATTCAACATTCAATACTGAATTAGCTAACTTGCACCAACCAGATTATATTCAATGACATCTACCTCTCTAGAAAAACCTCGCATCGGCATTACGCTCGGTGACCTTAACGGCATCGGTCCCGAAGTAGTGATTAAGGCGTTGGCTGATAATCGCCTCCTCAATATTTTAACACCTATTGTTTACGGATCCACTCGGGTCCTCTCTTACTACCGGAAGCTTATGGAGCTGGAAGAATTCAATTACAGCCAAGTAAAAAGCAAGGGCCAATTCTTTACCAAGGCAGTTAATGTAGTAAACTGCTGGGAAGACGTGATCGAAATTGTTCCTGGCCAACCATCACGTCAAGCCGGTCACGCAGCGCTCCTTAGTTTGAAGAAATCGGTTGAAGAGTTAAAGGAAGGACTTATTGACGCGCTCGTAACTGCTCCCATCGACAAGAATACAATCCATGGAGAAGAGTTCCCTTTTCGTGGTCATACTGAATTTCTCACGCAAGAATTTAATGCAGGTGAAAGCCTGATGCTCCTTATAGGAAAAGATTTGAAAGTTGGATTGGTAACGGAGCATATTCCTGTGAAAGAAATTGCAAGCCATATCACACAAGATCGTGTTGAGTTGAAAATCCGACTCCTTGAAATGTCATTAAAAAAAGATTTCAATATCACTAAACCGAAGATTGCCGTACTCGGTCTAAATCCCCATGCCGGAGACGAAGGTCTCCTTGGAACAGAAGAGCAAGAAATTATTAAACCAGTAATCGCAGAACTCAAAGCAAAAGGAAAATTAATCATGGGCCCGTTTCCAGCCGATGGTTTCTTTGCCAGTGGGCAACATACTAAGTTCGATGCAGTTCTTGCTATGTATCACGACCAGGGGCTTGTTGCATTTAAAGCTTTAGACTTCGAGAGCGGTGTAAATTTTACCGGGGGACTTTCCATTGTTCGTACATCACCAGATCACGGAACAGCTTACTCTATCGCCGGAAAAAACCAGGCAGATGAAAATTCCATGCGGCAGGCTATCTATTTGGCATGCGATGTTGTAAAAAACAGAATAGAAGCTGCAAAGACCGCCTAACCTAAAACACTTGCCATTTATCGTCAGGCATTTACAGGATTGTAAGTAGTTTGTATATTTGGATAAAGTAAAAGTTTAAATGGACATCGTTACTCAAAGGCAATTGAATATCTTAATCCGCTTAGCTGAAGCAGATAAGCATTTTGCTCAGGCCGAACGTGACATGATTTTGCAGATCGCAAAAGAGCGCAACTTTTCGGAAGCTGAGGTGCAGCGCTTAATTAGAAACCCTGAACCTATTGATTCATTGGGTGCTCTATCTAATGACCAAAAATTCGAGTACCTGAAGGGCTGCATCCAATTAATCTTTATCGACCACAAAGTATTTGAGAGCGAACTCATTTTTGTAAAAAGCATTGCCATTAAGCTTGGCTTCAGAAAAAGCGTGGTGGAATTCCTTATTGAAAATTTCGATAAAAAGCCCCATGATGAGTTAAAATCAATGGTTTTGCTAGAATATCTCTGATTGCTGCTATCGATTTTCCTCCGAACTCTTAAAAATCCTACCTCGATTGCCGAAAATCCCGCAAAACATGATAAATTTGCGGTCTTATTTTAAAAACCTTGAATGGCAAGGGATTTTAGTATAAACATCCTTGGATTAAGTAAAGGAGTCCACCAATTCGAATTTCAGCTGGGGGAAGACTTCTTTAAAAAGTACGGACAGGAAGTTATTACCAAAGGTGAGTTTGCCACCACGGTCATTTTAGATAAGAAAGAGACGTTCATTGATGCTGATTTCAAGGTTGAGGGCAAAGCTTCATTGACTTGCGATAGAAGTCTGGATGAATTTGATTTTCCAATTTCAATTTCCAGAAAAGTCGTTTTCAAGTATGGTGATGAAGCCAAGGAAGTCAGTGATGAGATTATCATCATCACCCACGACCAGCAAAAACTGGACGTCGGGCAATTGATGTATGAGTTTATTGCATTGGAGATACCAATCAAGAAACTTCATCCCAGGTTTGAAAATGAAACCGGGGATGAAACAGAAGGAAAGATTATTTATACCTCCTCGTCCGAAGAATCGGATGAAGAGGCGATCGATCCACGATGGGAAAAGTTAAAAAAGTTAAAATAGAACTAAATAAATAGGTTATGCCAAATCCAAAACGAAAAACCTCGAAGACACGCAGGGATAAAAGAAGAACACATTACAAGGCAGTTGCAAAAGCACAAGCAGTTTGCCCAACTACTGGCGAGCATCATTTGCCTCATCGCGCCTTTTGGCACGAAGGCAAATTGTACTTCAAAGGGAATGTGGTAATGGAAAAAGAGGTACTGGCATAGAGCCATGGCTAACTTCTTTAAAATTAGATTTTTATCAATTTCCATTTATTGTACCCATAAGGTCTATATTAATTAATATGTTCAGATTATTACCCGATTGAGATTCAATCGGGTCTTTTATTTTTAACAGGTCAGACAAAATCTATGAATAAAATAAGGGCAGCTATCACAGGAGTGGGCGGATACGTGCCGGACTATATTCTTACCAATAAAGAATTAGAGACAATGGTGGAGACGACCGATGAATGGATCACCACAAGAACAGGCATTAAAGAACGAAGAATTTTAAAAGGAGAAAACAATGGCGTTTCGGTAATGGGTATTGCAGCTGTTAAAGATATGCTGGCCAAAACAAAAACCGACCCAAAAGAAATCGACTGCATCATCTTTGCTACCATCACAGCGGATCTAACTTTCCCAGCAACTGCAAATATTGTTGCCACGGCAGTAGGCGCAGTGAACGCTTTTAGCTTTGATTTAGCCGCAGCATGTTCTGGATTTATCTACGGACTAACTACAGGCTCAAGTTTTATTCAATCGGGCATGTACAAAAAAGTAATTGTAATTGGAGGTGATAAGATGTCTGCTATTCTTGACTACACTGACCGCACTACCTGTATTATTTTTGGTGATGGTGCCGGATGTGTTTTGCTTGAACCAACTACAGAAGACGTTGGTGTAATGGACTCCATTCTGAAAAGCGATGGAACAGGTGAAACCTACTTGAATTTAAAAGCAGGAGGAAGTCGACTACCAGCGTCGCGTGAGACAGTTGATAAGCGATTGCATTATGTCTATCAGGAGGGGGCTGCCGTTTACAAGTTTGCTGTGACGAACATGGCAGAAGTTGCTGCTCAAGTTGCTGAACGAAATAATCTTACTTCCGAAACAATTTCATGGCTCGTTCCGCACCAGGCAAATAAAAGAATCATTGATGCGGCTGCAAGTCGTGTAGGCATAAGTGATGACAAGGTGATGATGAATATCCAGCGTTATGGAAACACCACCGCCGGAACAATTCCACTGTTGCTCTGGGACTATGAAAAAAAATTGAAGAAAGGTGATAACCTTGTTATCGCAGCTTTCGGTGGCGGGTTCACTTGGGGGGCCGTTTATGTGAAATGGGCTTACGACGGAAGTAAAAGAGTTTGACTTTAGGAATTTGTTTTTCAATATTGAATTAAATTAAGAACATGGCAACTGTATCTGATCTAAACAAAGGAAGTTATATTCGTTACAACGGTGAAGTAGTGCAAGTGGAAGAATTACAACACCGCACTCCTGGAAACTTGCGTGCATTTTACCAAATAAAAATGCGCAACGTACGCAATGGAAAACTTGTAGAAAACCGTTTTCGTCCAGGTGATGCTGTTGATCAACTTCGTGTAGAAACAAAAGAATATCAATACCTCTATCAGGACGGTGAAAGTTTGGTCTGTATGGACAACCAGACCTACGAGCAAATCTATCTCGATAAAGTTTTATTGGGTGACTCAGTAAACTATATCAAAGAAGGGGTAACCTTGTTAATTGCTTTTGAAAATGGAGTACAACCAATCACTGCGGAAGCGCCAGCTCATGTAGTGGTGAATGTTACTTATACAGAGCCTGGCATTCAAGGAGACACAGCAACAAGAACACTCAAAGCTGCTACAATTGAGACCGGAGCAGAAATTCGTGTTCCATTATTTGTAAACACAGGAGATAATATAAAGATTAAGACCTCCACAGGTGAATATGTTGAACGCGTAAAATAATTTTCATGGCATCGAATAAAACTGGCGGAAAGAAAAGTACTTCGAAACCATCCGCCCTATCAACTGAACCTAAAAACCAAAATGAAATGAAAACCACTGAAATCAGGGACCTTATCGACTTCATAGCGCAATCCGGCTTGAACGAGGTGGACATTGAAACCAAAGAGTTGAAGCTTCATGTGAAGCGTGAGCCAGATCAAAAAGTACTGAAATCAGCAGCGCCAGTTATGGCTGCTCCTGTTGCTGTAGCTCCAGCAGTTGCTGCGCCAATAGCTGCAGCACCTGTTGCTGCAAAAGCTGAGAAGCCTGCGGCCGGAAAAAATACAGTTGAAATTAAGTCTCCGATGATCGGAACGTTCTATCGCTCTTCTAATCCAGATTCTCCTCCATTCGTTTCTGTTGGCGACAAGGTCTCTAAAGGCCAAGTGGTTTGCATCATCGAAGCAATGAAGCTGTTTAACGAAATTGAATCAGAAGTTTCTGGCACGATTGTAAAAGCTACAATTGAAAATTCTTCTCCTGTAGAATACGACCAGATATTGTTTGTAGTAGAACCGGATTAAGTTATTGCTTAATAGTAAATCGCTATCAAAAGTTAGCGACCACCATTAACAATTAACGACTAACCATTAACAACATCTATGTTTAAAAAAATATTAATAGCAAACCGGGGAGAGATTGCATTGCGCATCATTCGTACATGCAAGGAGATGGACATCAAAACGGTTGCTGTTTACTCTACAGCGGATCGTGAAAGTCTTCACGTTAGGTTTGCAGACGAAGCCGTTTGTATAGGTGATGCCCCAAGCAAGGATTCTTACCTCAACATTCCTCGTATTATTTCGGCTGCTGAAATTACCAATGCCGATGCGATACATCCAGGTTATGGATTTTTATCAGAGCGTGCTGAGTTCTCAGCGATTTGCCATGAGTATGGAATAAAATTTATCGGTCCAACGCCTGCCATGATTAATTCGATGGGCGATAAATCCACTGCTAAAGACACGATGAAGAAGGCGGGTGTTCCCACCATTCCAGGATCAGAAGGGTTGCTATCTTCCGTTGAAGAAGGAATGAAGATCGCTAAGGAAATTAAGTATCCTGTAATCGTTAAAGCTACTGCAGGCGGTGGAGGAAAAGGAATGCGTATCATCAATGATGAAAGTGAATTTCAAAAAGCATGGGATGATGCGAGGCGTGAAGCCAGTGCTGCTTTTGGTAATGACGGCCTCTATCTTGAGAAATTTGTTGAAGAGCCCCGACACATTGAAATACAAGTAGTGGGTGATCAGTATGGAAAGGTATGTCACCTTTCTGAACGTGATTGCTCAATTCAACGTAGACACCAAAAATTGGTAGAAGAAACGCCCTCTCCTATCGTAAATCAGGAGTTGCGTGAACGAATGGGAGAAGCGGCTATAAAAGGATCGAAAGCTATCAACTACGAAGGTGCCGGAACCATTGAATTTCTTGTGGATAAATACGGTGATTTCTATTTCATGGAGATGAATACGCGTATCCAGGTGGAGCATCCAATCACAGAAGAAGTTACCAATTACGATTTGATCAAAGAACAAATTAAAGTAGCGGCTGGCGTTCCTATTTCGGGTAACAACTACTACCCTACTTTGTTTGCTATGGAGTGTCGTATTAATGCAGAAGATCCTGCTAATGGCTTTCGTCCTTCACCAGGTAAAATTATCAATCTTCACAAGCCAGGCGGGCATGGTATTCGCATCGACAGCCATGTGTATGCTGGATACACCATCCCTCCGAATTACGATTCTATGATTGGAAAGCTTATCGCAACTGGCCAATCACGCGATGAGGTAATCACACGTATGAAACGCGCATTGAGTGAGTTCATCATTGAAGGAGTGAAAACCACAATACCATTCCATTTGAAATTGATGGACAACCCGATATTTCGTTCCGGAAAATTCACAACGAAGTTTTTAGAAACGTCTTTTGATTTTTCTCAGTTGAAATAGATGCATAACTTATTGAAGTGAAAAGCCCTCAAAATATGAGGGCTTTTTATTTTCGTTCGTTTCATTTAAAAATATTGCTCTCCTTAACCATTTTTTTATACTCAGGCATGAGCTTCTCGTAAAGAGCCTCGTCTACTTTCTTTAAAGTATTCATTAGCCCACCGATACCCGAATCTTTGAGGCTCACCCGTTGCTTTTTAATTTCTTCCATTTTATTACGGATTATTGCCTCCAACTTGATCAGCTCTCGTTCGGTCATTTGAATTTATTTTTTGTGATGCAAGGTAAGGTGATTCTTACTCATCTATACAGTAGGATAGTATTTTTTCCTAAACGAAGAGCCATCATTATTGCTTTGTTCTGCTCTAGATGATTTTTTTATCTCGAATTTTTCTTTGCAACTTCCAAAAGTCCTTGCCATATCCAACTAAAATCTCTTCACCTTTCTTGATAAGGCGTAAGGATTTGATATAGCATTTTGTTCCTTCGCTGACGTACTCACAATTATTTTTTAATCCAGGTGTCTTTCCCAAACCATTAGCATCGTTGGCATAACGGCCAAATGTATCTATGGCTGGCTTAGCATCAATCACTGCATTGCGAGTGATGTACATCAGATAACCATTGTAGCCATCCAAGTGTTTCACATTTTTCCATAACCGGAGTTTGCCTTTGTATTCAACAACTCGTTTGCCTTTAGGGATATCTATTTTAGTGAACAGACCTTTGCCTGCGTTCGGCAATTTTGATTTCTTTATTTGTAAATACTTTTCGAATAATGCCATCTGCAAAAATAAGATTGTTGGTCAAGTATCAATAAACTCAAATTCTCCTTCGAAGCACACACTCAACCACACACTGTCATACCGAACGGGATAAAGGGCAGCAAGTGGGTGTTCCGGTATCTCACCCGTAAGTATTGCAGAAACAAGATGAAGTAAACAAATTTTGGACACTCTCATTTATAACTTCAGTACTTTCGCACAAAAATTATCATATGCCTGATTCAAATAAATGTCCAAACTGCCAATCGCTATATGGATACCCTACCGGCACTTCTATGATGTGCCCGGAGTGTGGTCATGAGTGGAACCCTAACGAGTTTATTGAGTCAGTTGCAGAGGAAACTGATTCATCCGTCGTGAAAGATGCCAATGGCAATGTGCTACAGGATGGCGATACCGTAGTACTTATCAAAGATTTGCCAGTGAAGGGTTCTTCCAAAGCCATCAAGGCCGGCACCAAAGTGAAGAACATCAAGCTTACTGATGGAGATCATAATATTGACGGCAAGATCGAAGGCTTCGGGGCTATGGCCCTCAAGTCCATCTTTGTTCGAAAGGGTTGATTGTCGATGAAAATTTTGAATGCTTGTGCGTCTTGGGGCTCGAGGGCGATTTGTTATCTTAGCAACCCAATTATTTAAACCATGAAATGGCGATTAAGATTTCTAAACCTAACGTGCTATAATCTTAGCCATTCCATGTGACCATTAAAAAAATAATCATTAACACATGAAAACCCTAAACGACATCAACTTCAAAGGAAAACGTGCCCTCATCCGTGTAGACTTTAATGTTCCCCTTGACAAAAGTTTTAATGTGACCGATGACAACCGGATTCGGGCTACTATCCCAACATTAAAGAAAATTTTGGCCGATGGTGGAAGTTGCATTTTGATGTCGCACCTGGGGAGACCAAAAGAAGGACCGGAAGAAAAATATTCTTTAAAACACACCATCAAAACTACCGAGCAACTGCTGGGAACAAAAGTAAAATTTGCCAATGATTGTATTGGCGATGAAGCTTCACAACTGGCAGGATCATTAAAATCCGGAGAAGTTTTATTGTTAGAGAATCTTCGTTTCTACAAACAAGAAGAAAAAGGGGATGTCGCTTTTGCAGAGAAACTTTCCAAACTTGGAGATATTTATGTTAACGATGCATTTGGCACGGCACATCGTGCTCACGCTAGCACGACCATTGTTGCGCAATTTTTTAAAGATAAATGTGCAGGCTACGTAATGGCTGCCGAATTGGATAATGCCAAGAAAGTGTTGGAGAATGCCGCTAAACCTTTTACTGCCATCATGGGAGGAGCTAAAATCTCGGATAAGATTTTAATCATTGAAAAATTATTGGATAAAGTAAATCACCTCATCATTGGTGGAGGAATGGCTTACACTTTCTTCAAAGCTTTAGGCGGTCAAATTGGTAAGTCGCTGGTGGAAGAAGATAAACTTGATCTTGCTAAAGAATTAATTCAAAAAGCAAAAAGCAAAGGTGTTGAGTTGCACTTGCCTATCGACTCCGTGATCGCTGATAAATTTGACGCCAATGCAAATACCGAAATCTGCAACAACAATTCTATTAAAGCAGATTGGATGGGTCTCGACATCGGGCCGCAGTCAAGGGAAGTATTTTCGAAAGTGATAGAAAGTTCAAAGACTATTTTGTGGAACGGACCCATGGGCGTTTTTGAAATGGCGAAGTTTGAAGGAGGAACGAAATCAATTGCTGAAGCGGTGGTTCGTGCCACTGATAAAGGCGCCTTCTCATTGATTGGCGGTGGTGACTCCGCTGCGGCTGTTGCCAAGTTTGGCTTCGACGAAAAGGTGAGTTATGTCTCTACTGGAGGTGGTGCATTGCTCGAATACTTTGAGGGGAAGGTTTTACCTGGAGTAAAAGCGTTGGAATAAATTTCACACTAAGAAGCAATTCCGATCAATGATTCTACTTACTAAATCAATTTATGAGATACTTCCTTTCAATTCTTGTTTGTTTAAGTGGCGCTCTAAATCTGTCGGCTCAACAAAAAACTGTAACACCTGACTTATCAAAGATAGCGGACTCAAAAATGTGGACCACCATCAACAGGACATCAAACTTCAAAGATGCCTTATTCTTAGATGCTAAAGATGGAGATGGATTAGCCCGCCTTAATGAACTTACCTTTGAAAATGGAACGATAGAGCTCGACATCAAAGGGAAAGATGAGCAAGGCAAAAGCTTTGTTGGTGTGGCTTTTCACGGATTGAACGACAGTACGTATGACGCAATCTATTTCAGAGCGTTCAATTTTAAAAACCCGGAGCGAAGCAATCATTCTGTTCAATACATAGCGCACCCCACATTCACCTGGTCTAAATTGAGAAATGAACATCCCAATCAATATGAAAATACGGTGAAGCCTGTGCCCTCGTCTAATGATTGGTTTCATGTTACTGTTGTTGTTGAATTTCCAAGTGTAAAAGTCTACGTAAATAATTCTATTGAACCTTCACTTACCGTTACTCAGCTAAGCAATAGAAAAAAAGGCTGGATAGCACTCTGGGTGGGAAATGGGTCCGACGGATATTTTAAAAATCTGAAGATCACTCGAAAATAGTTCTTTCGCGCAAAGAGGCAGAGGCGCAAAAGATGAAAGCTATTAATCTTATATAATTGATGTTGTGGCTTGATAAGACAACCAGAAAGCAAACTATTGGAGATTTTATACCGCGCGATGTTCCGGCATGCCATACATTCTTGGCGTCTTAGCGACTTTGCGTGAAATCAAATATCTCCTAGCTGCGGGCGAATAATAACCTCCTCCACTACACTCCTATCGGAGATTGAATGAGCATTGAAGATCACTTCGGCAACATCTTCAGGTTTTATAAATCGCGTGTCAGGTAAGTCAACTCCATCCCAGCTTTGAGTTTTGGTAGCACCAGGCATTACCGCAGTAACGCGGATATTAAATTCCTTCAACTCTTCTCTCAATACTTTAGAAAATCCAAGCAAGGCAAATTTTGAAATAGCATAAGAGCCTCCATTCGGGTAGGCTTTAATGCTCGCGATTGAGCACATATTAAAAATATGTCCTGATTTATTCTTCTCCATGCTCTCGATTAAGCCACGTGTCATATAATAAGCGCTGTATACATTTCCTTCGATCATACTTTCAAGAGCGCCATCAGGTTCTTCCATGGTTGCTCCTGGAGTGAAATAGCCTGCATTGTTTACCAGCACATCGATGGGTCTATTCAATGCCAACGCAAACTTGGAAAACTCCTCCACTTGTTTCTTATCGGATGTATCTGTGCTTTTTGCAAAGACACTAACACCATATTTCTTTTCAATTTCGTCCTTAAATAATTGAAGATCATTATAATTACGGGCACAGGCAACCACGTCAAACTTAGCCGAAGCAAAACGCTCGGCGACAGCCCTCCCAATTCCCTTGGTCGCTCCCGTTACCACTACCAACTTGTGCATAGTTATTTTATCTTTGAGCAATATAGCATATTTGGCAAATGACAGGATTCGGTAGGTACATGATTTTCTTGGGTTCTTTGTTTGTGCGAAGAGAAACATTCGCCACATACTATAAATTGATTTTGGAAGAGTGCGTGCAGATTGGAGTCAACTCTGCTTTATTGTTTATTCTCGTGTCGACTTTCATTGGAGCAGTAACGACAGTGCAAACAGCCTACAACATGGTGAGCCCATTGATCCCTCGATTTGTGATTTCTCAGGTGGTTCGTGAAATGACTGTATTGGAATTAGCTCCAACCATCATGGCCATCATCTATGCTGGTAAAATCGGCTCGAGCATGGCCGGTGGAATCGGAACCATGCGCATCACAGAGCAAATCGATGCCCTGGAAGTGATGGGTATCAATTCCTCTTCGTACCTGGTCTTACCAAAAATAATTGCTTCCCTTTTGATGTATCCACTGTTGGTAGTTTTATCCGGAGTATGTGCTATCATTGGCGGTTACATCGTGGGCACATTTATCAACATTATTACCCCTACCGAATATGTGTCAGGTCTTCGCTTCGGGTTTAATGACTTTGAGATTATTATAGCCCTTACCAAATCATTCATATTCGCATTCTTGATTGCATCAATTTCATCTTTCAAAGGTTACTTTACTAAAGGTGGAGCCCTGGAGGTGGGAATTGCCAGTACAGAGGCTGTAACCACCAGCGTAATTGCTGTGCTCCTGGCCGATTATTTCATCGTAAACATCATGTTGCGATGATTAAGATCAGAGATATCTCTAAATCATTCGGCGATAAGATGGTGCTCGATGGTATCGATGCCGAGTTTGATCAGGGAAAAACAAACCTGATTATCGGATCAAGCGGAACAGGTAAAAGCGTGCTGCTGAAATGCATTGTTGGGTTAATAAACCCAGACAAAGGGGATGTGTATTACGACTTAAGAAATTTCACGGAAGCAGATAAAGAGGTGAAATCGGAAATTCGCAGGGAGATCGGGATGCTTTTTCAAGGTGGTGCATTGTTCGATTCTAAGAATGTTGAAGAGAATGTAATGTTTCCCCTGGAAGTACTCACCCAAACTCCGCTGGGTGAAATGCGTGACCGCGCCAATGATTGTTTAAAGAGAGTTGGCCTCGAAAACGTGAACAAAAAAGCCGTATCTGAAATTAGTGGTGGTATGAAAAAACGCGTAGGCATTGCGCGGGCCATTGTAAATAATCCCAATTACTTGTTTTGTGATGAGCCCAACTCTGGCCTTGATCCTCAAACTTCTATTTTGATTGACGAGTTAATTGCAGAAATCACGCACGAGTTAAATATTACCACTGTAGTAGTTACCCACGACATGAACTCGGTGATGGGCATTGGAGAGAATATCATCTTCCTTTACAAAGGACATAAACTTTGGGAAGGCAACCATGCCGATATCACGAACTCCGGTGTAGAACAATTAGACGACTTTGTCTTTGCTAATAAAGTAATGAGCAAGATGAGGAACAGCTGAGTCAGACATCACTCATACCTTAAGCTCTTAACCGGATCGACCATCGCAGCCCTCGCAGCATGATAACTAACGGTAAGCATCGATACTATTAAACACAACGCCGCAGCAATCATCAAAGTGATCGTTCCTACTTCCACATGATAAGCGTAAGTATTCAACCACCAGTTCATCGAATACCAGCCAATAGGGCAACCGATCAGTACAGCGATTAAAACCAGTAATGCAAACTCTTTTGCCATCAACTGCATTAAGCCCGGCACACTTGCACCCATTACTTTACGAACACCCAATTCCTTTGTTCGTTGTTGAGCCGAGAAAGCAGAAAGTCCAAACAATCCAAGGCAAGAAATAATGATGGATAGGCCGGAGAAATAATTAAATAGTTTTCCAAAGCGATCTTCGGTTTTATAAAGATTATCCCAATCCTGATCGAGTAAGTTTGATTCAAACGGATAAGCAGCAGCATAGTGTTTGCTTATCTTTTCCAAAGCTCTCAAAGCCCCAGATTGCTGTCCTTCCTTGTAGCGAATAAAAATCACGTTGAACCAGTCAGGATCATATAGCATGAATAAAGGCTCCACTTTGGTGTGTACATCCTGAAAGTGAAAATCTTTCACCATACCTACAATCTTTCCCTTTCGATTTTTCCATAAGGTAAGTGGCTGATCGATTGGGTCCTCAAAACCCATGGCTTTGGCAGCGGCTTCGTTTACAATAAAATTAGAAGTATCAGTAGAAAACTCCTGCTTGAAAGAACGACCTAATTTCATGGTCATGCCGAGGCTCTGAATAAAATTATAATCAACCGAAAAATTCGCAAATAGAATTTGTTCTTTTGGATCTTTGCCCACCCACTCCAATCCTGAAGTTGAGTTTCCAAAATCAATTGGGTTGGCACTTGATAGCGAAGCTACTTCAATGGCTGGATCGCGCATCAGTTCTTCGCGTATTGCATCGCCATGTTTATTCATATCTCTTTTCATCCACATGTACGCCACTCCTTTTCGTTCCATGCCAATGTCCTTGCTTTTAATAAAATTCAACTGTCTAAAAACAACGAGCGTGCTAATGATCAGAATAATCGAAAGAGAAAATTGAACTACCACTAAAATTTTTCTAAAAATAGCCGCTCCGGTGCCGCTCCTCATTTGACCTTTCAATACACTGGCAGGGTTAAACCCTGAAATGTACAGAGCGGGATAGCTACCCGAAACCAAGCCTGTGAAAATGATTACTGACGCAAAAATGATCAATGGTTGAGTATCCAAAAGATCGAGGGAAAGTTTTTTACCGGCAACATCATTGAAAAATGGTAGCATCAAATACGTGATCACCACCGCCAGCAAAGAAGAAAAAATAACCATCACCATTGACTCAGCTAGAAATTGAAAAGTTAGTTGAGCTTTAATGGCTCCAACCGTCTTACGCAGTCCAACTTCCTTGGCGCGCTTAGAAGATTGCGCTGTGGTAAGGTTCATGAAATTGATGCTGGCTATCACTAATACCAATATCGCAACCACAAAAAATATTCTCACATATTCAATCCGTCCACCAGCTTGTTTTCCATTCTCAAACTTACCATAGAGATAAGCATCTGCTAATGACTGAATAAATAAATCTGTGTTCTTACTTTCTTCCGTATGTTTGTTGATCTCATGCTTTAGTTTCTCAGCAAATAATTTAGCGTCCGTATTTTTTTTAAGTAAAATAGTAGTTCGAATATTATTATTTCCCCAAGACGCCAACCAATCTTTATTTTTATTGAAGTACCATTCAAATGGGATCAAAAATTTAAATTGTAGCGAAGATGTTGTTGGAATGTCATCCAACACACCGGTAACAGTAAAGCTATCACCTGCATCCATCACCAATGCTTTGCCAATAGGATCAACATCACCAAAGAGTTTTTTAGCCATTTCCTTGCTGATCACAATTGAATGAGTGTCTTTTAGGCAAGAGCTAACCTCTCCTTTTATCAACGAAAAAGTATGCATCAGAATAAAATCCTGATCTACAAAGCGGCCTTCTTCATAAAAGCTTTTCTCTCTAAATTGAAATAACCTTCGCTCCTCCCAAGTAATCCTAGTGGACAATTCAACTTCAGGAAATTCGTCTTTAAGCACAGGCGCCATCGGTCCGGGTGTTGAACTAAATGTGTATATCTGACCGCCCGAGTAGGTCTGATTTTCCATTACTTTATAAAGCCGATCACTATTTGCATGAAACTTATCAGTGTTTAACTCATCGCGAACCCAGAGAAAGATGATTAAGCTACAAGAGATGCCAAAGGCCAAGCCGAAAATGTTGATGAAGGAAAATGCCTTGTTTCTCAATAGGTTCCGAAACGTAATGAGCAGATAATTTTTAATCATGACCGTTAGATTTGATGCAAAGGCACAAGTAAGTTTTTGCTAGAAAGTTGCACTAGTCAATACGCCAAGTATCGTGAAAGGTTACAAATGAGTAGAGCCTGATTTTAGCTTCACGAAGAAGGTTGTACCCTGTCCGGTAACCGTTTCAAACCAAATTGTTCCACCCATTTGCTCAATACCCTGCTTAGCAATGGCAAGCCCGAGTCCCGAGCCGGTGCTCTTAGTACTGAAATGAGGAAAGAAAATTTTATCACGAAGCTCTTGAGCGATACCCGAGCCGTTGTCATGAAAACTAATGAGGCACCAACTCCTCTCTTCCCTCGCTATTATATGAAGCCTGATCGGCTTATCATATGTGCCAGATTGTAATGCGTTAAGAATTATATTAGAAAAAATACGTCCTAGCAATTGGTCATCTCCTAATGCTAATAAGGAAGTTACCGGTTGCTCGAATTCAATCGCTGCATTTGTTTGATTTTCAAAAAGAGAAACAGTGCGATTTAAAAGAACTGCTACATCAACCTTAGCTAACACTGGAGCTGGCATCTTAGCGAATGCGCTAAACGACCCAGCAATTCCGTTAAGCACATCCACCTGTGCTAACATCGTTTGGATTGATTTTTTCGTTCGATCCTGATCCACAGTATTATTTGAAGCAGATTGCTCCATTTGCTGAAGCGTTAGCTTCATTGGCGTAAGAGGATTTTTTATCTCGTGTGCAACCTGCTGAGCAATCTCTCGCCAAGCACTTTCCTTTTGATTGCGAGCGAGGTCTATTTTGTTTTGCTCCAGGTTATCAAGCATCCTGTTGTATTCTTTTACCATTTGGCCAATCTCATCATTAGCTTTCCAATCGATTGGTTGGTTCTCTCCTAACGAAGTTGTCTTCAGTTTTTTTGCGATGAAACGCAGCGGGAAAGTCAGTTTGTCAATAGCCGTAAATGCAAAAAATGAAAAGGCGATGAATACAATTACAAACGTCACCAAAATATTATTCAATACGCTAACCTTTGTTGTCTCTGAATTTGATTTTAAAAAAGGAAGCTCCAGAATTCCATTAACACGATTCTTACCTGATGTTTTGATCGCAAAAAATAAGCTGCTGTAATCCAATGAACCAATATTGCAGCGAGCTTGAACAATGTTAAATTTTTCATAAGTGATTTTTTCCCAAGCTTCCCGATTAGGCAAAGGCATAACCAATTGACTATTGAAGATGGTTGGTTGACTGGAGGCCAACAACTTACCGGAAGGGCCATAGACATTGACGTCTACTGAACTGGCCTGAGCAATCTCCGTGACTTTGGTTTGTAAATCGCCAAGGTTAGACGATGTGTCACTTTCATTTAATATATCCGATATACTTTCAGTTATCTGAATGCCCTTCTCTCGAATTTCTTTTTCTAACTGAATCTCATCTGATAAACTGATCATTCTTAATGCAATGGTACTAACTACAACTAAAGGCAGAATAAAAGACAGATAAACATAAAGCTGAATTCGGGTTGAATAATTCAAATTGATTTTTTGTCGGGCCTGCGATATGAGGTAAGCAACAAGAAGCAAAAAGATCAACCCTATACCTACAATAAAGAGAAAAGAAAAGTTGGCAAGAATAAAAAAATTTGGATAACCGTCAGATGACACAACAGCTTGCCGACCAGTTTCATCTTCTGTGCCCACAAACCAATGACCATCGGCTTTTATCCCTCTCGAATAAAGGGATAGGTTTTTCAATTGATCGATATTGAAATCACGATCAAAATTAAAACTGCCCATGCTACCCATCAGTTTACCTTTGTTAAAGAAGGCGTAGCTGTAGTTCTTGTTTCGAAAAGTTTGAGCAAACCGATTATCAACTAAAAGCTCCGGATAAACTTGTTGTGGAACGATTTGTTTTAACGAAAGATCAAGAACGACGTATCCTAAGGATGTGCTATTTCTCAGCAGAGGTATCACCGCAAGGTAGCGCTTCACCGTCTCTGGTGCTTCACTGTGTATAAAATAAATACCCTCGTAAATAGTTCCATTCGCTTCATTTTGAAAAGCCTTAATCGAAGTGGCAAAGTCATCTAAACCATTGTCTGCTGGGCTTCCATCAGTATGGTACA
>Ga0207086_1070_pt1 | contig 18778 bp, 12 predicted proteins | sample Alteio_BWMinHeat_54_FD_153540 | JGI IMG/M metagenome (GOLD analysis project Ga0207086, IMG submission 153540) | Enriched cells from forest soil in Barre Woods Harvard Forest LTER site, Petersham, Massachusetts, United States -... | ecosystem: Environmental > Terrestrial > Soil > Temperate forest >... | reverse complement strand
AGATCGTGTCGCGCAAGATCTTTCAAGGCAAAATGAAGGGCGAACGGCTCAGCCGCAAGAAAGGCCAGAGCGTTGAATTCGCAGACTATCGCAATTACGTCGTTGGCGACGATCTTCGCTTTCTCGATTGGAATCTCTTTGGGCGGCTCGACAAGCTGTTCATTCGCCTCTTCCTTGAAGAGGAAGACCTGCATTTCTACATTTTGATCGACAACAGCTTGTCGATGGACTTCGGCAATCCGACGAAGCTGCGCTATGCCCAGCAAGTGGCGGCGGCGCTGGGCTTCGTTGGTCTCGTCAATCTCGACCGTGTCGTCGTCGAAGCCTTCAACGACCGAATCGTTCAGTCGCTCCCGCCGATCCGTGGCCGGCGCAGCCTCTGGCGGCTGATGGACTTTCTCGGCTCGCTGCAACCGGCCGGCCCCAGCAACCTCGCGCATTCGCTGCGGACGTTCAGTCTACGCTGCTCGGGCAAGGGCGTCGTCGTTCTTATCAGCGATTTCATGGACAAGGGCGGATATGAAGAGGCCCTGCGCTATTTGATCGCCCGACAACTCGACATCTATGTCTTGCAGGTGTTGTCGCAAGCCGAAATCGAACCGGACGTCGCCGGCGACCTCAAGCTCGTGGACATTGAAGATCAAGACGTCGCGGAAGTGACGGTCAGCGCCGCATTGCTCAGCCGGTACAAGAAAAACCTGGCGGCCTTTCGCGCGGGCTTGGCGGAATTCTGCTCGCGCCGCGGCGTCTCGTACTTGTTCACGAGCAATCAGGTGCCTTTTGAACGGCTCGTATTTACCTACCTGCGCCAGCGCGGGTTATTACGATAAACCAATTGGCCTTGGGAAAGAGCAATTGGCGGACGGCGATGGCTGAAAAAGACTCGTTCCCGAAAAACATCGCGCGGATGTGGTTTCCGTTCGCCTTGGTCGCCTGCTTTCTCCTGATGATTCCGGGTGCGTTGCTGTTCATCTTAAACGTGCTCGGCCGGGAAACCGAGGTCAATCACTGGCTGGAGGACAGTCTTCGACTTAGCTACCACATTCCGATCCCGTGGTGGGGTGCTTTGCTCCTGCTGCTTGTGCCGCCGCTGCTCATTTTGCTCTATTTCCTAAAACTCAAGCGAAAGCCGATCGAGGTCCCGAGCACTTTTCTTTGGAAAAAGAGCATCGAGGATCTTCACGTCAATGCTCTCTTCCAGTGGTTGCGGAACAATGTGCTTTTGCTGCTGCAATTGATCGTATTGCTCGCGCTGATCTATGCGATTTTGGCACCGCGCCTTCATGGGGCCGGGGGAGCGGGCAAGCATTACATTCTGATGATCGACAACTCGGCGAGCATGTCGGCCACGGATGTGGATGGCGGGCGATTGGAGTGGGCGAAAGCCGAAGCGACCAAGGAAATCGACTCCGCGACCGATGACGACGTCGGCATGCTCATCGTCTTCAACTCGCGGGCCGAGATTCGCCAATCGTATACGAGCAATCGGAGCGTGTTGCGCCAGCGAGTCAGCGAGATTGAGCCGACCCAGCGGGCCACGCATATCGAGGAGGCGCTGAGTCTAGCCGATAGCCTGGCCAATCAGCGCGTCTCCAGCGAAAACGAGGCAGTCAGGCCCGATAATCCCGAGCCAGGCCAAATCCGAACTTATGCCCTGCCGGAGGGAATCCGCGCCGAAGTCCATTTGTTTTCCGACGGCCGATTTCCGGACGCGCCCGATTTCGTGCTTGGCAATCTCGATCTGCATTACCACGTCGCCGGCCAGACCGATCGCAAGACGGATAACGTGGGCATCGTGAGTTTCGACGCCATTCGCGATGAGAACGATCCGAGCGCTGTTCAGGTATTCGCGCGAATCCTCAATTTCGGCGGCGAGTCGGCGTCGGTGAAATTCGAGCTCGAGGTGCGGGCTGAGGGCCAATTGATCAAACAGCGCAACGAAGAATTGACAATTCCGCCGGCGGGCCAGCCCCTGACGGAGGAGGTCGGTCAACGAGCTGATCGTCCCGGCGAACGAACAGTCACGTTCGATATCAGCGACTTGGATGACCAGCGAGAGTTCGTGATTCATGGTCGACTGGCTGGCCACAAGGATATTTTTCCATTGGACGACGAAGCCTGGCTTGTTGTCGGCGTCGTCCGCAAAGCGCGAATCCTGATCGTTGGGCCGCCCAATCGATTTCTTCACGGCTTCTTCGACGACGATTCGGTCAAAGCGATCGCGGACGTGACCTGGCTTAGTGCAATTGAATTCGCCGACGACGGCGAGCGACGCAAGAAGTATCATGAGCCTGCCCGGGCTGGCGCTTATGACCTGGTCATCTTCGATCGCGTCGCGCCGAAGTCCGAGGAAGAGATGCCGCGAGCGAACACGTTCTTCATCGGGACTGTGCCGCCGCCGTTGAAAGCCGATCCGGAGAAAAAAGCGGAGAAGTTCTTCATCAGGGGCTCGGCGACTCAGCAGCCTCTTCTGAAGTATCTCACGTCGCTGCACGAGGTCGGCGTCGGAACGGCGTTGCGGATCGACAACCTTCCGCCCAAAACGCCGCGCTTGCTGGAGGCTGAGGATAACTTGGTGTTGATGTTCTCGCTCGTTCGCGGGCCATACTCCGACGTTGTTCAGACCTTCACCCTAGTGGATGAGAATGACGCTCCGAATACGAACTGGGTCTTGCAGCCCAGCTTTCCAATCTTTTGGCGGCGCGTCTTGTACGTCTTGGGCAATGTGAGCGACGCGTCGACCGAAGAAGTCCAACAGCCCGGCGTACCGAGACGACTCAAACCGACCGGTGCCATCGACAAGATTCGTCTCACCGACCCGGCGGGCCGCACGGTCGAGTTGGAGCGCGCGCTCAATCGCTCGGACTTCGATTACCAGGGCACGGACCAAGTCGGCGTGTATCAAGCGGAATGGAATGGCGGGGGCCGGCGATTCACGGTGAACCTGCTGGACGCGGATGAGAGCAACCTGCAACCCCGCGATTCGATCCAAATCGGCGACAGCACGGTTTCGGCCCAGCAACCGCAGACGCACAGCAGAGAGTTATGGAAGTGGGCGGTCGTCGTCGGGCTGATTTTCCTCGTGCTCGAATGGTGGGTCTACAACAAGCGGATTTATGTATGAAGGTGGCCCCTCGCTCAACGAGGGATGCCGGACTTTCAATGAGAATCTCTCGCGGAGCGAGGGGCCACCTTCACTTTGGCCAGCCCAAATGGCGCTTGAGGAACTCCGCCGTGCCCTTGAGGTGAATCTCGTGACCGCCTCGGAAGAACTCGATGGCCGTCAGTTCCGGCAGTTTAAGTTTATTGGCATATAGGTAGCGAACTTTGGCGTACTCGTTGGCAATCATTGGATCGATGCCGACGCCGTCGTCGTGTCCGCGCTCGACCATGAACGGCCGCGGCGCGATTAGGTTAGCCATCTCGGCATAATTGAAGGTCTGACCGAGATCGAATTCGTACATGTCGTATTCGCCCGACCAGATGTAACTGCCGCGAAAGTCAATCGAAACGTTCTTGCCGATCCACTCATTGAAATCGCCGGAGCAGATCGACATGCAATAGCGTTTGACGATGGCGGGAATTCGCATCGCCGTCTTGCCGCCATACGAGAGACCATAAAAGCCGATATGTTCGGCGTCAACGAATGGCAGCGAAGCGAGCCAATCGGCGGCGGTCTCGTGCTGTCGGACGATGAACGAATACAGCGACAGCTTGAGCGGATGGGCTTTGCGAAGCAGGATGCGGAACTTCTCCTGCCCGAAATAGGGATTTTGAGGAGCGTAGACGATGTAGCCCATGTCCGCCAACCGTGCGCCGAACGAATTGTAATAGGGCGTTTGCTTGCCCGGATTGCACACGTCTTGCGGTCGGCCTTCAAGCCCATGCTGACAGACGACAACCGGCCGCTTTTCGCCCGGCTTGAGGTCCTTTGGAAGGAGCAGAATGCCGTAAGCGAAGACATCCGCGTAGAGATCGAGCGTGACCTCGTAGCCTTTCCATTTCGGAGTGTCGTAAAGCAATCGCGAATGCGGATTGGGCGGTTCGGTCTGCTTCGGCAGCTTGCCGATTACTTCCACCCAGAAGTAATTCCGATACCACTCCGACGTCTGCTCCCACTTCGCGGGCGACGACGGATCGGCTTTGGCCCAAAACGCGCGCCGCACATCTTCGCTCGTCTGCCAGAGGCGTTGTGAGTAAGCGACAAGTTGATCGAATTGGCGCTTCTGGCGGGCTGAGGGATCGAAGTTCTGGCGGAAATCTTTTGGCGGAGCCTGAGCGGGCTTATCGTGATCGACGTCGAGGATCAAGAGGAAGCTATGCACCACGTCGTCGTTTCCACTTTGGCCGCCCGGAGCCGTCATGACGAAGCGGTGATGATAAGCCTGTTCTTCACTCGAAGCTTTGTTTACGTGGACGTCTTCGGACGGTTTCAAAGCGGCGATGTCGCGCTCGACGTTGGCACGCGTTTCGAGTCGGCCGGGCGCCGCCTCGTTGTGTCCATCGCGTTTCGGAGGTTCCGGTACGACGGGCGAACGCGCTTCTTCGTAAATCACCCAGCGACCCGGGCCGTACAGGCTATCGACTTTGTCGTCGCTGAAATTGGGCAGCGAGCCCCAGATGCTGCGATCAATCGGTTCTTTCCAAACATCGCGCCGGCCGCCGAATCCGACGCCGCTCACCACGGCAGCTTTTATCCTCGTATCGATGGCCCCGCAATAAAGCGCGACAAGCCCACCCTCGCCATATCCGTAGACTCCGACCGGCAATTTGTCGTTCGTGTTTTTGAGCCAATCGACGGCCGCCAGAACTTTTTGAATTTCATAGCCGAGAATATGCCGTCCCATCTCGTAGGACATTCGCCAGATGAACTCGCGGTGCGACAGATTCGTCGCGCGGCCGATTCGAGGGTTGGCGGAAAATGTGCACTGGCGGTCGATCAATGTCGGAATCACGATTCGACAGCCCATGTCGGCGAGACGCGCGACGAATCGCATTTTCGGCGAATAAGTGCCATCGATGCCAAGCAGAGATTCGGGAGTCTGGTCTGCATCAGGGACCGCGACGATCGATGCTCGAGCGGTTTGGTTGGGTTCGACGAGAAGTCCTTCGCCCTCGATTCCGGGGAGGACCGGCCAGCGTACTTGGTAGACCTTGTAGGTGCTCGACTCCGCGACGAGCGGATTGGGTGTTCCGCTTCCGACGTAATCCATGACCATGGGGCTGACACGCTTATCGATGAGACCCAGTATCTTGCTCAACCGTTCTCGGCCCGGTGCGAGCGAATCAATGTAGTCCTGATATGCGCCCTTTACTCGCGGTGGCTCGGCGGGTTGCAACGCGTCTAGTTCGCGCATCAAGTACTTGTCGATGCCGGCGACCATTTGAGCGGCCAAGTCGCCCTGCATCGTCAGCGGTTTGGTACCAGGCAGTTCCTCGCCGCGAGCGGCGGAGAAAGAAATGGCAAGACAAATGACAACGAACGCCCTGCGAAGAAGGCTTGGCGGGATGCGAGAATGCATGAGACTCTCCGGACCAGACCCGGACGGCGGGACTCAATTCGTCGGCGCTTCGATCTTGTACAACTTGGTCATCGTGCGGATCAGCAAGCTCTTTCCGACGATGGCCGGGCTTGCCAGGCACATTTCGTTGAGTTTGTTCTTGCCGAGGATTTTGAATTTGGGGCCAGCTTCGACGACCATCGTTTCGCCCTGCTCGTTCAGGCAGAAGACTTTGCCGTCATATGCCCACGGAGAAACCGTGTACTGGCCGGGTATCCGCTCCTTCTCGTACTCCGGCTTGCCCATCTTCGCGTCATAGCAGGAAATGAGGCCCATGTCGTAGACCACGTAAACATAATCGCCGTAAACGAGCGGTGATGGATTGTATGGTGCGATATGCTTGGTCCAAACGATGAACTTGTTCGAGGTCTGGCCTTCTTTGAGCGAGATGTCGCCCGACGCGCCCGGGCGCACGACATAAAGCGGCTTGTGTTTGTCCATGACGAAACCGGAGCCGACATAAAGAAGTCCACGAGCGGCGAATGGCGTTGGGATCGTCACGGCCGACATGCCGCTGATTTCCCAAAGTAGTTTGCCGTCCAGATCGTAGGAGCGAACGCGGTTGGTGCCCGCCGTCACGATCTCGACGCGCTGGTCGTTTTCCCAAATGAACGGAGTGGACCAGTTGCTCTTTTCTTCGCGCTCGACTTCCCAAAGTTGCTTGCCGTCGTTCGTCCGAAAGCAAGCAAGAAACGAATGGTCCTCGTTGTCGTTGACGATAAACAATCGGTCCTTATAAACGGCAGGGGAGGCCGCCGTTCCCCAGCTAAGTTTCGTCTTCACCTGCTCCCATTGCTTGGACCAAACTGGCTTGCCGTCCATGTCGAGGCAGTACAAACCTTGATTGCCGAAATAGGCATAGATGTGCTTGCCGTCGGTCACGGGAGTTTCGGAGGCATAGGAGTTCTTGGAATGAACTCCCGTGGCCGGTTTACCGCTCGCTGCTTCGCGCTCCCAGAGCTTGTTCCCGGCTTTCAGATCGAAGCAATAAACCATCCAATGATGCACCGCATCCGGGGCTTTCTTGCGTTCGCCACCGAAATAAAGACCCGGTTTTGGCGCTTCGAATTCGCCTTCGCGAGTCACGCTGGTGAGGAAGATGCGATCGCCATAAACAATCGGCGACGACCAGCCCCGTCCGGGCACCGTCACCGACCAGGCAACGTTTTTCTTCGTGTCCCACTCGATCGGCAAGCCTTTTGCATCCGATACGCCCGAGCGCGGACCACGGAATCGCGTCCAATTCGCGTTCTCCTCCGCCGAAGCGGTCGCGCCACCGGCGAGCCAACCGAATAGTCCCAGAATCAGAGCGATGTTCTTGAACATGTTTCCTCTTTGATCGGAACAAGTGGTTCAGGAAAACAATTCGCGAATCGGTTGAGCGTCGGCCAGAGCGAATGTCTGGCTATTCAGCCCGTCCAGCCGCATATGAGGATTAAGACCGAGCGCTGCATAGACCGTGGCCGCGATTTCGGCGGGCTTGATTGGCCGATCCTTGACTTCGGCGGCGTAGGCGTCCGATTCGCCGACGACGCGGCCGCCTTGAATACCTGCTCCGGCGAACAACACCGACCAACAGCCGGTCCAGTGATCGCGTCCGCCTCGCGGATTTAGCTTTGGAGTCCGGCCGAATTCGCCCATGGCCAACACGAGCGTCGTGTCCAACATGCCCCGTTGGCGCAGGTCTTCGAGCAACGCGCTGTACGCCGCGTCGAACATCGGACACAGCGTGTCGCGGTAATCGCCGAGCGTGGTTGCCAGCGAGCCGCCGTCGGCATGGCAATCCCAAGTGACCCTATTGAATACCGTTTCAAACATATTGACCGTCACGACTCGGACGCCCGATTCGATGAGACGGCGCGCTGTGAGGCATGACTGTCCGAACGGATTGAGTCCGTAGTGCGAGCGCAAAATATCACCCTCGAGGTCGATATCAATTGCGCGGCGCATTCGTTCGGACAGCGTGTTCGCATCGAGGGATCGACTTCCACCGCCGAGCGACGTTCGAAATGGTTCGTGGTCCTGTCCGAGATACCCCGCACTTTGACCGTGCCCGATGCTGACCCCCGTATTCCCGATGTCCCAGGGCAGGAGAGCGAACGCGGGCGTTCCCGGACACCGTTGACCTTTGATCCGCGACACGACCGAACCAAAATGCGGATGTACTTGCTCGTCGCGACACAGTCGCCCAGTCTGCATCAACTGATGGCCATTTTCATGGATCGGCGCCATTTCAGTGTGTATGGAACGAACGATCGCAAATTGGTTCGCGAGTCGCGCCGTTTTCGGCAAATGCTCGCCGAATCGGATTCCCGAAATCGTGGTGGGTATCGATCTAAATGGCCCGCGAATGTGAGATGGCGCGTCCGGTTTCGGGTCAAACGTCTCAAGTTGGCTCGGCCCGCCAACCAGAAATAAGAGAATGCAGTTTACATCCCGCCCACCAGTGGACGCTCTACCCGACGCGATGTCGGTCAAGCCAAAACCGACCGCCCCCGCGCCGATCGCGCCAGCCTTAAGAAAGTCGCGGCGGCTTAGGTCATCGCCGGACCGGGCTTTTCCGGGGCTGAAGAGGTTGAACATGGTGAAATCTCGTCGGGTCAGGCATCGCGGCATCCTGCCAGCTATCCTAACCGTGACGAGTCGCGGTTCAACCGAAATTCGTACTACTCAGTGGAGGTTCAACCGACGCGTCGGTCGGGACTCTTGCGGCGACGCGAGCGACTGTCTTGCTTTGCGTCTTTGTCGATGAGCCGGCAGCACAACGTACACGCGCCGCAACGGGGACACGGACGTGATTCGATCGACTCGCGTTCGTATATCGAGAGCAGTAAAGTACGCGGCCATTCCAGATCACAGGATTGGCACTCGACGACGCACCGCATTATCGTAAACTCCGCCGGAGATGTCTGGGATGACTCGAAACTATCGATTCACGTTCGGACCATGGAACATCGGCACGGGCTCCGATCCCTTCGGCCCGCCCGTTCGACCCGACCTGCCGTTCGCGGTCAAACTCCGCGAATACAAGAAACTCGGCTTCGACGGCGTTCAACTTCACGATGACGACGTTTGTCCGGCCGACTGGAACGTTGAGCAGACTCGACGGGGCTGCGCCGAGCTGAAGAAAATTCTCGTCGACGAGGGCTTGTTCGCCGAATTCGTCGCGCCGCGGCTTTGGGAACATGCGCAGACGATTGATGGCGGCTACACGGCGAATTCCGAGGCGGATCGCCGCTATGCGCTCGATCGTTCGAAGCGGGCCGTCGACATCGCCAACATGATTGGGACGCGCGACATCGTTTTGTGGCTCGCGCGCGAAGGGACGTACATTCGGGAGGCCAAATGCCCGATCGAAGCGCCGCGGCGAATCCTCGACGCCGTCAACATGCTGCTCGCTTACGACAAGAACATTCGGATCCTGGGCGAAATGAAGCCCAATGAGCCGATGGATCAGGCTTACCTGCCGACGCCCGGTCATTTCCTCGCTCTTTGCTACAAGTCCGCCGATCCGAAGCGCTGCGGCGTACTCATCGAGTCGGCTCATTCGATCCTTGCCGGCCTCGATCCGTCCGACGACATCGCCTACGCCCTGTTTCACGAGAAACTCTGGAGCGTTCATTTGAACGACCAGAATGGGCTGAAGTACGACCAGGACAAATCATTTGGGTCCGTCGATCTGCGGCGCGCCTTCAACACGGTCTGGGTGTTGGAGCGGGCAAAGTACGGCGGCTGTATCGGCCTGGACGTCAAAGCCATGCGGACGACCAAACCGGAACATCAGGTGAAGCACCTGGCCAACAGCCGGGCGATCTTCCTGCGTCTAGTCGAGGTCGCACGGAGCATAGACTCATCCAAGGTCGAGCGCTTGCGCGCGGAACGCGATTATGAATCGCTTGAGTTATACATCGTGGAAAAGCTGATGGGAAAATGAGCGCGGTCAGCCCACGCGCTCTGGCGAATTGGTCAATGTCGGATCAATAATGCGGTTTAGGTAAGGTGGCGAATCCATGGAAGCCGTGGCAGACGGTAAGGTCCCAGATCGCCAGCGGTATATCATCCTCGGAATAGACGATTGATCGCGATTTCTCCGTATGCTCAAATGCGTGCTCAATTTGATCGGGCAGTCGGCCGACGTCGATGAAAACAAAAGTTCGGCCCAGGAACTCATCTGGGTCGTAAACGGGGTTCGGCCGCCACAGATCGAGCTGGCTCTGGCGGTCCCAGAGTGCCGTGCCGACTGAGTAAACCGTCGGGTGTTCGCTGCAATAGAACGCAAGCTCGCTTGCGATCGTCCAGCGCGACGCGGCGATGACCGGCTCGGCACCATGGTGACGAAGATCATCGCAGACGTTGTCCACTTGCGCGCCAAGGTAACGCCAGCCGCGCAGCCGGCAAGTGGGGTCGAAGCGTCGCATTGGCAGTGCGTTCAATTTGGTTGGCGGTCCAGCCAACCGGGAAAGCAAAGGACGAATCGAATTCGTGTCGAGAATGGTCGCAGCCGCAGCAGTTCCAAGCACCCCCGTGGCGGCCATACCACCGACGTACCATCGCAGACGCCATTGGCTCGCGGCTTTGCACAGGTCGACGAAGCAAGCGGTCGCCAGCACCGAGCCGGACACGTAGGCGGTTACCGGCCAGTTAATGAGCACTTCCGTTCGCAGACTGAATGCCGCGAAGAGCAAGAATTGCGGTACAGACATGAACCACAGATAACGACAATTGGGATCGTATTCCCGCATTGCAACGCTTCGGATCACTGCCCACGCCCATATAGTGAAGCCGACTCCAAATAGAAGCGTGAATTGACCGCCGAAATACTGCAACGGACCGATCCAGTTGACGAGCGCGCTGGTCCCGTCCGAAACGACGCCGGCCTGACCTTCGACGTGCCGCAGACCGACCCAGCCCGTGCGCACATTCCACCATAAAATCGGCGAGCAACACAGCGCCGCGATTGCCGTCATAATCCAGAAGCCACGTCCCACCAGGATTCGCCGATACTCGGGAACAAATAACAGGAACAATCCCGCCGAGGCGATCCATAGCAGCATCGTATATTTGGCGAGAATCCCCGCGCCCACGACCAGACCGAGTACCGGCCAGGCCCACGCCGAGCCTCGAAGAATCGCGCGATGCCCGAGTACCAGCGCCCAGCCCCAACAACACGCATACGGCGCATCAATTGTCATCAAGGTACTACCGAGCGATACCACCGGCGCGGTCACCGCGCCGGCAATCACCACCGTCGCAAGCAGTTCGCTTCCAAAGCACTGCAACGTCAGGATGTAAAGCGCGACGAGCAACAGACTGCCGCAAACGACGGCCGGCAGACGCACCGCCGCGAGTTCAGTACCGCAAACACTGCGCGACCAATCGCCGGCCAATTCGCAGCTTGCGCGTATCAAATAGGCGACGGCCGGGCCCTTGCTGTAATAGCTCGCGTCAAGGTTTTGCGACCAATGCCAGTAGTGAGCCTCGTCGGGAGCGAGATCGAGTGGGCAATGGCAAAGATACCAGACGTGAAGTCCACCGGAGACGAGGATGAGTGTGGCGGCAATCGCGCGCCATCGCCAACGAAACTCGGTCATTCTTCCGTCCTTGGAACGAACTGCGGGCACGCCGAGTTTTAGTCGCGATCGGCACTCGCGGTCAATCGCAACCTGGAGAGCGCCTCTGGTCCAGCGCAAAACAATGCCCCGGATCAGTCACCTGCCGGGGCGTTTGATTTTCCCGCGTGCGTTTCAATTACGCAATCGGACCGGTCAGATCGTCAATGAATTTGCCGAGCGACTCGTGCGTCAGGACGAACGCGATCGACGCCCGTTTCGCCGCGGGCTCGGCGTCCGCCGCAAAGCGCGTCAGGACCGCGCGACGATTGCCGTGCAGCTTGAGTTCATAGTGGGAGCGCCGATGGCCGCGAGTCGTCGGCTCGTCGCTGCGAAGGATCGCCTCGTTGCGGCGTTCGTCGATCTCGATTACCTTGAGCGGTTCCATCAGGCCCGTTACTCGTCGGGCAAGCGCGTTCGCCCACGATTTCAAGTCCGGTTCCTTGCCCGCCGCGCGCTCGCAGGTCACCTCGGAAAGACGGCAGCTTAAGTCGTCGGCTTTTTCGATCGCCAACGAAATGGTCCAACCGTTGCCTGCGTCCGCGTGTCGAAATATATGGCGGCCTGAACCAGCCGGCCGCCACTCAGCGAGCTTTGACAGTACCGTTTCGCCGAGTGTCATCTTTTTCTCCAAGTTCGTTCTGACTATGTTCTGTTCCGTCGTAACTCAACACGGTTGCCTTACCTTCCAGTATTGTCTCAAGATGTACAGGCCGACTCCAGATCAACTGGAGATTGGTCAGCGTGTCGCGTGCGTAATCGAGCTTCAGATCCAGCCCATTGTGCTGGTGCCACAGCAGCAATTCGCCTCGATTGCGGAAATTGCCGTTCTTGACGTAAATCCACGGCTTGCCGAAATTGGTCAAACTGAACAGCAATCGTTGTTTGATCTGCTCGAAGGCCCGCGATTCGATTACGTACTGCCCCGATTGTTCGACAAAGGCGTACGAAAACATCTTCGTCCGCTCGCAGAACTCGGGCGTCAGAAATGTGTCAATGAATGTAATGTCATTGTGGATCCGCCGGACCTCGAAGATTTTCTTGCGGCCCAGTCCGAGGTTCAGATTCCAGCTGCGCTTCTTTTCGATGTCGTCGCAGTTGTCATACTCCGGCCCAAACTTGCCCGTATCCCAGCGATGCTCGATATCGCGCAATAGCTCCAATCCGAGCTTGTATGGATTGATGCGCGGCCCATGCATCGCGACCGTCCCGGAATGATGGTCGGCATAATCGACGACCTCGTTCCCGGTCAGCGCTTTCTGCGTCATGATGGTCGTGTGCCAATAGCTCGCCCAGCCTTCATTCATGATCTTTGTCTGAGCTTGCGGCATGAAATAATACGCTTCGTCACGAATGATCCCCAATACGTCGCGTTGCCAGGCTTTCAATGGCGCATGCTCCATCAAAAACAGCAGGACATCCTTCTCCGATTGCTCCGGAAAGCTGTGCTCGGTGTGCTCGCGGCGTTTGCGATCTTCGTCTTCCTCGGCGCGGAGCACCTGCGGCGGATTGATGTATTCATCCATGTAGTCCTTGCTCTTGAACCGCTTGGTGCGGCCGGATTCGTCCTCGCCGTGCTTGGCCGAGAAGTCGTACCGAGACACATCTTCGCGCCGCTTGATTGCGGTCGAGTGAATATCGATCAGGTCGTCGATCGACATGCAGCGGTCCATGAACGATTCCACTTCGTCCTCGCCGAATTTCTCGACATAATCGCGGATGCGCGCCCCGTGATTGGCCATTTCGTCCATCATCTTGCGGCTGGTGTGGGCGAAATAGAGGTTGTTCTTGAAGAAATCGCAATGCCCATAAACGTGGGCCATGACCAATTTCTGATCGACGATGTTGTTGCAGCGCATCAGGTAGGCGTAGCACGGATTGTTGTTGATCACCATCTCGTAGATCTTGGACAACCCGTAGTCGTAGCTCTTTCGCAGTTCCTCGTACTGCATGCCGAACGACCAATGCGGGTAGCGCGTCGGGAATCCGCCGTAGGCAGCGATTTCGTTCAAGTCGTCGGCGTCGATTACCTCGAAGATCGTCTCGTAGAAATCCAGTCCGTACGCGCGCGCGTGCGCCTCGATCTCCTCCTTGAGGATGCGCAAATCTGGCGGCAGGTTCGTATTGGTGAATCCGTGCATGATCGCCTATCGTCCCGTTCCCAAGAACTCCTTGATCGAACCGAGAATGGCATCGCGGTCGGGAATGCGGCTGACGACGATGTTTTCGTGTTCGTCGGTTAGCTCATTGACGTGCTCGAAAAACTCACCGCTACCGTAGGGGCTTTCGACCTGACCGTAGCCGAACAAGTTCAATCGCGGCAGCAATTCCTTTCCAAGTAATTCGATGCAGTGCGGGACATCGTCGCCCCAGTTGTCGCCATCGGAAAAATGGAAAGCGTAAAGGTTCCATTGGTCCGGCGGAAAGCGCTGGGAAATGATCTTGAGGGCCATCTCGTAAGCAGAGCTGATCTTGGTGCCGCCGCTCTCCCGCGTGTGGTAAAAGGTGTGCTCATCTACCTCATGCGCGACTGCGTCGTGGATGATGTAGACGGTCTCGATGCCCTGGTAATGCGCTTTGATCCACATGTCGATCCAGAACGACTCGATGCGGACGATCTCTTTTTGCTCGTCGGTCATCGAGCCCGACACGTCCATCATGTAAATGATGCAGGCGACGCTTTGCGGCAGCTTGACCTCTTTCCAGGAACGGTATTGCTTGTCTTGTCTTTCAGGCACGACGCGAGGGTCGATCGGATCGTAGCTACCCGACGCGATCATGCGTTTGAGAGCTCGCTTGTAGGTGCGTTTGAAATGGCGCAGCGATTCGGGGCCGACCTGTCGAACGGTGCTGTATTTGTCCTTGCGCGTGAGGATGTTCTTTTTGCCCCGCGGCTGAATGCGCGGTAGAGCAAGTTCCTCGCCGAGGATGGCAGCCATTTCTTCGAGCGTCAATTCGACTTCGAGAATGTGCCCGCCCGGCTGATCGCCGGCCTTCGGTTCGCCCTGGCCTTGAGGCGCCGAGAGTGGTTGACCGACGTCGCCGTCGCCTTGGCCGACCCCGCCGGAACCGTTTTGACCATATCGAAATTGCGGGATCTCGATCTGCGGCAGGGGAATGCTGATGAGGTCTCGGCCCTTCTTGCCGATCAATTCGCCGCGACTGATGTATTTGCTAAGGTTGCTTTTTACCTTGCCGCGGACGATTTTGCGGAAGCGCTGATGGTCGCGTTCAATCTTCTGTCCCATTGCGCCACTCCAGGCGTCTTACCCCATAGAGCAACGCCCACGGATTGCCATCCGTGGGCGTCGCGAGTTAGTGAAAACTGGTTGAGGCTGATCCACGCCGCACACTCGAAACGCTTATGGCTGCACCTTCCGGCCTGACCAGGTTCACGCCCTTGCGCCGGGTGGGGCCCCAACCAGCTTTTCTCCAAATTCGGATTCGAAGATCCGAAATCACTTCTTGGTGTGTCCTCTCGCGAAGATACTGGCGACGAAATTCAGGATATCCGTGGCACTTGCTTCATTATACCCGTAGTTGCGGATGAGACGACTCTTGACCACGTCGATTTTCTCTTGCGTCGCCTTGTCCACGACGTTGGAAACCAAGCTCGTCAGCTTAATGGTGTCTTTCTGATCCTCGAACAGCTTCAGTTCGAGCGCTTTCTGCAGGCGCTCATTGGTCTTGTAGTCGAAGCGCTTACCGTCGATAGCCAGCGCACCGATATAGTTCATGATCTCGCGGCGGAAGTCGTCTTTCCGGCTTTCCGGAATGTCGATCTTCTCCTCGACCGATCGCATCAAGCGCTCGTCCGGCTCCTCGTAGTTGCCGGTATAGCGGTTGCGGACTTTCTCGCGTTGCGTGTACGCCTTGACGTTGTCGATGTAATTTGCGCACAACCGGGCGAGTGCATCCTCGTCGGCGGCGATCGCGCGCTGCACTTCGTTCTTCACGATGTCCTCGTACTCTTCTTTGACCACGGCGAGGAGCTCGCGATAGTGGCGAAGCTGGTCCTCATTCGTGATCAACGAATGGTGCCGGAGTCCGTCCTCGAGCTCCTTCATCACCATGAACGGATTGATGTTGTCCTCTTCCGGGTGGGCGACCAAGGCGTTGGAAATTTTGTCCTGGATGTAGCGGGGGCTGATGCCCGTCATGCCTTCGCTGACGGCTTCGCGCTTCAGCTCGATGATGTTGTCTTCGGTGAAGCCCGGAAGCGTCTTGCCGTTGTATAGCTTAAGTTTTTGCAGCAGCGTCAGGTTCGCGTGCTTCGGCGGATTCAGCCGCGTCAGCACAGCCCACATCGCCGCAATCTCAATCGTGTGCGGAGCAATATGCTTGCCGCGCACCTTTTCGGGGTTGAAATCTTTTTCGTAAATCTTGATTTCGTCGCGCAGCCGCGTGACATATGGAACGTCGATCTTGACCGTGCGGTCGCGGAGCGCTTCCATGAATTCGTTGTTCTGCAGACGTTTGTACTCCGGCTCATTGGTATGGCCGAGGATGACCTCATCGATATCAGTCTGCGCGAATTTCTTCGGCTTGATCTTGTGCTCTTGCGATGCCCCCAGCAGGTCGTAAAGGAACGCAACGTCGAGCTTCAGGACCTCGATGAATTCGACCAGACCGCGGTTGGCGATGTTCAGCTCGCCGTCGAAATTGAACGCCCGCGCGTCGCTTTCGGTGCCGTATTCGGCGATCTTGCGGTAATTGATGTCGCCGGTGAGTTCGGTGCTATCCTGGTTTTTCTCATCCTTGGGCTGGAATGTGCCGACGCCGACGCGATCTTGTTCGGACAGAATCAGGCGGAAGACTTTGACGTCTTCCATCACCCGGTGCCAATCGCCGTCGTAACGCGCCATGCGCTCGCGCATCATCTGCCGGCAGAACGGATTCAGGTCGCCGCGGATCTGCACTTCCGGCGTACCCGCCTTGCGCGTCGAATTGATCCGCGCCAGCAGGCCGGGACGAAGCTCGAGCGGCACTAGAAGTAGCGGTTCCTGGTGCATCGGCGCGTGCTGCCAGGTGCCGTCGTCCATCTTCCAGGAATAGGCGAAGAGCATGCCGCCATCGGTCCGCGAGTAATCCTCCAGGCCGCGCTTCAAGAGTCTCGCGATCGTTGACTTCGACGACCCGACCGGCCCGTGAAGTAGGAGCACGCGTCGCTCCGTGCCGTAGCCCTGGGCGGCGCTCTTGAACGCATTGACGAGCTGCATCAGCGGCCGATCCAGGCCGAAGATGCCGTCGCTGAAGCGATTCGCATATTCCGTGAAGAACTTGAATCGGATCAACTTCTCTTTGTTCTCATAGACCTCCTCCGTGCCGTGGGAGAGGATCATGTCGTAGAGCCGCTGATACGCGGTCCGCGTCACCTCGGGGTTTTCGAGGACGATATTCAAGTAATCTTCGAAGGAGCCTTCCCAGTGAAGCTTGCGATAGTCGTTGAGATCAACGTGCGTGCGCAATTCGTTGAGAAGGGATTTGGCGTTGGCCATTATCAATCACCTCCGTGGGGGAGGAAGTGTTGGAACTTTCTGCGTCTGGAATAATCATCTGCGGCGGATCGGCCGGCCGGACGACACAGGGCCGATCGGGGAAGGGCGGAGGTGCGGAAGCAATTGCCACGGGTTGACGGGTGGGATGCCGTTCCCTGGATGAATGAGTAAACTTCGCGCCGCCTCACGTTCCCTTAGTATTGTACCTCACGCAATCGAGCCAACCAAGGGCTCGGCATGCGCCACTTGTAAACACCGCGGTTATTCAAGTGTTGTTCCGCGAGGCCGATTCGAGCTGCATCCTACGTCCGGACGCCGGGGGGCTGTCAAGAGCAATTCACGACTTGTTCACCGTGATGGGCACATCGGCCTTCTCTTTGATCTCATTCAGAATGCCGGCGAGTACCTGGTCGGACGGGATGTTCTCGGCTTGAGCCTCGAAGTTGAGCAGGATTCGGTGGCGCATGGCCGGCATATACACTCTTCGGATGTCCTCGAAGCCGACGTTGTAGCGCCCTTCGAGCAACGCCCGGACCTTTGCGGCCAGCACGATCGCCTGCGCGCCGCGAGGGCTGGCGCCGCAGCGGATGTAGCGGTTGGTGTCGGCGGAGGCAAACTCGCCTTGCGGGTGCGTGGCCAGCACCAGGCGAATGGCGTAGTCCTGGACCGGCGCCGCCACGATGACTTCGCGGATCAGCTTCTGCCATTCTTCGATTTCGGGGCCCGTCATGACCTTTGTGGGCTGAGGCCATTCGTTGCGCGTGGTTCGATCGAGGATCGTGGACATCTCCTCGCGCGTCGAGTAATTGACGACCAGCTTGAAGAAGAAGCGGTCCAGCTGCGCTTCCGGGAGCGGGTACGTTCCTTCCTGTTCGATCGGATTCTGCGTCGCCATGACGAAGAACGGCTCTTGCAGTTTGTGGACCGTGCCGCCCACCGTCACCTGACGTTCTTGCATCGCTTCGAGAAGAGCCGACTGAGTTTTCGGTGTGGCCCGATTGATCTCGTCCGCCAGTACGATCTGGGCGAAGATTGGACCCGATTGAAATGAAAAGGTTCGCTTCCCTTCGCTGGATTCGCTGATGATCGTCGTGCCGATAATGTCGGCCGGCATCAAGTCGGGTGTGAACTGAATGCGGCTAAACTTCAAATCAAGCACCTGGCTGAGCGTGCGGACAAGCAGCGTTTTGCCCAGGCCTGGAACGCCTTCCAGCAGCGCGTGCCCGCCGACGAAAAGGCAAGTCAGCACACCGTCCACGATTTCGCTGTGTCCGACAATTACCTTGCCGACTTCTTCTTTAAGACGGCGATATGCCTGCCGGAATTGCTCGGCGCGTTCGGGCATCGATGCAGTCGGTTTCATCCCAAGCTCCTTACTCTTTCTTCTTGTCCCGGTCTTCCATTGCCTTGCGTTTCGCCTTTAGTAGACGAGCGGCGAAGTCTTCGGCGGACTCCGTCGGAGTCGCGCTGGGCGCTGCGGCTCGAGGCGCGGGTCGTTCGATCGCTGCTTCGGCTCCTGGCGGCGCTTCGCCGGCTGGAGCTTCGCCTTCGAAGCGGCGTGCGCCTCGCTCCCTTCCGAGGGCGTCCGCGACCTCAACTTTGCGCGATCGCAGACGCTCCAGGAACGGCGTTGCACTCGTTGTCACGGCGCGTCCGCGCAATCGCGACCACCAGTTGCTCATCGTGGCCGCGGCTTCGGACGGTTCGACCGCGATGCGCCGCACGGCGACATCCAGAAGTAAACCGACGCCGGCCAGCAACACCAGCCAGAACCAGAATGCCTGGTAGCTGCGATCCTTGCTCGGCGCTTGCCGGTAAACGGTGTTGGAATCGACGACGCTCTTGAGTGCCGAGTCGCTTTCCTCATAGACATTGCCGCCGGTAATTTCCGCTATGCGCCGCAGGGCCGCCACATTCGTTTCCAAGTCCGTGAATTCCGGCGAGTAGGGAATCGTAACGCCGCTCCGCACGCCATCGACAATTTTCTCCGTCAGGACTTTCTTGCCGTCGCGGACTTCCTCGACGGTCTCGCGAGCGGTGGCGTTGAGGAAATACGAGCCGGCCTCGTCGGCTTTGAATTCGGCCTCATATTGACCCGCGTTCTTCTGCT
>Ga0207086_1110_pt1 | contig 18968 bp, 10 predicted proteins | sample Alteio_BWMinHeat_54_FD_153540 | JGI IMG/M metagenome (GOLD analysis project Ga0207086, IMG submission 153540) | Enriched cells from forest soil in Barre Woods Harvard Forest LTER site, Petersham, Massachusetts, United States -... | ecosystem: Environmental > Terrestrial > Soil > Temperate forest >... | reverse complement strand
AAGGCGATCAACAATACTCCAGGTGCTGTAGTTGGTGGATGCCCGGATGGATCTGTCAGCGTCGGGCCTTTTTGCCCTCCACCGGTAAATGGCAATGGCGACGCACTTCGGCAAGGCAATCTTTCCCGCAATGTTCTAAGAGGATTTGGACTGTTTCAATGGGATCTTGGCATCCACAGGCAATTTCCCATTCACGAAATGGCAACCCTAGAATTCCGCGCCGAGATGTTCAATATCCTGAACCATCCCAATTTCGCTCCACCAATCGGCGATATATCCTCCCCCCAGTTTGGCTTAACATCCCAAATGCTTGGACAGTACCTTGCAGGATCCCTTGTCGGTACTGGAGGGTTTAGCTCTCTGTATCAAACTGGCAGTCCTCGGTCCATGCAATTTGCACTGAAGTTGAAGTTCTGACCAGCCAAAACGTTATCCAACTAGATCGGCTTTATCAAAGGGATAAATGAATAAACGCACTCTAAATCCGTTTCTAAAAGCCATTTGCTGCTGTGCAACCTTGGTGCTTGCCGTCACTGTGAAAGCGTTTGGGATCGATCAGTCAAAAACACTGAAACCTTTTACAGTCTTGGACTCGATTGGCATGACGCACTTCGAAGACCCGCCAGAGTATGTTCAGGGATATGACTTGAAATATTCTCCCAATAGACAACAGTTTCTGGTAGTAACTGAAAAAGGGGATATCGATCTCAACCTAAGGGAGTATTCCCTTAGCATCTATAATGTACGTTCCTTCCCCAGTGAACCCATTGAAGTCGCGAAGTTCAAATCGTCTTCCAATCGTCCAGGCATCGCGGCGGCGAAATGGCTAGACAACGATACTATCTCCTTCATTGCCGAAAATCCTGGCGAGGTTCCACAGGTTTACGCAGTTAACTGCTCCACGCTAAAGCTCACCAAAATAACTTCCGATCCGCTCGGTGTGGCTGAATATGATCTTACGGCAGATCTCAAAACCGCTGTCTATTATGCCCAATGGAGCGGCGATGACGTTGAAGCCCGGAAAAGAGATCAGCATGGGTTTGCTGTTGGCAACGAACGGTTGGTTGACCTGATCTCAGGATCGTGGACACGGAAGAGCTTCACTTACCAGATGTTTATCATGCACCCTTCGTCGGGTACCGTGCGAGCAGCGCACAGTCGCCCACTTTTCGGAGTACAACGTGTATGGCTGTCTCCTGACGGAAAGCACGTTATCACTGTCGGGCCCGCTGTCGAAATTCCTGCCATTTGGGAAGAATACGGTAACAGACTCTTGAGTCACGCTGCTCACGATGCACAATCAATGAAGACCTCTGGGACTCGAGCGGAAGGTGTTATAACGCAACTGATGCTCGTGGACACAGACACAGGAAACATAAGACCTTTGGTAAACGCGCCTAGAGCCGTGCTGGCAAGTGTTGTCTGGGCTGCTGACAGCAATTCCGCTATTGTGGCAGGAACATATTTGCCTCTTGATGCCCAAGGAGAGGAATTGGCGAGAAGGAAGGCATTGCCTGTTGTCGCTGAGTTTACGCTGCCTGCGGGTTCATATCGACGGATCGCTGACATTCCTTCTAATCAAACGTGGCGAGTGGAAAGAAGCGGGTCTTCTGAAGGCTTCATCGTTTACTCCAAGAAGTTTGAGGAAGGAGACATTAGCAAAGTTCTGCCAAAGGCACTATACCGTAAAGAGAATGACCAATGGTTGCGGGAAACTGTGAGTGCTTCTGAGCAGGAACCGAATATCAGGATTACTCAAGCTATCGATCGTTGGCCGCAATTAGTTGGGATCGACCGAGGAACAGGGCGGGAGACTGTTATCACCGATCCGAATCCGCAGTTTCGATATTTTCAATTTGGGCACGCTGAAACGATCCACTGGACTGGAAAACGAGGAGAGTCGTTGATCGGCGGGCTAATTTATCCGACTTCTTACAAGCCAGGCATGCGTTACCCCCTGGTCATCCAAACCCACGGGTTCAGTCCGAATTCATTTTTGGTGGATGGCCCCTTTTTCTTCACGACCTCAATGGCTGCCCAAGCACTGGCCAATAAGGGTATCGTTGTACTTCAGCTTGGAGAAAGTCCACTCTACGAGACGAGTCAGTTTACCCTTGATTATGGGCCAGCTAACCTTTCTCAGCTTGAGAGCGCTGTGGATTATCTTGACAAACTTGGGCTAATCGAACGAGAACGAGTTGGGCTTGTCGGGTTCAGCATTACCGGCTTTCAGGTTAGATACGCGTTGGAGCACTCTGCGTATCACTTTGCTGCGGCGACGAGCGCAGAAGGAAATGACTACGGCTATTGGACGTATGTCGCTTCTTTTGCGGCGGGCGCCTGGAGGGTCCAAGTCGAATCGATGTACGGAGGTCCACCATGGAGTGGCAACTGGAAGGCGTGGCTGGAGAATTCGGTCAGTTTCAATCTCGACAAAATCCATACTCCTCTACGCCTCGAATCGGAAAGTAGTGAAGAAGTGGTGAATGAGTGGGAAAACTTCATGGCACTACGGCGTCTGAACAGGCCCGTCGAGCTGATGTTTATTCCGCACGGAGCTCACGTTGTGGTTAAGCCGTGGGAGCGGCTGACCTCCCAGCAAGGCAATGTGGATTGGATGACATTTTGGCTGAAAGGGGAGGAGGACGCCGATCCCACGAAAGCCGAGCAATACGCGCGTTGGCGCGAAATGCGAAAACTCCAGGAATCGAATCGGACAGCTTCTACCGCTACGCAATAGCTTTCCTTGATCCAAATATCGCGAAGTGCTGGGTCGCACACGGAATGAGGAAGATTGATTCGAGAATATTTGCTTCGATAGCTACAGCTCGAACTTGGCCTTTCTACCAACCACCCGCCAAATCATTTCTGGCCGATATTCCTTGCACAAATGCATTGATAACGCAGGCATGAATGCGGTAATTTCACTCGCACTTAGCTCTTTCGCACGACATGTCTGAGAAGAACCATCCCGACGGAAGCCTGGGTCTCGATTCGCTCAAGCACCTGGCTGATGATGAGCTGGTGCAGGTGCTGGTGGCCGGCAATCAAGACGCCATGGCGATCCTCTTCGATCGTTATTACCACATGGTGATGAATGTCGCCCTGCGTATCGTCCGCGATGCCGGCGAGGCGCAGGACATCGTGCAGATCGTCTTTACCGATTTTTATCGCCAGGCTCGCCTTTTTGATCCCGGCAAAGGTAGTTTGCGCACCTGGCTCCTGCAATATTCTTATGGGAGGAGCATTAACCGGAAAGAGAGCCTCGAGTCGCGCAACTTCTACCGTCAGTCGGAGCTTGAGAGCGTCGATCCGGCCGCCTATGCCACAAGCGGCAAGGTGCTGGATCTCGAGTCACCCGAAGCCGCCCGGCTGGTCGAGCAGGTACTGGCGACGCTGAGCGAATATCAGCGCTCGGTGATCGAGATGGTCTGCTTTCAGGGGTTAACGCTGGCGGAGACCGCCGCCATCACTGGCGAATCGCTGGGCAATGTGCAGCACACCTACTTTCGCGGCATCGAGAAGTTGCGCGCGTACTTGCGCGAGGCCGACGAGCAAGCCAAGAAGCCGTCCGCAGCCAAACATCAGGTCTCGCTCTTGCGCGGACTACGGAAGGTAGCCAAAGAAATCAAAGACACGGGGGTGGAGATTGTCAAAGCACGAGCGCTTTAAGGAACTGTGCGCTTTGGCCGCTCTGGGAGAAGTGCCTCCGGCCGAAACCCAGGAGTTCCGCCGCCATCTCGATCGCTGTCAAGAGTGCGCGCAAAGCTATTCCGACTACGTCCGGCTTGGGGCTCATCTTTTGCGGTCGAACCATGACCATGAAGCCGTGATCGAGGCGCACCGCGAACCTGCCAGGATTGCTGTTCTCGAAAGCGTTCGCGAACTGCAAGCGACGCCTGCTCCGGAGCCGGCAAGACACTCCTTCCGCCCGAAACGGTCTTCCGTTGGCGGGGCCGGGATCGCTTGGGCGGGAAGTGCCGCGGCAATGGTCATAGCGTCTACGTTCTGGTTTGGGGCCCGATACGAGCACGGGAAGCTGGCACAAACTCCTCAGAACCCAGCGAGAGTTGTGATCGTACCGGCGCCTGCGCCAGCCCAGCCTTCCGTTGCCCCAGACGCATCCTTGCAACTCGAAAACGAGCAACTCACCAACGCGCTGAATTCCGAAAAGAGGCAGACTTCCGATTTGCAAGAACGGCTGGCGCAGAAAGATCTCGAGCTTCGGCTGAACCAACAGGGAAGGGCCGCACTTGAGCAGCAGATCGAGGAGCGGTCCAAGCAACTCAGCGACACCCAGTCGCTGTTGGCCGCGAAGACAACCGAGCTCGCTCAGCTTCAGAATTCCAAGTCCTCCGACAATGCCACCCTCGTGGCGCTGCGTTATCAGGTGCAGGATTTAACCGAGAAGCTCAGTTCTCAAAATGAAAATCTGAAACGCGAGCGCGATCTGTTGTCCAGCGGCCGGGAAATTCGCGACATCATCGGCGCTCGCAATCTGCACATCGTCGATGTCTATGACACCGACACGCAGGGGCACACCAAGCGACCCTTTGCGCGCGCCTTCTACACCGAAGGCAAGTCGTTGGTGTTTTATGCCTATGATTTGCCGCAGCACAAAATACTCAGCGAGAAATACAGATATGTCGCCTGGGGACAGAGCAATGGCAACAAGTCCTCGGTTCGGAATCTCGGGATTCTGATCAACGATGATCAAAGCCAGAAGCGCTGGATGCTGAAGTTTAGTGATCCGAATGTTCTGGCTGAGATCGACTCGGTGTTTATCACGCTCGAATCTGCCGACAACGGCCTCGACAAACCCAGCGGGAAGCGCATGCTTACGGCCTATCTGGACGATCAAGTCAATCATCCCTAGAAGAGCTGATGGCTTTTGGTTTCTCTGAACTGCCAGCCACGCAAAAAACTCAAGGCGGCATTCGGCAAGTTGACTTATGCCGTCAGCGATGACTTGATTCTGTGTTTCGCTGGTCCCAGAGCGGAATTACCAATTGCTGCTTGTCTGGTAGAAACTCTGAAATCTTCCTGTAATGAATGGCAGAGGATCTTCCACCATGATCAACGTTCGTGTTCGCGGTCATTTGCCCCAACAACACGATGCGTTTCTGAGCATCGTCATCCTGGCCTGTCTTGTTATTGTTCTTCCAAATCATGCTTTAGCACAAACAGAGTCCGCAACCCTCTCCGGCACGATCGTTGATCAATCAGGAGCATTGGTGCCCGATGTTCGCGTCACAGTGACGAGCGAGGACACCGGCATTTCCGTTGAAAGGATGACCAATCGAGCTGGTGTCTATAGCGCGCCGGCCCTCAAGCCTGGCCGCTACCGGATGGCAGTGTCGAAGGAAGGTTTCAAACAGGTTGTCCTGCGCGATCTCGTTCTGAATGTCCAGGATGTGGTGAGCAGGAACTTCTCGCTTCAGGTCGGAGGCACTTCAGAAACGGTGCAGGTGCAGGCTGATGCGGCCACAATCAACACCACGGACGCAACGGTTAGTACGGTCGTGGATCGAAACTTTGCCGAAAACCTGCCTATGAACGGCAGGAGCTTTCAGACATTGATTCAGCTTACGCCTGGCGTGGTATTGACAGCGAGCACGAACACAGAAAACGGTCAATTTAGTGTTAATGGTCAACGTACTGCTTCCAATTATTGGACGGTTGATGGGGTAAGCGCAAACGTTGGTATCAGCACCACGAATCAAACCGGCAATGGAATTTCAGGAGCCCAGGCCTCATTTAGCGTCTTGGGTGGAACAAACAGCTTGGTGTCTGTCGACGCAATGCAGGAGTTCCGCATACAGACGTCGACCTATGCGCCTGAGTTTGGCCGCACGCCAGGAGGGCAGATTTCCATCGCGACTCGTTCTGGCACAAATCAGCTTCATGGCGCAATATTTGAGTACCTTCGCAACGACCTGTTTGATGCGAACGACTGGTTTGCCAATCACACGAAGCAGCCCAAGCCAAAGGAACGCCAGAATGACTTCGGCGGAACTCTGGGCGGTCCGATCATAAAGGACAGGACTTTCTTTTTCTTTTCTTATGAAGGACTGAGACTGCGGCTACCACAAGTCGCGCTCGAAACAGTGCCAGATTTATTGGCACGACAACAGGCCGTACCCAGCATGCAACCGTTTCTTAACTCATACCCACTCCCTAATGGTCAGGACAACGTGGCTACCGGGATTGCACAGTTCAACGCTAGCTATTCAAACAGTGCTACGCTCAATGCATATAGCCTCCGAGTTGACCAAAGACTAGGTAATAAGTTCACTGTGTTTGGGCGGTATAGCGATTCGCCGTCTAGCCTCGTTCAGCGCGGAGGAACAGCTCGAGTGTTAAGTGCAGTCGTTCCAGCCCAGAACACGCTACAGACAGCCACAATTGGCACCACTTGGACAGTTTCTCCAGCAATGCTCGACGACCTGCGTATCAATTACAGCAAGACAAACGCCTCCAGCTTCTCTTATTCAGATAATTTCGGCGGCGCGGTTCCGCTCACAAATCTGCCCCTGCCCAGTGGTTTTAACGCTCACAATGGGGCATTTCAGTTTTTTCTGTTGGGCGTGACTTCATTGGGTCCAAATTTGGGACTGCAAGGGCAGAACAAGCAGAGACAAGTAAATGTAGTTGACAGTCTGTCCGTTCAAAAAGGGTCGCATACTTTGAAATTTGGAATTGATTATCGTCGCCTTTCGCCGGTATATGGTAATCCTGCATATGACTACGAAGTGATCTTCAGCAATGTGGCGAAGGCCGTAGCGGGAACCCCCGCCCTCAACATCGTTTCTTCTACCAGCACCGGAGCGTTCCTCTTCCATAATATTGGACTCTTCGCTCAAGATACGTGGAGAGTAGTTCCTCGGTTAACTCTGACTTATGGCCTGCGATGGGATGTGGACGTAGCGCCATCTTCAACCCCAAGTCTGGCAGCGCTCACCGGATTTAGCCCTGGCAATTTATCAACCATTGCTCTAGCGCCGGCAGGCACGCCACCGTTTAAGACGCCTTACGGCAATGTTGCACCGCGGCTAGGCGTGGCTTATCAGGTGAGACAGAGTCAGAACTGGCAGACAGTCATTCGTGCAGGTGTGGGGGCATTTTTCGACTTAGCTAGCTCCGAGGCTGGGAATATTGTCTATTACACTTCTTATCCTTTTGGTTCTGTAAAGCTGACTAGCGGTGGATCCTTTCCGGTGAGCGGGCCGGCTGCGACTCCCGCCAGTCTTACTGATGGGTTAACCTCCGGGTCCGGTGTCTTCGCCTTCGATCCCAACCTGAAACTGCCGTATACGCTCGAGTGGAATGCCGCGATCGAGCAAGCCTTGGGGGTGCACCAATCTATCTCGCTATCCTACCTTGGTTCGGCAGGAAGACGCCTTATAAGGACGACGCAGGTGGTTGCGCCGAACTCCAGTTTTGCTGACGCGACCCTGATAACGAATGCGGGCTCTTCCGACTATGATGCATTGCAGATTCAATTTCAAAGGCGCCTGTCAAACGGGCTTCAGGTGCTCGCGTCCTACAGTTGGTCTCATTCGATCGATGACGCGTCTGTTGGTGACGTATATGGCAGTTCGCTCCTATCCGGGGCCTCTAATTCGACTCGCGGCCCATCAGACTTCGACATACGCCATTCGTTTTCTGCAGGCGTGACCTACGACATTCAGGTTCCAAGGTTTAATGCTGTGACGAACGCGATTCTCCAACACTGGTCTACCGACAACTTTGTCATCGCTCGTTCGGCTCCTCCGGTGACTGTCACTGACGGGTTTGTTCATATCGTGAATAACATTGCGCAGCCACGCGCCGATTTGGTCTCCGGACAACCACTTTACCTATATGGGACACAGTATCCAGGTGGGAAGGCCTTTAATCCCGCTGCATTTGTTGCCCCACCGGCAGACTCTGCGGGCCATCTGCTGAGGCAAGGAACTACAGCGAGGAATTTTCTAAGAGGATTCGGGGCCGCTCAGTGGGACTTGGCTGTGCATCGCGAGTTCCCGATCCTCGAGTCTGTGAAGCTACAATTTCGCGCCGAAATGTTCAATGTCCTCAATCACGCAGTATTTGCTCCTCCAGTGTCGGATATCACGCAAGGCAGCCAATTCGGTCAGTCGATTCAGACGCTAGGGAACTATTTAACTGGTGGAAGCGTCGGAAGAGGTAGCCTAAGTTCGCTTTATCAAATCGGCGGGCCGCGTTCTATTCAGTTCGCGCTAAAGCTGATGTTTTGACGATTACATAGGCATCGCATCACTGTGCACGAGCGTTGATTGTCATCCAAGGAACATCTTCGTATTGTTTGCCGCTTAGGAGGGGTTAGTATTGTGGGAACAGATAGGGTATACAGCACTTGTCTCGTTATAACGATCATTACGGGGATGTTCTGCACCCCTATGGCTCTTTTGGGCGGCGAAATGGATCGCCTGCGCCCCTTCACAGTAAGGGATTCGATCGAACTCTCTCACATTGTGGGCTTCAGCGGCTCGGACGAGAGCCGAACGGGTCCTTCACCGATCTTCTCGCCGGATCGCAAGTGGTTTTTGTTGATCACCAGCCGGGGCATGCTCTCAAGCAACCGGACGGAATCCACAATATGGCTGTTTGATCGGCAAGCTGTCTCAGACTACCTGTCAAAAAAGGCCTTTGCTAAACCGAGTCCCAAGCCTATCGCCTCGGTGAGCGCTACATCCAATATGCCAGTGTTGACAGATGTGCGCTGGCTAAAAGATTCACGAAGAATCGCGTTCCTTGGGATGAATGGCAGTCCATACCAGCAGCTGTTTATCGCTGATGTGGAGTCTGGGGAGATAACCACCGTCACGCGGCGCGACGCATATGTTTCAGCTTATGATATCAGTGGAGATACCATCGCATACACCGTTGTGAACACCGATACTCCTACCTCTGAGTCGGATGATCCATGGGTAAGCGTAAGAGGACGGAGCCTCTGGTCGCTCTTGTACCCCATTCCACCGAAACTGGAAGACATTAAGCTTAGTGAGCTCACGTATGCTACCACTCTGCACGTCATAAGCAATGGACGGGAACTACCGGCCTTGACTCTAGTAGGCAAGCCGCTAAAGATATTTCGTCCAGGATGGTCGGCTGCTCCGCCTCTATCGCTGTCCCCAGATGGAAAGTTCTTAATAACAGTAGCGCCATCTGTCAACATCCCCCAACGCTGGAGCGAATACGAGCCGTGGGACCACGTCTTCATGAGTCGGCTCAAACCCGAAGATAAGTGGACTCTTGCTGACAACAATCCGTATAAGCCTTTGCAATTTCTGCTAGTCAATCTGCATACCGGCCAAATGTCGTATCTGGTCGACGCTCCTATTGGGCGTAACTTCGGATATATCGCACCGGTCAAGGCATTCTGGCTTGACGACAATCGTCGAGCAGTGCTGACTAATACGCTTATCCCCATGGATACAGCAGGGGACGAGATGCAAGCGAATCAGCGGCGCGTAAATCCAGCTGTTGTTGCTGTGGACATATCTAATCACACCCTGCAGCCAATAGCGTTTTTCCATGCATCGGCGCAAAACGAGGAAAAACATCAGAGGGTTACCGAGATCTCATGGAGTCAGTCTCGTGAGGAGGTCACGATAAAATACTCTGGCGCCAACGGTGAGAATCGGCCCTCCGAGTCGTATCGCTTTCGTTCCGGGGAGTGGATAGCAACCTCAACTACTCCGCCTGAAGAAAAGCCTAAGGATACGCTCGAACTGTGGGTTGATGAGAGTTTTGACAGGAGTCCGACACTTCTAGGCAGGACGAAGGGAGAAGCGACGGCTTCCGCGATTTGGAATCCGAATCCCCAGCTTGGCGAGATCGCGCTGGGTAAAGTATCTCTTTATCATTGGAAAGATAAAGATGGCACGATATGGTCCGGTCTCCTGGCCTTACCTCCCGACTACGATGATCGCCGTCGTTATCCATTGGTAATCCAAACTCACAGTTATGACGTTAACTCGTATTTTGCCGACGGCGTTTTCTCCACTGGATATGCTGGCCGAGCACTAACGGCAAGGGAAATCGTCGTTCTTCAAATGCAGGACCCCGATACCAAGGACCGGTTTACGCTGAAGGATGGGCCATCTGCGGTTGAGGGCTTCGAATCGGCGATCGCCCAGCTAACGCAGGATCGATTGATAGATCCGCATCGTGTAGGAGTCATCGGTTTCAGCTACACGTGCTTCCACACGCTCTATACGCTGACGCACCGTCCCGACCTCTTCGCCGCCGCGACGATCAACGATGGCAACAATTGGAGTTACTCGCAGTACATACTAAGGAGCCCAGACGATCCCGATAAGGGTAGTTGGCAGAGAGTCTCCGAAGGAATGAACGGCGGCGTGCCGTGGGGGGGGGTTAGCCAGTTGGATGCAGCGGTCCCCGGTTTTCAATCTCGATAAAGTTAAAACGCCGTTGCTTATTGCGGCTTTTGAGAGAGGAGAGCTGTTATCGCAGTGGGAAGCCTATTCCGGGCTGCGCAGATTAGAAAGGCCAGTTGACATGCTGTGGCTCAGGCATGAGGATGCAAGTCACATTCTCACAAAGCCTCTTCACAAGTATTTCTCTCAGCAATCCGCCGTCGATTGGTTTGACTTCTGGCTGAACAACCGCGAAGACAGCGATCCTGCGAAGACCGAGCAGTATGTTCGCTGGCGCGAGTTGCGAAAACTGGAGGAGGCGAATCAAGCAGCTTCTGTCGCTGGGCAATAACTCGTCGTTCCTGCGATACTAAGTTTCCTGAGCCTCCGTGCATCGTCTCATCTCAAAAGGCCTCCCCCATTCCAAATAGGGAATTCGGCACATAAGTGACACGCCGGGCCGCCTGGTTCTGCCGTCGCTGCGGAATAAATACCCGCGAAATCGCCCAACCTGTACCAGGATAAGAGTATTTTTTATTCCCACAAAACCCGAGGAACTTTCATGCTAAATTCACCCCCACGCTGAATCGAATGACTTCCAAAATTCCTCGACTCAGCTCAGATTGAAGGAGTGAGGTCCTCAGGTGAGTTCGTCAGACGGTCTGATGCGAGCGGCGTGGGCGGCGCAGGCAGGGGACTATGCGGCGCACACCCCTGCGACCGATCTCTCGGATGAGCAGTTGATGGCGCGCATCCAGCAGGCAGACCAGGGCGCCTTCGCGGTATTGATGAGAAGACATGCGCGCGCCGTGCTCGCCGTCGGCCGGCGCGTGCTGCACGATCAAGGCGCCGCGGAAGAGTTGGTGCAGGATGTCTTCCTCCTGGTGTACAAACGCGCTGGACTCTTCGATCCGCAGCGGGGATCGTTCCGCGCCTGGCTCATTCAGATCGCGTACAACGAAGCCTACCGCGCGCGACAGCGCGTGAGCCAGCGTTACATCTACGAAGACCAGACCATCGGCCATTGCCAGGGTGTCACCGAGCCCAACGGCAATCCCGAATATCAGGCGGCGCTCCTCGAGAGCGAAGCGTCTCTGAGGGAAGCTTTTCGTTCGCTCAACAGCAGACAGCAGCAAACCATGGAGTTGTTTTTCTTTGAAGGCTACACGCTGCGCGAGATCAGCGAGAAGATTGGCGAATCGCTCGAGAATGTTCGTCATCATTATTATCGCTCGCTCAAGAAGCTCAAAAATGTAATCGGTTCGCGCGGTAAAGCAGGTCAGGATTGCCAGAATGAAGACGAAGATGAAGATGCATAGGCGAGGGGAACATGTTCGATCCGCGCCCGAGAACCACGAACTGTTCGAGCAGTTGTGTGCCCTGTCGACATCCGGGGCGCTTACGGCGAGCGAGTGGAAGCGGCTGGCGGCGCATTTGAAGGAGTGCGGCGCCTGTCGGATCGAACTCTCGAAGTATCAGAATATCGCCGAAAGCGGTATGGCATTACTCGCTCCCAATGATGTCGGTCTTGACCTCGAGAACGAGTGGTCCCCCGAGAGCGCAGTTGCCCAGTGCATGAGTCGGCTGCAGAGCCAATCGCAGGTTGCCGACGCGTCGAGCGGGCACTCGGGCTCTCGGCTGCTCAAGAATGGTTTTAGGTTTTCGCTTCCGCGACGGACCTTCGCGCTGCCCTTCGCTGCGGCCGCAATCTTCCTGGCCGCGCTTTCTGTGTCTCTCTATGTAATCGGCGTGCGCAGAGGGGAACGTCGGGTCAATAGTCAGCCTCAATCCGCCGTCTACGACGGCAGCCGCCTCGATGCCCTGTTGCGCGAACATGCCGAACTCGAGCGGCAACTGCAAACGAACGCCCGCGAATTCAGCGGCATGCGAGATCAGCTGGCGAGCGCGAAGGCAGAAGTGGAGAATCTGAAAGCTGCCAAAACGGCTGCCGACGAACACATCGCTCACCTTGAGGAGCAGTCACGGATGGCGGCTGCCGACAATACCACACTGCAGTCGCAGAACCGCGCCGTCGAAGAGCAGCGCGCTGTCGTGAACGCAAAGCTCACGGAGTCGGAGGCAAATCTCGTGGCCGCGCAGCGCAGCTTCGACGCCCTGCGCGATCAACGCGCCGCCGATCTCGCCCAGATCGCCCAGCTGCAAGAACGAATCTCTGCCGTGGCCAGTCACGTGCAGCCCGCAAGCTACATTGCGGCTCAACCGCGCGAGTTGGCCGGCGACCCCGAGCTTCGCGAGCTGATGGGCGCCCGCGACCTGTTCATCGCCGACGTCTACGACATCGACAAAACCGGGCAGCCGCAAAAGCCTTTTGGGCGCGTCTTCTATACGAAGGGAAAATCTCTGTTGTTTTACGCTTTCGATCTCGATCGCCAGCCCGGGGTAAAGATGGCCGGCGCCTTTCAGGTTTGGGGACGGCGCGGCTACGGGGATACTCGACCGTTGAACATGGGCATGATGTATTTGGACAACGCCGTCAGCAAACGGTGGGTACTCAAATACAACGACGCCAAAGCTCTCGCCCAAGTTGACGCGGTATATGTCACGATTGAGCCACGAGGGGGCAGTGATGTACCCAAGGGGCGCCAGCTCCTTTATGCCTCTCTGCGCACTCCGTCCAATCATCCGTAAGAGGACAAGAACTCTCTCCTGGTGCTCACAGGTCATAACCGTCCCGCCGAGCGTGTCAGGATTTCGACTGCCTGGCAAAATACTTTTGATCCCGAGACGACCGGCACAGACTTGGTACAACTCAGGCTTTCATCTGGGTAATACCAAGCGAAAGTTCAAAACTTCTTCTGAGGACAGCGTCTTCTATGAGATCAATCCTGCGTCTCGTGCCGGTGTTCGCATTCTTGAATGTGCTCGCGCATGCCCAAAGTCCGAACGCAACCATTACCGGTCGCGTTCTCGATCCCGGTAATGCGGTGATTGCGGCGGCCGACGTGGAAGCCATCAACCTATACACCAACATTCACTACACAGGTCAGACCAATCGCGAGGGCGCCTTCGTCATTCCCAGTTTGCCGCCGGCTCCCTATCGCATTGAGGTTAAGAAGGCAGGCTTCAAGGCGGTGATCCGGGAGGACGTTGTGCTCAGAGTGCAGGACGTGGTTGCCCTCAACTTTACGTTGCCGGTCGGCTCGGTCTCGGAGAGCGTGACCGTGGAGAGCGGAGCACCCTTGCTCAATACGCAAGATGCGTCCGTCAGCACTGTTGTCGATCGAAATTTCGCGGAGAACCTGCCTCTGAACGGGCGGAGCTTTCAGGCGTTGATTCAGCTTACTCCGGGCGTAGTCTCTATCCCCAGCACTGGCAACGACAACGGACAATTTAGTATTAACGGACAGCGCGGAGAATCAAACTACTGGACAGTGGATGGGGTAAGCGCCAACATTGGCGTGGGTTCACAGGGTATAACTGGCAATGGCTTTGGAGGTGCGCTTGGTTCTTTCAGTGCTTTGGGTGGAACTAACAGCCTGGTATCGGTGGATGCTCTGCAGGAGTTCCGCATTCAGACTTCAACCTATGCTCCGGAATTTGGACGCACCCCGGGGGGGCAAATTTCCATCCTTACCCGCTCGGGTACGAATCAGTTGCACGGGACGTTGTTCGACTACCTAAGGAATGACGTTCTAGATGCGAACGATTGGTTCGCCAACAGTAAGGGTTTGCCCAAACCGAAGGAGCGCCAAAATGATTTCGGTGGAGTGCTCGGTGGTCCGATTGTCAAGGACCGCACCTTCTTCTTCTTTTCCTATGAAGGGCTGAGGCTTCGACTGCCGCAGACCAGCCTTACGACTGTCCCGTGCGATAACACCTGTACGGTTTTTGGGAATGCTCGCGTTATGGCGGTTCCGGCCATGCAACCGTATTTCAACGCGTTCCCGCTGCCGAATGGCCCCGAGGTCTTCAGTAAGTGCATGCCGAATGTAAACGGATGTCCGGCGTCGGGCAAACAGCCAACCGGTACTGCCCAGTTCAACGGCACTTATTCCAATCCTGCGACGCTGGATGCCTACAGCTTACGCATTGACCACAGATTTAATCAAAAGCTGAATGTCTTCGGGCGGTATAACTATTCACCTTCGGAGTTCGACGGACGGGGTGGCGGCGGAGTAGATTCGCTAAATACAATCACACCATCTCGCATTACCACGCAGACGGCGACGCTGGGGACTACGTGGAGCTTGTCTGCCACAATCACCAATGATTTTAGATTCAACTACAGCCGGACGAATTCTTCAAGTCGAGTCGATCAGGATAATTTTGGAGGAGCGACCCCGCTAAGCTCCCTGGGCCTTCCCAGCCCGTTTACTAGCCAGAACGCGGCGCTGGTCCTGCATATTTTATCTTTAAATGGAGGCAGCTTGCAGGCTGGGCAGTTAGGAAGGAACCTGCAGCGTCAGATTAATGCTGTTGATAGTCTCTCGTTCCAGAACGGTTCACACAGCCTGAAATTTGGCGTTGACTTCCGACGTTTGTCACCCATTAGTGATGATCTTCCCTACGAACAACTTGCTTTCTTTTCGAGTGTTCCGTCTGCGGAGTCGGGGAATTTATTGTTTTCTTTACTATTTTCTGAAACCCGTGCGGCACTCCTCCTCAAGAATCTTGGGGTCTTCGGGCAAGACACCTGGCGAATTACCCCCCGCCTGACGGTTACCTACGGCCTTCGCTGGGATGTAGACTTTGCACCTTCGTCCAACGGCGGACCCAATCTGACGGCGGTAACTGGCTATAACCTGCAAGACTTCTCGAAGCTAGCCTTGGCACCCGCGGGAACGTCTCCGTTCGCAACAAGGTACGGCAATCTAGCGCCGCGCCTGGGGCTGGCATACCAGATCTCCCACAGTCAGGAGTGGCAAACTGTCCTTCGCGCAGGGTTTGGAGTCTTTTATGATCTGGCGACTTCCGAGGCGGGCAACGCTTTTAATCCCGTTATTTATCCGTTTGGGGTCGAGAAATTCAGCTTCGGAGGTTCTTTCCCGTTAGCTCCGGCGGCGGCTGCACCGCCTGCAATTGTGCCACCGAATGGCAACAGTGGTGTGGTGTTTGCTTTTGATCCGCATCTCAACCTGCCGTACACGCTCGAATGGAATGTCGCGCTGGAGCAAACGCTGGGTAAACAGCAAACGATATCTGCTTCCTACATTGGCTCCGCAGGCAGGCGGCTCCTACAGGGAGCGGATGTACTGTCTCCGAGTGCCAATTTGGCGGAAGCCCAATTGATCGGCAATACCGCCTCGTCGGATTACAGCGCGCTCCAGTTGCAGTTTAATCGACGGCTATCCCATGGGGTGCAGGCGCTGGCGTCCTATACCTGGTCGCATTCCATCGATGACGGTTCGGCTGGTTCGTTCGGGAATTCATCCAATCAGCTTGCGCCGACGTTAAACACCAATGCAAATCGTGGACCTTCCGACTTTGACATTCGGAACGCATTCTCCGCGGGAATTACTTATGCCGTCCCCGCGCGCGAGATGAATCGAATGACTAAGGCGATTCTCCATGGCTGGTCCCTGCAGAGTTTGATTCAAGCTCGATCCGCGCCGCCCGTTGATGTTTTTGACGCAGCCTTCCAGCAACTCAGTCAGAGCGCGGCCTCGGCGCGTATCCGACCCGATGTAGTTCCCGGACAGCCCCTCTATCTGTCTGGTTCACAATGCAGCGTCGTTTTTGGATCGCCGTGCCCTGGCGGGATGGGGTTCAATCCAGCCGCCTTTAAGGCTCCCCCGGTCGACCCGACCACGGGGCTTCCTCTTCGACAAGGCAACTTGGGGCGCAATGTACTTCGAGGCTTCGGAGCCACCCAATGGGATTTCGGGGTGCACCGCGATTTCCCCATTCACGAGTCCCTGAAGTTAGAGTTCCGGGCGGAACTGTTCAACATCTTGAACCATCCGAATTTCGGTCCGCCGCGTGGTTCTTTTGGCATCGGTGGATTTGGTGTGTCCTCCCAGATGCTTGGGCAGTACCTCAATGGAGGTGGTGGGATAGGAGGCCTAGGAAGCGGGGCTTTTAGTCCCCTGTACCAAATCGGAGGGCCTCGATCAATGCAATTCGCACTCAAGCTCAGTTTTTAGCCGCCGTACCGCCAAAATGGGACGGGCTATTCGTAAGTGGCACCAGTAACGCCACGTAAAGGATATAGAGGAATGCCTAGAACTATATTCGCGGTGTTGGTCTTACTGTCGGGGATGATTCGCGTTAGCGCCCAGGAAATGTCGTCTACCACAAGCACGAGCACTACTTCCGGTTTACGCGCCTTTACGGTGGCCGATTCGATTGAGATGTCGCATTTCATCGATCCGCCAGAAAAGGGGTCAGGGCATGCTCAGGCTTCACCCGACGGCAGCAGAATATTTGTCCTCATGGAACGTGGCATCTTGGCATCGAACGTTCGCGAGTTTTCTCTGCTTGTCTACGATCTTCATAACTTAAGCAGCCCACGGCGGGTCACGACATTTAGCTCGTCTTCCAACCGGCCTGGAATCGATCATGTGAAATGGATAAATAATGACAGCATCTCCTTTGTCGCGGAAAACCCCGGCGAGCTTCCTCAGGTGTACTTGCTGGATTGGAAGTCGGGAAAAAACAAGAAACTAACTTCGGCTCAACAGGGAGTTCGTGAGTACGACATATCTGCAAATGGAAAGACTCTAGCGTATTACACTTTGTGGAATGACGACGAAGCGGTCCGCAATAAGGACACGCACGGCTTTGCTGTGGGCGATGAATCGCTGGCGGACCTAGTGGATGGAGCCTGGCGGCAACCGAACGGGACTTACATTATGTATGTGAAGGCGCTGAACTCTGGAAAAACCCAACGGGTTCACGCCAGCCCAGTGCAAGGTGTTGGGGATCTTAAAGCATGGTTATCGCCGGATGGACGTTATGCAATCGCGAGAGAGGGCGCGTTGTCGCTTCGCCCAGAGTGGGGGGCGTACGAGGAGCACGACGTCGCGAACTCCCTCCGAGGCCGAATCGGCCATTCTTATCAGGTGAGGTTTTGGTTTCCACGCCAATTGATGTTAGTCGATACTAAAACCGCCGAAATGACACCCCTCCTCGACGCACCGAGCCCTGGAAATCCGACAGTTGCCTGGTCGAGCGATGGCCACTCGGTGGTAGTGTGCGGCGTTCTGCTACCGCTGGATGCGAAAGATCCCGACGAACTAGCCAAGCGGAAGAGTACCTTAGTCATGGCAGAAGTCGATGTACCCAGTGGCGGGTATCGGCGAATCGTCGATTTACCTGCAGACGAAACATGGGAAGTTCGTGAAGGTGAAGCTCCCAACACTGTTCTCGTTGACCGACTTGGGAAACGAACAGACAACACCTTCCTACCTGTCCATACCGAACAGTTTCGACACGAAGCAGATGGGTGGAGGAATGCAGGAGACTACAAGGAGAAAAGTCCCGGCGCGAATATTGTTATTTCGCAAGCGCTGGAAAGTAGGCCAAGACTGGTCAAGATCGACGAGGCAACCCACCATGAGACCGTGATCCTGGATCCTAATCCGCAATTTGAACGCCTCTCCTTCGGTAAGGTGGAGATTATCCACTGGACTGGCAAGAAGAGTGAACCGTTAACGGCTGGTTTGATCTACCCCACCGATTTCCAGCGTGGTACTCGGTATCCGCTCGTAGTTCAGACCTACCATTTCCTTCCTCATCGATTCCTTCTGGACGGTCCCCACACGACTGCTGACGCAGCGCAGGAGCTGGCGAACAAGGGCATAGTGGTGCTGCAACTGCCCCAGAGTCCGCTTCTGGAGCCCAGCGAGTGGACTCCAGAGTATGGGCGTGTTGAAGCGTCGCAAGTTGAGAGCGCCATCGATTATCTGGATGGGCTAGGAGTGGTTGATCGAGAACGTGTTGGCTTGGTAGGGTTCAGCAAAACAGGGCATCAGGTTATGTACCCGCTCGTGTTCTCTAGTTATCATTTTGCGGCCGCAACCTCGGCGGAAGGGGCCAACTACGGGTTCATGACCTATCTGGAGATTGGCACAGCATATGGTAGCTCTATTTGGGATCAGATGTATGGTGGGCTACCCTGGAACAATAACTGGAAGTCGTGGATGGAACACTCTGTCAGCTTCAACTACGAGAGAGTGCATACTCCCCTGCGGCTCGAGTCGGATTCGAACGATCCACGAGATAGGGGCACTGCTGGGGTTCTCAACGAATGGGAAGCCTTCGCCGCCCTGAAGAAGCTGAGAAAGCCGGTAGAACTGATCTTTGTGCCGCATGGAGCACACCCAGTCGAGAAACCTTGGGATCGTATGACGTCGCAAGGAGGCAACGTAGATTGGATGGTCTTTTGGCTCAAAGGAGAGGAAGACCCAGATCCTTCCAAAGCCGAGCAGTACGCGCGCTGGCGCGAACTCAAAAAACTGCAGGAAGCCGATCGAAAGGCTACCGTCGCCGCAGAGTAATTTCATCCCTCATGGTCGGCAGAATTCGACTCCGCTTCCTCTCAAGTTGCAGTCGCTCCCAAGCTCAACCTATTGCGTCTCCCACCTCGCCGGCTGTCGCCCAAAA
>Ga0207086_1104_pt2 | contig 19240 bp, 12 predicted proteins | sample Alteio_BWMinHeat_54_FD_153540 | JGI IMG/M metagenome (GOLD analysis project Ga0207086, IMG submission 153540) | Enriched cells from forest soil in Barre Woods Harvard Forest LTER site, Petersham, Massachusetts, United States -... | ecosystem: Environmental > Terrestrial > Soil > Temperate forest >... | reverse complement strand
AATCGCGAAGAAGAGAACCACGGCGCCCGCAACGATCCAAAGCGGAATGCCGACTGCGTCGGGCAATATCGCAAATGGAGCAATAACAACACTGAAGAAGGGGCCATAGTGATTCACATCCCAGTAGGAATCCGGATAACTATTGAATAGTGGTTCTTCACTTGTTGTATGATAATATACATGCTTGAAGATTAAGTAATTATTGTAACCCTTTCCTAAGTACTCCCTAATCCCAGCAAATGTGGCTAACGAAATCCACAGGATTAAAATGAATTTTGGTTTCTTAATCACTTCGAAGAGCTTGCTTTTGAAAATCATGTTAGTTGTCAAGACCGCAAATTAATTCAAAATTCGGTTGTAATAAGCTCAATTCAGTATCAAAATCCTCTTGTAAAATTTGTTCATTATCAATATTTTAGCGTCTGATGCTTAATTTTTTAAACTAACATTTTAGTCATGAGAGCGATTTGGAAGGGTCACATCCAGTTTTCGTTGGTAACTATCCCTGTTCGAGTTTACAATGCTATTGATACGGGACAAACCATAAGCTTTAATTTACTCACACGCGAAGATCACAACCCGGTGAGCTATGAAAAAAAGGACAAGGTTACTGGAAAGCCATTGCGTAATGAAGATATCGTGAAGGGCTACCAATACGAGCCAGGTCAGTACGTAATCATTGAGCAAGAGGATTTAGATAAAGTAAAACTAAAGAGTGAAAAAGTGGTCGTCATTGATGGGTTTGTGAAAAGTGAAGAAGTTCATCACACTCTTTTTGAGACACCTTATTTTATAGGACCAGATGGTGATATTGCAGCGAAGACATATGGACTATTGTGTCATGTATTAAAAGAGAGCGGAAAGGTCGGCGTTGGTAAAGTGGTATTGCGCGATCGCGAAACACCTGTGCTGATATCACCACACGAGGGAGGAGTTCTCATGTACAGACTTCGTTATCCAAATGAAATACGTAGTATGAAGGAAGTTCCACAATTACTGGAAGTGAAAGCAGACAAGGAACAAATGAAATTGGCAAAGACTCTTGTTGATTCAATGACAATCAAATTCAGTCAAATCGAGATGAAGGATCATTATTATGATGCGCTCAAGGCAATTATCGATGCGAAGGTGGCGGGCAAGGAGATTGTTACCATCACTGAAGAAGAACCTAAGGTGGTGGACATCATGACAGCATTGAAAGCGAGCATCGAAGCGGCCAAGAAAAAACCAATGGAGAAAGCCAAGGGCTCAACGGAAACGGTTGAGAAAAAGGTCACCAGGCGCAAGGCTAGCTGATCGTAGTTCTCATTGATTATTCTTTTCAAAATCGTTGTGAGCAATGCCATTGAATCTATATCTTGGCCAAATAACCTATGCGCTCAATAACATTTTTATTGTCGATCCTTTTAATCTTTAGGTGCTCCTCTCCGAAAGAAAAAATACCTGATGTGCCGCTTATGCAAAGCAAAGCAAAAAAGATTGTCATTTACCAAATGATGACGCCGTTGTTTGGTAATCAAATAACACTTAATAAACTTCATGGAACATTAGAGGAAAATGGCGTTGGAAAATTCAATGACATCAGTGATGCCGCCCTGAAAGGCATTAAAGAATTAGGAACGACCCATGTTTGGTATACCGGTGTTTTGGAACATGCAACCCAAACTGACTACACTAAATTTGGAATCCCTCTCGATGACCCGGATGTTGTGAAAGGTCGCGCGGGTTCACCTTACTCGATCAAGGATTATTATGATGTCGATCCTGACTTGGCAGTTAATGTAGAAAATCGGATGCAAGAGTTTGAGCAACTCGTGGATCGAACTCATAAAAATGATCTTAAAGTAATTATTGATTTTGTGCCCAATCATGTAGCACGCGCCTATCATAGTGATGTAAAACCAGAAGGAGTAAGGGACCTCGGTGAAGATGACGATAAGTCGGTTGGATTTAAGCAGTCCAATAACTTCTATTATCTGCTTGGCCAGTCATTTCAGCCTCCTAGAAATATTTTTGGTTTGGGTAAAGACGGAAAGTTTGCAGAGTCTCCTGCGAAAGCTTCTGGCAACGACCAATTTGTAGCAGCACCATCGGTTAATGATTGGTATGAGACTGTGAAATTGAATTATGGTATCGATATTCAAGGAGGTCGTAAAAACTATTTTGACCCGGTACCCAATACATGGATCAAGATGAAAGACATTTTGATTTATTGGGCGAAAAAAAAAGTTGACGGCTTTCGGTGTGATATGGCAGAAATGGTTCCTGTCGAGTTTTGGAACTGGGCAATTCCACAACTGAAAGAGATAAACCCGGAAATCATTTTCATCGCTGAAATTTACAACCCCACTCTATACCGAAGCTATATTGATAAAGGAAAATTCGATTTCCTTTATGATAAAGTACAATTATATGATCTGCTCAGATCATTGACTAATCAAAAGCAACAAGCAAAGGATATCGCGACAGTTCAAGAAAGTTTGAAAGGAATAAATTCAAACATGCTACATTTCTTGGAGAATCACGATGAGCAAAGAATCGCATCTCCTTTTTTTGCTACTGATCCATGGAAGGCTGTTCCTGCCATGGTAGTAAGTGCTACGATCGATCAAAGTCCGATCATGATTTATTTTGGTCAAGAGGTAGGGGAGCAGGGAGCCGGAGCCGAGGGCTTTTCAGGGGATGATGGACGGACTACAATTTTTGATTATTGGGGAGTGCCCTCTAATCAGAAATGGATGAACGGTGGAAAATTTGATGGTGGTGCATTAAGCGATGAGCAAAAACAATTGCGTCAGTTTTATTCTGACATCTTACAATTTGCATCCAACAATCCTGCGATTGCTTCGGGAGAATATTTCGACTTGACAAAACTGAATGTTGAAAAAGGAAATCTTCCTCCTTTGGTGCATGCCTTTATCAGAACAAGTGGCGAAGAACATTTGCTAATTGTAACTAATTTCGATTCAAAGTTGGAGAAAATAAAACTGCAATTATCAGATGAGGCCATCAAAGCTATGCAGTTGGCATCAGGAACAAAATATATTGGCCGTGACTTGCTGCGAAGCGGAATGGATATTGGGTTTGATAATTTTTTCACGGAGATTGAATTGACACCTCATAGCGCTTTCATTTTTAAAATTAAATCGTGAGAAAGCCCAACGGAATGACGGACGGAAAGAAGAGAGTAATTATTGAAAATGTACAACCCGTAGTTGATGGTGGGTTGTATCCAGCTAAGCGAACAATAGGAGAGAGAGTTGATGTGACAGCAGCCATTTTTGGTGATGGACATGATCATATTCGCGCCTCACTTCTTTATAAAAAGGAGACCGGAGGAACGTGGAATGAAACCCCGATGAACCCCACCTTTAATGACGAATGGCTGGCTTCCTTTTATGTTGAGGAGAAAGGGAATTATTTTTTTACAATCCATGCGTGGATTGATCACTTTGATACCTGGTATGATGGATTTAAAAAGAAAGCGAATGCCAAGGTAGATGTTAAGGTGGAGTTAATGGAAGGCGCTGAAATGTTGAGGAAATTGGGAGAGAAAGATCAATCCTTAATCAGCTTAGCCAGAAAGCTTGAAAACAAAACTCATTATGTTGAATCCATCGACTTGATATTAAGTCATGACTTCGCCAAGGTTGTTAATGATAATCCCCTAAAAGAAATTTTCACCTCTCTTGATGTTGAGTACCCCATTGTTGTTGAGAGTTTGAAAGCCAACTTTAGTTCATGGTATGAATTCTTTCCACGCTCATCATCTTTAGTCGCAGGAAAGCATGGTAATTTTCAAGATTGCATTAAGCTTTTACCTCGAATTGCTTCCATGGGTTTTGATGTTCTTTATTTTCCACCGATCCATCCTGTGGGAAAAATTAATAGGAAAGGAAAGAACAACAACGTGCGTGCGACTCAGGGAGAGCCTGGATCACCTTGGGCCATTGGCAATGAAGAGGGCGGGCATAAATCGATCTTGCCAGCTCTTGGTACACTCGAAGATTTTAGAAAACTCATTGCCGAAGCGAAGAAATTAGAGATTGATGTGGCGATGGACATTGCTTTTCAATGTGCGCCTGATCATCCTTATGTGAAAGAACATCCGTCATGGTTTAAGCTTCGCCCCGATGGATCAATTCAGTATGCAGAGAATCCTCCAAAAAAATACCAGGACATTTATCCATTCAATTTTGAATCGGATGATTGGGAAGCGTTATGGGACGAGCTTCTTTCTGTTTTTTTATACTGGATCGATCAAGGAGTTAAAATTTTTAGAGTCGACAACCCTCATACCAAGCCGATTCCGTTTTGGCAATGGCTAATTGCGGAGGTTAAGAAGAAAAGTGAGGACGCCATTTTTCTGTCTGAAGCATTCACAAGACCCAAGATCATGGCGTCGCTCGCAAAGGTTGGATTTACTCAATCATATAACTACTTCACTTGGCGTGTTGGTAAGCAAGAGATTATCGACTACATGAATGAGTTGGTTAATGGTCCTTCGAGAAATTATTTCAGGCCCAACTTCTGGCCCAATACGCCAGATATTTTGCCGTATCATTTGCAACATCAAGGCGAGAACAGTTTTATTTTTCGCTACGCATTAGCAGCAACGCTCTCTTCCAATTTTGGTGTTTACGGTCCTTCCTATGAATTCTATGAAAATACTCCGATGGAAGGCAAGGAAGAATATGTGAATTCAGAAAAATATGAAGTTCGTCATTACGATTGGAAGCGCACCAACCGTATGACAGATATCATGACCTTGCTTAACAAAGCGCGAAAGGAAAATAAAGCTTTGCAGTCTACATGGAATATTCAATTCTGCGCCATTGAAAACCCAAGCTTGATCGCTTATCTCAAGGCTACAGACGACCTCTCTAATATTTTTTTGATCGTTGTGAACATTGATCCGAATACACAACAATCGGGTTATGTGCAACTGCCCAAGGGTAGATTGAAATTAGGGGATAAGATCAATATAAAACTGCACGACCTTGTGACCGACGAGTACTTCACCTGGGCGCAGGAATGGAATTTTGTGGAAATCAATCCGCATAAAATGCCATTCCATTTATTTAAATTGTCAATTCACGAATCGAACATGTAAATGCCGGCCATCACGAAGACTGATCCACTATGGTTTAAAGAAGCAATTATCTACGAGGTAAGCGTGCGCGCATTTTGCGACAGCAACGGTGACGGCATTGGAGACTTTCCTGGTTTAATTTCAAGACTCGATTATTTGGACGACCTCGGTGTAAATACCATTTGGCTTCTGCCTTTTTTTCCTTCGCCACTCAAAGACGATGGATTTGATGTTGTAGAACATTGCGATATCCACCCTGACTATGGAACGCTGCTGGACTTCAAGCACTTTTTAAAGGAGGCGCATCAACGAGGAATGCGCGTGATTACGGAGTTGATATTAAATCATACTTCAGATCAACATCCGTGGTTTCAAAAATCAAGAAGGGCAAGAGCAGGATCGCGATACAAAGGATATTATGTGTGGAGCGATTCCACTGAGAAATATAAGGACGCACGAGTGATGTTTCCTGACGATGAACCTTCCAACTGGACGTGGGACATTGAAGCAAAGGCCAACTACTGGCATCGGTTCTATAGACATCAACCTGAACTAAACTACGAGAACCCGGAAGTCCAGCTAGAGATGATTAAAATAACTGACTTCTGGTTGAAGCTTGGTGTCGATGGTTTTCGTTTGTCGTCTGTTCCTTTTCTGTATGAGCAAGACGGAACAAGCTGTGAAAATCTGCCTCAAACTCACGACTTCTTGCGGAAGCTTCGCGCCTACATGGACAAGCACTATGACGATCGCATTTTGGTAGCTGAAGCTAATCTGTGGCCCGAAGATGCTGCAGAGTATTTTGGAAAAGGCGAGGAGTGCCACATGTGCTTCAACTATCCATTAATGCCTCGATTATTTCTTGGGCTTCGTACTGAAGATAGTTATCCGATCGTTGATATTTTTGAGCAAACTCCTGCCACGCCTGAGAATTGCCAATGGGCACTTTTCTTAAGAAACCATGATGCAATTGGTTTGGAAATGGTGACGGAAGAAGAGAAGGATTATTTATTCAAAGCTTACGCCACGGATCCTAACACAAAACACAACATAGGGATTCGCAGACGTCTTGCTCCGCTTCTCAATAATGACAGAAGAAAAATAGAATTATTGTACACACTTTTATTCTCATTGCCAGGCACTCCTGTTTTGTATTATGGTGATGAGATCGGCATGGGCGATAATATTTATTTGGGCGATAGGCATGGTGTGCGAACACCGATGCAATGGAACATGAATTTCAATGCAGGCTTTTCAACGGCCAACCCTCAAAAACTTTATTTGCCGATAATTACTGATCCGTCTTACCGATATGAATCAGTTAATGTAGCGACACAGGAAGAAAATCCATCATCGATGATGTGGTGGATAAAAAATGTTTTAGCGATGAGGAAACGGCTTAACGTTTTTGGTCGTGGCGATCTATATTTCATTGAAAGCTCAAATGCAAAAGTATTGTGCTTTGCACGAAGTTATAAAAACCAGAAAGTGGTTGTGGTGGCTAACCTTTCGCAGTTTTCTCAGGCGACTAATCTTGATTTCTCTGCTTTTAAAGATTGCGATGTAACGGAAGTTTTTAGTCAGAATCGTTTTCGTAGCGTGACGGATGAAGAATATCCAATCACCGTTGGGCCTTATGGATATTTCTGGTTTCAGGTTGATGTATCAGAGAAAAAAGAAGCGGTCTCTACTTCGGGTGAGCTTCCATTATTTCAATCGGATCTTTCCTGGGAGAGAACCTTTTCTGATTATGAAAACATTCGTTTTTTAGAAAGAAAAGTTTTGCAATCCTTCATGCGCAAGTGCAGGTGGTTTGGCGGTAAGGCTCGTGCGATTAGTAAGGTAACAATCAACAAATTAATTCCTTTAAAAACGGATGGCGAGATGCATTATCTTTCCGTGATTGAAGTTCACTATGTGCAGCGATTACCCGAGCTTTATTTCTTGCCGATTTATTTTGCTTCGTCTGATTCTTTGTTTGATAAAGTAGAGTACATCGCGCCAAGTGTTATTTGCCGCGCAGATTTCCAAGGCAAAACCGGTTTCTTAGTTGATAGCAGTTACGATCGAGGTTTTCGTGATTTTCTGTTCGATGCCATGGATAGAAAATTGAGAGTAAAAGATGATGACGGAAGCCTTGAATTTAATTCAAGTATTTATGTAAAACTGAATTCAGAAAAGATTGACTCGAAAATTCTAAAAGCGGATCAGAGTAACACAGCTATAATTTACAACGATAAGTACTTTTTTAAATTCTATCGCAAGATCGAGAACGAAATCAATCCTGATCTGGAGATTGTAAGATTTCTCTCGGAGAATACGAGTTTCCGCAATTCACCTAAGTATGCCGGAAGCATCGAGTATCATGACAACGAAGGAAATGTTATGGTGCTTGGCTTACTGCAAGAGAAAGTAGAAAATCAAGGCGACAGTTGGGTGATGACTACCGACTCTGTGGGTCGTTTTTATGAACGTGTAATGACGAATGCGAAGAAAGAAAAACTGCCCAAGCTCATCAACAAATCTTCGATCACTTTTGAAGAAGCACCCGAGCTAATTCAAGAATTTATTGGCAGGGGTTTTTATGAACGAGTGGTTCGACTTGGCCATCGTACTGCAGAAATGCATTTGGCGTTGGCTTCTGAAAAAACAAATCCAGCCTTTGCTCCTGAGTATTTCACGACCAATTATCAGCGATCACTTTACTCCATGCTACGCAAGCTAGTGCGTGATCGATTTAAACTTTTAAAGCAATCATTGCCCAAATTAAATCAGCAGACGCAGCAGCTGGCAAAAGAAGTCTTAGCATTGGAAGACAAAATATTGGGGTGCTTCAGTGAGATTCATAAGACTAAATTGAATTCCATCAAGACAAGGATTCATGGCGACTTTCATTTAGGGCAAGTTCTTTTCACAGGAAAAGATTTTGTGATTATCGATTTTGAAGGCGAGCCTGGCTTCAGTTTCAACGAACGAAGGTTGAAGAAAAACCCGCTTAAAGATGTTGCCGGGATGATGCGATCATTTCACTATGCTGCTTTCGGAAAAATTTTATTAAATGAAAATTATCGCGAGAAAGATATAGAGTTCTTAATGCAGTGGGCAGAACAATGGCAGCATTATGTGAGCCGCTTTTATATGGGTGCTTACATGGAGAGATCTGGAATGGGAAAAAATCTTAATGAAGACAATGAGATTTTAATGCGTGTTTATCTTTTGGAGAAAGCAATTTACGAATTGGGATATGAACTTAACGGACGCCCAGATTGGGTAATTATTCCATTGCGTGGAATTCATTATCAGGTTAGTCGGTTTATGTTGGCTGCAGAATTGAGAGGTAAATAGTTTAAAACAATTCCCTATGAAGAAGATTGCGGTACAAGGACCTGATGAGAAAGATAGTTTTAGCTTGCTCACTGATTTTGATATTCATCTCTTTCGTTCGGGAAAACATTTTAAGTTGTATGAAAAATTAGGTGCTCATCCAGCCACGTTTAAAAATAAATCAGGAACATACTTCGCGGTGTGGGCACCTAATGCGACGGCAATTTCGGTAATCGGAAATTTTAATCATTGGCAAAACGGGCAACACAAGTTGAATCCTCGTTGGGATGAGTCTGGAATATGGGAAGGTTTTTTCCCTGACATTCATAAAGGAGAAGCCTACAAGTATGCAATACAATCCAATACTGGTGAATATTTAGAGAAGGCAGATCCATTTGCACTCTACACCGAAATCCCACCGCGCACGGCATCAGTTGTTTGGGAAGAGGAATATTTTTGGAAGGACCAACCCTGGCTTGAACGGCGAAAATCCATCGAAGGAAAATCACAGCCTTATTCTGTTTATGAAGTTCATTTGGGCAGCTGGAGAAGAAAACCAGAAGACGGTAATCGCTCTCTGAGTTATAGAGAGTTGATTGATGAACTCGTTCCTTATGTGAAAAATGCTGGCTTCACGCATGTCGAGTTTTTACCTGTGATGGAGCACCCGTTCTTTGGATCATGGGGATACCAGCTCACGGGATATTTTGCTCCCACTAGTCGTTTTGGATCTCCTGAAGATTTTATGGCGTTGGTAGATGCGTTCCATCAGGCAGGAGTTGGAGTGATTTTGGATTGGGTGCCATCACATTTTCCTGGTGATGCTCATGGACTTTTTAAATTTGATGGAACTCATTTATATGAACATTCTGATCCGCGCAAAGGGTTTCATCCTGACTGGAGCAGCTACATTTATAATTATGGTCGAAATGAAGTTCGATCCTTCTTAATCAGTAACGCACTCTTTTGGCTTGATCGTTTTCATATTGATGGACTTCGCGTCGATGCGGTTGCATCAATGTTATATTTGGATTATTCGCGTAAAGAAGGAGAGTGGGAACCCAATCAGTACGGTGGCAATGAAAATCTGGATGCGATCATATTCCTCAAGGAATTTAATGAGACTGTTTACGGCACCTATCCGGATGTGTTGACCATCGCAGAAGAATCGACAGCTTGGCCTGGGGTTTCCCGACCAACTTATTTAGGTGGACTTGGTTTCGGACAAAAGTGGATGATGGGTTGGATGCATGACACGCTCAGGTATTTTAAGGATGATCCAATTTATCGCAAGTATCATCAGAATGAAATCACCTTCAGCATTATGTACGCCTTTACAGAAAACTTCATGCTACCACTTTCGCACGATGAAGTGGTTCATGGCAAGGGCTCTTTGATTGGTAGAATGCCTGGAGACGAGTGGCGCAGATTTGCTAACCTTCGTTTGATGTACGCTTATATGTTCGCGCATCCAGGCACAAAACTTTTATTCATGGGTGGAGAGTTTGGCCAGACTTACGAGTGGAATCATGATCAAAGTCTTGGCTGGCATTTACTGGAGTATGACTTTCATAAAGGTGTACTACAATTGATCACTGATCTCAACGCGCTTTATAAGTCTGAGCCCGCTTTGTATCAATTCCCATTCAGTGATCAAGGCTTTGAGTGGATAGATTATTCCGATCGCGAAAACAGTGTGATCGTTTTTCTTCGGAAAGGAGAAGACGCTAAAGATACTTTGGTTGTGGTTTGTAATTTTACGCCAGAAGTTCGTGCGCAATACCGGATAGGAGTTCCTGTGCGAGGCACGTGGAAAGAAGTATTTAATTCAGATAATTTGAAATACGGAGGAAGTGGTCAATTAAACCTCTCACTAATTCACACTCCGCCAGTGAAATATCACGGCATGGATTATTCTCTTGCGGTGGCATTGCCCCCTTTGGGGGTTACCATTTTTAAATTAAATGAAGAACAGACGGAGTTTGAGCTAGAATAGATGATTGTTTTTCTTAAAACATTCTTGTTTCTGTTTGCAGTAATTGACCCGCTTGGTTCAGTGCCGGTGTTTCTTGAGGCCACCAAGAACTTGGAGGATAAAACAAAAAAGAAGATCGCGATTAACGCTTCATTAATTGCCGCTGGTATTCTTGTCTTTTTTATCGTAGTCGGACAAATTATTATGGAAAGCATGCACATCTCGCTTTCCGCATTTCAGATTTCAGGGGGATTGATTTTATTTTTATTTTCGCTGACGATGATTTTTGGAGAGGGAAAGCCTGAAGAAGGAAAGCATCTGATAAAAGATTACAAGCACGTAACAGTTTTTCCCATTGCAATGCCGGCCATCGCCTCGCCTGGGGCAATAATGGCAGTCGTTTTACTTACCGACAATCACCGATATACGATTCTTCAACAAGCAGAAACCTCACTGCTGGTAATATTGGTAATCTTTGTTACTTGTTTGATTCTTTTATTCGCTAGAAAAATTCAGCATAAAATTGGCGATACCGGGATTACAGTGATCGGAAAAATAATGGGATTGATATTGGCATCGTTTGCAATCCAAAATATTCTAAGTGGTATCAAGAATTATTTCGGAATTTGATCGAAGTCTGCTCATGTTTATTTTCGCAATTCGCTACCTTTAGAAATTCAGATTTTACGATTTCATTGATTAGACTCTATGTCTTCCCATAGTAATAAATTTATTTGTATTCATGGACATTTTTATCAGCCACCTCGAGAGAACGCGTGGCTAGAGGTGATTGAAGTACAAGATTCTGCGCATCCTTATCACGATTGGAATGAGCGCATTACAGCAGAGTGTTATGAACCAAACGCCACTTCTCGAATTCTTGATGAAGATCAGGTGATTCGCGACATCATTAACAATTATTCTAAAATCAGTTTCAACTTTGGCCCAACGCTTTTGTCTTGGATGGAGGTGTATGCTCAAGAAACCTATTTTGCTATTCTTGAAGCGGATAAAGAAAGTATCAGGCGCTTCGGTGGTCATGGATCAGCCATGGCACAAGTGTATAATCACATGATCCTGCCGCTCGCCAATGCTCGCGACAAAGAAACGCAAGTCATTTGGGGTATTCGCGATTTCGAATCACGCTTTGGTCGTGAACCGGAGGGCATGTGGCTTGCAGAGACAGCCGTAGATATAGAAACTTTGGAGGCACTTGCCGCCAATGGTATTCAATTTACCGTGCTTGCTCCTCGACAGGCAAAGGCAACCCGAAAAATTGGTGAAAAAAATTGGGACGAAGTGAATGAGCGCTCGGTAAACACCAAGCGAGCTTACCGGTGCAATCTTCCTTCCGGAAAGTCAATAAACCTTTTCTTCTATGATGGTGACATCTCTCAAGGTATTGCCTTTAACGGGTTATTAAATGATGGAAAGAGATTCGCGGAAAGCTTGTTGAATGCGATAGATCAGCATGCAGATGAACCCCAACTCATTCACGTTGCCACAGATGGTGAGACGTATGGCCATCATCATAAACACGGAGATATGGCTTTGGCGTTTTGTCTTGATTATATTGAAAAAGATGAACGTGTTACGCTTACTAATTACTCGCAATTTCTTTCACTTGCACCGCCCACTCATGAAGCACAAATTATTGAGAACACCTCTTGGAGTTGTGTGAACGGAATTGAGCGATGGCGAAGTGATTGCGGATGCAATTCAGGGGGTGGTGAGCGATGGACACAACAATGGAGGAAACCTCTCCGTGAGTCGTTAGACTGGCTGCGCGATGCCGTTGCAGAGGTATTTGAAAGGGAGGGATCAAAAATAGTAAGGGATCCCTGGGTTGCACGCAATGATTATATCAGTGTTGTCTTGAAACGAAACGAAACAACTACTGAGAGTTTTTTGAAAATACACGCATTACCAGATACGCAACCCAGTCGTGTATTTCGTCTGATGGAAATGCAACGCCATTCGATGCTCATGTACACAAGCTGTGGATGGTTCTTTGACGAAGTGTCTGGCATTGAGACTACGCAGGTAATGCAGTACGCATGTCGCGTGGTGCAATTGGCCAATCAAACCAACGAGGTGGACTATGAAGCAGAACTCTTAAAGAGATTGGAACAAGCGCCAAGCAATGTTTCGGCGCATAAGAATGCTGCTCTTGTGTATGAGAAATTTGTGTTGCCTTCTCGTATCAACTTGAAACGGGTAGGGATGCATTTTGCTGTCTCTTCTATTTTTGAAGAAGAACCCGAATCACTTACGATTTTTAACTACAGCACCTCCAGTGAATCTTTTGTGAAGAAAGCAGCCGGTGAGCAAAAATTAGTACTAGGGATCACTACCGTAAAATCGATGGTGACGCGATCTGAGAGAAAGTTTGCTTTTGCCGTCATCTATCTTGGCAAGCACAATATCATCGGAAATATTTCACTAGACATGGAGGCGGATAACTTTGCCGGAATGCAGTTTCGCATGATAAAGGCGTTTGAAGAAGGTCGGCTTGGTGATGTGATCGGAACAATGCAAATGTACTTTGGCCCAGAGAAGTACACCATCTGGCAATTGTTTAGTGATGAGAAGAGAAAAATTCTCGACCTTATTTCTCAAACAAGTATGGCGGAGTTGGAAAGTTCTCTGCGAAAAAGCTATAACAGCGATTATCAATTGATCACTGCGTTGTCAAATAACAACATCCCAATTCCAAACGCATATAAGACAACCTTTGAATATATCTTGAATGCTGATTTGGTTAACACATTCAAATCAGATAGGATAAATATCAAAGAAATGGAAAGGATTTCAGGCGAGCTTGTGCGATGGAATCTTAAAATTGAGGACCCTGGAAAGTTATCGAGATTGGCCGGTGAAAGTATTTTGCGCGAACTCAACCGGATCAGCAATGAACGCGATAACGTAAAGCGGGTTCAACGACTTAATCGCATGTTCCCATTACTTGATAAGTTTAATCTCGACCCTAACCTTCACAAAAGTCAAAACTTATATTTTCAAATATCCAAGGAAGAACAAAAGAAAGAGGGTCGGTTACCGGACTGGCGAGATCAATTCACCTTGCTGGGAAAGAATTTAGGAGTTAAGGTCAGATAATTTCGCCTTCGTTCTGAACGGTTTCATTAAATTCATTTTCACTTTTAGCAATTGCTAAGGCAGCAACACCATTGCCGATGATGTTAGTGATAGCTCTTGCTTCGCTCATGAACTTATCGATGCCAAGCAGAAAGGCGAGGCCTTCAACCGGAATTTTGTGAATCGCAGTAAGTGTGGATGCCAACACGATAAATCCACTTCCGGTAACACCGGCCGCTCCTTTTGAAGTGATCATCAGAATGCCGATGATCGCGAGCAATTCCCAAAAGTCCAGCGGAACATTATACAATTGAGCAATAAATAAAACGGCCATGGATAAGTAGATGGAAGTGCCGTCAAGGTTAAAAGAATAACCCGTTGGCACAACTAAACCTACAACCGATTTACTACAACCCATTTTTTCGAGTTTGTTGATTAGTGGAGGCAATGCTGCTTCGGATGAGGAAGTTGCCAACACGATCAAGATCTCTTCCTTAATATTTTTCAAGTACTTCCATACATTCATTCCGTAATAGCGGAGAATAGTACCGAGCACCAGAAAGACGAATAACGCCATGGTGACATAAACGCAGATCATTAATTTACCCAACGGTACAAGCGACTGCAACCCAAACTTGCCGACAGCAAAAGCAATTCCTCCAAAGGCACCCAAGGGAGCGAGATACATTACATAGCGCAGGAGTTTGTAAACCAGTTTTGAAATTTTTTCAAGGAATAAGACTCTTGCCTCTCTGTTCTTTGAATAACTCAAGACAATACCTGCAATCAAAGCCAGCGCCAAAACTTGAAGCGTAAAATTGTTCATAAAAAAATGAAGCCAATCGAAAGCCTGTTCTGCTTGCTTGGTATATTTTGATGCATCTTGAATAGCCAGACCTTCCCGATTAATGTGACCAGGCTTTACGACAAGTGCTACGATGATGCCAATTGCTAAGGCGAATGTTGTTACCACTTCAAAGTAGATTAGCGCCTTAAGGCCAACACGGCCAACTTTTTTAAGATCACCAATCCCGCCAATGCCTAGTGTAATTGTCAGAAAAATGATCGGCCCAATAAACAACTTGATGATGTCAACAAATGATTTGCCGATGATTTCCATTTTAACCCCTGTAGCAGGATAAAAATGTCCAACTCCAGCGCCTAAAAGAATTGCAACTAAAACTTGAAAGGCAAGGTTGCCAATTATCTTTTTTAAAGTGTTCAAGAAGTTTGTAAGCGAAGCTGTTTGAGAGATATCATTTTGCCGTTCTCGGCATCCCAAAGTTTAAGACGAAGGCACCTAAACATTTCGATAGGATTCCATGAAGTGGTAGGAACATTCCTCAACTCGGGCATACTGTCCATAGCTTCTTTGAGTCGATAAAAAGGAATGCGAGAATTTAAATGATGAATGTGATGATATCCAATATTTCCAGTGAACCAATGCATCACCGGATGCATAACCATGCGACTAGTGGATGCGATGGCAGCCTGGTCATAAGCCCATTCATGATTTTCACGAAACTTTGCTTCTGGAAAATTATGCTGCGAGTAGAAAAGATAGGCACCCATAGAGAACGCCAGAAAGAATGGAAAACACCATGCGAAAATAAAAATAATCGGCCCGTAAAAATAGAAGACAAGTGATGCAACTAATAAATGTAAAACTAATGCGAGCAGTGAGTCAAAATGTCTTTTCGGACTCTCGATATATGACTTTACATTAAGCCAGTAGATAAATAGAGTGAAGTACCCAAACATTACCGTAAGAGGATGTCTGTTAATCAGGTATAACCTTCGTTCCTTATTCGACAATTTTAAGTATCGTACTTTGGATATGGTAGGGTAAGAACCAATTCCACTAAGTGTAAGCTTTGAGTTATTGTTGTGGTGATGCTCGTGTGAGCGCTTCCAAATGGTTTCAGGCGCCAATAGGTAAATGCCGAGGAGAACCATAATCCAATGAGAAACCAACGAGTTTTGTAAAATCGCGCGATGTTGATAATCATGGTAAATCACAAATAGTCTCACATAGAGTAACCCACAAATAACACTGGAGAAAATTCGAATTGGCAGAGGAACAATTTCTAAAAAGCCAAGGGCCACCAAAAATATAGTAGGAATGATTGTGCTTAATAGCTCAGCCCAACTTCGCCATCGACATTCGCAACTGAATTTTTTACTGTCACTGATTAACTGTTTACCAGACCGCATTTAATATATATGATTTAAGCCATTTCAAACGGTAAAGGTAAATAATATAGTGCCTATTCCCTAGAGCGCTTGTGTTTCCAGCGTCTGTGAGACCACAACCAAACAACGGGATCTTTAATGATATCTTTCTCTAAACGTTTCGTGAATGCTTCTAGTATTTCCCCTTCCGATGTTGATGCAGGATCGCTAAATAGTAACTCCGGTGTCAACTCGTAGAAGCCTCTTTTCACTCGTTGTATTCTCATATACACCACTGGGTAATTAAACTTAATAGCAATTTTTTCGGGCCCGTTGAAGACAACAGTATCCTGATTAAGAAATTTAGTCCAATACGAATTAGCGGTAGAGGCAGCTTGATCAGCAATGAACGCCGTGGCTGTAACATTATTTCGGCTGGCAACCATTTCGCGCAGGGTTTGGTTTACCGGAGTGATGCGGGTGCCAAACTTAGTGCGCGCCCTTGCCAACATATTTTCGAAATAAGGATTTGACAAAGGTCTGTAGATAACATTAAGAGAATAATTAGTGTTGAGCGAAAAACTCGGACCAGCCCATTCCCAATTCCCATAATGTCCGAGCACGATCACAAGGCTTTTGTTCTCAGCATACATTTGACCAATCCAATCTACCTTTTGATAGGCGCATCTTTCCCTTGCCTCTTGTTCAGTCATTCGCAAAGTCTTTAGTGTTTCTAAAGTGAGATCGCAGAGGTAACTGAAATACGCTTTGCTTAAAGCCTTAATTTCTTTTTCACTTTTTTCTGGGAAAGAATTCTTAAGGTTTTCTAGCACAACTTTTCTTCGATAACCTGAAAGCAGAAATAGATAGTAAAGGAAATCAGATAATTTATAAAGCGCCCAAAACGGGAGAGAGGCAATCGCATAAAGGACAGGATAGGCCAGGTAAAAAGCTATAGCTTGCATAGCGCAAAAATAGTAAAAGGTTGAAAAGCATTGCGCTCTGAGAAATTGCCAAACCAATCTTTTTCTTACATACTTCACGTTCTCGATCAGGATAAAAGTAAAGTAGTAAAACAGTCTGTGATCCATTGTCGCTTGTGATGAGGTGTGCAGTGTCGTTCCCATTGATTGAAGAGTCTTTTTCTTAACTTTAAAAAAGAAATAATTCATATGACTGGTGAGAAAGTAAAAAAGGTATGGCCTGTAATGGTAAGTGTTGGAAGCGCTTCAGTGATGATCCTCGCTTTTTTTTTACCGTCTATTCAAGATCAATGGGATCGCTACCAAGCAAGGCAAGTGATCAAGCAATATGAAAAGTTAGGTAATGAGTTTTTTGATGGAGAGAATTTTGAGATGGCAGAAGAGGCATATACAAAGGCATTTGAATTGTCGGAACAAAAAAGACTTGATCTTGAAATCAAACGCCTGAATGCTAAAGTTAATCGAATTGGAAGCGATCCAACCTGGGGAACAAAAGCCCCTGAAGGATTGAAAGACGTAGATTTTCAATTTCTACTGCACTTTCAAAGTGGAGACGACAAAATTAAAAATCGGGTCTTAACCCTGAATTGTTACGGCGTTTTTTTAGCGAGTGAAGATCGGGGTGAAGAAGCGGAAAAAATTTTAAGAGATGCGATTAAATTAGACTCTGCCGATGTGTTGGCATTTATAAATCTAGGCAACCTCTATTTTAACGGTGAAAAAGTTGTTGAGGCAAAGAAACTTTATCTGAAAGCTATTTCATTTGATCCCGAGAATTCTCGCGCACATTATAACCTCGGACTCTTGTATTCTGACCAGCGTGATTGGGAAAATGCAAAAATGGAATTTACTAAAGCTGCCGAGTTTGATCCAGATGATGAAGACGCCAAAGCTGAGCTTGATTCAATTAATAGACGTTCGCTAAATAAGAAGTAAAATCTTCATTTTACTTTTCAGTAAGTGAATACCTGATTGATGCGGAGATTAATGATTAAAGGTAGAAGCAAGGACGCCCAGATCCCAGAGGGAGAAACATTGCGGAAGTGAAATTGTAAAATCCCAAAACCACGTCTGCAAGTATAGATAGGCCACAGCAATCAATCCAGCAAGGATTGCTCCCGTAACTTTTGAGAGTGCTATTCATGGCAATTTAATTTTATCAGGAAGAAAACTTTCTCGCTGACGAAAGATGGGGTAACTTAATAATAAAAAATATCTATGAAAACACAATCCCTATTACCTGCTATCCTGCTTGGTATGATCTTGCTGGTTGTAGCTTTTCGCCCCACATCAACTACGTTCGATAAGATTACAGTTCATGAATTTGAACTCACTGATCAGAACGGAGTAAAACGTGCTTCAATTAAAGTTGAGCCCGAAGGTGAAGTTGTTTTTCGTTTGCACGGAGAGAAGGGAACAATCCGAGTGAAGCTTGGTGCAACTGAAGACGGTTCTGGTTTCGTTTTATTAGATGATAAGACTAATCCTGATGTTCATATCCTTGCAAAGAAAGATCGCGTTGGCCTAACAATAACAGGAAAGGCGGCAAGAAGCGCGAGTATTGAGGAATACCTGGCCAATGATTCTAGGCCATCGAGTTGGTAACTTTATTTAATATTGCGGTATACATTCACAAACACCTTGAATACGCGAAAGCTTTCATTTTTTTTATTCTACATCTGCATTTTGGTGATGCAGCATGGCGTAGCGCAAAGAAGAATTAGAAAGGAAATTAAATTCAAACATATTGAAGCTAACGAGCAGCTTTCCAATTTAAACATCGCCTGTATTGCCCAAGACTCGAAAGGGTTTCTTTGGGTAGGTACTACTGATGGACTTAACCGGTTTGATGGATATGAATTCAAAACATATCGAAGTATTGAAAATGACTCTACTTCATTAGTCAAAAACTCCATTCAAACACTTTTTGAAGATAGTCGCGGCACCTTATGGACTTCAACGATAAACTCCGGCTTGCATTATTATGACAGAGCAGCGGATGCTTTTCATCGGATTCCAAAGTTCTCTCAAAGACATTGCCAGGTATTTTGCATCACTGAAGACAAGAATCATAATCTTTGGATTGGTGGATCAATCGATGCGCATGCGTTCGTGGCTACGCTTGATCGTCAGAAAGGTACATGGGATGAATTCAGACTTTTTCCAGCAGTAGAAGGCATTTATTCTCTTGTGCAAAGCACAGAAGATGAATATTGGTTGGGTTCGCAAGCCGATGGCCTTTTTCTTTGGAATAAAAAAACAAATAATCTCAAACAATACCGACACGATCCTAATAACTCCAATAGCATTCCCGGAGATTTTGTGAGGGAAATGATACAAGATGCTAATGGAAATCTGTGGCTTGGCACGCACGATGGTGGTTTGTGCAAGTTCGATGTCAAAAATAATAGCTACACAAATTTCACTACCCACTCAAAAATCAAGACGATCCCGAGCAATGCGATAAGGGCGATGTGTGCTGATGGGAGCTATCTGTGGATTGGAACCGAGAATGGAGGGCTAAGCAAGATGGACATGACAACTGGAGAGCTGACCAATTATTTATACGACAAATCAGATCCGAATTCGATTATTAAC
>Ga0207086_1005_pt4 | contig 19242 bp, 14 predicted proteins | sample Alteio_BWMinHeat_54_FD_153540 | JGI IMG/M metagenome (GOLD analysis project Ga0207086, IMG submission 153540) | Enriched cells from forest soil in Barre Woods Harvard Forest LTER site, Petersham, Massachusetts, United States -... | ecosystem: Environmental > Terrestrial > Soil > Temperate forest >... | reverse complement strand
GATTGGGGGTGTAGAGATAGAACACGCTGCCCGACGGATACTTTGTCGTGTCGCTCGCATCCAGAATCACGTCGAGGGACTCGCCACCAGCCAGGGTGATCGAGTTGGTGTCGTAAGCGAGGTTATTTCCCGCTTGATCCCGCAGCAGCTTGGCATTGAGCGCAATGACGTGCATCGGAATTCCCAGTGACGCTAACGTCTGATATTCCGTAACGTCGAGGTCGGAGATACGCAGGAGCGCCTTTTTGCCGGCCGGAATGTTGATGATCGAAGGCAGCGGCTGCGAAAAATGGTTCCTGCTATCCGCCGACTCCGTCTCGAGTGGACCGGGCGTGACCGTGTCTGGGTAGCTCCGCCCATTCAGCAGGAAATACTTGTCCTTCATGTCCACAAATTGTTCCGGGTTGAAAGTCATACCGACAAAATGGAAACTGGGGTCGAAGCCGTGGATCTGGAGGGGATACTCGACGTCGTAGTACGTCGAGCCGTCGCCATCGTTATAGGCATATCCTCCGGTTGGTGCCCGATTCACCGAATTCGAGGCTGGCACGGGATTGCTGCACAGGATATCGACGGCGGAATTGCAAGCCGTGCGCGGATCGTTCTGCTGTTGCTGGAGCGCAGCGTAGAGGCTGCTGCCGACCGGCACGCGATTCTGCCTTGGGCGCACATAAAGCTGCCCGACCATGCCCATCTGCAAGTGCTCGGGCGGCGTAATATGGCAGTGCCAGAAGTAAGTGCCGGCATCCGGCGCGAGATAGTAATACGTGAAGCTGCCGCCGATGTTGATGGCCACCGAGGCGTCGGGCACACCGTCATAAAACGACGAAGCGTTCGGATAGCCGTGGAAGTGGACGGTGTGCTGCTCGAACAGATCCGGCCGCATGATCATGCCGACGTTGGTGAGTGTGAGGAAGAACTCGTCATCCTCATCGATCGCCATCAACGGTGCAGGGATGTTCCCGTTCATTACCCCGACATCCATGATCGGGCGGGGATCCACGTGCCCGTCGATGAGGCCTCCGTTATCCCGGTCGGGAACCTGTCCCACGGCGCCGTTGTACCCAAACGAAACCAAGGCTGCTTGAATGCAAGCTGCATTTGTACAATTCGAGGCATCAACCGTCGTGGCAGGATCACCAGGCAGCAGCGGCGTCGCGCCCGTATAAACCATATTGAAGTCGGCCGGGGATTTTGTGCCGGGCTGGCCATTTGCGATGTCCGCGATCCCCGACAACGGCCCGAAGGAGAACATGTACGTCTGCGTGCCGTCGCCCATCGTTGCGTAACCGTCGCCGCCCGAGATCTGCTGGCATTTTATGGCGCCGTTGACTTTCGCAGGCCTTGCCGGATATCCAGATGTGCCTGTGTAAGTCGGACCGGTGTAGGCAGGTTCCGTGCTATTGACACCCGTATTATTGGGGTCCGGGTGAGTGATGGTGCTGGTCGGACATTGAACCCGGAACGACTGAGCCCTCGCGACCCCTGTCGCAAGACAGATAGTGGCGATGAGCAAACAAATCCGCTGCAGCTTTCTCATGACAGTCTGGCCTCCTTGCTGGCTTGTGGGCGCACCCAGCGACCCGAAGACGCGCTCGCTTGGTTTGGAACCCACCGCGAATACCCAGGGAGTACCCTGGCCTTGCTCTTGTGGCACATTACGTGAACTGAGTCGGCTCTCTTTGTTACAAAGCAACAATTTGGAGGAAAATTAAGTTGAGAACGTGACGGATGAACCTTTTGAAGTACGGAGCAATGCGGGGCAACGGCCAGGGCGCGAGCTTTGGAGAGATTTTATATAACCTCGAAGAAGTAAATCTTGTTTGTCTGACGGACGTAATAGAAGAAGATGGCGACCTCTGCCTCTGCGGGGATCCGATTTCACGATCTAACTAGTGGGCTTAGGTGCGTGAGGCAAATCTTCCAAATATCAATGGCTTTCTTTTTCGGAAAAGACCCAGAGCAGCGCGTCTTCGAGATCTCTGAAGACTCGAATACCGTGCTCACCCATTCTTTCTCTCAAATTCTCAAACGCTCGCGCGAATCCATAGGCGGCATCGCTACTAACAATGAAGGCTCGATGGGAATCCGGCGAGAATACATTGGTTTGAGCCAGCTCGCGCACGTTCTCCGTGCTCAGATCGAGTCTCATAACGTGCGTAAAGTCCAGTAACTGCGAAAAGTTTGGAGCGAAATCGGGATCGTGCAAGAGTCTTTTCTGGTGAGCCACCGCATCATCCATAGTTGTTACACCCGACGCGGTGGTCATCACCAGCCGGCGCTCCTTGTCAATCTTGTAGAAAGTTGGCACCTTCGACCCCATTGACCTACCAAGCGAACGAAACTCCACTCCAATCCCTGGCCCCGGGTAAGGCACTCATACACCCATTAATTCGGAGGCGTATTTGCGACAGCGCAAGGACAATCTATATTATTCGTTGATTCTAGAGGTTGGCAGGCGATCCCATTGGTGTGCCGTGGTCCCGAGCATCAGCGGATAACGGAAGGGGGCCGCGAGAAACTGACTAATCCAATGTCTTACCTGGGTACCCATCGACGCGGTCGAGCCACTGAAGCGGATCGGCTGCGACCAGTGAGCCCTTGCGGTGTCTTCGGTCTCCGGGGCGCTCTATCTTGCGTCGGGGGGAACGTTCGTCTCTTTTGGTTGCAATTTGGATACAAAATCGGTATCGGCGTAGCGTTGCTTCTGTTCGTTAGTCTCTCAGCATCCGCCGCCCAAATGGCAATCTTGCGAAACGGGTTCGCTATTCGGCACGAACGTCGCGAAGTGCGAGGGAACGTAACCCGTCTCTACCTGACGGCCGCGCCAGACAATTACGTGGATGTTCCCACTCCTGAGGTTGCCGGATTTGAAGAGGATGAAACACCCGTGCTACAATTACCGGTTTCAGTCCCCACACCCGTCAGCAGTCTCGACGAAGTGGTCCGCGCCGCCTGCGCCCGCAACAACGTTGACCCCGACTTGGTGAACAGCTTGATTGCCGCCGAGAGCGGATTCAATCCGAATGCAGTGTCGCGCAAAGGGGCGCAAGGATTAATGCAGCTAATGCCCCGGACTGCCGCCTGGTTAGGTGTACCGAACGCATTGGATCCCGCCTCTAATGTTGAAGGTGGAACGCGCTATTTGCGTGAGCTGCTGCTGCACTATAACAACGACCTTACCAAGGCCCTGGCGGCGTACAACGCCGGGCCTGAGCGCGTTGAACAATATCACGGCCTTCCTCCCTTCCCCGAGACCGTTGCTTATGTCGCTCGAATTATCCGCGATTTGAATCGCAAAAAACTTACCCCGCCTCGCCCGCTGCCAGTTCCGGCCATTCAAAGCTCCGAGCATCCGCGTTTCAAGGCCACTTCGTCGCAGGCGCCCACCACGACGCCGAGAGTGTCGTTTCCTTGATAGTGGACCCGCCGGGGCAATTTCTCCGTACCATTTGCTTCGCGGTTGAATGCCCTCTGTTAAGAACTGCAGTCCTGCATTTTTTCACCCGCAAACTGGAATCAACGATTCCAGTCCATGTGCGTCAAACAAGAGCTCACTTTTCGATAGCTGGCAAGCACGTTGCCGCATGTCTGGGCTTCTATACCATCACGACATACTCCGCGTCAGCGACCTCGCCTCGAAAAACCTTAATGTATAGTGGGTTTAACTGCCTATCGCCATTGTCTAGCTAGAGGAGGAATCAATGAAGGTGTCCACTCTCCCGCCCAGCAGAGTTCTGCCCGCCCTAGAGCTCACCGGTTGGAGGGTCAGAAGAAGAATACTGTCCCTGCTTCTGGGAAGTCTGGCAACTGCGACGATTCTCCATGCGCAGCAGCCTAAACCTGGCGATGTAACGGCTGCCGACAAACAAACTCTGCAGCTCTTACTGCAAAGAGTTGATCAATTGGAGGCCAGAGTCAGGCAACTGGAGGCGGAGCGGCAGCCGGCTGCCGTCGTGAGTCCAGCCCCCGGGCCCACTCAAAAGAGTGCACCGCCCGTCAGTGAAGCTGAGCAGCAAGCAGAAAGCGCGGTGCCGGAGCGAATGGACCTTAGCAAGACTCTCTTGCGCCTCCGGGGCTTTGGCGATATCACTCTTCACGGTGACACCCGAAAAGGCAACACGACCGCCTTCACCCTCGGCCAGCTCAATCTGTTCGTCACGTCGGACATCTCTGAAAAGTTCAAATTCCTCAGCGAGATTGTCTTCGAAGGAGGACCGGACAACATATACGGCGTAACTAGGGGGGAGATCAACACTTTCAGTGTGGATGTCGAGCGCTATCTTATCCAATATTCCTACAACGATTACCTGAATGTGGGGGCCGGCCGGTTCCATACCGCGATCGGCTATTACAACACGGCCTATCACCACAGCACTTGGTTTCAGACAACTACGGCACGACCTTTCCTCTTTCAGTTCGAGGACCGAGGAGGGATTCTGCCCATCCACACAGTAGGTGTGTCGGCTTTCGGGTTGATACCCTCCGGGCGCCTGGGATTACACTACGTCGCCGAAGTAGGTAATGGGCGTGCTTCGCGTTCTCCACTAACCCAAGAACCAGTGCAAAACGTAGTTGATGACCAGAACCATAAGGCATTCAACCTCGCGCTTTTCGCTCGACCTGAAGCAATTCGCGGGTTGCAGGTGGGCTTCTCGGTCTATCGGGACCTGCTTGCCCCAATCAACTCGCCGAGAATCGGCGAAACCATCCTTGCCGCACACGCCGTATTTGTCCGTCCACAATTCGAGTGGCTTAACGAGGCTCTGGTTGTTCGTCACGCCATCTTAGGGACGTCCCAAGTATTTAATACCCCGGGTTTCTATACTCAGTTCTCAAGACAATTGGGCTACTTTCGCCCCTATTTCCGCTACCAATATATAAACGCCTCGGGCACGGAGCCAGTGTTTCCCGACGTTCGTTTGCGGCAAGGCCCCTCTGTGGGTCTCCGGTACGATGCGAGCGAATCCGTGGCCTTGAAGCTCCAATATGATTACACCGCCTCGCGAGCACGGGCGGCTAAAAATGCCCTCGCCCTGCAAATCGGGTTTACTTTTTAGAAGGACCTGGGTATGCCACGTCGGGGAACTATTCTGCCTGTTTTCATCGGTGCCGGTTTTTTGGCCGGGGCGCTCTCGTTTGCCTCTGACCTACACCCCTTAATCCCGTCGGAACCACCGACGGCATCGGAGCAGAACTTGGCCGTTGTCGTCAACCTTTCTAACCCGATTGAGAATCTCTCCATGGCTGAATTACGCAATCTTTTTCTTGGTGAGCGCAGTCACTGGCCGAATGGTCGCAGAATCACCCTGGTTATGATGGAGCCCGGCCAACCCGAACGCGCAGCGGTCCTCAGCTTGATTTGCCAGATGAGCGAAAGTGATTTCAAAAATCACTTTCTGCACGGCCTATTCACGGGCGAAGTCTTTGTTTCACCCAAGACTTTGGCAACTCCCGTAGGCGTTCGCAAGTTCGTATTTAACGTGCCCGGAGCCATTGGTTACCTGCGCGCCACAGATGTGGACGCGTCGGTAAAGGTCATTCGGGTAGACGAACGGCTTCCAGAAGAAAAAGGATACAAGCTTCATATTCCGCCACGTCCGTCCAAATAGATATGCGCCGGCAGACCAAATATTCGCTAAGACGAAAGACGATCGGCTCGGTCCCGCTAATAGACCCGGTATTGGGCTTGATAGCCCGCTACAGTTCCACACTGTTGCTTCTTGTGGTTTTCCTTATAGTCACGACTGTCGGCATTTTCGTTATGCGCGATCTTCACACCACGAATGTCGAGGCGCAGAAAATGTATGTTGGCTCAGTGCTGGGACTTCGCAGAATTGGAGAGCTGCAGTATGAGGCCCAAGAGACCCGCCGTGCCACTTTTTATGCCCTAACCACCGATGATAGCAATCTCCAGATTGAGTATGCGGACCAGTCGCGAGAAGCCGATCGGCTTGTAAACGAAGGGATCATCGAATATCTTCGTCAGGCGCGAACGCCTCACGAGATCGAAATGGCCAGTCGTCTCCAGGATGATTGGTCCGAATATCTCAAGGTACGGAATGAAGTGTTAGCCTCTATTCTTGAGGGCAGCACGAGAGAAGCGGTCGACCTCGACCTCGCCGGGGGTGTGCAGTCGTTCGATCGTGTCCGTCAGGACCTGGAAGAAATCAAGCGGCTCTACGATGAGCAGGCTTCGCAACGCCTGGCCAACGTTGTCGCTACCTCTCGCCGCTTCGCGATTAGGCTGATCGCAGTCCTCGCCTTTACGCTTATCTTCGCCAGCGCCTCGGTTTGGGCCATCCAGAGAAGCAAGATGCTTGCCGCGATCCAGCTGGCTAACCTGCAGATGGAGTTTGTCGCCTCGGTCTCTCACGAGTTGCGCACTCCATTGGCAGTCATCAGTTCGGCCGCGGACAATATCGTGGATGGCCTGGTGAGCGGGAAAGAAGAGCTACAGAGATATGGTTCGGTGATCCGAAACCAAAGTCGCCAGATCACTGAGCTCGTCGATCAGATTTTGCTGTTTGCTTCAACACAAGATCGGCGGAGCCGCTATGTCCTGCGTCCGTTACAGATTTCGCAAGTCATTGATTCCGTATTGGATAACACTTCGGAACTGCTGCAAGGCGCCGGCTTCGTCGTCGAGCGGCAAATCGAGGCAAGCCTACCGTGCGTTCTGGGTGATCTGTCAGCGCTCTCCCAGTGCCTGCGAAACCTAATCGTAAATGCTGTGAAGTATAGCGGTGAGAGTCGCTGGATCGGCATCCGCGCCCTCCTCGCCGATTCGGAAGACCGGGCCAGCCGGGAAATTCAAATCACGGTTCAAGATCGCGGTATCGGCATCGACCGCCTGGAGATGTCTCACATTTTCGAACCTTTTTATCGCAGCGCCGCAGTCATTGCCGCTCAGATTCACGGGGCTGGCCTGGGATTGTCCCTGGCCAAGAACATTGCTGAAGCAATGGGTGGGAAGCTCTCCGTAGTTAGTGAATTGGCGCTCGGAAGCGCATTTACACTGCACTTGCCTATCATGGAGGAACAAGAATTGAAAATGACAGCAGCGTCTTTCGATTCGACTCCACTTATTCAAATATGAACGAGAGCATTTTACTTGTAGAAGACGAAGAAGCATTGCAGATGACCTTGGGCGATCGCCTGCGAAGCGAGGGCTACGTCGTTGACTTTGCTACCGACGGCGATCAAGGCTTCGATAAGGCGACTCATCTGCCCTTCGATTTGATCATCCTTGATATCATGTTGCCTCATCGTAACGGATTTGACCTCTGTCGCGACATCCGGGTGGCCGGGTTGGCCACCCCCATACTCCTGCTGACCGCTCGGGGACAAATCGCCGAAAAGGTGATGGGTCTCAAGTCTGGTGCTGATGATTACGTTACTAAACCCTTTGATACTCTTGAACTCGTGGCCCGCATCGAGGCGCTACTGCGGCGCGCCCCCACTCGAACGAGCCAGGGCCTTCACCAGTTTGGCTCAATTCGCGCGGATATCCGCGGCACTCAAGTCATGCGCGAAGGCAAACCAGTCTATCTTTCTGCTCGGGAATTTCAACTTTTGCGTTATTTCATTGAGCACGAAGGAGTCACTTTGTCTCGTGATGAGATTTTGCGCGACGTGTGGGGCTACGAGATTGGCACCTTCACACGCACCGTTGATGTGCACGTTGCCAGTCTGCGCCAGAAACTGGAGAAGTCCCCAAAGAGACCTACGCTGATCGTGACCGTGCCTGGAATTGGCTATAAATTTCAGGGATGAGAAGTCACAGCCCTGCTCCCGCCGGTAGGTAGTGTATCTATCCAACTCAGCTGGCCGTAAAAAATGTAAACTCGCGGTAAATTGGAGTCCGGTCTTCTGTTAACATCGCTGCTGCCTAGAATGGCCGTGAACTTTACCTCCCTGGGAAGCATCTCGCGAAAGGGACAGTCGGGACGTAGCGGAGTCCGGCCCAGGTTCGGCGGTGGATCCCGTCCGCGTCTTGTCGGGAGACCAAGGGGGCTGTGTTGTCTTTTCATTCTAGACACATTATCCAATCTGTGGCGTCACGCTCGCTTCTTGCGTGGTAATCTCATATACCCGAGCCCACGGTTTTCGCCGCGAAACGCAAACACGGAGAACACAGTGGCCCTCATCGAGCCTGTCGTCCGGGATTTAGCCAGCGAAAGACGCGCACTCGCATGGCCGTTTGGTTTTCTTTCTTGCATTGTCGCACTGCTCTTCCTCACCCTTCCCGCAAGCGCGCAAATCTCCCCTGGCCCGCTTGCGAAAGCCCATCAAAGTCTGTCCGGAACCACCCAATGCGCAAGCTGCCACCAATTCGGTACCAGCACGCCTACTTTTAAGTGCCTGGATTGCCATAAAGAAATAGCGAAACGGCTGGAAGCAAAGCACGGCTATCACGCCCAGCTTCAGATGCGGAATCCCAATGGTAAAGACTGCATCCGTTGCCACCTGGAACACAACGGCGAGGACTTTAACCTGATCCATTGGGAGCCTTCGCAGAAACAATTTGATCACCGGTTGACGGGCTACAAGCTGGAGGGAAAGCATGCGGGCATTGCTTGCGAGAAATGTCACTTACCCGCCTACATGATTTCCGATGAACGCGCGCTCATCAAAATGAAAGATCTTTCGAAGTCCTTTTTCGGGTTGTCGCAAAATTGCGTCCCGTGCCACAAAGATGTACACAAAGGTCAACTCGGGAACGATTGTCTGCAATGTCATAATTACGTGGATTGGAAGGCGGCGAAGCAATTCGATCACTCCAAGACCCGCTATCCTCTGACGGGTCTTCACATCAAGGTCGAGTGCGAGAAGTGCCATAAGCCGGATGTGCCGGGCGGCCCGGCACGCTACAGGGACATGAAGTTCCAGGCGTGCATCGACTGCCATATCGATCCGCACAAAGGCTCCTTCAAGCAGCGTTGTGAAGAATGTCATACCACTGATGGATGGAAAAAATTGCTGCCGCGCTTTGAATTCGACCATTCCAAGACCAAGTACCCGCTCCTCGGAAAGCACGCCATGGTCGGTTGCGCTGAGTGCCATTTGAAGAGTGATTTCAAACGGCAGCTCCCGTTTGATAATTGCAATGATTGTCATAAACCGGACCCGCACAAAGGCCAGTTCGAAGCGCGACCCAAGAAGGGCGAGTGCGCGGAATGCCATAACGTGGATGGATGGAAGCCATCGCTTTTCGGCGTGAAAGAGCACGACACATCCAAATACCCGCTGAAGGGCAAACACATTACCGTTGAATGCGACAAGTGCCATCTACCCGCGGGCAAGGACACCATCTATAAAGTGAAATTCGCAGCCTGCACCGACTGCCACAAGGATGCCCATGACCGACAATTTGCAGCCGCCCCGTATTTGAACAAATGCGAGGATTGTCATACCGTTCTGGATTGGCACCGCTCCACATTCACAATCGCCAAACATCGCAAGGCACGTTTTGCGCTGGCGGGCGCGCACGCCGCCGTGCCGTGCTCCGATTGTCATAAGGTTGGCGCCGCCGGCCGAAAAGACAAGATCCTGCCGTTCCATTTCGAAGATCGGACCTGCACCGCCTGCCATGAGGATGTGCATCATGGCGAATTTAATGAACGCATGGCGCGACGTCGTGCCGACGGCACGCCGCAGGGGTGCGAAGCCTGCCATAACGTGAAGTCATGGGCCGACGTAAATGGCTTCGACCATTCGAAAACCAAGTTCCCATTGCTCGGAGCGCATCGCGCTGCCAAGTGCGGTGATTGTCACAAGGTGCCCCCGGGCAAGAAGGAAATCCAGTTCAAGGACACATCGCAAGTTTGCGAAGATTGTCATAAAGACGCCCATGACAGCCAGTTCGCCAAGGCCGGGAAAACACTTTGTGGGGACTGCCACGATTCGCAGCGCTGGGTGCCCTCCACTTTCAACCATGACACACGGACGCATTTCCCCTTGCAGGGAGGCCATGCTGGCGTGGCCTGCGACAAATGCCATAAGCAGACGCGCATGGTCGACGCCAAGCCTGTGATTGTCTACAAACAGGCGCCTTCGAAGTGTACCGATTGCCATGGCCCGGACATCGGCCCTTTAAAGTCAAGCTTTCTGCGGCTTGTGGACCCTGCCGCCAGTGGGAGAAAATTTCTTAACGAACCCTTGAATCGGTCCTTCTCTCTGGCCGCTCCGAAGTCCCAGCCGGTAGGTCTCTCTCGAAGGGGGATGGGACAGTAGTGGGGAAGGGTCGAAGCATGGCGAAGAATCTGCCACGCCTAGAATCTGGGTCTTTCCGCATATTGCAAGTCAACAAAAGTACCGGCAGTCGTAGTACTAATTTGGGCCCTAAATTGCCCCTGGCCAAAATCTGGACCTCGGTACAGTTGTTCTTGACCCAGCGCAAGGAACAATATGACGACTGGGGTTACGGTCACCATGGCATACTCCAACCTGCCCAGCAGAAACGGATTTAGGGAAACTGAAGCGTAGGAGGCTGTTACGTCTAAGTCCATTCAGATCCTGTGTTGTCTGCTGATCTTCTCTTGGCCAGCAGCGAGCGCACCTGCACCGCAGCGGGAAACCACTCGTAGTCCGCACGGAGCGCTTGCCATTCCCTGCGAGAACTGCCACACCGCCACAGGCTGGCGCCCCATCCGCGCCGTCCCTGAATTCGATCACAACAAAACGAGTTATCCACTGCGCGGCATGCACGAGAAAGTTCAATGCACGCAGTGCCACGTAAAACCGGTCTTTACCGATGTGGGCAAGAATTGTCAGGATTGCCACGCCGATATTCACCAGCGGAAAATGGGCACGGACTGCGCGAGTTGCCACACCGTTCTTGGTTGGAACAATGCCGTTCAGCAAGTTAAGGATCACCAGAATCGCTTCCCGCTTCTTGGCGCTCACGCCGCGGTGCAATGCGAGGAATGCCACAAGAGCGCTGCGGTTGGGCAGTTCCAGGGTCTCTCAACGGCTTGCGTATCTTGCCACTTGAAGGACTATCAGAAGACTACGAATCCGAACCACGCCAGCGCCAAGTTTGCTACTACCTGCGAATCTTGCCATTCCTTCGACAGTTGGTTGGGGGGGACCTTCAATGGAACATCCTTTAATCATAGTGCACCTCCGATCAGCTTCGATTTGACCAATGGCCATAACGTGCCCTGTGCTTCTTGCCACATCGGGGGCAACTATAACCTTCATATTGCCGCGACGGACTGCGGGAATTCGGGATGCCACTTGACGACTTGGCAGAAGACGAATAATCCAGTGCACTCCTCAGCAGGCGCAGCTTTTGGGGTGGCCAACTGCTCGGGATGCCACAACACCATTTCTTGGACTACGGCGATCTTCGATCACAGCACGACGGGCTTCCTGCTGACAAACGGTCACGCCAACGTGCCCTGCGCTTCTTGCCATATCAACAATAACTACACTTTGACGATGGGGCCGAATGATTGCGGGAACTCCGGATGCCATTTGACGAGATGGCAACAGACGACCACTCCGGTACACTCGACATCGGGCCCCGCTTTTGCGCCGACGAATTGCGCGACTTGCCATACCACGAAAGGCTGGGACTCCGCTTCTTTCGACCACAGCACCACTGGTTTCGCACTGACTGGCACGCACGCTTCTCCTTCGCCCACGCCCTGCGCTTCCTGCCACGTCAACAATAACTACACGCTGAACTCGGCTGACTGCATGGGCTGCCACCAGCCGGAGTGGAACAGCACGCCTTCTTTCGGCGGCAATGTGCCGGACCACATCAAGGCGGGCTTCCCCACGACAGCCGCGGCTTGCGCCCAGTGCCACACCATTACTAAGTGGGTCGACGGCAAGTTCGACCACGCTGCGTTCGGGTTCCCGCTGTTGAATTCGCACGCCCTGGTGGCCAACGGCGGCAAGGTGCCGTCCTGCGCTTCCTGCCACATCAACAACAATTACAGCCTGACTACCATGGCGAATGACTGCGGGAATTCAGGATGTCACTTGACAGACTGGAATAAGACGAATAACCCGACGCACTCAACCTCGGGACCGACGTTCGCTGTCGGGAACTGCTCTACATGCCATAACACCATCTCATGGACTACTGCAGCCTTTGACCACGCCACCACGGGCTGGGCGCTGACGGGCTCTCACCAGATGTCGCCGGCCGGGAAAGTCGTGGCCTGCACCGACTGCCACGTGGGCAACAACTACACCTTCACGACGGCGAACACGGATTGTTACGGCTGCCACGTCGCCGCTTGGCAGAGCACCACGACGCTCGGGGGAGCGGTACCAAATCACGTCGCGGCAGCCTTCCCGACCTCACAATGCTCGACGTGCCACACCACGACTACTTGGACTTCGACCTTCAACCACGCGACCACGGGTTTCCCGTTGACGAATTCGCACCAAATGGCGCCCGCGGGGAAATCTACGACCTGCGCGGCTTGCCACATCAACAACAACTATGCGCTGACGACCGCGCCGACCGACTGCGGCAATTCGGGATGCCACTTGACAACCTGGCAGCAGACCAATAATCCGGTGCACGCGTCAGCCGGAGCGCCCTATGCCGCGGCGAACTGCTCGACGTGCCATAACACCATCACCTGGAATACCGCCATCTTCGATCACAGCACGACAGGCTTTGCCTTGGTAGGTTCGCACCAGATGGCGCCGGCGGGCAAAGTTGCGGCTTGCACCGACTGCCACGTGGGGAACAACTACACCTTCACGGCGGCGAACACGGATTGCTACGGCTGCCACGTCGCCGCTTGGCAGAGCACCACGACGCTCGGTGGAGCGGTACCAAATCACGTCGCGGCAGCGTTCCCGACCTCACAATGCTCGACGTGCCACAACACCACTACGTGGACTTCCACCTTCAACCACGCGACCACGGGTTTCCCGTTGACGAATTCGCACCAAATGGCGCCGGCGGGGAAATCTACGACCTGCGCGGCTTGCCACATCAACAATAACTATGCGCTGACGATCGCGCCGACCGACTGCGGCAACGCGGGATGCCATTTGACCACCTGGCAGCAGACGACTAATCCGGCGCACGCGTCAGCCGGAACGCCTTTTGCCGCCGCGAACTGCTCGACGTGCCATAACTCCATCACCTGGAATACCGCCATCTTCGATCACAGCACCACAGGCTGGGCACTGACGGGTTCGCACCAGATGGCGCCGGCCGGAAAAGTCGTGGCCTGCACGGACTGCCACGTGGGCAACAACTACACCTTCACAGTGGCGAAGACGGATTGCTACGGCTGCCACCAAACTGCCTGGTTGAGCACGCAAACGCTTGGTGGAGCGGTACCGAATCACATCACGTCGGGCTTCCCGACCACTCAATGCTCGACCTGCCACGACACGGTGTTGTGGTCCACTGGCAAGTTCGATCACAGCACCACGGGCTGGCCGTTGCAGGGTACGCACGTAACCACGCCCTGCGCTTCGTGCCACATGGGCGCCAACCCATTCGGCCTTACTGCGGCGAACACGGATTGCTACGGATGCCATCAGGCGGCCTGGTTGAGCACGCAAACGCTCGGCGGCCAAGTGCCGAATCACATTGCCGCGATGTTCTCCACCACTTGTGTGAGCTGCCACACCACTTGGGTCACCACAAACTGGCTGGGGGCGACCCTATCGGCAGCTCAGCACAGCTGGTTCCGCATTCCGCACCATGGCTCGGTGTGCTCCGACTGCCACGTGGACGCGACGAACTACGCGACGTTCTCTTGCATTGCGTGCCATACGGTACCAACTGCTCACCGGCCGGGCATGTCGCACCCGAATGTGAACGGCGGCAACTGGTACGGCCCGACGCTTTGTTACAACTGTCATAAGAATTGATTCGGGACACGCTTCGCGCGCTTGTGTAGTCTTGGCAGGTGAAATCGTGCAAAGAGCAAAGTCCTTGGGACATTGTAGTAGGGGGAAGGACAGCAATTGTTTCGAACGACCCGGAGGGCAAAACTAGCCACGAGACTCTTTTTCAAGCCATCTTTGGCTTTCGTGGTGTTCCTTTGCTCGGCCGTCGCCTCTCAAGTTAGCGTCACGCGCGCGCAGAATCCGCCGGCGGAACAATCTACCGGCAAGCCTTCCGTTTTTCGCGTCAAGTATGTGTCTGACGGCTCGCTCTATATTGACGGCGGGCGCAACGCCAATCTCCAAGAAGCGATGAAGCTTTCCGTGGTCAACCCGCCCCCCGATGGCGTGGTTTCCGATGCCGTACGGTTCCGGGGTTACGAGCACGTGGCGGAGCTCAAAGTCATTTCCGTAGCCGACTCTTCTTCGGTCTGCGAAATCGTGAGCACCAATGGCGACGTCAAGGCCGGGCAGTTGGCTTTTCTCACGCCCGATACCGTGGTCGAACGCCGTCAGGTTGTGGAGGCCGCTGAAGAAGAGAAGTATCCCATCATCATGACTTTCACCTATGGCGACCCTCTCGAGGAAGAAGTTCGCACGGCGCAAGAGAAGAAGCAGATTCAAGAATCACCCGTCGGACGGGTCCGCGGCCGGATCGGCTTTGACTACGGCGGGATCCATCAACCCGGCGGGCTTAATTCCAAGCAACTGGGGCTGTCCATCTCGTCGGATATCAGCAATATCGGCGGTACCTATTGGAATTTTAAGGGCTATTGGCGCGGCAACATGAACGTGAGTAGTTCCAACCCGACGGGCGCAAATACCACCACGCTCACGGACCTGCTCAACCGCACCTACCAAATCGGTTTATACTATCAAAGCCCTTATTCCCCGGTCACCATCGGCGTTGGACGCCTTTTTTTACCTTGGGCGCCCAGCCTGAGTACGATTGACGGCGGTTATCTCGGAAGAAAAATCACGCGGCTCGCCACCGTGGGATTCTTTGCGGGATCCACGCCGGATCCGTCCTCGTGGAGCTACAATCCCAACCAGCATATTGCAGGGACTTTCGTGAATTTCGAGGCTGGCGACTTCGATCATACCCGGCTTTACAGTACTGCCGGTATCGCCGTTACCAGCATTCAATGGAAGGTGGCCCGTCAATTCGCATTCTTCGAGAATAATTTGACGTGGAAGCGCTACATCACGCTTTACAGCTCGATACAGGCGGACGAGGCCAGAACATCTCCGTTGCGAGATTCCAGTGGGCTGCTAATTGGTGGAAGTAATCCCACGGGAATCTCGCAAAGTTATTCTTCCCTGCACTTTCAGCCATTCCGCCGCGTGGGCTTCGGTGTCAGTCATAATTATTTCCGCAGCCTGCCGACATACGATCCCCGGCTGCTCGGCACCAGTCTATTAGACCAGTATCTCTTTCAAGGCTTCAGCGGGGACGTGCGCGTAGAGCTCGTCAAGCACATCAGCGTGTACACCAGCTTAGGCCGGAGTAAGGCCACCTCGGACAAGAAAAATTCGCTGAATCAGGCCTTCGGCCTCACCGTGCCCAACCTGTGGAAGACCGGACTGCTCGCCGATGTGCATTACTCGAAATTCGATAGTGCGTTCGGAAGCGGCAAATACACGTCTGTTTCACTTTCGAAGAACCTTACCGATTCGTTCCGACTTCAGTTTCTGGGCGGTCATCAGACCTTCAGTTCCGGTTTGACGAACAATAATCATTCCAATTTCGTCAACGCCGTGGTCGATTGGAACGTAGGCCCTCGCTATTTCGTGGAAGGCAATTTCGGCTGGTATCGCGGCACCAGTATGAATTACCAACAATGGTCCACGGTGTTCGGGTATCGTTTCGGAGGCTACCGCAAATGAAGCTCCTCCGCCGCGATACGATCCCGCGCTTGGCCGTTTTTCTTGCGGCCCTGTTTTTTTCCTGCGGCGCGGCCTCCGGCCAAATGCCTTCCGTGCCGCAGTCTCCTCCGGCCTCGGGCGACATTCCCGTTCCGCAGGAGATCGAAGCGCTCGTGCGCGCGCGCAAATCGGTCGAAAAATTCTTCGAGCAAGCCGCCAACGTGGTGTGCACCGAGAATGTGACCCAGGCCATGGTGGGAAAAAACGGCAAGGCCGACTATCGCGAAGAATCCGTCTTCGATTATCAGCTTCAGGCCAATGCCAACACCGGATCATTGAAGCTCGTCGAATCCCGGGATACGCGCAAAGCCGCCTTCCGTGATTCAGCGCGCACCTTGCTCATTACCAACGGCTTTACCAGCATGCTCCTGATTATCCACCCGTCTTATGAGACCAGCTATACGTTCGAGCCGGGAGGCGAGGAAACCGTCGACGGTCTGACCTTTGCTAAAATAAATTTCAAGTTCGTTCCTGGTGCTTCTTCGCCCGCGGCGCTGCAACTCCGTAGCCACAACTATCCCATCCCGCTTTCCGGAGCCATTTGGATCGAGAAGCAGAGTGGCGCCGTTGCTAAATTAGTCGCAACCATGGATTCCGGCCTGAGCGATTTGGGTCTTCGCGGCATGCGCAGTGAAATTCATTACGCGACCGTGCATTTTCATGACCCCGACGAGTCCTATTGGATGCCCGTATCCGCCATTATCGATGTTGAAACGCCGCGCCAGCATTGGCGCAATATTCATCGCTTCACAGGTTACAAGAGATTCAGGGCCACCATTCAGGTGGAGGATGTCGAGACAAAACGATGAGCGCATCTGCAACAATTGGCACCGCCATACTGCCTCGCGAGGACGCCGAAAAGGGCCATCGCACTCGCTTGTTCCTGGCCTGGATGTTGGCCCTGGCCGTCGTTCTGGTCATCGCCGGCTACGGCTTGAATTACTACACGCTTAGCGCCGCCCAACGCCCCTTCTCGCCCAAGCACCAATTGCTGCGGCCCAGCGGAACGATTGGCATCAACCTGGGCATGGTTGGCGTGCTGATGTTTTTTCTCATCTATCTATATCCGCTGCGAAAGAAATGGGGATGGCTCGGCCGGATGGGCAACTCCCGCCACTGGCTCGATTTCCACGTCGTCCTTGGCACCGCCGCGCCCATCATCATCGCCTTTCACTCCTCTTTCAAATTCGGTAACATCGCAGGCATGGCCTTCTATAGCATGCTGATGGTCACACTCAGCGGGTTTGTGGGCCGCTATCTCTATGCCCACATTCCGCGCGGCCTCAGCGCCGCGGAACTCACCATGAAAGAGATCAAGGAGAAAGAAGAGGCCCTGCGCAAAGAGCTCGCCGAACAAGAGTCCACTTTTGGCTTTCACGTCGAAGCCCTTTCCGAGTTGCCGACGCCGGCCGAAGTGGCCAAGACCCCCATGATCGCTTCCCTCCTTTCCATGTTTTTGATCGATTTCAAGCGCCCCTTCAAGGCTTCCGTGGTGAGGCTGCGCGAAGCCGGCTTCTTCCCCTGGCTGTTTTCCTGCTTCGGACTGTTCGCCACCCGCAACCAGAAACTCGAGCGCGCCATTCGCGTGGCGCAAAAACAGGCCTCGCTCTCCCAGAGCATCGCCTTCCTCACCCGCACGCAACAGATCTTTCAGCTCTGGCACGTTGTGCACCGGCCATTTAGTTATGCCTTCGCCATCCTCGCCGTTCTCCATATTGGCATCGCCCTATTCATGGGCTATAGGCTGTAGGCCATTCCCATGATGGGCCAGCTATCATCTTTGGATTATGTTGGGAGAGTCTCCCAAGGAAACCGATACAGAATCGCCGGTAAGCCGGCCTCGATGTACCCGGAAAGGACTTTCGCATGAAACGTATTGCCCTGGCACTGGGGTTCTTCGCCGCGCTTTTCGCCGCCGGTGGATGCAAGAAGCAGCAGAATGACAACGACGCCATTCGCGCCGGAATCATGCAGCACCTCACCAGAGTTGGCACGCTCAACATGAGCGCCATGGTGATGGATATCCGAACTGTTTCCATCAACGGAAATCAGGCACACGCCGAAGTTGAATTCCGGCCCAAGACCGGCGCCCCCCAGGGGGCTGGCATGCAAGTCGCCTATAACTTGGAAAAGCGCGACGGTGCATGGGTCGTTCTCAAAACGCAGGCTAGTGGCGGCATGATTCAGCATCCGGATCCGAATCAAAACCCCCACCAGAATCAGGACGTGCATGCTGGTGGCCTCCCGAGGTTCAACGACGTCTTGAATCCGGCTGGTGCCCCGGCTCAAAGTCCCCTTCCACCGGGCCATCCTGCCCCCAGCACGCCGAACCAAACTGCAGGCAAGAATCCTCCTCGCTAAACTTATGGATACCCTCGTCGCCTTCGTCGTCGCCGTAGTGGTCATCGGCCTCTTCATGCGCAGCTACTTGAAGAAGCAGAAAAAAATAGAGCGAGAGGCGCTGGAGTCCGCAGAAAAGGGGAAATTGCGTTCCGACGGCCCGCAATCCCAACATCCTCATATCGACGCAAACAATTGCATCGGTTGCGCGGCGTGCACCATGGTCTGCCCCGAAGGGGACGTCCTCGCCATGCTGGGCGGCAAAGCCGTAATCGTGAACGGTTACAAATGCATCGGCCATAGCCTGTGCGCGGAAGTCTGCCCGGTCGGCGCCATCACCATGGTCCTGGCCAGTCCCAGCATGGGCGGTGACATGGCTTACTTGACGCCCGAATTTGAAACCACCATCAAAGACATGTATATCGTCGGCGAACTGGGCGGCTTGGCGCTCATCAAGAACGCCATCAACCAGGGCCGCGACTGCATCGATATTATTGCCAAAAAAGCCGCAGCCCGGAACGGTGCACGGCGTCTCCCCGACGTTTACGACGTGCTGATCGTGGGTGCGGGACCAGCGGGAATCAGCGCTGCCCTCCGCGCCACGGAGAAAAAACTCAACTACATCACCATTGACGAGGGAGAGATCGGTGGCACGGTGGCCAAGTATCCCCGCCAGAAGCTGGTGATGACCAGTCCGGTGGAATTTCCGATGCATGGAAAATTCAAGAAGACGGAACTGAGCAAGGAAGAACTGATCGCCTTCTGGGTCAAAGTCCTGGAGCGGGCGGATTTCAAGCTGCGTCAGGGTGAGAAGGTTGAAGACATCAAGAAGGGGGAGGACGGCATTTTCACTGTCACGACGCCCAAAGGCCAATATCGAGCACAATCCATGGTGCTAGCGCTCGGCAAGAGCGGCAGTCCGCGGAAACTCGGGGTCAAGGGCGAGGAGTTACAGAAGGTCATGTACCGCTTAATTGAGGCGGACCATTACATCAACAAGAAAATTCTTGTGGTGGGCGGAGGCGACAGCGCCATCGAGGCCGCCATGGGGCTCGGGCACCAGGTCGGCAATCAGGTCACGCTCTCCTACCGCAAGGAAGC
>Ga0207086_1106_pt1 | contig 19501 bp, 15 predicted proteins | sample Alteio_BWMinHeat_54_FD_153540 | JGI IMG/M metagenome (GOLD analysis project Ga0207086, IMG submission 153540) | Enriched cells from forest soil in Barre Woods Harvard Forest LTER site, Petersham, Massachusetts, United States -... | ecosystem: Environmental > Terrestrial > Soil > Temperate forest >... | reverse complement strand
GAGCCGCAACAGTTACTGTTGTAGACGTTACACCTCCGGTTATTACTTCTCCGGCTTCCTTTGCAGTAAACAACGACACGGACAGCTGCGGTGCAGTGGTAAGTTATAAACTCCCTTTGGTTAATGATAATTGTCCTGGGGGTGGTTCGGGCAATCCCGTTATCAATGGCAGTTTTGAAACAGGTGACTACTCCGGTTGGCAATTATCCAGTTCGCCAAGTGAGTGCGGTACCTTTGCCATTGGTGAGGCCGGACAAACCATCAACTCTGGTCAAAGTATTTTTAATTTTGCAACGAACGCTGTACAGACAGCAGATTCTCCCGGAATGCCATACACTCCAGCTCCTACGGATGGTAATAAAATGGGAATGTTTTTCCAGAGCTGTTTGGCTACCCATAGTTTATATCAAGATGTAACTCTTCCAGTAGGTTCGGTTTCTCTATGTCTTGATTTAGGCTACAACAACCTTTCTCCTAGTGGGTTTACATCTACTCAATACATTGCTATTGAATTAAGAAATCCTGCTGACAATTCTATCTACACCACTTTATTTCAAACGCTGAGCGACAGTCCCTCTTCTCGCCCTTTGAGTAATATGTGTTTTGACATCAGTGCTTATGCCGGACAACCAGTTAGACTCCAGATAATTGATGCTTCGATTCAAGATTTTTATTTGGATGTGTTCTTCGACAACATCAGAATTACAAGTGGTGGCACTTCGCTTGTACAAATTGCTGGCTTGCCTTCGGGCTCTCTGTTCCCAATCGGGACAACAACTAATTCTTTTAGAGCCACCGATGCATCAGGCAATTCTTCGGTGAGCAGCTTTGACGTAACCGTAACGGATAATCAAGCTCCAGCTGTGATGGTTCAAAATCGCACCATTCATCTAGACAGCACGGGCAATGCCTCTATTTCACCTGCTGATATTAATAACGGGTCAACCGACAATTGCGGTATTTCTACTTTAACATTATCTAAAACTACCTTCGATTGTTCTAACGTGGGGGATAACACGGTAACATTAACTGTCACCGATGTAAATGGAAATTCAACTATCACTACTGCCATCGTCACCGTTCAAGATAACACTGGACCAGCGGTGATTACTAAAAATGTTACTCTGCAGTTAGATACTAATGGGACAGCTTCCATTTCTCCTGCTGATATAAATAATGGATCATCAGACAACTGTGGAATCGCAACAATGACTCTGTCTAAGAGCAACTTTGACTGTACCAATGTCGGCAATAACATAGTGACTCTGACTGTTACCGATGTAAATGGAAATATTTCAACGGCCAACAGCACTGTATTAGTTATCGATAGCATTAAGCCAGTGATCAATGGTTTACCTTCGAATATTACACTCGGAGCTTGCGATGCTACGGCTACCTGGACTGCACCAACTGCTTCTGACAATTGCGCTGGAGTAACAATCGTTCAAACCGGTGGACCATCATCTGGAGATCTTTCTGGGTTTATTAATGGCGCCTCTCAAAATATTGTTTATACGGCATCTGATGCATCCGGTAATTCTACAAGTGCATCTTTTACTGTAACTCGACTTGCAGTCTTAACAAGTTCGATGACAACCGATAATTCATATATCCACTTTGGTTACACACCCGATCAGTTTGCCAATATCACTATTGCACCTTCCAATGGTGTTGGCCCTTATACGATATCCGTTACGATGAATCGTTCTCTTAGCTGTAGTTTACTTGATGGTGGGGACAATGAAACATGGCATGCTGCCAACGCAACCAATAGCAATAATTCGTGTTCTATCTTATTCGCACCAGTGTCTGTTGGAACTGTCTCTTCAGGAGGTGCCTTGACTCTTTCTGTTTCCCTTATGTCTGACGCTATAATTACTGCTGTTATTGAAGATGCAAATGGATGTATCACGACAAATGAAATATACATCGATGCTGAAGATGATCGGTGTATTGATCTCTTAGGCATAAAGAAAATTCAAATCTGTCATAGAGCGGATGGTTCAAAAATTCCTTGTACACCGATGTGTGTAGACGAATCTGCGGTTGCCGGCCATTTAGCCCACGGTGACAATTTAGGAAGTTGCAGTAATTCATGCTCTACTCCTTCAATTTCTAGTGCAAAGGTTGCTTCCGATTCAAATACTAGTCGAGAAAATAAGAGTAGCACTAAAGAAAATAAGAATGCTCCTCAGGACAAGGATATTGAAGCTGAAGCCTATCCAAATCCTTTCAAGTCCACTATTTATGTACAAGTGTCTAATCCTGACGAAAAGGAGATATCAATGAATATGTTTGATTTAATGGGCAAGAATGTGCCCATTAAACCCTTGAATAATACACCCGAAGGAGTTCATGTATTGGATACTGAACGACTGTCGGCGGGCTTGTACTTGTTACAAGTTAAAGTTGGAGATTACTCAAAAACGGTTAAGCTAATCAAGGAATAATATTGAGAAAAAAAACCGGAGTCTAAAGTCCGGTTTTTTTTGTCTGATTTGAATCGCAAGAGATGTTTTGATTTGTGACCCCGGGGAGGCTCGAACTCCCGACCCGCTGATTAAGAGTCAGCTGCTCTACCAACTGAGCTACGGAGTCTTTCAACCTGCAAGCTATTCATTTACCTGGTTCCCACTTCTAATTTTACTATTCTTCTTTCCATGAAAAAAGTAAACCGCAAGACCGATTACCAACCAAACGATCAAGCGAATCCATGTTCCTTGTGGAAGTGATACCATCATTGCAACACACGTGATAATACCTAAAATCGGAACCACAGGAACCCATGGCGTTCTAAATGCCCGAGGTAAATCCGGTTGACGATAACGAAGAATCATCACTCCCAAACACACCATAACAAAAGCGAGCAAGGTGCCGATGCTTGTCATTTCACCCACTACACCGATTGGTACCAAGCCTGCAAACAAGCTAATGAATATGCAAAGGATAATGTTTCCTCTATAAGGAGTGCGAAATTTGGGATGCACTTGCGAAAATAATTCAGGCAACAATCCATCGCGGCTCATTGAAAAAAATACGCGTGATTGCCCCAGCAAATCAACAAGAATCACAGAAGTGTATCCGATGATAATTGCCATGATGATCACCTGGCTCATCCAATAAAATGGAGTCTTTTCTATTGCAATGGCAACCGGAGCTGCACTGTTTTTAAATTCCGTGTAATGAGCTAAGCCTGTCATCACAAAACTGAACAATCCAAAAAGTAACGTACAGATAATAAGTGATCCTATAATACCGATGGGCATGTTCCGTTTTGGATTTTTTGTTTCTTGCGCCATCGTAGCAATAATATCAAAGCCAATAAACACAAAGAAGACTACCCCAGCGCCACGAAAAATTCCGCTCACACCAAACTCACCAAATGTGCCTGTGTTGGCAGGAATATAAGGCACATAGTTATCCGGGTTGATATAATTCCAACCAAGCACAATGAAAACTACAACTACTCCAATTTTTAATGAGACTACGATGATGTTGAACAACGCAGAACCTTTTGTTCCTCTTATGATGATCGCGGTTATAAAAACTATTATCAATACTGCCGGCAAATTAATCCAGCCCTGCGCACTTGATCCATTGATAAGTGTGACTTGCTCAAAGGGTGAAGCCGTCAGTCGGGCAGGTAAATGAATATTGTACTTACTTAAAAATCTAACCAGGTATTGTGACCAACTAATAGATACGGTGGCTGCACCAACGGAATATTCCAGAACTAAATCCCAACCGATGATCCAGGCGAATAATTCTCCGAGTGTTGCATAAGCGTAAGTGTAAGCGCTTCCTGCTACTGGAACCATCGAAGCAAACTCAGCATAACACAGCGCACAAAAAGCGCACCCAACTGCTGCTATAATGAATGAAAGTGTAACTGCTGGCCCCGCATTATTGGCGGCTGCAATCCCTGTGAGTGAAAATAATCCAGCACCAATGATTACGCCAATGCCCATCGCCACAAGGCTGGTGGCACTCAATGTTCGTTTTAAGGAATTCGCTCCCATCCCAGCAGCTTCACGCTGCAATGCTTCAATCGATTTCCTGATCATGAGAATGATTTGCGGCAAGATGCCTAAAAAGATTTAGATTCTGATAAACACCAGGTGATCAGAAAAGTTATCGCGAGATTATCTCTCCATGATCATGGTGATGCCCTGCCCTCCGGCTGCACAAACCGAGATGAAACCCCTACCCGATCCTTTTTGATTTAAAAGTTTTGCCATAGTAGCGATGATTCGTCCACCGGTAGCTGCAAAGGGATGAGCTGCAGCTAAACTACTACCCTTCACATTCAATTTATTTCGATCGACACTTCCGAGCGATTTATCAAAACCAAAAGTCTTCATTAGTTCAGCACTCTCCCAAATTTTTAATGTTGCTAATACTTGAGCAGCGAACGCCTCATGAATTTCATAGAAATCAAAATCCTGCAAAGTGAGTCCTGCTTTTTCTAGCATGCGCGTAGAAGCATAAACAGGTGCTAGCAATAAATTATGCCTGTCCTTAACATACTCGATAGCGGCCACTTCTGCAAAAGTGATATAGGCAAGTATTGTCAATCCGTGCGTGCGCGCCCAATCTTCACTTGCTAACAACACACACGATGCACCATCAGTGAATGGTGTTGAATTACCTGCAGTTAGTGTTCCATTTAATTTATTGAATGCTGGTTTCAACTTCGCCAGTTTCTCCATTGAAGTATCTTTTCGCACATTATTATCGCGCGTCAATCCAAGGTAAGGTGTGAGCATGTCATCAAAGAATCCATCGTCATATGCTTTTGACATTTTTTGATGGCTTGATAAAGCAAAAGCATCCTGCTCTTCGCGGGAAATTCCATAGTACTGCGCGGTGATTTCTGTATGACCACCCATCGATAATCCGGATCGGGGTTCATCGATACCTGGAGCGACTGGTGTTAAATCTTTAAATCGAATTTTCAAAAACTTCCCAAGTTTCTCACTAAATGTTTTTGCCCTCCGTGCCTCCAATAGAATTTTTCTTAGCGATTCGCTTAACACGATCGGCACTTCGCTCACAGAATCCACACCACCTGCGATACCAACTTCAATCTGACCCGTTGCAATTTTATTTCCAATGTAAACAGCCGCTTCAATTCCTGTATCGCAAGCTTGCTGAATATCGCAAGCTGGTGTTGTTGGATCAAGAGAAGAACCAAGTACACACTCACGCATCAAATTAAACTCACGACTGTGCTTGATTACTGCTCCGCCGGCCACTTCGCCTAATCGCTGGCCCTGCAATTTGTAACGTTCAATTAATCCACTCATAGCGGCCAGCATCATATCTTGATTGCTAGCGTTAGCGTAGCTTGTATTATGACGCGCAAATGGAATGCGGTTGAATCCTACAACAGCAACTTTTCGGGAAGATTGTGAGATAAGCACTGATAATCTATTTAACCTTAAAAGGAATTAATGGCTTTGAACATTCATTAGATTAAAATTCTGAATTATTTCTAGTTTTTTCAAGACATTTTATGTTGCCAGGCAAGTAATGGATGCCAAAAATTTCAATGCTTGTTTAAAAGCCTGTAGTATCATGCCTTACATGTGGCTCAGTATATGAGCATTAAGGATTTCGATTTTATTATCAGATAGAGTTCGCTTAAGTTTTCCATCATTTGAAATGAATTTGACCCACTCTTTATTTTTGTTTAAAAACTCGGCTTGCTTGACATCTTTTATAGGAATAATTTTAAGTGATTTGGCGTCTGATGGATAAAAATAAAACGAGTCGTCATCACTTAAAGGTGGGCTGTGATAATAAAATTTACCTTGAATGTTCTCACCGTTAATCAAGACCGCTTTGCCTGCTTTTGAATTGTAAAATGGATTTGAAATTTTAGCCATCGGGTGGAATTGAGCTGAAGCAGAAATGGATATGCCGCCAAATAGAAGAACAGAAAACAAGAGCAGTTTAGTCTTCATAGGTAATTCATTTATTAATTGGAACGTAAATCTAATTAATATGAGGTAAGTGATTAGTTTAAATGATAAAAGGCGTTTTGTCATTTGTACTTTTATTGGTAATTGATAAATGATGTTCTTTGAAGGATGAAATCCATCGCCAATTGGAATTGTAAGAAACATTCTGGTCAATATTCTTTTCGCTACAATTAACAAAACATCAAAACAAAAAATATAAATCATGAAAAAAAGAAAAATAGTTGTTGGCATCATTTTAATTGTTACGGCAGGTGGTGTCTTAATAACAATGCCAATTGGAGGAATTCGAACTGTCGATTTCCTGAAGGTACTTGCTTTAGGAGCCGGTTTGGGTGTATTGATTTCTCAATTATTAAATGACAAAACTTAAATTAGTCGTCCATATAAGGACCAGGATCAACAAAAAACCCAGCTATCGCTGGGCTTGTCTTTGTTTGCAGAGGAGGAGGGATTCGAACCCCCGGACCCCGTGAAGGGTCTCCGGTTTTCAAGACCGGTGCAATAAACCGCTCTACCACTCCTCTGTGTACGGTTTAATTTGGGAGCGCAAAATTAACCCGAAATTCCTTTTCGGCAAATGGAAGCCTCAACAAATCAGCGGAAAGATTTGGTAATTTTTTTTGTTCGCTGATGGCTGTTAATGGCTTCCAGTTTGCGGGCGTAATGAAGGCTGGCATTGATTTCATAGCCAAACAAAAGAATTAGGGTAATGAATTGCACCCACGCCATTAAAGCGATAAGCGCACCAATGGAGCCATACACTTTGTTGTAGCTTCCAAAATTCGTGATATAGAACGAGAATCCGTAGGAAACAGCGAGTATAGACAAAGTCGCAATAAAGGAACCAATGGAGAAAAAGCTCCAGTTGTAATGAACAGCCGGCCCAAAATAGTAAACACAGGAAATTGCTATGAAGAACACTATAAAAATGATGATGAAACGTAACACAAACAAAAAGTAAATTGTGTACTTGTGAAGGTTCACCGCACTTAGTCTTTCGATGTTATCCGTAACATAATTGAGACTAAACTGTCCAGCGATGAGCATTGCAATTGCTGAAAGAAGAACAACCGTTAACATAAAAGTGAGCAATGCCGATGTAAGTCTCATTGTAAACCAATTCCTTTTTTCAACAGTTCTATAACACGCGTTGAAGGCTCGCATCAGAGCTGACATTCCATTGGTAGAAAGATATATAGTGAAAAAAAATCCCAGAGTGAGCAACCCTCCTCGATGAATACTAACAATATCCAGGATGGTGGAGGATGCAGCAGTATATATATTTTCTGGTGTTACTTCCTTCAAAAACTCCATTATCGTTTGCGTGGTGATCTCTGGAAAATAATGGGAGATATAAGGTATGAGCGTAAATAGAAAAATAATCGCAGGGAAGACGGCAAGAATAAAGTTATAAGCAACGCCATTAGCGCGATCCATTATTTCATCTTCATTGATGTTGTGAATAAAAATTTTAAGAAACTTATAAAGGGAAAGGTTGTCGTGGTTTTTGAATTTAATTCGCTTGAGCCACCCGCGCGTTGAGCGAGCTGATGAAAATTGTAAGATTCGTTTTCGGGTAACGTATTTCATCTGCTATATTAATTTTTTTAAGGTCACATGGAATCGCCTAGTTACGTTTCTGTTATTGTAAATCAAATCAAATGGCGATTTCATATCATCCGAAAAAAGGTTTTAGCACATTTTGAAAGTGTTCAGGTGGCCGACAAGGTTTTCCTGTGCTTTTATTCACAAAAGCCAGCAGTGTTTCTCCTTCGTGTATCAATTTACCCAGCCCATTAAAGATCTCATAGTAAAAAGCTATTTTCACAGAAGGTTTTTCCTTAATGGTTGTAACGATGCGAAGTTCATCATCATACAGAGCAGGTGAAAGATATTTCGATTTATTTTCAAGCACCGGCATCATCACACCACCATCCTCGAGTTCTTTATAAGTAAGCCCCAACTGACGCAAACTTTCCACGCGAGCCACTTCATAATACATTGCATAATAACCATAATAGACGTAACCCATTTGGTCTGTTTCTCCATAACGCACGCGCACTGTAGTTTCAGAGCGGTACATTATTTTTTATTTTGCTTTGCCTTTTCCATTTCTGCTGTTAACGCCCTCTGGTATTTGCGCGCATTTCTATTATGTTCATCAAGATTACGGGCAAAATTATGATAACCTGAAAAATCCTCTTTGGCACACATATAGTAGTAATCGCTAGGCTGGTAATTAAGCACTGCATCAATACTTGCAATTTGAGGGACATTGATTGGGCCAGGCGGTAGCCCAGGATATTTGTACGTATTGTATGGTGAATCAATTTCCTTATGACTGTTAAGCACCCTTTTCAATCCAAAATCACCAACTGCATAAACAAGCGTCGGGTCTGCTTGCAAAGCAATCTTCTTTTTCAAGCGATTAAGATAAAGGCCCGCAATAACAGGCGCCTCATCCTCCTTTATAGATTCGGCTTGAACAATAGAAGCAAGTATAGAAATTTCAATTGGGGTTAGTCCAATTGCTTTGGCTTTGTTGACGCGATCATCGTTCCAAAATCTCTTATACTCACTATTAAACCGATTAACTAAATCTTTTGGAAGAACATTAAAATAAACTTCATACGTGTTAGGTAAGAACATGCACAAGATGTTGTCTTTGGTGAATCCATCATCATTGCTCTTCACAAACTCATCAAGAGCAGTGTTAAATTCATCTGGAGACATGCCCACATTCTTAGTGATTTTATCTGCAAGCTCATCTCGCAAGCGCACGTAAGAGAAAGTTACCTTCACAGGCACTTGTTGTGCCGAACTTAATACTCTTAGCGCTTGAAGATTTGACATACTTCTTTTCAGAATAAAGCGACCCGGCTTAATCGCTTTATCATAGCCCTTCAATCGCGCGATAAAACTGAATGAAACCATATCGTTAACAAAATCATTGTTGCTCAATTCTTCCTGCACCTGGCGGAAGGTCATGCCTGAACGGATGATAAATGGCCGGTCTTCACGTTCTAACAAAATATTGGGTGTATAACAGATCTGATATCCATAAAACACAAATGTGATTAGCAAGGTTGATCCGACAATGTAGAGCACAAGCTTGCCCTTATTTACTTCAGGCTTCATTTTTTTGGCAAATAAAAATTCAAAATTACAAAAACTAACTGTTACGCAGCCGTGCCCATTCAGGTATCTAAGCAAGGGTTCTTTATCTTGCGAAGATGTCAGCCGAATTTCTTTCCATACATCCACAGAACCCAGAGCCGAGAAAAATAAATCGTACGATCGAAACATTACAAAAGGGAGGAATAGTTATTTATCCAACAGATACTATTTATGGTATTGGTTGTGACCTTATGAACAGAAGAGCAGTAGAACGGCTTTGTCAGGTTATGAATATTAAGCCACTCAAATTAAATCTGTCTTTTATTTGCAATGACCTAAGTGATATTTCGCACTATGTAAAAAGAATCGACACCCCTGTCTTCAAAATTCTAAAGAAAACATTGCCTGGTCCATTCACTTTCATTTTTGAATCGAGCAGTAATGTCCCTAAAATTCTTGGAATAAATAAAAAGACAGTGGGTATTCGAATTCCGAACCACCCTATTCCATTGGCGATTGTTAAAGAGCTTGGAAATCCTTTGATTACTTCGTCGATCAAAGATGATGATCAAATCAAAGAGTATACTACTGATCCGGAAGAAATCTTCGAGGACTTCAAACATCAAGTTGATATGGTAATCGATGGTGGCGCAGGCAGCCATGTTCCCTCTACAATCGTTGATTTTACTGGCGATGAGCCTCAAATTGTAAGAAGAGGTTTAGGAAATTTTGATGAATATCTTTGAACTATTTCTCAATCAATCTGAGAATACATTTTCTCCAGTTAGCAATTTATCGATTGCGGTTCTTGTAATAATTTTGATTTTATCTCCTGAATCTCTACTACCCATTCCCGAAGCAGAACACCAGTCCATAGTGCCAACATTTACAATTACGCCTGAAGATGATTTTTTCTTCATTACCGTGAACGTAGGAAACGTTTCTTGAGTGCCGCGAAAACCCTTATCAAATCCAATCAATTCAAGTTTGGCAAATTTAAGTACGTCATTATCGAGTATGGGAAATCCATCCGCATCCCAACCTTTAATGGGAGCTCCATCGCATTCGGTCGAAGGTAATTTGAGAATGTCACCCTTTTTAAAAGAAAGCCCTTCCAACAATGGCGAGCTAGGATTAAAAATCTTATAGCCATCCCAACCTTTGTCCTCATGCAAACCATAGCCACCACCTTCGAAGTCTTCTCCTATACTAGGAAGAATTGAGTATTGCAAAATTGGATCCCTCCATAGAACTGTCTTCATAGATTCTTCCTCCTCAGGATCGAGCTCGGAGCTGCGATAACAAATGAGCGCGCTGTTATTATCAGTGTAGCGAACTTGCCACCACATAGTATTTCCTGAAAGAATTATCGTGTGCCCTCCCTCATTAACAAATCGATCAAAGTTTATTCGCGCCTTTCGTGTCCAGTACTCGCTGTGGCCAATGATCACAATAATTTTACTTTGGAACAATGAATAATTATCTAGATCCATATCCACAACATATTTGATTTTAAGATGGCTCAAGGAAGGAAACCATTTCAAACATTCGATGCATTCTTTATTTTCAATTGAGCCATCCATTGGTCGAAGGAAAGAAACTATGGATGAGGCCATTCCTTCAGTCGAGTTAAATCCATATAAGCTTTTGCCTCCTACATTATTGTAGGCGTTGATGGTATTAGATGGGTAAACCACCATGATGTCGGTTGATGCTATGGATTTTACGACGATGGTTATCTTTTTTTCGATATAATAAATTCCACTTTTCAACCAAGGTGGCAGAGCGATTTTACCACTGCTATTGAATCCAAATCCATTTTTCCACGGCTCTATTGAAGATGCTTTTTGTTGGGAAGGTGAAGCCTTTGATCGGAAGACCAATTCTCCGTCAATGTTGTAAAGCCCCAATCCACAACTAAGGTTGCTATTGGATTGAAGAAAAACCTCTACTTCTTCACCAGGAAAATAGGAGATCTTATTGGTATATCCTGTTATAACTGAACCCTCGCATTCGGGCAAAAGGACCGCCGAAGGGGTCACAATAGCTTTATCCTTATACTCGCAAGAATAAAGAGACAAAACCAGAAGCAAACCAAAAAGGGAAGAATAGCGATTAATCATTAAAGCCAAGCTCAAATATAATTTTTAATCCCCAATTAATCGAGTCTATATCTAATGGATAGTTTTGTAAAAAATTAAATGAGAACGTCTATTTTAATCGATTCACATTTTCTTCCCTCGCTTGAGTATTTCTGCGCGCTTCTTCCTTTTGATGAAATAATGTTAGAAGGCTGGGAGCACTTTCCCAAGCAGACTTACCGCAACAGATCTTACATCAATACCGCTAACGGTGTTAAAATCCTTACCGTCCCGTTAAAAGAGCGACATGGAAAAATTTTGACTAAGGATGTAAAAATAGAAGCAGGAAAAAAATGGCGAAACTCTCATTGGCGAACCATTGAGTCTGCTTATCGTAAGGCGCCCTTTTTTTACTATTATTCTGAGGAGTTAAAAAATATTTTATTTGAGGAACACGAATATTTGATTGATCTGAATAGCGATTTGCTGTCATTCTGTCTGCGAAATTCTAGAATGCAAAAAGAACTATCAGTAAGTGTGGCGTATGAAAAACAGGTGACAGAAAATAAAACGGACCTTCGATCTGTCATTTTAGACAAAAAGCCCTATGTCTCAAGGAATCTTTATTATCCTCAGGCTTATCATCAGGTCTTTGGCAATGATTTTGTACCCAACCTCAGCTTTATCGATTTGTTATTTTGCGCAGGGCCTGAATCGGCATCAGTAATAAAAGCCTCCATGGCCCATTGAACCAAATAGGAATAAATCGTTGTTTATTAAATTGTGAGATTAAGACTCACTTTTTTAATTTTTGAATTATCAAGGCTAAACATTTACATTTACATATAACAAGAAGATATGCCAAACATGGAAGCAAAATTTTCTAACCGGGTGAAGGAAGTGATTACTTTGAGCAGGGAAGAAGCGCTGCGGTTGGGCCACGATTACATTGGCACCGAGCATCTAATTCTCGGCATGATTCGCGAGGGCGAGGGAGTAGCCGTTGCTTTGCTAAAAAAGCTAGGCGTGCAGCTAGATCAGTTGCGAAGTGAAATCGAGAAAGTCTCAAAAGGAACTGCAACGCACGAAATAAAAAATGTATCAAACATTCCGCTTACGCGCGCCTCTGAGAAAATCCTAAAGATAACCTACCTAGAAGCAAAGGTTTTCAAAGCACAATTGATCGGCACGGAGCATTTGTTGCTATCTATTTTGCGCGACCCTGATAATCTTGCCACACAAATCCTAAACAAATTTGATGTGGCTTACGATATCGTAAAAGAGATGCTGGAATACCAGCACGAAAACCCTCAAGCTTCCTCAGACACGGACGATCCGGACGAAGATTCTTCCAAAATGTTTGGCAGTGGAGCAACTCCAGGGACGGGGAAAGAAAAGAAAGGAACTGAAAAATCAAGAACACCCGTACTTGATAATTTCGGTCGCGACCTGACGCGCCTGGCTGAAGATAACAAACTCGATCCAATCGTAGGCCGTGAAAAAGAAATTGAACGTGTAGCTCAAATATTATCTCGCAGGAAAAAGAATAATCCAATTCTGATTGGCGAGCCTGGCGTTGGTAAAACAGCTATCGCAGAAGGGCTTGCGCTTCGTATCATTCAAAAGAAAGTGTCTCGTGTACTTTTCGGAAAAAGAGTTGTTACACTTGACCTTGCTTCATTGGTGGCAGGCACAAAATACCGCGGCCAATTTGAAGAGCGCATGAAGGCGGTAATGAACGAACTAGAGAAGTCTCCGGACGTTATTTTATTCATAGATGAACTTCATACTATTGTAGGAGCCGGTGGTGCATCCGGTTCACTTGATGCGTCCAACATGTTTAAGCCTGCACTAGCGCGCGGAGAAATCCAATGCATTGGAGCAACTACTTTGGATGAGTATCGCCAGTACATTGAAAAAGATGGCGCACTTGCCCGCAGATTCCAGATGGTTATGGTTGATTCCACTTCTGTGGACGAAACCATCCAGATTCTGGAAAACATTAAAGAAAAATACGAGGATCACCATCACGTTAGTTATACTTCTGAAGCGTTGGCAGCTTGCGTAAAACTTTCTGACCGCTACATTAGTGATCGCTTCTTGCCGGACAAAGCCATTGATGTAATGGACGAAGCAGGAGCACGTGTGCACATCAACAATATTCATGTGCCAGACGACATCGTGAAGTTTGAAGAGGCGATTGAAGACGTGAAGAAAGAAAAGAACCGCGTCGTTAAAAGTCAGAAGTACGAAGAAGCAGCACAGCTTCGTGATAAAGAGAAAAAATTGATTGAACAACTTGACTTAGCAAAAGCACGGTGGGAAGAAAAAACTCGTACTGAAAAATATACCGTTACGGAAGATAACGTAGCCGATGTTGTCGGTATGATGACCGGAATTCCTGCTAATCGAATTGCTCAGAAAGAAAGCAACAAACTTCTTGGCATGGCCGATTCGTTAAGCGGAAAAGTAATTGGTCAGGAAGAAGCAATTAAAAAATTAACAAAGGCAATTCAACGTACGCGTGTTGGGTTAAAAGATCCAAAGAAACCAATCGGGTCATTCATTTTCCTTGGCCCGACAGGTGTCGGTAAAACAGAATTAGCAAAAGTTCTCGCCAGTTATTTATTCGACAAGGAGGACGCACTGGTTCGGATTGACATGAGCGAATACATGGAAAAATTCTCTGTGTCTCGTTTAGTTGGTGCGCCTCCCGGATATGTTGGTTATGAAGAAGGTGGTCAACTTACTGAAAAAGTAAGAAGGAAACCTTACAGCGTGGTGCTCCTCGATGAAATTGAAAAGGCGCACCCTGATGTTTTCAATATTTTATTACAAGTATTGGATGATGGCATATTAACAGATGGTTTGGGTCGAAGAGTCGATTTCCGAAACACCATCATCATCATGACTTCCAATATCGGAGTTCGTGATCTGAAAGACTTTGGTGCAGGGATTGGTTTTACCACGAAGGCAAAGCAGGACAACGAGGAGGAGTTGATGAAGAGCACGATCCAAAGCGCGTTGAAACGTGCCTTTAGCCCTGAGTTTTTGAACCGATTGGATGACGTTATCGTATTCAATTCATTGCAACGCGAGCACATTCACAAGATTATCGATATCACTCTTGGAAAGCTTTTTGCAAGAATCTTGACCTTGGGCTACAATGTGGAACTGACAGAAAAAGCTAAAGACTTCCTGGCTGAAAAAGGTTACGACCACCAATTTGGTGCTCGTCCCTTGAATCGGGCCATTCAGAAATATTTGGAAGATCCGGTTGCTGAGGAAATCCTTAGGGGCGAAGTTTCCGAGGGGGGTACAATCCTGGCTGACTACGAAGGAACTGGCGATCTACTGACTATAAAATCAAAGAAGGCCAAGGCATCTTCAAAGGAGAAGAAGAGTGAGTAAATTCATATAAAATCAAATTAAAATGGGCGGATAAACCGCCCTTTTTAATTTAGACATTCGCTCGCAAAGGTGACGCAAAGCGAATTAAGGCATTGATTATATCTAAACTGAAAATAAGATTAGTTGGACTCGTTTAAGAACTGTTCAAATAAATGATGAATAGCAGAATCTGTAATCTGTTCATCGGGAACAATTGATAAATACTAGTGGGGAGATTTAATAATGCTTTGTTCAGTAGTTCTTACTAAATGTCCCCAATCTTTAAGGTCGAGTTCCGACTTTTTGTGTTTAAGCATCTCAAAAATTGGCCTAATCTGATTCCTGTGTTTCTGGCTCAAACTTTCCGAGCCACGCATTTCTTTCTCTTCAAATTTCATTATAGAAAATTACCAGCTAATTCCTTTTCTCCTATCAGCTTCCATATTAAGTTTTGGTTAACTTCAGTAATGTTGTAATCACGTTCATTAGATTTACAACAAACACAATCAACTATGCCAACAAAAACAAAGAAAGAGATTCAAAAAGTTACGGAAGATGTTTTAATTGCTGCGCTCGCCTACCTAAAAATCGAGCCATCTAAAAAAATAACAAAGCAGCTTATTAAAATATCGAAAGATTTTTCTGAGGTTTTAAAGAAAGAAATGAAACGAGAAAAACGACCTGCAAAATCACCGAAAGGCAAAGCAGGAAAAAAGAAATTAAAAGAAAATAAAACTAAAGGCAAAGAAAAATCTAAATAGTCGGTTTCGATTTCTCCTTGCCTGAATGTCTTCTATCCAAAATAAATTTTTCAATTCATCGCTCTAGGGATAACTTCTCCTGGAGTAGGTTCATTTAAATATTTCAAGCCGAGTAACGAAGCCAATGTTCTAGCGATTTGGTTTTGGTAAAGTTGTTCATCACTTTTTACTTCACCCTCCCCTTTGATATCTGGGCCAAGAAAAGCAATCCAAATCTGATCGCACTCTAGCATCTTTCTACCATGATGTTTCCAATCGTCAATGTTCTTGTTACCCCGACCATGATCGGCAGTAATAATCAGAGAGGTCTTCCCCTTGTACTGAGGATCACTCTGTAGCCATGTCCACAGAGATTGAATGAATCCATCAATGTGTTGAGCGGAGGCGAGGTAGTGATCATACTCTCCTTCGTGCGCAAAATGATCGGTCTCATCAAAGGAGATGTAAAGTACTCTTGGCTTTTTCTTTTTCGCATACTCAAAAGCATAATGAAAAGTTAAAGCATCGAGTCGTGTAGCCCCAGTAATGTTAGGCAACTGAGAAGACAATTCATCCAACAGTTTTTCTCTTTCATTAGGTTGTTGACTCATCATCCAACCCGAATTGACCAATAGGCCATTTCTTTTGCTGTTGATAATCCAGGGGAAATTTTCCCACGAAGTAAATGCAGCTACTTTCCCTTCAAATCCTTTTTGTTTGTTGATGAACTCCAAAACATTTGTATTGGGGTTATCAAACTGATCGTTGGAGGTGATTCGCACGTTATCAGCAGAGCCAGTCAGAATTTCGTTGTAGCCTGGATAAGAAAACCATTGGTTGTTTGTCACATTTACTTTATTGCCGTGATTACGGTTTCCATATAGTTGTCCTTCCTTGCTGATAGTGTTCCAAAAAAATGGCATTAAAATTTCTCGCCTCCTCTCTGGGTTTTCATCCCAGAATTTCTTTGCAAGCTGAACCGTGTCACCAACAAATTTCTTAGTGATCAATCTTTTCTCTGCTCCAGAGAAAATTTCTTGCCATCGCATCCCATCCAGCGTGATCAGAATTACGTTTTCGGTTTTTAGTTTCTGCGCGTTCGTGACTGTAAGCAGAAAAAGGCAAATGACGAATAAATAGAATTTCATAATGAGTTATTGATTTAATAATAAAGATTCCGGGACACTAGGTCCCGAAAAAAAACAAACACTAAGCAATTTTATTGTAAGACCCACATCTTTCCATTAAGATCATCCACACCTCCGTATTGACTTTGTACGGCCGCTTTATAGTTGGTTGCGTTCGCTGATTGTTCAGGTATCGGATATACCCAACGAATAGGAACTTTTCCATTGTTGCCAGTACCCGTACCTGTAAGGAAAGTAGGAACGCCAGTTCTGCGTTGATTAAAAAAAGCTTCCCAATTAGAATTCTGCCAGAAGGCAATATATTTCTGCGTAAGAATTTGATTCAAACCTGTTGCATTGTCTCCTTGATATTGAACTGACGATTGCACAAGGTAAGCATTGATTGATGTGGTAACTGTTCCGTAAACATTTAGAACATTATCACCCACTGTTATCGTACCTCCTTCTGTGATGCCAAGAAAACTCATTGAAGCTTTGATGCCATTGGTATACCACGTAGCAGCACTTCCGGCTGCCCAGCCTTGGTTGATTCCTTCAGCAATATTAAAACACATTTCAGGATAACCGATGATGATTGCTGGTTCCGCTTTCGATCCATCATACGTGCTGTAATATCTCAATGCATTCACCCAAGAATAGCCCCCTGCTTGCGAGTAAGTTCCTAATGTGCTCATATCAGAACCTGGGCTTCCTCCCACGTAGGCGGTGATGTCAGCAAAGTTTTTGGAAGTCTTGGCAACAGGAACATCACTGCCATTTACTTTGGGCTGTCTTGGCAAATCCGCTAGTCCCGATGTGACGGTATAAGTAAACGTGGTATCGGAAGTAACTTGAATAGTGAGGCCTGTTCCATTATAACCTGACACGGATGCGCCTGAAATTGTAATTTTTTGATTCGAACTAAACGAATGTGCTGGTTTAGTTGTAGCGGTTGCTGTTGAAGTGCCCCCCGAAATCACTTTCATTATAGTATTGGATAATTGAAGAGGAGCAGGCGTTGCAAAAATATAAGTGCGAGGATCATTCAACGCAGTTGTTGCATTCAATATCGTTGCTGATACTACTTCTCTGCCGGAAGTAAATCCGCGATTACCCGGATTTTTTGGATAATTATTAAACTGAGAATTGTAGACGTATTGTAAATTATCCGAATTGCTTGTTAAGATTGGGTATTGATTTGGATTATTGAGGATATTGGCAAACGTTGCGTTCACTTTTAAATCAGCATCGTTGCTTTTCTTACTTAAACTCACTAGCACGCGCAAGGTAAATGTGTTAACCACTTTCTGCCATGCTTTCAAATCGTTTCCGAGAAAGATACTTCCCGAAAGGGTTTGATCGTTGTTTGCAATCAGTGTATTAAGATCATTGTTAGCTTCATCTAGCCATTTTAAAATCTGGACGTAGATCGATTTCTGGCTGTCATAAACGGGAGCTGTGTTAGTTGAGCCCTGTAGCGCCTGAGACATCGGAATGTCTCCAAACTTTTGAGTCATCAAATGATAATAGAACGCTCTGAAAAATTTCCCCAAAGCCGAATACGGGTTGACATCGGCTGCTCCGGAATTCTTAGATTCAATTTCCATTTGCTGAATATTTTCCAATGTTGAATAGTAGTTGAAATTAATATTCATAAATGGTGATTGGTCATAGTTGTTGCTACCGTAGTAAGTATAAGAACTAATCCAGTATTGCGATGCACTCATTGATCCAACAAAACCATTCCATGCATTTTCGTTATTCATAGTGTTAATAATCCCCGTGAGGATCAGTGATGGAGCTGCATTTGTTGGTTGGTTGGGATTTTTTACTAATGCATTGTAGTCTTGGCAACTTGCCAACGCAAGCATGACCACAATTACAAATAAAAACTTGATGTACAATTTCATATTATCTCATTTTAGAATGTGAGGTTGATGTTTACGCCGTACCTGCGAAGGGTGGGCGACTGAAGAATTTGTGATCCGAGGTTTGTACCAATAAATTGATCAAGATCAATATCGGTTCGTTTGGCGAAATACAATAAGTTCCGCCCGACTAAAGAAACACTCGCTTGCCTTATGCCTGATTTCTTAAGAAATGATGGAGCAAAATTATAAGTGAGAGTGACCTGACGAAGCTTCACAAACGTACTGCTGATTAATGTTCGTTCATCAAAACCAACTTCCCTATTGATGTAATCTTGTAATGAAGTCTTTGCAGTATTCTGCGTATAAGAGAGTTGGTTTAAGTTGGTAGGATTGCCGTTGGCATCAAGCTCAAGCGGGCCTGAAGCAACCACCCCATTGCCAGTCATTGTTTTTGGAATGTTGTTGGGATCGTTGTTCGGATTTTGATTGAACTCAGCGAGACGAGCTTCGCCATACGCTCCTTGAACAGTAGATATTTCACGACCACCTTGGAGCAATTTGATATAGATATAATCCCTGATTACTCCTCCTACCCTGCCATCCAATTGAAAATTGAAAGAAAAGCTTTTGTAATTGAAAGTATTGATGAACGACCAAACATAATCAGGATTGGTGTGTCCCAATAATTGCGGCTTGCGATTGTCCTGGAGAATCTGGCCTGTGGCATCATGAATGATTTGACCATCGGGAGCACGGAAAAATTTATAACCGTAAAATCCATCGATTCGATCGCCAACCTTATACGATACACGACTATCAGCAGCGGAATAGATTCCGGTAAGGTATTTCCCATTTAACTCTGTAAGACCATTATAAAACTCTTTGTAGCGCTCTACATAAGTAGACCAGTTTACGGTTGTATTCCATGAAAAATTTCCGGACTTAATAGGAGTACCACTCAGCGAAATTTCCCATCCTTTCTTTTCAGTTTTAATTCCGTTGATTGTTCCTCCGGAAAACCCTGAAGCCTCAGACCACTGTGATGTAACGATGCCGGGACCTTTGATCGCATCATAGTAAGTTACACTCAGGCCTAATTTGTTCTCTAATACCTTGATATCAACACCACCTTCCAGTGAGGAAGTAGAACTGGGTTTTAATGTAGTTGAAGCTTGTACAGTGGTGTAATAA
>Ga0207086_1103_pt1 | contig 19714 bp, 16 predicted proteins | sample Alteio_BWMinHeat_54_FD_153540 | JGI IMG/M metagenome (GOLD analysis project Ga0207086, IMG submission 153540) | Enriched cells from forest soil in Barre Woods Harvard Forest LTER site, Petersham, Massachusetts, United States -... | ecosystem: Environmental > Terrestrial > Soil > Temperate forest >... | reverse complement strand
GGGTGAACTGTGACACTCCGATGCAGCCAAGTCCGCGAAAAGCGAGACTCGGCTGTGACAAAAACCGGATTATTTAGAAAATTATTCAAAATATTTAAACTCCTGTACCAATAACCTTAATAATTCTGCTTTTACGAGTTTGGTGGCGGTGGAGATGTTGTCGAATAGTTGGATGAGGTCGGTGAGTTGTTCCTGTTCTGCGTATTTGCAGTCTTCTTAGCCATTTATTAGGGTTAAAAATCAAATGTAATATAATGAGAGGCATTTGGCAAGGGAATTTTTACGATATAAGCGGGAAAAGTACCCGAAATGATGAAATATGCGACTCAAGGGGCGGTGATACTAAAGAGAAAGCTCAGAACCCATTAAGTCTATATCTTTTAACCTTTTAACTTTTTCATTATATCTTCCAATCCCTTATCTTTGTTTTACTATGAAGCATTCAGTATTTGTGTTGTTTTTGGCCGTGTTTGTTTTTTTCTCTTGTAAAAAACAAAGTGACCCTACTATACCCCCGCCTTTCTATCCTCCTAACGATACCACTTCACATACCGCTATCCCTATGCCCATATTGCTGGATGTACCTAATGGCTCTTACCTGTATAATACCTGGGGCAGGCTTATAGCCATGATATCCGACAGTACCAGGGTACTGGCAGCGGGTGATACAGTGCATACCGGAAGCCAATATGGCATAGCCTTTTTTGTAGACAGCAATGTGATGAATAATTTGGATGCCGGCACTATTAGTTTAAACAATATAAACATCCCGCACCCCACCGGCTACTTTTCTTATAAGGGAATCACGGAATTATTAACAGTTGGAGCTAGCTGGATAGTGAGTGGTTCCTCAGTCGTGCCTGGCATATCTTATACTTATAGCGGAGGCTTCCCTCAATATACGGGCACATTACCTTATGCAGTAACAAAGGCCGCCGGAATAAAACTCACTTTTAATGCTGCTACCGTAAGCAATGCAGACTCTGTATGCGTGGTCTTAACTGTTGTAGACAGTAATAGCTCTGTTACTTATTACGGAACTTTCAGTGCAACTGCGGGGGCTATTACCATCACAGGATCTCAGTTTAATTATCTCCCCTCAGCCGATATACAACACGGCTATCTTACTTTGATGCCGTTTAAATATACCACAGCCGCTTTTGGCCACAAGAAATTCGTGTTTGTAAAACAAGCGGAAATATCACACAGCGTAAGCCTACAGTAGTTGGGAATTAGGAATTTGTAACTAACAATTTACAGTTTGCAGTTAGCAATTTGAACAAACTCCCGTCATTACAAGGAGTTGCGAGACAAGAGGCAAAGCAACCTAATTCCCAATTACAAATTCCTAATTCCTGTTGCAAGGCACGAAGCAACCAACTACAATTTTATAAGGTCATCCGTCTTGCGATCGTAGAAATGATATTGGGTAAGCGGGGAATTATTATCGGCAATTATCTTCAGCCTCAATTTATACTTCCGATACCATTTCCATACTACGGAATTAAAGAAAACGCCTTTGGTAAGATAGGCTTCCAGTATAGGATGCACATGAAGGGCCAGTTCGCGGTGTCCCTGGTCAATAAGATATTTAAAGTCTTTTTCAATATCGTCAACCAGCAGTATAGAGGGGCCGATCTTGCCGGTTCCTTTACAGGTGGGGCATACTTCAGCAGTGGAAATATTCAGTTCAGGGCGCAATCGCTGCCTTGTTATCTGCATCAGTCCAAACCTTGATATAGGCAGTATGGTATGGCGGGCGCGGTCGTTAGCCATCAGGTTCTCCATAGCTTCCAGTACCTGCTTCTTATGCTCAGGCAATTTCATATCTATAAAGTCAATGATAACAATACCGCCCAGGTCGCGAAGGCGCATCTGCCTCACTATTTCTTCGGCAGCTTCAAGATTAGTGGCAACAGCGTTTTGTTCCTGCCCCGCTTCGGCGCTGCGGGTGCCGCTGTTCACGTCTATTACATGCAGCGCTTCGGTATGCTCTATTATAAGATAAGAGCCGCTGTTCAGGTTCACCGTTTTTCCGAAAGAAGCCTTTACCTGTTTATTGATGCCGAATGTGTCAAAGATGGCCTGCCCCCCATTATGGAAAGACACGATCTCTTCTTTATCGGGCGCTATGCGGGATATATACTCCTTGGTCTCCGTCATCAGCTTCTTATCGTTCACCACCACACGCTGAAAACTTTCGTTCAGCAGGTCGCGGAGAATAGAAGTGGTCTTGGTCTGTTCACTCACAATGATCTTCGGGGCCTTGGAGCCTTTCAGGTTTTGTTGTGTGGTCTTCCACATCTCTTCCAGTTCCAGTATGTCTGTATGCAGTTCAGAAGTATTTTTACCTTCGGCGGCTGTGCGCACAATTACACCCAGGTTCTTGGGCTTTATACTTTCCACTATGCGCTGCAGGCGTTTGCGCTCATCGGCAGAATGTATCTTGCGCGATATGGCAACCACATCATTAAAAGGTGTAAGTACCACAAAGCGCCCCGGCAGAGATATCTCGCAACTAAGGCGCGGGCCTTTGGCAGAGATGGGCTCTTTAAGTATCTGCACCAGCACCTCAGGACGGCTATTCATCACCTCGGTTATCTTGCCGGTCTTCAGTATCTCAGGCTCATTTTTAAATTTGCCGAAATCATCTCCCCAGCTAAGATTACCCTCAATGCTTTGTTTGGTAAACTTTAAAAGGGAGCGTATATAAGGACTAAGATCTGTATAATGTAAAAAAGCGTCCTTTTCGTAGCCAACATCTACAAATGCCGCATTAAGGCCGGGCATCAATTTCTTGACCTTGCCGAGGTAGAGGTCCCCCACCGCGAATTCGTTCAATCCGTGTTCGTAGTGAAGTTCTACCAGCTTCTTATTTTCCAGAAGCGCTATTTCAACCCCTTCTTCAGAGGCATTAATAATAAGTTCTTTGTTCATGCTGCCGTCGTTTTTCCAATACTACCTTGCTGATCTCCGTAGCGGAATTACCTGTGCAGATCCGTTTGTTACAAATGAAAAACTCTAAGAATAACAAAACCTTACACTTTCAGCATAATTGGGGAACTATGACAAAGCGTAAGGATAAATCGTAGAAGCAGGTAAATGGGAGCGGGGGTAACCAGCTTTTATTTATTCTTCTTATGACGGTTCTTTCTCAAACGCTTTTTACGTTTGTGGGTAGCAATTTTATGTCTTTTTCTTTTTTTACCGCAAGGCATGTTAAAGTAATTTAAGCGTTATTTAAATGAATTTATATACTCATCAACTTCCTTACTGAATTCAGGTTTGTTGACTATTCTTTTACATTTTTCAAACAATTCAATGGCTTTCTGTTTATCACCTTTACCTTTATAAGCCTCTGCCATAAAGTATAAAGCTTCAGAATTATCCGGATACTTATTCAGTATCATTTCAAAGCGTTTAATGGCTTTGTCAAACTGCCCTGATCTTACAGCGAGCTTTCCTAACAATAGGTTGGCAGGCAAATTATCAGGCTTTTGGCGGGTAAGGCTTAAGAGCAATTGTACCCCTTGCATGGTCTCCCCCGTTCCGTCCACATAAGCCGCTGCCAGCATTATTTTTGTAGTATCGTTATTAGGATCAAGTTCCAAAGAACGTTTAAAACAGGCTATGGCTTCGTTGGCTTCCCACAACTGCATGGATTCTGAAACACCGGCTTCGTGCAGCAGGTCCATAAAGAATTGGCCTGCAAAATTGAGCTTTTTTTCCGAATTCTCCAACTTTGCTGCTTTTGCTCCATAATAAGCCGCAACAGGTTGAAATTTATTGATCTCCCATATATGGGCCATCCTTAAAAAAACAGCAGCCATCCGTGAAGAATCACGGGTGGCTGTAAGTTCATTTTCGATGGTCTTTAGCTCATCAGCAGCTGTTTTCGGAAGCTGCGATCTTGACGACGCTAATACAGAGTCGAAAGAGGCAGGCTTCATGGTGTTAGCGCCTGAGGTAGCTCCTGTGGTACGCTGGCCTTGTGCCAGTTTACCGGGAGGAGTGGTATTAGCTCCCCAGTATAAAAATGCAATTAATGCTAATGCTATTACAAGCGTTATATAATGTGCCGGTCGCAAAGAATGTCAGATTTCCTGCGAAGATAGCAAATTAGCAGCTTGTTTAAGCTTCCATAGCGTCATCAGCAGCATGTTCCACCAACTCGTGGTCAGAATCTTTTACTGCCTGAACGAATTCTTTAGCCGGCTTAAAAGCAGGTATAAAATGCTCAGGAATGTTGACAGCAATGTTCTTTTTGATGTTACGGCCTATTTTGGCTGCACGTTTTTTCAGGATAAAACTTCCGAATCCGCGTACATAAACAGGCTCTCCTTCAACAAGGGAAACTTTAACTTCTTTAAAGAAGGCTTCAAGAGCTACAAGGATGTCTACTTTGGGAATCCCTGTTTTTTCAGCAATACTGCTTACTATGTCTGCTTTTCTCATAATTAATTTTTTAAAATGTTTAAAATTGGTTTCTATCTCCTTTTATGTTAAAAAAATCATTGAAAAACTAATCAATAACTATTGATTCATAATTCTATATGCAATCCAAAATTAACGCTATAATTATTTACTGGCAATTATCAGACCAAAATTAATTTATAGCAGTCCATTATATATTTATTTAAGTCATTAAATATCAATACAATAAACATAAAGCCCTGAAAACCATTACTGTATTTATATAGACATTAATTTATTATATAAATATTGGCAAAAAATAAAATAAAATAGTCAATGTATTGGTTTACTATTAGTTAGATATAGAATAATATTGGGGAATTGCTGGGGAATTGAATCCCCGTTTTCCCCAATTTCAATCGCACTATACATGCCAAGAAATTATTTTTGTTATTTTTAAATGTATACTTCTAATAAAAAAACGACGGCCTTAAAAAATTAAGGGCTGATACATTGAAGATATCAGCCCCTAAAATAATTGCTCCTTTTATAGCTTTACTGTAATACCGATCTTACCATCATCAAATTCATTGCCGCCGCCAAACTCTAAGTTGACGGCAAATTTATTGGTGAAATAATACCTGCCTCCAATTTGTGCGCCTAAACCTAAACCTGTAGAATGGCTGCCATAGTATCCCGGTGGTAAGTTCCAGATATAAAAACCAATATTAAGTCCGGCATAAAAGTCCCAATTACGAGGTATGTTTAGAAGGCTGTTGAAATGGTAATTACCATTTACAGAAATTCCAAAAACATTCAATCTGTAATCAATATCATGGTAAGTATCGTAAAATGAACGGTAGGACAATTCGCCACCTACTGAAATGTCTTTATGAACTCCATGATCCAAACCAATATATATCGGTATGCCCCAATAAGAAAGACCTAAGCCTGCATTGAACTGGTTTGCCCCCTTTGGTAGTGCATATTGAGCATCAGAAGAATGGCTGGATATTGCAATAAACACCATCAATAAAACTAGCTTTTTCATCTTACCGATCATTTATAATAAACCTATCCTTTTTTATTCTTTCACAAATTTCTGTACTGTCTGAATATTCTGTCCTTTAAATGAAGCATTGTAAAAACCGGCAGGTAAATCACCAACCTGTATTGTGTTACCTGAATTAGTAACAGGAACTGATTTTACCAACTGCCCGCCGATGTTGTATATATCTACACTGCTAAATTTAGCACTTGTATTAAAATATAATGTGCCGGATACAGGGTTAGGATAAACAATCAGATCGATGGTGTTGTTTACTATTGATTTAACATTTACACCCGGGTTTAGATGAGCGTTATTATCTGCAACAGTAAACGGACTTAAGGAAGTGATATTGGCACGTGTAAGTGAATATAAACCGCCTGAAGTTGTTGCAGAGCCTAAGGCGCTGGCATCCCAACTTCCACTTGTATAGCGAGATATATAAGCATTTGCACGGTTAAAGCTGTTTACTTCCATATTGCCACTCCACATCAATTGCAAATTCAGGTTAAGGCCTGTAGTTACTGAGCTTGTTACAAACCAGGTGGCATTTACTACTGACTGAGTAGCGGAAATATTTGTTCCGCTTGTGCTATGTGCATATACGGAATCCATTGTGCTAACACTAATATCGCTGCCTGCAGAAGTGCTGTTTGCTGCAATCATTGCCGGGGCATAATGTGTCATTGTACCCACCTGGAAAGTTGCTGATGCGCCGGCGGCTATATGCATGGTTAAAGTGCCACCATTGCTTGCTATCACATAGCTTGTGGAAGAACCTCCGTTAAAGCTGCCACCGGCAGCAATCATAATATTGTAGGTCCCGGCATTGAGCATCCCTGAGGTGAGCGTCAGCATTCCGTTTACCATCACATTGGATGATAGAGTAACTGATGAACCCGGAGATACATTAATGGTAAGGCCATTCAAACCTGAACCTGTCAATTCTATACCCGCAGAAGCAGAAGAACCAGAATAGGTAACATTATAAGTATTAGATAGGCCTAATGAGCCACTGCCACTAACTGCTATCGTACCCCCATTCATCATGATATTGGTGTTATTAGAAACTGTAACAGTTCCGGATGTAATATTAAAAGTGCCTCCGTTAATGTGCAGGTTGCTCCACACATTTACATTGGCGGAAACTGATTGCACCGTACCTACAGATGTTAATGCACGTGCATTTAAGAAACCTGTAAAGTTGAAACCTGTCGTCATTCCAAGCACTGCACTATCGATCAGGATAGTACCATTACCGGATACTATACCTGCCGTCATAATAACAGCAGATGAATTGGTTCCTGAAGTTAAGGTGCCATTGACTGTTAAAGACGAACCACTGACAAACAATAAATTTTGAGAGAGGGTTACAGTATCCCCGGAATTTATTATCAATGTACCCAATGTTAAAGTCAACAATCCACTTACATGTGCATTGGACGCAATGCTAATGCTATTACTGCCACTACCCATGTGGACTGTAAAATTATTCACTGTATTAGCGCCTGTTGCGAAACGAAGCCCACCTGTAAATGTGCCGGAAGACATTATAGAAATATTGGAAGCTGAGGTAGAATTAATACTGCCAGAACCGGAAGCAGCAAAATTACCACTGCCGCTAAATGTAAGGTCATTGCCATTCAGGACTAAATTACCTGAAGTTAAACTCAACGTACCACTGACGTTTAAAGCTGACCCAAGGCTAACACCATTACTTGAATTACCCAAGTTGACCGTGAAATTATTCACAATATTACTTCCTGAAGTAAAACGCAAAGCACCGCTCAATGAACCATTCGACATGATACTAATATTGGAATAAGAAGTGGAGCTAATGCTACCGGAACCGGAAGCTGAAAAATCACCGGTGCTACTGAAAGAAAGGTTATTATTATTCAGCGAAAGGTTTCCTGAAGAAAGCGTCAATGTCCCGTTCATTGTCAGTCCTGATGAGAGGGACACAGAACCTGATGAAAGGTTAACCGTAAGATTATTCAGTCCTGAACCCGTTAGTTCTATGCCTGCAGTTGCCGATGAACCCGAGTAGGTTACATTGTATGTATTGCTGAGCCCTAATGAGCCGGAACCGCTAACAGAAATGGTACCTCCGCTCATCATGATATTTGAGTTATTGGATAAGGTGACGCTACCAGCACTAATACTAAGTGTACCGCTGTTTATATTTAAGCTGCTGCCTACGGTTACCGTTGCAGATGTGCTTTGAGTACTACCCATTGATGTTAATTGCTGGGTGGTGAGTGAACCTGTAAAGTTGAACCCTGACGTTAGCCCCAAAGTGACATTGTTTACCGTAATAGTACCGCTGCCGGACAATGTACCTGAAGTCATGATAAGGCCAGCCATATTGGTTCCTGAACTAAGGGTGCCATTAACCGTTAATGAAGAGCCGCTGGTAAAACTTACATTTTGCGCAATCGTTAAAGTAGTAGAAGAAGGTATCGTCAGCGTTCCGGAACTAAGCGTAAGCATACCGTTCACATTCAGATTTGATCCGAGGCTTACACTGCCACTACTCATATTTACAGTGAAATTATTTACGGTATTATTTCCGGCATTGAAGCGAAGGCCGCCACTGAAAGTACCAGACGAGTTTATAGATATATTGGACCCGGATGTAGAATTGATGGCACCCGAACCTGAGGCAGCAAAATTACCACTGCCGGTAAATGAAAGATCATTATTATTAAGTGTCAGGTTACCATTCGTAAGGGTAAGCGTTCCGTTTATGTTTAAAGCAGAACCCAAACTTACACTGCTACTACTGCTGCCCATATTGACAGTGAAATTGTTTACTGTATTATTACCCGAACCAAAACGAAGTCCCCCGCTAAGTGAAGCGGTAGAAGTAACAGATATATTGGAAGCGGAAGTGCTATTTATGGTGCCCGAACCGGAAGCACTAAAATTGCCATTGCCTGTAAATGTGAGGTCATTGCCATTCAGGACTAAATTACCTGATGTCAAGGTCATGGTACCATTTACATTCATACCGGAGCCAAGGCTCACACTGCTGCTGGCACTACCCATGTTAAGGGTAAAATTGTTTACCGTGTTGCTCCCTGTTGTAAATCTGAGGCCGCCGCTGAAGGTATTAGTTGCGGTAACAGAAATATTGGAGCTTGAACCTGAGCTTATGCTGCCTGAACCCGAAGCTGCAAAATTACCATTGGCACCAAAAGACAGGTTGTGATTATTCAGAATAAGGTTTCCGGATGTAAGTGTCAGTGTGCCGTTTAATGCAAGGTTGGACGACAAGGTAATAGAAGCTGAGCTCATATTAACGGTAACATTACCGAGGCCTGTACCTGTCAACTCAACACCCGCAGTTGCAGATGAAGAACCGGAATAGGATACATGGTAAGTATTGGTAAGCCCCATCGACCCTGAACCGCTTATAGAAATAGTACCTCCATTCATCATGATTGTAGCATTGTTGGCCAGGCTAATGCTGCCCGAACTGATACTTAGCGTGCCGCTGTTAACATTCAGGGTATTGCTCACTGTAACGCTTGCAGCGCTTGATTGACTGGTGCCAAGCGATGTCAAGCTCTGTGCTGTGATGGATCCTGTAAAACCGAAGCCCGAACTCAGGCCAAGTACGAGACTGTCCACATTGATCGTACCGCTACCCGCAAGAGTTCCTCCCGTCATTATGAGGGCGGTGGTATTGCTACCCGAGCTTAGCGTACCATTTACAACCAATGTAGAAGTACTGCTAAAAGTTTGGTTTAAATTAAGAGATACAGTAATTCCTGAAGGAATAACAATAGAATCAGAACTAAGTAAAGAACCCGGCACAATCCCGCCCCAGGTGAGGGAGCTATTAAAATTTCCCGATAGGACTGCCGTGTAAGTAAGCGCGCTGGCTGAAGCATTAAAAATAGCTATGCAAGCTATTACCTGAACCAATTTCCCAATAATCTTTCTAAGTACGTTATCTTTTTTCATATTGCAAGTTTTAATTAACTAGTTAATAAAATTTATGCGTGTGTAATTCTTTTTCATTTGTTTATTGAATTAACATTTTATTTTGACTGAACAAAGGTTGGCAACAACAGATATATCACTGTTGCAGAACTTTAAGAGTTTGTTACATGATTCTCACATGGCATTTAGTTCAACTTCTGTGCCACAGCATATTATAAAAATACAGTTGGTTACTTGTATATTTTTTGCAACTGTTATTAATTGAATAATAGAACAGTATTTATTACTCCTTATTAATTCAGAATTAATAGCTGGCTTTGCTTGTTGTGGAAAATAGTACACGCTTTTTCAAAAATCTACTACTTATATACTTTAGTTTTGAATTATTAATCAGCCAACTAAATCAATACTTTTGCCTCCAAATAAAAAAAGTGGAAGACGAAAAGAAAAAAAGAGCGGTAGCAATATGGTTATTGGCAGGAGTATTAATGATCATTATCCAGACCTTACTTGGGGGCATCACCAGGCTTACCGGTTCCGGCATATCTATAACCGAATGGAAACCTATTATGGGCGCTCTGCCCCCTTTGAATGAACAGGAATGGAACACTGCTTTTGAAGGATATAAACATACAGGGCAGTTCAAATACCTGAATAGCGATTTTACACTCCACGATTTCAAATTCATATTTTTCTGGGAATGGTTTCATCGCCTTTGGGCAAGATTACTTGGGGTAGTATTTATTATTGGCTTTATATGGTTCCTGGCAAAGAAATATTTCGACAGAAAAATGATACAACCGTTCATCATTTTGTTTCTGCTTGGAGCTTTGCAGGGGCTTATAGGGTGGGTAATGGTAGTGAGCGGCCTTAACGACACCCACTTGTACGTGGACCATATAAGGCTGGCTATTCATTTTATAGCTGCAATGTTGCTTGCATGTTATACTTTATGGTTTGCACTACAATTATTAATACCGGAAGAAAAAAGAATACCAGCAAAACGTTTGCATAATTTTACGCTTGCCCTTATTGTCCTATTACTCACACAGTTGGTATATGGAGCATTTATGGCCGGGCTGAAAGCAGCCATGTCGGCGCCTACCTGGCCCACAATTAACGGGGAATGGGTACCCGGCGCTTTATTCTCGAACAGTTTCATCAATAATAATATCAATGTCCATTTCATCCACCGTTCATTGGCTAGTATTCTTTTTGTGTTAGTGGCAGCATGGTTCATAATGACAATCAAATTGAGCAAAACCCAACCTATATCCTTATTAAAACAAACGGGTTTATGGCCTTTAGTATTGGTGTCTTTGCAAGTACTATTGGGTATTCTTACAGTATTAAATGCTCCAACCATAGTTGTAGGAAAATTCGGGCAATACCAGGTATTGGCTGAGCTGCACCAATTGGTGGCTATGTTTCTGCTGATATCACTATTTGTAAACCTGTATGTAATAAAAAACAGCTAATGCAATTTTTGGCAGAAATATTGTAGATTTATATTAGAAGCCTAAACTGCCGGTATTCATGCGGAAAATATTGCAAAATGTTTATTATTTCTTACCGGTACAACTGCTATTCCTCCATTTTCGCAAATACCAGTTTTTATTGGTTTTCTGGATCATACTTATTGCCACTATTACCGGCAACCTTGCGGCGCATTTCGGTGCAGAATCTTTATTCCTGGCGCCGGAATACCTGGGGCATATCAATTTTCTGAGTATGTTTTTGCTTGGCAGCGGCACAGCCGTATTTATTATGGCCTGGCATATTACCACCTTTATTATCCACAGTAAACGTATCCCTTTTATGGGGGCTACCCATCACTCATTTCTTGTTTATTGTTTAAATAATTCATTACTGCCCTTAGTCTTCCAGGTTTTTTATTCCATTGTTTGTATCCGCTTTCAGTTGTATTACGAACATACCCCGCTTAGTAAAGTACTATTGTCGCAATTGGGTTTTTATCTTGGTGTTCTTATTATTGTGCTTCTTTCCTTTGCGTATTTTTTCAGGGTGAGCCGCGATCTGTTTAAAGTAATATTATCGAAGATCACTAACCCGGCCCGTATACGTGAGATCATTCCTTATGATACACTTGATTATGAAATAGATGTTCTCAGAGCCAAGACTTACTTGTCGGAAAATTTCAGGGTCAGGAAATTTTCAGATCTCGAACCCTATCATCCACGCTTACTGAATACAGTGCTCCGCAGGCACCACCGCAATGCTATATTCGCAACTATTGTTGCTTATGTCATTCTTTTACTGCTTGGTATTTTTATGGAAGAACCTCTTTTACGCTTTCCTGCAGGGGTGGGTTTCCTATTCCTTTTTTCTATCACTATGGGAATTGTAGGAGCAGTAAAATATTTTCTTAAAAGCTGGGAGGCCATAGGTTGGATACTATTCGCACTAATAATATACTGGATGGTGCAATATAAAATATTCGATCTGCGAAGTATTGCCTACGGCCTTGATTACCATTCGGCATCCAAACAACCTGAACCCATATATGATTATGAGCACTTACAAAAACTCTTCTCAATACAACGTTATGAAAATGATAAAAAAGCGGAAATAGGCAGGCTCGAAAAATGGAAGAAAAAAGTAACCATTCCTAATTCATCTCCTCCGCTTGTGGTAATTGGTATAAGCGGTGGCGGCTCAAGATCGGCATACTGGGCGTTCAGAACACTACAATATATAGACAGCCTCAGTAATGGCAAGCTATTTAATAATACTGTTTTGTTCACAGGTGCTTCCGGCGGCATGATAGGCGGCGCTTACTGGCGCAGCATACATGATGCTTTCCTGGAAGGAACTATTAAAAACCCTTATTCCGCAAAGTATCAGGAAAATATCGGGAAAGACCTCTTAAACTCTATTATTTTTTCTTTGGCAACTATTGACCTTATTTCTCCATTTAATAAAATATCTATTGCGGGATATTCTTATACCAGGGATAGGGGCTATGCAATGGAACAGGAAATAATACGGAATACCGAAGGCCTGATGGATAAGACAATAGGGGATTTCAAAGAAAAAGAAGCAAATGGCGTCATACCTGAAATGATCGTAAACGGGACCATTATTAATGACGGAAGAAAACTCATGATCTCCTCACAGCCACTTGGCTTTTTAACACAACCGGCTTATGCATTAAGAAATAGCTCCCTTCCCGCTATTGACGCTGTAGATTTTGCAGCCTTTTTTGCCGGGCAAAACCCTTATAATCTGCGCCTCACATCCGCTTTACGTCTTAATGCAACCTTTCCCTATATCCTGCCTGTTGTAAAACTGCCTTCACAACCACGCATCAACCTTATGGACGCAGGCTTACGGGATAATTTTGGAATCGAAGTAGCGACACGTTACTTATATGTATTTCACGACTGGATAGAGAAAAACATATCCAATGCTATTTTCCTGGAGATCCGCGATACCAGGGAATACGAAATGCTTCCCCCTTCAGATGAATCTTCCGTATGGGATATGCTTTCAGATCCCGCGTTTGTAGTACAAAATAAATGGGAGGTCTTCCAGTCCTACTACCACGGCTACCTGAAAGATTATGCACCCTCTTTCCTGAATGGCAAACTGAATATAATATCCTTGCAATATTTTCCGAAAGAAAGACAGAAAACCGCAGAGCTGAATTTTCATCTTACGCAAAAAGAAAAAGAAGATATTTATGAATCCGTCTATAACCCAAACAATCAGCAGGCTATAAAAGAGCTACTCTATTTATTAAAATAGCTGTTTATTTGCAGTACATGAAAGTTACAGGATTCACTTTTATCCGCAATGCTATAAAATACGATTACCCGGTTGCTGAGGCCATAAGGTCCATACTCCCAATTTGTGATGACCTGATTGTAGCTGTTGGCAATTCTGAAGACGCTACTTTGAAATTGATAAAAAAAATAGCGCCTGGTAAAATAAGGATCGTAGAAACAGTGTGGGACGATTCCCTGCGTGAGGGCGGCAGAGTTCTCGCTATAGAAACAGACAAGGCTTTCCAGGCAATAGAAAGCGATACGGACTGGTGTTTTTATATACAGGCAGATGAAGTAGTGCATGAAAAATACATTAATACTATACGCAAAGCGATGATACAATGGAAGGACGATAAGAACGTGGATGGATTGCTTTTTAAATACCTGCACTTTTATGGGTCTTACGACTATATAGGCAGCTCCCCCTCCTGGTATGACCGCGAGATACGGATAGTACGAAATAATAAAAACATTTATTCCTATCGCGATGCACAGGGCTTTCGCAAAGGGAAAAATGAGAAGTTGAATGTAAAGCCAATAGACGCTTACATATATCATTACGGCTGGGTAAAAAAACCGGAAGCCATGCAAAAAAAGCAAGAACAGTTTCACAAACTATGGCATGATGACGAATGGGTGAATAAAAATATTGTCAAAACGCCGGTATTCGATTATGCAAAACATATAGACTCCCTGGAATTATTCAAAGGTACACACCCTGCTGTAATGCAAAAACGCATCAATGAAAAAAACTGGAAATTTGATTATGATATTTCCTATAACCATTTGTCCATTAAAAAACGATTAAAAAAATTCGCAAAAGAAAAATTAGGACTGGATTTTAGTTATAAGAATTATGAACTAGTATGATTTGAGAATGATTTGCAATGATTATATTCTTTTTAGAGCAACAGGCTTCATTAGCATCAATTCCACAACTACAACACACCATACAAAAATGCAAGGCAAAACCTTGACAGTATAAGGGATAAAAAAATTATCTTTTATAGAATGTGGGAACAGGTCCGTAACACTAAGGCTTGTGAATATAAATACCAGCCATAATAATAACGTCCTCCACCATACCGCATCTCTTGAAAAATACCATACCCCTACTCCCGTTAATGCAATAACAAAAGTAGGCGACTCTGCTTTGTGATTAAAAATGACTACCCATAACAACATGCTTGCCAAAATCAAAAGCCGGTATAATTCATTCTTATATAGCCGCCATTTAATAAGCGGAAGCAGGAAAAGCGCCATACCTATAAGCGTTACAATATTCTTTCCCCCTTCTATCCCGAACCATGAATGTAGCCAGCCCATTACTGATAATCCGTAAGATGTAGACTGATCTGCAGCTAATACAGTAGCCCAGTTCTGATATTGCCATAGAAGAGTATGCCATGGAGTGACTAAAAGAGGCAACATGAAAAATAGCAGAGACCATAATATTGCATAGCCAATAAATTTCAGTTTTTTAGGATAAAACAGGAAAAGGCAAAAACCGATAACGCTAAATATTTTAATTAAAGTCGCTACAACCAGCCATAAGGTTGCCCATTGAGCTTTGCCTTTTTGCAAGGATATATAGGCTAATAACATAAGCCCTGCCATCAGGGTATTACTTTGCTCATTCTGAATAGCGGTAAGCTGTTCTATCAGAACAAAAGCAAGAAACAAGTTTCGGTTTTTATCGGAAAAGGGTAATTGCCGGATGGCTAAAAATAGCACAAGCGAGTTCAATAAATTCCAAATTGCTAATCCTATAAAATCGGGCATCAATGCCAGGGGAGCAAAAAGAAATGCAAATGTAGGGCTGTATTTAAAGAGGTCCCAGTGTTCCGCCGGGTAAATAATATAGAGGTTTTTACCCTTAGTTAGATGTACCCATGATCGTTTAAAAATGACATAATTATTATAGTTTGTAAAGCTATAGCCTACATACTTTTTCATTGTGTCGAGGTTATTAACAATATTTTGTCCCGAAGGGGCCTGGGCAGGCATTTTGAATTCAAAAGACCCAAGGGATATATTCTGGAAAGTGACTATTAACGCTAAAAGTATATATACCCAAACTAAAGTCCGCGTCTTAAGCAGAAGAGTAAAAATAGCTTGCCATTTTAGCATATCGGCATTGAATATAGTACTCCATTAAGAAGTTTGCAAATAATATCACTTTATACAATCCATTCCCTAGGGTCTTTATCAAGAAATCTTTCCGCTATTATAAGGTCAGTATGTAATATTCTGTCCTTTTCCATTACAGGTATTTGCTTGCGAAAAGCCGCATGTATTCTTTCTAATATTGGGGAAGTTTTTGCGGGGCGGCGCATATCAAGCCCCTGGGCCGCACAAAGTAGTTCTATGGCAAGGACACGTTGTATATTCTGCACAACCCTTCTCAGTTTGGTAGCAGCGTTGGCGCCCATACTTACGTGGTCTTCCTGGCCATTGCTGCTAACAATACTATCAACAGATGCAGGCATACACAACTGTTTGTTCTGGCTTACAATAGCGGCTGCGGTATACTGGGCTATCATGAACCCGCTATTCAATCCTGCATCGGGAGCCAGGAAGGCCGGTAAGCCCCGCTGGCCACTTACCAGCAAATAGGTACGGCGCTCAGAAATATTGGCTAGTTCTGACATGGCAATAGCTAGGAAATCAAGGTGCAAAGCCAAAGGCTGTCCGTGGAAATTGCCACCACTCATGATAGCATCCTCATCATGAAAAACTATTGGATTATCCGTCACTGAATTTATTTCGGTTTCAACTACATTTATAACGGTATCTACAACATCTTTAGTAGCGCCATGCACTTGCGGCATGCAACGGAAAGAATAAGGATCCTGTACCTGTTCTTTTTTCAAAGCCAATATTTCAGATCCTTCTAATAATTCTAATATCCTTTTGGCCGTTTCCAACTGTCCCTTATGCGGACGCAGACGGTGAATAGGGTGTTTGAAAGGTTCGTCTTTTGCAGTAAAAGCATCAACTGACATTGCACCGATAAGGTCAGCCCATATCAGCAAGCGTTTTGCTTCAATAAGAGACCATACAGCATAACTGCTCATGAATTGGGTACCGTTCAGTAATGCCAGTCCTTCTTTGGCTGCAAGAGAAATAGGCTGCAAACCTGTTTCTTTCAATACTTCCCCAGCTTCTCTTTTTCTGCCCTTATAGTTAACCCAGCCTTTTCCTAATAATGGCAAACTGAGATGCGCTAATGGTGCCAGATCTCCGGAAGCACCCAGGGAGCCCAATTCATATACCACCGGGTTGATACCATGACTATATAAATGAGCTAACCCTTTTACAATTTCTACTCTTACGCCGCTATAGCCCTGGCTAAGTCCATGAATTTTCAGAAGCAGCATCCAGCGCACAATGGCTTCAGGAACTTCATCGCCCATGCCACAAGCATGGCTGCAAACAAGGTTTTCCTGTAACTGAGCTAATTGATCAGGTTCTATGCGCACATTACACAATGCTCCAAAACCAGTATTGATACCGTAATAAGTACCTCCCTGTTTTAGTATATTATCAAGATAAGCGCGATTTTGCTCAATATTTTTCTGCGCAATTGTGGATATTTCAAGCTTGTCCTCATTCCAATTCTCAAGGAAATCTATAGATAAGTGTGCAGGAAGTTCCATATTTTATATTAAGGGAAACCAGTTAATGATTCAATGTTCTTGTCTTTTAGAGGCTTCAGTAGCATCTACGTCTTTTTTGATAATATTTACCAGGTCATCTTCCACACTGATCTTTACAATTTCAACTATCCGGCCTATCTCTTCATGTCCTTTAAATACAATGATCGTAGGAACATCTTTAATGCTGTAAAGTATATTCTCCACATTTTTTGCCTTCTTTTCTCTGTCCACGCCAAACATAGTATACTGAGACAATGGAAAAGCAGACAGCATTAATACTTTTTCAAATCTGGGAAGCATCTTATAGGTATCATCGCACCAGGTACCCACAAATGCGATAAGAGAATAAGCGGGTAAATATTTTTTCAGGTATTTTATATCATTTGTATCAGGTTTGTAATTCTCATAGCCGCGTCTTAGCCAGCCAAAGCTACTCTCTGCATGAAGGTCCTCAAAAGTGAATACCCCCTTATAAACTTTTGCGCCCGTCTTTTTATCTTTTAATATATCATAATTGGATTGAGCATGGGTAGTTTGGCCCATGATAATAATAACAATAGCTAAAAAAAATCTTTTCATCTTTTCTATGTAAGTTGATTCCTGATGCTCAAGAGTTTATTCCTCAATTGCAACAATGATTCTTTAAGATCAACCGATTGAACGGTCATCTTTTTCCGGGACTTTAATTTTGCTTTTGCGCCACTGATAGTATACCCTTTTTCCTTCACAAGGTGATAGATGGTACGTATTTCCCTTACTTGTTCCGCTGTGTATAAACGGTCCCCCTTGCGTGTAGTTCTTACTTTTAAGGCAAACTCATTTGTCCAGAAACGAATATGAGAGGTCTTAACCTTAAACATATTAGCCACTTCTCCTATCGAATAATATTGTTTATCTTCCTGTAATGCACCTTGTACTTCCGGCAGAATATCTTCTTCAATTACAGCAACTTCATTGGCAATTTCTTTTTTATCTTTCCCTTTTTTAGGCTCTTCCGTTTTCTTTTTCTTCACAGCGCGGCTTTTACCAACCGCATCAATCTGCTCTGGTATTATCTCCTCGCCGAATAATGTAAGCACTTTAGCCTTCATAAATACAAACCTACGCGAAAAACCCGAATTACATATAGCAGGCGTAAACGGTAGTAAAAATTATTTAATCTCTTTTTTTATCCCGCTTTTTTCATTAACAGAGGCAGGCATAGATAAGGCTTTTGGCGGAACGATCTTTATCAATTTGCCGGATGGTGTATGTGTTGAAGTGTATAAGTTATATTGTTTCTTATATTCTGCATTGCCCGGATTTGAGTAAAAACTGGTTGCGATGTCTGCAAACTCTTTATTATCCCAGTACTGTATATGCACCAGGGTAGATATAGGCATAATAAAAAGGATAAGAGATACTACGAGTATGGCAATTGTCCTTAAGAACATGTTTTTGTAATATTCTTTAAGCTCCTCAACTGCCCTTTTGCGTAAAAACAACACAAAGGCAAGAATAATCAGGGAGAGCACTATTGATAACAATAATTCATAGTAAGATTCTGGCCAATATAATAGCTTGCCCGCAAAAGCTAAAGGTCCTATAGACAAGCAGACACCTGCAATGATTGATAAGGCCAGGTTTTGCTTTTTGATCTTCTCATCGCAAAAGAAGTAGAACCCGAACAGGAAATAGGAGAAAGCCATAGCATAACCAGTTAGTGCTACTATATAGGGAGCAATAGGTAAATGCAGCATCTTACCAAAAAAGCCTAACAGGAATAAACAAACAAATACCCGCTCTGTTTTCATTGGATAAATATAGGGAAAACGTACTAATAGCGTCAATCAATGCCTCTGGTCCTATTTTTCAAGCGTAAATGTTAAAATATCTTTTTGACCTGCAGTACTCAATTGCAATTCATAGATACCATTTGAGATATTATTTTCCAACAGTATCGGTATATTGAATTTACCAGGTAAAATACCGGCTTTGTGATTATATACGATCTGTCCTTTCACATTTAGAATTATTATTGAGATCTCTTTTGTGTCAATTGAATTCAAATCGCCTTGTAATGTAAAGTTGCCTTTGTTTGGATTAGGAAATAGTTGCACTTCGTTAAAAGCACTGAGAACACTCTTTACCGCAGAACTAACATAACCAAATTTCTGAACGCGATTATTTGTCTGATCGCATACATATAAGTTGTTATTTACATCAATGACGAGGTAATTAGGGCTGCTAAGCTGGTTGGCCGCATTACCTGCTCCATTTCCGCCCGCAATAGTAATACCACTTGTCGCCCCGGCTGCCCATCTTTGTATCCTGTTATTACCAGCGTCACTTATATAAATATTCCCTGCAAGGTCAACAAATACACCTACCGGCATACTCAATTGGTTTGACGCTGACCCTACTCCATTTCCTCCGGCTACCACTATCCCTGCACTTGTGCCCGAAGCCCATTTCATCACCCTGTTGTTATTCGCGTCTGCAATATACATGTTGCCATTTTTATCTATAAATAATCCCTGGGGACTACTGAACTGGTTAAGCCCTGACCCCATTCCATTGCCACCTGCTACAACAACTCCGGCACTTGCTCCCGGCGCCCATTTCATTACGCGCTCATTAGCGCCATCCGTTATATACACATTACCCAAAGAATCACAAAAAGGATCATTGGGAAAATTCAATTGGTTCAGACCGGCTCCGCCGGAACTGCTACCCGCCACTGTAGTGCCACTGCTTGCGCCAGATGCCCATTTTTGTACCCTGTCATTGTTATTATCTGAAATATATAGATTGCCTGCAGCATCCAGGTAGATTCCGGAAGGGCCGTCAAGTTGACTAGCGCTGTTTCCATATAC
>Ga0207086_1102_pt1 | contig 19764 bp, 20 predicted proteins | sample Alteio_BWMinHeat_54_FD_153540 | JGI IMG/M metagenome (GOLD analysis project Ga0207086, IMG submission 153540) | Enriched cells from forest soil in Barre Woods Harvard Forest LTER site, Petersham, Massachusetts, United States -... | ecosystem: Environmental > Terrestrial > Soil > Temperate forest >... | reverse complement strand
ATTGCTTATTTATGAAAGTCCGTCAGAAATAATTCAAAGATTGAAGGAGGAAAAACGGAAGCTCTAAATTTTAGATTTAAATCGAATGTTGTCAGGCTACATCTCTACCCAATCATCTTCAACATTTTGTAAGAAAGAAAAATCAGTACGGGGAGGAATGTCAAGGTAGCGATAAGTTACCTTAGAAAGGTAAAGACCTTGCGGATAAGCCGGCGTGATAAATTCTGGAAGCTCGTGCGAAACAAAACTCTCTTCTAATTCCTCCAGGGTGAATTCTCCTCTTCCAATTTCCAACAACGTGCCCACCATCGTGCGTACCATGCTTGATAAAAAACGATTGGCCGAAATCTGAAATCTGATCTTATCACCCGATGGATTGATGAAAAGTTTTGAAGATGAAATGTTGCAGATGGTATGCCTGTACTTAGCCGGGCTTTTGCAGAAGGCTTTGAAATCTTTGTGCTGCCCGAAAATTTCGGCCGCCTTTTTCATTTTGTCGAAGTCCAAATTCTTCTCCATGTAAAGTGAACTTCCTTCACTCAAAAAAGGGTCTTTGTAGGTGTGGATCAAATAATCGTACGTCCGCTGCATTGCATCAAATCGAGCATGCTGATTTTCTTTCACCGGAATAATTTCAAAGACAGCAATATCCGGTGGCAACAGTTTATTTAGCCTGAACAATAAATCAAAATCCCAATCCTCATCCAATTCCAGGTGAAAAAAGAATTGCGTGGCATGCACTTGCGCATCCGTTCGCCCGCAACCTATAATAGATACAGGCGTTTTTAAGATCTTGGCGAGAGCTGTCTCTATCACTTCCTGAATGTTCGGCACATTCGGTTGTCTCTGCCAGCCATGATAACGGTTGCCTTTATAAGCGATATGAAAAAAATACTTGACCACTTAAAATGATATACAAAGTTGTTAAGAACCCGGGAGAAGAATCAGTCTATTTTAGATTGCTTCACTCATGCCTAACAATGACATTATTTTTTCTTAGGCTTTGCTTTCGCTCCTGCCTTAGGTTTTTCTTTCTTTTCTTTCTTTTCTGGTTTTGGTTTCGCTTCGGCCTTTGGCTTTGCCTCAGGCTTCACCTTTGGAGCTGAAGGGGCTGATGTTACAACCTTGTGTATATGAGGCAATTGTTTGCTTGCCTCTCGTTCAATCTCACGTACTTTATTCAGGATTTGTTTTTCGCGAGTCGTGTCAATCTTTTCCTTTGTGAGTTCTTTATTGAGCGACTGGTCAACCAGCAGAACGGTATTAGCCAGCTTCTGACGGTTCGTTCCGATCCGGTGATAAAGATCATCAAACCGCTGGCGAACGGTTGTCTTCAATTGATTGAGTTGATCTGCAGTGAGTGCTTTGTTGGTTTCCATCATCAATATTTTGTTTATAGAAATCTAAAGATAGGGATATCAGTCAAAATTCTTGCTTCTTCATGTAAGGCCTATTCCTTACGGACCTATTCTCTTCTGTTCCTTCGATATGTGTTTGGCCTGCGTCGAATAAGTGTATGTGAGAGGTGTGAAGTATTTTAAATACAAAAATATTTTAAAAAATATTATATGAACCTTTCCTTGAAGTATTCAATTGTTAAAGTTTAGGATAATTAATTCTTGAGAGGAAAAGCAGGGATGGGAATGTCACATCCATTAAAGAAAAAACATTAAATGAACTCAATTCGACTTTTATAAAGTTATACACTAACCCAAATTAGTTGCAGCATTACTTTAAGTTAAGCTCCGATTAGTTAACAATTCCTTAGCCCGATTAAATTCCAATCGAAGGAAAGTGACATTATATTTATATCACACTTCGCACAAATGAAACTTCTATGGTTGTTGTCGCTTTGTCTTTTTGGCTTTTTCGAAAGTAATTCTTTTCCTGTTGAAGTTGTCTATCAAAAAATAATTCTCAACGGTAAGGTTACAGCAGACTACTCTGGTGTCTCGGTTCCATCAAAACTCACCATTAGAGCACAAGGAATTTCGTCCATTGAATTGGAGACCGACAAAGAAGGAAAATTTTCTGCAAGCATTCCTGCCACGCTGTCATCATGCAACATTATAGTTCGTGCACCAGGCTTCGAACCACAAGAACAGGAGCTCACTATCAAGAACCTCAAAGCCGACAGTATTTTTTATGTGAACATCCTCCTTACACCCATAGCCAAACTCAAGTTGAGCGGGATGATTTTGGATATAAAAACGAAAGCACCTATTGTCGCCGAGTTTGACTTATACTTCGACAATGATTTCGTTAAGCAGGATGTGGAAATTACCAATAATGGAAAGTATGAAGAAGTGCTTACCAACTATGGCTGGTACTTGATTGATATTTCTGCAAGAGGATATTTAAATACAAAGGATACCATTTGGGTATTGAACGACAGCCGCCACGAGATGCACAAAGATTTTTACATGACACCTTTTGAAGCCGGTATGATCGTGCGATTAAAAAATATTCAATTCAATTTTGGAAAGACCTCACTCCATCCCGATTCATTTGAAGAACTCAATTCAGTTGCTACGATGCTGGCCGATAATCCCACATTGCAATTGGAAATTGGTGGCCACACTGATGACGAGGGACCAGACGATTACAATTTGATTCTCTCGCAAGGAAGAGCTCAAGCTGTGGTAGACTACCTTATCAGCCAGGGCGTAAAAGCAGAGCAAGTAATGGCCAAAGGTTATGGAGAAACCAAACCAATCGACCATGGTATTACGAAAGAAGCTAAAGCGGTTAACAGACGGGTGGAGTTCACGATTCTCAAAAACTAACCTGGAATTATTCTTATACGATTTTGGTATCCTAAAATCTTCCTAAGAAATTCAAGAGCGATGGCCCTGGCCGAAAGGCGAGGTGCGAGCTTCTCCAATGATAGAATCCTTGATCTAGTCTATAAAAAATTAGACGGCAAACTTTCTTTACTTCATCACCATTATCGCACTCATTGTTTCAATTCCTTCCCACAAGTATTGCAACACCACGTTTTCATTTTCTGCGTGTTGGTTATTGTCATAGTTGACAATAGGAACTGTGATCGGCTTTGCGTTCAATAATTGTTCAAATAAATACAGGGGCAAACTTCCACCTGCTGAAGGAATCTTAACCGCTTCATAGTCGATCGTTGTTTCAATGGCCTTCACTACCTTTTGAGCGAGAGGCAAATCCATAGGCGTGCGCTGTGCATTGTAGCCGTTGCCTCGCATGACCACTTTAGCGAGAAGAGGATGCGCCTTACGCTCCTCATCGCTGGGCTCATGATCAATAATAAAGTAACCTTGTTTCACAATATGATCCATTACTTTACGCACCTGTCGCTTCACATCGTTGCCCAGCACCAATCTTAAATCAATCACTGCTGTTGCTTCCGTGGGAATAACGTTACTCGCCATGCTTCCTACATTGCCGCTAGCCATTCCATTAATATTAAGTGTTGGCAGCGTAAGCAACTCCATAAAACTTTTTCCTTCTCCATCCGGTTTGCCCAGTGCCAGGTCTTCTTTCAAGATGGTTTCCACTGGAGGAATCTTTGCGAGCGCCAGTTTTTCTATTTCCGACAATGGTGTAACATCATCATAAAACCGATCAATCAAAACTTTGCCATTGTTGTCTTTCATCGTGCTGAGTAATTGCGCCAATCGCATGCCCGGGTTCGGTGCCCAGTTGCCGTAGTTACCGCTATGCAACGGCCGCTTTGAGGCATATACTTTCAAATCAACATTCACATCGCCACGAACACCAAACACCACTTGCTTCTTCCCTGAAATATTTCGCGGACCATCGCAGATTACCCACAGGTCGGCTTTGAGCTTGCCTTTGTATTTTGAAAAAATCACATTGAGGTTTGTAGAGCCGGCCTCTTCCTCTCCTTCAAAAAAGAATTTGATGTTCGCCGTGGGTTTCTTTCCTGTCTTTACCAACACCTCATACGCTTTGATGATGGCAAACACTCCCGCTTTGTCATCCGACGAGCCACGAGCATACAATCGCCAGTTACCTTGAATCGGTTCATTTTCAGTTGGAAACAAAATTGATTTGCCTCCTTTATCGATCCGCTCGTTCATCAACGCAGGCTTAAATGGTTCCAAACCCTCTGCCCATTGTTTGGGATTGACCGGTTGGCCATCATAATGCGCATAAAATGCAAGTGTGGTCGTTGCGCCAGGCACCGACACTTCCCCATAAACTACAGGAGCTGAGTTTGGTTTATCAGAAAGAAGTAATTCACTCTTCACTCCATTTTGTTGTAACATTTCCGCGATGAGCTGCGCATTGCGCTCGATGTTGATCGAATCGCCCAGCACATTAGGAATGGACAAGAAGCTCTTATATTCATTGAGCCATCGATGTTGATTCTTCTGATCAAAAATATATTGATGAGGAGATTGGCCCAGAGAACTGAGATGACCAATAATTAGTAACAAGTTGATGGCTAGGGTTCTCATATTAGATTGGAAATTTCATGTTTTCAAGTTCACACCATTTTTTTTCAAATACTCTAAGAATTTATTCTCCGACGTGTTTAATTCTGTCAAGATAAAAAGTACGTGAATTATCCAAAGCGATAAAATGATAACTGATATCCAATTTTCTTTAATAAAGAATGTCGCCACAACTAAAAGAAGAGATAGGCTCATAAAATTTATAATGGCATACCAAGGAGCTCCAAATTTTAGCTCGATCTTTTTTTGCATTCCATCAACAATCACTCGTCCCCTTATTTGAATGGAAGAAATATTCGATCGCAGAATGCCGGTTCTTGTTCTTTGGATTTCAAATTTATTGGTAGGAAGGTGAACAACTCCAATCCAAGGCTTTTGCCATGTAAATTCTCCTTTGAAAAATCGATTCAAGCTAGCAGTCCAACCCCATGCTGCTGTATCCAATTGCAAATGGAGCAACAATTTGTTTTCGTTATCGTCCAGGAGTAATGAGGATTGTTTTAATGTTAACATTATGATGTGAATATACCATTCCAACCATTTGGAAGAAAATTGTGTCTTAAGCAAGAGGCCAACTTTCTAAACAAATGAAACCAACTAAAGCCCTGCTCACTATTTGGCAAACAGTCTTGACTTTTTTTTCTATCAAGATTACTAAAGAAAAATCTCTACCGAGACCAGCAGAGATTTTTCCACGAAGAACGATTCAACAAAGTTAGTCAGCCACTTCCAACTGCAAGCATTAGCGGTCAGACCGCTATAAGCCTAAGCCAGCAGCGGTCAGACGGTTTTTTGATCCAAGGGCCAATTTTCAAATCATTAAAATCAATTATTTATTGTTCCCTAACTCTATCAACTTATCTGCGTCATTACTTACCGAAAGAATCAGTAATGAAGTGGCTGTACAAAACACCGGGCTAGTGATACAGTGGTGGCCACTCCAGCTCCCGTCATCGTTTTGAATTTTTAGCATGCGGCCGGAGATATTGTTATACCAAGTGTCCCATGTGTTGTCTTTGCTGATGATCATCGATTCGCCAGTTTGCAAGTAGCTTAAAAATTCCTCACCTCCATTACTACCAAAACCATCCATCACTTCATCGCGTTGCGCTTGTACTTTTGCGGAATTGTAAACATTATAAGCGGTAGAATATTTCATTGCATCGTCTTTGTCGTAACCAATTTTTTCGAGCGACTCCGCTGACGCTGGTGCATTTTGAGAGAGCTTACCTTCTCGTTTTGCTTTAGAAATTTCTTCTTCCACTTTCCGGGCTTCTTTTGCACTGGCACGAGCAGAGCCTGTCACCGAATACAACGATACACCCGCACCCATTGAAGTATTCACATTACCGGTCTTTGCATCATAATTTCCTTTTTGGAAATCGCGGGCTTTGTTTAAAGCGTCATTGTCCACCTTTGCTCCCTGCGCTTGCGCGGACTCCAACGCATTTGTAGCAAATGAAGATTGTAGCACACCTGCCCAACCTGATCCAGAAATACTTCCGTTGGCTTCTTGGGCGCGTTGTATTTTTGACACGCAAGTGTTGAGGGCTTTTTTCACTTGTGTTTTTAGTTGCGAGTCAAGGTCATCGCTGGAAAGAAGGTTGGATAAAAATTGCGACGCCATGATCACATCGATGTTGCTCCCTAACTTGATTTGAATTTGTGTGCCTGCCAAATCGGTGATGGTGGTGCTCTTGTCGCTTGCCCGCTCTACTTCTCTGAGAATATAATCCAACGCTCTCTTTAACTCTGCCGAATATAAACCAGAATGCAAAGTAGTGCCTGTTCGCAGCAATGCCATCGCCACCATAGATGTTGTAGCAGGATCAGGTTGTACTGCATGCGGGTCCATCACATCTTGTCGAGAGTGACTGCCTGCACCCCAACCTCCGCTTGGATGTTGTGCACGCACGATCCACGTCAATCCTTTTTCGATGGAAGCCGCAACTTTTTCGGGCGTTTTGTAAGCAAAGCTGCCCACAGAAGATTCTTCACCCATCAGTGTGAGAAACACACAGCCTCGCGGAATGCTGCGATACGTAGTGCGGTAAGTAGCTTTGTTTTTCTTGGTTGAGGAGAACGAAGAAAAAAAGAAGACTGAAATGGCAAGCAAGCCAATGCCTGCTGCAACAAAAATTGTTTTTAGCTTTTTCATAACCGTAATGTTTTTTACTGTTAAGATGAATTCAACAGCAAAATTCCATACGGAATGATCAACTAAATTTTTTTTGTTTTTAAAACTACTGGCAGCAGCTAATCATCACCAAAGGCTTAGAAATTATAGCAACTTCATTTTCAATAAATACATGTCAGAAGTCATGAACAATGTTTTGCCATCGGCAGAGAACGTGCAGTTGGCTGTAGCCTGAGGTAATTTAAAACGACCCAATGCTTTCCCTTCTGAATTGAAGATCCAGATGCCTCCAGGTCCTGTCGCGAACAGGTTCCCATTTTTGTCTACACGCAAACCATCTGCTGAGCCATTCTCACCTTCTACATATTTTTCAGAGCGAAATATTTTAGCATTCGTGAGAGAGTCTCCTTTAATATGAAAAGAATACCATTTGGCTAGAGGTCTATCAGAGTTGGCAACGTATAACGTTTGTTGGTCAGGACTCAATGCAATACCATTAGGTCGTGTCAGTGAATCAACCAACAAGACTACTGTGCCATCAGTCTTTACTTTATACACACCCTGAAATGGAATTTGCTTTGAAGAGTCGTTTACATTTTTCAAAAGGCCATACGGTGGATCAGTAAAGAAAACATTTCCCTCTTTATCGACCACCACATCGTTGGGGCTGTTTAATTTTTTGCCTAGGTAATTATCCGCCAATGTTTTGAATTCAGGTTTGGGGTCACTGAAAGAAGCCGTGAGTAACGCCACCCGTCGGTCGCCATGTTGGCACATCACTAGCTGACCTTCATTATTTAAGGTAAGCCCATTCGATCCTGGTTCTCCACCACGCGGAATCGTTCCAGTGTAGCCAGATGGTTTAAGGAAAAGCTCAACACCTTTTTCTTCGGTCCATTTGTAGATGGTATTTTGAGGGACATCTGAGAACAGCAACATTTTTTCGCTTTCAATCCAAACAGGCCCTTCACTCCAGGTATATCCTTCGCCAATGATTTCGGCCTGTGTTCCAGGTGCGATCAATTGATCGAGGGCAGGGTCTAATCGTTCTACTTCACCAATAAGTTTTTTTTCTTTGGGTGCTGAGCAGGCTACAACGAGCAGAAAAATCAATGGAAAATATTTCATAGGATTGGGTTTTGACTATTTAAACTTTTATATAAATCTTCTTCTTGTCCATAAAGTAGCCAACGCTCCAACACGTGAGCATCCACGAAACAGCAAACAACAAAGCGCCTACATAATCACCTGCTAATCGGAAAACATGTTGATAAAGCCATGTGTATAACGATTGATCACCAATCCGAATGATGTAGAAAAGTATAATCACGACCTCAGAAACCAAGTAGATGAATAACGTATTCTTACCAAATACTTCAAAGAAATACGTCCAGCTTTTTTCGTTTTTGATATCGATGATGAAAATCAAAATCGATAATACGAGTAAGTCAAGCCCAACAGTGTAGAGCACAAAAGAACTCGTCCAGATTTTTTTATTGATCGGGAAGACCATGTTCCAAGTCAGCGCAACAAACAAAAGCAAGGAGCCGGCAATCATCAATTGCGCTATAGTCTCGTACGTATTTCCTTTTTGCTGAATGAATCGTCCTGTCAGATAACCAGCAATCACATTAACAATGGCGGGCAACGTACTCAATATCCCTTCCGGATCAAAAGCAATACCTTCACCATGATACAAATGTTTATCTCCCAATAAAACTAGATCTAGTTTTAAAGCTGCGTTGCCTTCCAACGTGTAATCGCCAAACCAATACATTAACAACCAATATGCCAGCAATGCAACCGCGCTGAAAATGATCGCACCTCGCTCTTTCCAAAAATGTAAAATCAACGAAGCAAAAAGATAACCTAATGCGATGCGTTGCAGCACTCCAAAAATTCGTGTGTGACTTATTGAGTTGAATACGATTTGCCCACCCTCTTCATGCACAAATGGAAACCAATACATCAGATAGCCCAACAAGAAAATAATGGCTGAGCGTTTGAATATTTTTTTGAAGAACGCTGCATTGCCATGTGCTCCATACTTCACTAAACTAAAACTCATGGCATTGCCCACGACAAACATAAATGTGGGAAATACCCAATCCGTAGGTGTGAAGCCGTGCCAGTTTGCGTGAAGCAGCGGGGCAAAGGTGGTTTTGTAATTACCAGTAGTGTTGACGATGATCATCAGAGTGACGGTAATGCCACGAAGAACATCAAGGGAAAGGTAGCGGTTGGTTGTCATCGATGTAAAGTAGCAAAAATCCTGACAGGCGTCAAGACACCCTAAAGGTGTAAGACGCCTATTTGCTCTAAGTTAGATGCTTTTCTCGCAAGCCGCGATAGTCTTATCCAAATCAGCGTAGGTTAATGCATTGGACAAGAACCACGATTCGAATGCTGAGGGCGGCAAATAAACTCCATGCTTTAACATGCTATGAAAAAACTTTTTAAAAGTGTCGTTATTACCGGCCGTAGCTGATTTAAAATCTGTGACCTCATCTTTGCAAAAATGCAGGCTAATCATCGAACCAAGTCGATTGATTTGATAAGTCACATTTTTATTATCGAGAACTTTACGCAACCCATTTTCTAGGTACCCAGTTTTCTTTTCTAGGTCTGAATAAATTTCAGAATGAGAATTCAATTCCGAGAGGGTTGTAAAACCAGCGATCATCGCCAACGGATTTCCCGACAGCGTTCCTGCTTGGTAAACCTCTCCAAGTGGTGCAATCTTACTCATGATTTCTTTTCTTCCACCAAATGCACCTACAGGTAAACCTCCTCCGATTACTTTACCAAATGTCACAAGATCAGCTTTGATGTTGAACATCTCTTGCGCTCCACCTTTTGCCAAACGAAAACCAGTCATCACCTCATCAAAAATCAAAACAATACCGTGCATATCGCACAACGTTCTTAAGTGCTGAAGATAACCCGGCTTAGGGATTACGCAACCCATGTTACCTGCTACCGGCTCGACAATAATAGCTGCGAGATCGTTTTTGTTTTCGTTTACTATTTTTTCAATCTCATCGAAATCATTGAATGATGCCACCAATGTATCATCAACAACAGCTGATGGAATGCCTGCGTTGACTTTGATATTTAATGTTGCAACTCCGCTGCCCGCTTTTTTCAAAAATGCATCGCTATGTCCATGATAGTGTCCTTCAAATTTGATAAACTTGGAGCGGTTAGTAAATCCACGAGCCAATCTCAAAGCAGACATACAAGCTTCTGTTCCTGAATTCACGAAACGTATCAGATCGATGCCTGGAACCATTTGCGAAATCAACTTCGCAAGATTTGTTTCCTGTTCAGTCGGTGCTCCGAAAGACACTGCCTGCTCTGCCTGCTTTTTCAAAGCCTCTACAACTTTCGGATAACTGTGCCCTAAAATCATTGGTCCCCATGAACCGATGTGGTCGATGTATTGATTTCCATCGACATCAAAAAGATAGGCGCCTTTGGCCGACTTCATAAATAAAGGTGTGCCGCCCACTTGCCGAAATGCGCGTACTGGAGAATTCACACCTCCCGGAATATATTTTTGAGCTTCTTCAAATAATTTTTCGCTGTTGGTCATTAGATGATTGGGTGATTTAATGATTTTAAGATCGGAAGATTAGAAAATTGAAATACTACAACTTTCCGTTGTTGAATTGTGAGGCAAAGTCTTTTGCAAAATAAGTAGCTATGATATCCGCACCAGCTCTGCGAATGGCAATCAGTGATTCGACCATCGCGGCTTTTTCATCGAGCCATCCGTTGGCCGAAGCTGCCTTGATCATTGCATATTCTCCCGACACTTGATACGCTGCCACCGGCACATGAACATGGTCTTTCACTCTTCGAATGATATCAAGGTAAGCGCCTGCAGGCTTCACCATCACAATATCAGCGCCTTCAACAATGTCTTGATCAACTTCCTTCAACGCCTCCATGCTGTTACGAAAATCCATTTGATACGTTTTCTTATCACCAAAACCCGGAGCACTATCCAACGCATCGCGAAATGGTCCGTAAAAACTAGATGCATACTTCGCTCCGTAAGAAAGAATACCGGTATTATGAAATCCAGCTTCATCCAATTTTTTACGGATGGCTTTTACACGGCCATCCATCATATCCGATGGCGCAACAAAATCAGCACCAGCTTGCGCGTGTGACACAGACATAGTAGCGAGCACTTCAACCGTAGGATCATTTACAATTTCTTGTCCAGAGACGATACCATCATGACCGTAACTTGAATAAGGATCAAGCGCTACATCGGTCATCACTGTCATTTGTGGATCAACTTCTTTGATAAATCGAACAGCACGTTGCATCAAACCTTGTGAGTTCAATGCTTCCTTGCCTTCATTGTCTTTGAGGTTGTCAGGTACTTTAACAAAAATCAAAACCGAACGCAGACCGAGTTTTTTCAGCTCCAGAATTTCCGATTTCAACAAATCTAGACTGAAACGAAAATAGCCCGGCATGGAGGAAATCTCTTCTTTCTTATTGGTTCCTTCAATGATGAACAGCGGAACAATAAAATGATCCGGTGTTAGTGAAGTCTCGGCTACTAAGTTCCTCACTGCTGCATTCGTGCGGAGCCTTCGATATCTGTTAATCAATTCCATAGTTTTTTATTTACAATTTCAGATTTACGATTTACAATTTTTCTCTGATTCCAATTCGTACCTCGTCAATCGTACTTCGTAATTTTAGTTACACCACTCTTTTGGGTCTTTCAAAACTTTAATCAATTCCTCCTCTCGCGATCCGGCGTTTGGTTTGTCATCGTAATCAAAACGTACGCGAGGCGGAAGGCTCATCAAAATACTTTCGGTTCGTCCGTTGGATTTCAATCCAAAGATCGTTCCGCGATCATGAATTAAATTAAACTCAACATAGCGGCCTCTGCGCAATTCGTGCCAGCGAATTTGTTCTTCGCCGTAAGGTAAAGATTTTGTTCTCTCAACAATCGGCAAATAGGCCTTTGTAAATGCATGGCCGCAAACTTCTGAAAATTGATAGAGAAATTCTTCATTCTGTTTTTCATTCGACCGGAGGTAATCATAAAAAATTCCGCCTACTCCTCTGCGTTCGTTATTGCGATGGGTGTTATTGAAATAGTCATCGCACTGCAATTTGAACTTTGGATAGAATGAAGAATCAAATTGATCGCAAGCAACTTTGAATGTCTTGTGAAAATGGATTGCATCCTCTTCAAACAAATAATAAGGAGTTAAATCTGCACCTCCACCAAACCAGCTATCGATTTTATTTTTCTTCTCATCATACAACTCAAAATACCGAAAGTTGGCGTGCGCAGTTGGCACCATTGGACTGAGCGGGTGAATCACCAGGGAAATGCCAGTAGCAAAGAAGTGCGAGCCTTTCGTTTTTAATTGAGCCGCAAGTGCAGGGGTTACCTCACCATGAACTGCCGAACGATTTACTCCGGCTTTTTCAAAAATATTTCCATTCGCAAGAACACGAGTAAATCCACCACCACCACCTTCGCGTGTCCACACATCTTCCTTGAATTTTGCTTCCCCATCGAGCAATTCGATCTCGTTGCAAATTGAATTTTGCAAGTCAGTGATAAATTTTTCGAATTGTTCTTTCATTTTGTTCAATTACCTTAAAGAACTGTTAATGGTTATCCTCTAAAATTCTAAACGGTATCTCCCTAACCCGTGGTTTGTGTCCACACAAACCACTTCACCATTTTAAATATGCTTCGGTCTGTGAGGACACAGACCGAGGAAGAGATCGCGAAGGTCGCAGAGAGTTTATCCTCTAAAATTTTTGACTGTATCAACAAAAATTTTTGTGTTTTCAAAAGGCGTTTGAGGCAACACTCCATGACCAAGGTTGGCAATGTAATTGCCCACGCCAAAATTTTCAAGCATAGCGATAGTCTCTTTTTCAACATTTTTTGAAGGACCCAATAAAACAATTGGGTCAAGGTTTCCTTGCAACACAGCGGTGTTCGCCATTTTCCTGGCAACTGATGATTCTATCGTCCAATCCAATCCCAATGCAGATGCACCAGTAGCCTGCAGCTCTGGCAACGCAAACCATCCGCCTTTCGCAAATAAAATCACAGGCACTTTCGGCTGAATTGCTTTTGTAATTTTATCTAAATAGGGAAGTGAGAATTTTCTGTAATCGGAAGGAGATAATAATCCTCCCCATGAATCAAAAATCTGAACGGTATCAACGCCCGCTTTTATCTGGATATTTAGATAAATGATACTTGCTTCTGTAATTCTATCAAGCAACGCTGCGGCTAAATCCGGACGCCGATAGCAAAATTGTTTTGCCGTCGCGAAATCTTTCGATCCTTTTCCTTCCACCATATAGCAGAGCAATGTCCAAGGTGAGCCACAGAAACCAATCAACGGCACTTCATTTTCCAAAGCATCCTTAACAGTTTTTGTTGTAGGCAATGCATACGAAAGAACTTCCTCTGTTTGGGCTGGATTTAATTTTTCTATTTGCTCCTTGGTACGGATTGGATCTGCGATGATCGGGCCCTTGCCTTCCAGAATTTCGACATCAACACCAAGCGCCTGTGCAATTACCAGAATGTCTGAAAACAAAATTGCAGCATCAACGCCTACTTGTTTTACCGGCATCACAGTAATTTCTGCAGCAAGTTGCGGATTGCGAACACGCTCGAAGAATGAATATTTTTCGCGAAGCTTAATATAATCGGGCAAGTACCGGCCTGCCTGCCGCATGAACCAGACAGGAATTCGTTCTGTTTTTTCTTTTCGCAGGGTTCTTAACAAGAGGTCGTTTTTCATCGGATAATTAAAAAAATTATTTATTGACAATTTGACCGTGAAATTCTTCCAACAAAATCCGACCGTCCGGATAAGAAGGAATGAAAGTATTGGAGATTCCACGGCTGTTCATATAAGATGCGGTAGTTGGACCAATACAAGCAAAAATAGTTTGGTTATTGAATGAGTTATTCTTTAATAAACTTTCTGCAGATCGTGGACTAAAAACAAAAACAACATCAAAATTACTTTTAATGACTGGGTAAGTCATTTGGCTTTGATGAGTGATCACTTTTGAGATTTTAATAGAAGAATTTTTCAAGCCTTCTTCAAACTCTTGACGATGCTCCTCACCACAGAAGTATAAAATGGCTTTGAAGTTTTGATTTGCCAAGTCGGTCACTAATCCCTTCATTTTTTCAAAACTCCGAATCTCTGACTTTGCTCCAACCTTTATCAATTCTTCCTTTACCCAATTCCCAACACAATAAATAAAATCAGATTCCTGATCAATAAATTTTTTAACTGCTCCAAACGAATTACGGCTTGAGATCACCCAAGCTTCAGCTTTAGGAATTTCTTTAACATCAACTTGAGAAATATTCAGCGTCTCTACCATTTCAAAATTCCATCCCCATGATCGGATCAAGTCCAAATCAGAAGATGAGAGTTTTTTGGTGAGGAGAACGTTCATGCCTTGGCTCTGTTAAGTTTTCTGAACTCATCCAAAATCTTTTTTCCTTCTTTAGAATTCCTGATTTCGTCCGCAGCTTCAAGTCCTATTTTTTTCCATTCCTTTACAAATCCGGTTTTCACTGTCTTCACTTCACGTTCTCCATCCAAGCTTGAAACCATTCCCTTAAATAATACTTCATCTTGATCTATTGTCGCCAGCGCACTGATGGGAACCGAGCATCCTCCCTCGAGATGATAAAGAAAGTCGCGCTCTATCTTTATTCTTATTTCGGTTGGTTCATGATTGAGCTTGCGACAAGCTTGATAAACTTTTTCATCTTCCTCTCGGCAAACAACTGCAATCGCTCCTTGCGCCGGCGCAGGAAGCATCCAATCCAAAAGCTTAAAATCCTTTGGAAGTAAGTTCAATCGCTCCAATCCTGCTTTAGCGAAAATAATTCCATCCCATCCTTCTTCTTTAAATTTCCGCAAGCGTGTTTCAACATTGCCACGCACATTCACCAACGTGTGTTTTGGAAATCGTTTTAACCATTGACTTTTTCTGCGGATGCTGCTGGTAGCGATAATTGCTTTTTCAGTTTTCTCTGGATCAAATCCTGGTTTATGAATTAAGATGTCTTCGTAGCTCGCGCGCTCCATTACTGCTGCAATCACCAATCCTTTCGGTAAAATAGTGGGCACATCTTTCAATGAGTGAACAGCCACGTCTGCTTGGTTGCTTAACAACGCACTGTCCAATTCTTTAGTGAATACACCTTGCACACCCATGGCATACAAAGGTTCCACCAAGTTTATATCACCGAGGGTCTTAAGCGGAATAAGCTTGCACGGGAAGCCATGCTTTTCCAGGCTTGCCTTCACAGCATTGGTCTGCCATAAAGCAAGTGTACTGTCGCGTGTGGCTATTTTCAGTTGATCCAATAACATGCGGTAAAAATTGTTCGTACTTCAACGGAGCGGTAGTGCGGCTCTTTCTTCTCTCTTGCCAATCAAAAAATTCCTGAGCCTTCGCCTGTACAATTGCTTTCACCTTTGGAATTTCTGCTAACCTTTTATCTAATGTGTCATTTATCGAAGAAGAAATCTGATCCACATCAAATACTTTTATTTCATTTGATTGGTACAAGTCTTCATGAACATTTCTTGGCATTGCCAAGTCAAAAATATATTTCACTGAACTTCCTTTCACATGACTTAAATTAAGAATCGGTTCAGCTACTCCTGTAGCAACTATCACAATCTCGTTTTCTTTTACAGCATCAGTTAGCGAACGAAATGGAAAAGCATTCAACTGATTAGCTGAAGCAATCTCGTTCAATTTTGTTTCATCGCGATTGACGAGTGTGATCTTGGCATCGGGCATATGCTGTATGAGATACTTCAGCGTGTTGTGCCCCATCTTGCCCAAACCCACAACACAAATCTTGCGAAGATTTTCCTTCTCCATGATTTTTCTGACTTGCTGCACAACCGCATAGGAAACAGAAACTGTTCCATCAGAAAAAGCAGTCGAATTTTTTATCGCCTTTGATATTTGGTTAGCGTGATTGACCACACGCTCAATAAATCCGTTTGACTTGCCCGCATCTTTTGATAGTTGAAACGCCTTGCGGATTTGGCTAATGATTTCATAGTCACCAGGAATCTGAGAATCCAACCCAGAAGCAACGGAAAGCAAATGCTTTACAGCGTCATCCCCTTCTTTTATGTATGCATTCGCAGAAATTTCCTCATGAGTTGCTCCGCTCAACGATTTCATAAAAGCGAGCAATACATACTCACAGGGTGCAAACCCGTAAATTTCAGTGCGGTTGCAGGTGGAGAGGATCAGAAAATGCTCGAGGCATGCTGAAGACTGGGTATAGGCCTCCTCATTTTTGGCTGAAGTAATGGAAAATTTGCTGCGATGTTGAGTATCCGTTTTCTGGAAATTTACCCCTACCACGTAAAACTTCTTCGCAAAATCTGACTGCGCTGGCTTCATTAAAATACCCTTGAATGGCAAAGATGAATGCATAAATAGTAACAAAATACCTTAATCGGGAAAAAAAATACCAAAATGTGACTTTTCAAAAAACGATTCAATTAACTTCGAACCCCCATTAAATTTCCTGATTAAAGTCACTTCATGTCATGATATTTTTGGGGAAACGCCCATTATTATCAAAAACAGAAGAATCAGTTTCCAAAACAATGAAAAATACCGGACTTATTTTGGTCAATCTTGGATCGCCTAACAGTTATGAGGTAAAGGATGTACGCACTTACCTACGCCAATTCTTGATGGACGAGCGAGTGATTGATGCTCGTTACTTAATTCGAAAAATGATTGTGGAAGGTTTTGTCCTTCCGTTTCGTCCAAAAAAATCAGCCGAAGCTTATCAATCGGTTTGGATGAAGGAAGGCGCTCCATTAAAAGTATTGACTGAAAATTTTCGCCAAGCACTTAAGCCGATGGTGAATCTGCCATTATCTGTGGCTATGCGTTACGGAAATCCTACTCCTGAGAAATCATTAGAAGAGTTGGAAGCACAAAATTCAAACCTGGAAGAAATCTTAATCGCTCCATTGTATCCACATTACGCGATGTCATCTTACGAAACGGCCTACCTCTATGTATTAGAAAAAATAAAGAAGCAACGGCCAAATTTGAAATTTAAAGTCCTTCAGCCGTTTTATGATGAGCAAGCTTATATTAATTCATTGAGCGAATCGATCACGCCTTATTTAGAAAAACCTTACGACCATCTTCTGTTTAGCTATCATGGTTTGCCTGTTCGTCACTTAAAAAAATCTGATCCAACAAAGAAACATTGTTATCTGGTGGATCAATGTTGTGATGTAAATTCACCTGCCTGGGATTTTTGTTATAAACACCAAGTTATTCAAACAACCAAATTGGTAGCCAGTCAACTTAAAATTCCCGCTCACAAATTCAGTTATTCATTTCAATCTCGATTGGGCAGCGATCAATGGATCAAGCCCTACACCGATGAGCAATTGACAAAATTTCCATCACAGGGAATAAAAAATTTGCTTGTGATCTGTCCCGCATTTGTATCCGATTGTTTAGAGACACTTGAAGAAATTGCTATCCGGGGAAAAGAATCGTTTATCCAAGCGGGCGGAGAATCTTTCACAGCAATTCCTTGTTTGAATACTAATTTGAAATGGGTGGAAACATTTGCCGCCTACAGCAATCAAGCCGAGGCGACTCATAAGAATTTATGGAAACCAATTGAGGTATGAAAAGTGTTATTGAAAAAACGGAATTAAAGACATTTCCCAAAGAGGAAATTAAGATCCTGTTTGAAAAAGAAGATTTGTCACTTTCGGTTGCTGCAAACACCGGCAATTATTCCACTGCAGTCGACAGTGTACTAAAACAGGGAATTATTCATTTTTACTTTTGCCTGGAAGGGAACGCAGTATTTTCATTCGGACCGCATTACAGCCGTGAAATCACGCATCATAAAAATTACTTCTTCTACAATCCCGAAAAGACAATCAATTTTCAATTACAACTTTCTCCGCAAACTAAAATGGTTTTCATGACCATTTCGCTGGAAAGTCTTCACAAGCTTTTTGTTCACGATGCCTTACCTCTTTTAAAACCGGAAAATGTTAATCGCAAGTTTTATGATGAGCGCGAAATTCCATCTTACCTTCTTGTAGTACTCAATCAGCTTTTCACAGCTAACCTTAGTGAAAGCGCCGCCAAACTTTATTTTCAAGGAAAAACTTTTGAATTGCTGAGCCTCTATTTTTCTTACAAAGAACCAAATACAGAAAGCTGTCCTTTTCTCAACGATCAGGAAACGGTGAGAAAAATAAAAAATGCCAAAGAGCATCTATTGAAGAATGTCGATGCTCCACCAAGCATGAAGGAACTGGCAAAAATCGCCGGTCTCAATGAACATCAGCTAAAAGCAGGCTTCAAAGAAATCTATGGTAATTCGGTTTTTGCCTTTTTGTTGGAACACAAACTCGATCACGCTCGCGTTCTTCTCGATACGATGAAATTCCAAGTGAATGAAGTTGCCTTTCAAACCGGTTACACCAATCCAAGTCATTTCATTGCTGCCTTCAAAAAGAAATTTGGAGTAACACCGAAAAAATATTTAATGAGCAAAAGCTAAGTTGTAAGTTGTAAGTCATAAGTGGAAAGGAGCAACCCATAACTTACATCTTCCACTTTTAACTTACCACTTATAACCCATAACTTTCAACCTTAAATGGATTTTACTTCACTCGAATATTTTATGGACGAAGCTTTGAAAGAAGCTCGCAAAGCTTTCGATAAAGGCGAAGTACCTGTAGGTGCCGTAGTGGTTTGTCAAAATAAAATTATTGCCCGAGCGCATAATCAAACCGAGCAGCTTACCGATGCCACCGCTCATGCAGAGATGCTGGCCATCACCGCTGCTGCTCACGGACTTGGTTCAAAATATTTAAATGAATGCACACTTTATGTAACCCTTGAGCCGTGCGTGATGTGCGCTGGTGCCTTGCATTGGGTGCAACTTCAAAAATTGGTATATGGTGCTGATGATGTGCAGCGCGGTTTCTCGCTAGTGAAAACTCCCTTACTTCATCCCAAAACAGAGATTGTAAAGGGCATAAAAAAAGATCCTTCCAAAGAATTGCTTGATGCGTTCTTTAGAAGGATCCGTGAATAATTGAATTTGAGCTTACGCTTTTTCCTTTTCTTTCTTCTTTTTAGCCTCGCTCTTCAAACTGCCTTCCACTCTTTTTCCGCTTTTGTGCTCGCCTAATACGATCACGTCTTTGGTGGTTTCATATTGGCGGGCAGCTTGCATCATTGTTTCGTAGCTGTCGCGGATAAGGATGAGGCCGGACTTGGCGCCTTTGTTGCGTACTTCAATGTACCAGCCGTCTTTCTTCTTTTTCGGTAAAATCGGAGGTCTTCCCATATTTTTGTTGATTTTGCGGCTTTTCAGCCTGTTTTGATAAGCAACCGCAAAGGTACAATTTTTGTTCCAGAAATCCTGATCCAATTTTAAGATTATCAATGGTTTGGAGAAGCCAGGCCAGTTTTTTTGGCCAAGGTCTTCGGTGCAACATTAAGCCACGCTGAAGTCAGTGATTCAGAAAAAACAGGTTCACTAGCCTTATTTAAATCAACGTAAGTCCATCCGTATTTTCCCCAAGCTCCTTTCACAGGAAAAATGAAGGAGTGCTTCACACAATAAAAATCCTGATCTGCCGGAGATAACTTCAATACCGCCCTTTTTTCATCTAACCAAAGTGTAGCAAATATTTTCTTCTTCACCCGATAAGCAGGTTTTCCAAAATGATCGTACTCCTCCGCTTCGGGCAATTTCAGGCAATAATTTCTTGCCGTTTCCAAATCCACCATATATTTAAAGGTAATCATTGATTTTTTTAATAACAGAAATTTGATCAGCGGATGGCAACTACTCATTAAAAAAAGTAACTTTCAATTCTTGAAATCACCAAACTAAAAATATTATGAAACTCTCCAGAAGGTCCTTTATAAAATCATCCGGACTTGCGATAGCAAGTGCCTCAATAGCTAGCCCGCTATTTTCATTCGCAAAAAGTAAAGGAATACTCGGCATCCAACTTTATAGTGTGCGCGAAGACATGAGCAAGGATCCACTTGGCACGCTGAAACAAATTGCCGCCATTGGCTACGAGA
>Ga0207086_1101_pt1 | contig 19934 bp, 16 predicted proteins | sample Alteio_BWMinHeat_54_FD_153540 | JGI IMG/M metagenome (GOLD analysis project Ga0207086, IMG submission 153540) | Enriched cells from forest soil in Barre Woods Harvard Forest LTER site, Petersham, Massachusetts, United States -... | ecosystem: Environmental > Terrestrial > Soil > Temperate forest >... | reverse complement strand
GCGCAAACGTTCAGGGGGCAAAGGGGAAATCATAGAATGAAATTCAATTCCATTCTGCAACTGAAACATGTGATTTGGGGATCAGCGGGCCTGGTGGTGGTGATCCTCTTCTTACTGTTTGTCACTCATCTGGGAGCGAAGCCCACAACGCACGCGCCACAGCCGCCGGTGGTTGAGGTCGCTCCGGTAGAGCAGAGAAATGTTCCGATCTATGGAGAATGGATCGGAACCCTCACTGGGCAGGTAAATGCCGATGTGAAAGCGCAAGTCACGGGTTACCTGCTCACGCGCAGCTATAAGGAAGGATCGTTCGTCCGCAAGGGACAAATTCTCTTTGAGATCGATCCTCGCCCATTCCAGGCGGCGCTCGATCAGGCACGAGGCCAGCTGGCTCAGGCGCAGGCGCAGTTGGCTCAAGACGAGGCGCAGCTTTCGACAGCTGAAGCGAACCAGCTCAAGAGCCAGCTCAATGTTGAGAAATACGAGCCTCTGGCAAAAGTCGACGCCGTCAGCAAGCAGGATTTCGACAATGCTACGCAGACGGACCTTGCGAACAAGGCCCAGGTGAAGGGAGCCGAGGCGGGCATTGCCTCAGCGAAAGCTCAAATCAAGGCCAGCGAGGCCGCAGTTGAAACCGCCGCAATCAACCTCAGTTTCACGCGCGTCATCTCGCCAATCGACGGCATCGCCGGTATCGCCCAGGCGCAGGTTGGCGATCTCGTCAGCACCGGCAGCGGCCCGCTGACTACAGTCTCCACGCTCGATCCCATCAGAGACTACTTCGCGGTCAGCGAACAGGAATACCTCGCTCTCCAGAAGCGGTTCTCGAACCCCGACAAGGATCACTGGAAGCTGCAACTCATCCTCGCCGACGGAACCACGTATCCACAAGAAGGCGAATTCTATTTCGCCGATCGCCAGGTGAATCCGAACACTGGCGCGATTGAACTGGCCGCTCTGTTTCCGAATCCCGGCAACCTGCTGCGCCCCGGGCAGTACGGCAAGGTCCGGGCGATGATCCGGGAGCAGCAGAACGCTACGCTCATCCCCCAGGCCGCCGTGAACGAACAGCAGGGCAGCTATCTGGTTGCTGTCGTCGACAAGGACAACCGCGTCAGCATGCGTCCCGTGCAAGTGGGGCAGCGCACAGACACAATGTGGGTCATCGATGGCGGATTGAAGCCGGGCGACCGCGTGATTGTCGAAGGCCAGCAAAATCTCCGGCCGGGAATGACGGTACAAACCAAGCCATTCAAGAGCGACGTCGAGTAAGCGCTGACCGCTGAGGGCCTCAAGGCACAAAGGAAAAGAGTCATGTCCAAATTCTTCATCAATCGGCCCATTGTAGCGATGGTCATTGCCATCCTGATGGTCATCGTCGGCGCGGTTACCATTGCGACCCTGCCGATAGCGCAGTTTCCGAACATCGCACCCCCCGAAATCAGGTTGCAGGCCAATTACCCCGGCGCCGATGCCAAGACACTCGAGGACTCGGTCGCCACGCCCATCGAGCAGCAAGTGAATGGCGTGGACAACATGACCTACATGTACTCCCTGAACGCGACCGCCAACCAGCAAACGACGTTAATTGTCGATTTTGATCTCAAGACTGATCCCAACACGGACCTGCTGCTCACGCAGTCGCGCGAGCAACTGGCAACTGGTCAACTTCCGCCCTCAGTGAACAGCTACGGAGTCACGCTCAAGAAGTCGACCACGGCCCCGCTGATGCTGATCGCCTTGTATTCGCCGCATGGTACGCACGATGCAAACTATCTGGCGAACTATGCCTACATCAACCTAAACGATCCAGTCGCGCGCTTGTATGGCGTGGGCCAAACTCAGGTCTTCGGCTCGGGCCAGTATGCGATGCGACTGTGGGTGAAACCGGACCAGTTGGCGAAGCTGGGCATCACTGTCACCGACATCGCCAACGCGATTCAGGCACAGAACACAGTCAACCCCGCAGGTCAGGTCGGAGGTGAGCCGGCTCCCGCGAACCAGCAGTTTACCTATGCCGTGCTGGCTCAAGGACGTCTGAAATCGCCGGAAGAGTTTGGCAACGTCGTCGTGCGCGAGGCGCCGAATGGCGGCACCGTCCGGGTGAAAGACGTGGCCAGGGTAGAACTGGGCACACAGGACTACAGCCTGATCAGTCGTCTGAATGGCAAACCCGCTGCCGCCATCGCCGTGTATCAGTTGCCCGGGACCAATGCTGTTCAAACTGTGCAGGGAGTCCGAAAGCTCCTGGCCCAGATGAAGCAACGCTTCCCGGAGGACGTCGATTATGCGATTTCTCTCGACCAGACAGCCCCGGTCACGGAAGGCATGAAAGAGATCCTCCTGACACTCTTGATTGCGATTGTGCTGGTGATCCTGGTGGTCTACCTCTTCCTGCAGGACTGGCGCGCCACGCTGATTCCGTTGCTGGCCGTGCCTGTCTCCCTGGTTGGAACCTTCATCCTGTTTCCACTCTTCGGTTTTTCCATCAACACCCTCTCAATGTTCGGGCTGGTACTGGCCATCGGCCTGGTGGTAGACGACGCGATCGTTGTTGTCGAAGGCGTGCAGCGCCACATCGAAGAGGGTCTGAAGCCCAAGGACGCGGCTCGAAAAGCGATGGAGGAGCTAAGCGGCCCGGTGATCGGAATTGCCTTGGTTCTCGCGTCGGTCTTTGTGCCGACGGCTTTTATCCCTGGCATCACGGGAAGGTTGTATCAGCAATTCGCCGTGACCATCGCCATCTCCGTTGTGCTGTCCGCATTCAACGCACTGACTCTCAGCCCGGCACTTTCCGGCCTTCTGCTGCGGAGGAAGAAAGAGAGCCATGGGCTCTTGCAGCGTTTCTTCAACTGGTTCAATCGCCTGTTCGATCGCGCTACGGGAGGCTACGTCCACTGGTCTGGCGTGCTCCTCCGCAAGGGTGCAATGGTGCTGGGGCTGCTGGCGATTTGCGGCGCGGCCGGAATCTTCTTTGGCAGTCGGCTGCCCTCCAGCTTCCTGCCCGATGAAGATCAGGGATATCTCTACATCAACATGCAGCTTTCCAACGCCGCCTCGCTGGAGCGAACCAGCCAGGCAGCGAGACAGGTGGAGCAAATTCTCGCCGACACTCCCGGCGTCCAGTACACGACCAGCGTGGTAGGTTTCAGTCTGCTCAGTTATGTCCGCACCAGTTACAACGGCTTCTTTTGGGTCAGTCTGAAACCCTGGGATGAGCGCAAGAGCCGGGCTGAACAATATCAGGCCATCAAGGCACGTTTGAACCAGGAGCTCAAGAATCTACCGGCAGGGACGGTCTTCAGCTTCTCGCCGCCGGCGATTCCGGGCGTAGGCACTTCGGGAGGCGTTTCGTTCGTGCTTGAGGATCGCGCCGGCAGGGACGTCCCGTTCCTTGCAACTAACCTCGCTAAATTCCTGGCAGCCGCTCGTAAGCGCCCCGAGATCGGCTCGATCTTCACCACATTCATACCGAGCGTCCCGCAAGAGTTCATCCATGTGGACAAGGAGAAGGTGCTGAAACAAGGGGTTGCTTTGACGGATGTTTACAACACGATTCAGGCGAACATGGGCGGCCTGTTCGTCAACTACTACAACCAGTTCGGCCGAACCTGGCAGGTATACATCGAGTCCGAAGCTCCCTACCGGTCGAATACCGATAGCCTTGGACAGTTCTATGTGCGCAACAATCAGGGCGAATCGGTGCCTCTATCCGCTCTCGCATCATTTGCGACACGCTCCGGCCCTGAATTCACAATGCGCTACAACGAATACCGGTCCGCGCAGATCAACGCCAGCGCCTCGCCTGGCTACAGCGCGGATCAGGCAACGGCGGCCCTGGAAGATGTATTCAAGCAAACCATGCCCCATGAAATGGGCTTCGACTACCTGGGCATGTCTTACCAGGAGCAAAAGGCGCGAGAGGGCGTGCCGTCGTCGGTCATCTTCGGATTTTCTCTTCTGTTCGTCTTCCTGATTCTTGCGGCGCTCTACGAAAGCTGGAGTCTGCCGTTCAGTGTACTGCTGAGCACGCCAGTCGCGGTCTTCGGAGCTTTTGGCGTGCTATGGCTGCGCCGCGTGGTGTTGGGCCTCTTTCTGCCGCCTTACATGGTGCAGATGGAGAACGATGTTTATGCGCAGATCGGCTTAGTGATGCTCATTGGCTTAGCAGCCAAGAACGCAATTCTGATCGTCGAGTTTGCCAAGGAGCAGTACGAACAAGGCAAGCCGCTCATGGATGCGGCACTCGAAGGCGCGCGCCTTCGCTTGCGACCCATCATGATGACCTCGTTCGCGTTCATCCTCGGCTGTGTTCCGCTCTGGACCGCTTCCGGGGCCGGCTCGGTCGCACGCCAGATTATGGGAACCACCGTGATCGGCGGCATGACGGCCGCAAGCGTGCTCGGCATATTCACGGTGCCGGCGATCTTTTACCTAATGGAGCGATGGTCCGCGGCGGCCCGTGAGCGCTTTCTGAAGCCTGCAACTCAGCACCGTGCCATCGCGGAGGGTAAGCAAGATGCGTAGCAGACTACTGCGCAAATTCCGCACAAAATGCTCAGGCATCCTCTCGGCAGCACTCCTGCTCTCCGGCTGTGCAGTCGGACCCAACTATCATCGGCCCGCTGTGCCGACGCCGGCGGTCTTTCACGGCCCTGACGAATCCCAGCGGGCGGAAACCCAAACTACATCGTTCGCCGACCTGCAATGGTGGCAAGTCTTCCACGATCATCAATTGCAGGATCTCATCCAGACGGCGCTGAAGCAGAACTATGACCTGCAAATGGCAATCGAGCGCGTCAACGCCGCCAGGGCTCAACTCGGCATCACCCGTTCGAATCAGTTTCCACAAGTGTCGCTTGACCCGGTATTCAGCGGCGGCAAAACGGATCAGAGCATCAAGTCCAACATTTTTTCGCTCGCCGGTGATGTCGTCTTCCAGGTCGACATCTTCGGGCGTTATCGACGTGCAACGGAGGCGGCCCGCGCCCAGCTTCTGGGCACGCAGGATGCACAACAGACGGTAGTCCTGACACTGGTGAGCGACGTCGCGAGCGATTACTTTCTGCTGCGCGACCTCGATCTCCAGCTTGAAATCACGAAAGCAACAGTACGAACACAGGAAGATTCGGTCAAACTCACCGAGTTGCGCCTCCAGCACGGCGTGGCCACCACGCTTGATGTCCTTCAGGCCCGACAGGTTCTCGATACGGCAAATGCGCAGATCCCCGATCTTGAGCGGCAGATCGGCCAGACGGAAGACGCGATCAACATCCTCCTGGGAAAGTATCCGGACAACGTTCCTAGCGGTACGCCCCTTGGTATTGAAACAGGCGGCGGATGGAAGTGGAGCGAGACCCTGCCGCCGCAGTTGCCCGCCGGGTTGCCTTCGGAACTGCTCGAGCGCAGGCCAGACATCCGTGAAGCCGAGCAGAACCTGGTTGCCGCCAATGCAAACATCGGCGTGGCTAAAGCGATGTTCTTTCCGCAAGTCTCCCTGCTCGGCTCTGGCGGTGCGGCATTTGGGCACAGCCAGTTTGTTGGATCGAATATCCCGGCACCCCTCGGCGTTGGAACCTATGCGGCAACCGCTTCGCAACCGATCTTCGAGGGCGGTGCGTTGCGGAACAATCTCCGTTATGCCAAATCGCAGGAGCGGCAAGCTCTGATCGGTTACGAGCAGAGCATTCAGCACGCGTTCGGCGATGTCTCGGATTCCTTAATCGGCTATGACAAGTACCACGTCGTCCGCGAAAGACAGGAACAATCGGTGAAAGATCTTCAGGAATCGGTCAACGTGTCACTCATGCGTTATCGAGGCGGCACGTCGAATTACCTCGATGTGCTCGACAGCCAACGGTCTCTCTTCAGCGTCGAACTCACCCTGGCACAGGCGCGAAACAACGAATACCAAAGCCTGGTCCAGCTCTATAAAGCCCTAGGCGGTGGTTGGAAATAAGCCGAACGGCGAAAGGGAGAGCCAATGTCTATTCATCGATTTGGCGCGGAATTGCCTCTAATAACCCTCACGCTATGGTTACAGTCTGCCGGAATTGCGGCGCTCATCGCCTGGGTGCGACGTGCGTTAGCGGGAGATATGCAACAAATCGGCGCCCTTCGTTCTGCCGCGTTGATTGTGCGGTTAACAGCCGCAGTCGTTGCCCTGCACGGGATGGAGATTCTGCTGTGGGCATGCTTCTATCGCTGGGGGTGCCTACCGTCATGGGATTCCGCGATCTACTTCTCCGCAAGCAGTTATTCGACACTCGGCTGTAACGACGTAAGTCTCCCGTCGAACTGGCGCACGCTTGGGCCGCTGGAGAGCATCATCGGCGTGTTGATGTGCGGAATCTCGGTGAGCCTCCTCTTTGCGATCGTCACCCGACTGACCAGCGTAATGCACGATCCTCGCGGAAGGACTGCCACGCAACGTCCCATTGCTGCTACCCGAGTTGGAGGACCTCCTAACTCTACGTCTGCACGAACGGCGATGAGTGATCAGTGATTGAAGTTACCTGTTCTCCCACATGTGTGCCGCTAGTAGTCCTGAGAAGCCGGAAAGGAAATGCCAATGAGCAGTGCAACGATGATCTCCGCTGAAGATGCGAGCGGAGCGCCAGAAGTCAACCCCTGGCTCATCGGAATAGTGGTCTCTCTCGCCGCATTCATGGAAGTACTCGATACGAGCATCGCCAATGTTGCCCTGCCGCACATCGCAGGGAGCATGGGCGCAAGCAATGACGAGAGCACATGGGTTTTGACTAGCTACCTGGTGTCGAACGCTATTGTGCTTCCCCTCAGCGGTTTCTTAGTCAGCCTACTCGGACGTAAGCGTTTTTTCTTGATGTGCATCGCCTTCTTCACCGTCAGCTCGTTCTTGTGTGGAGTGGCGCCGAGTCTCGGGCTTCTGCTTCTGTTCCGCGTGCTCCAGGGTGCCTTCGGGGGCGGACTGCAACCGATGACGCAAGCAATCCTCGCGGATACCTTTCCGCCCGCGAAGAGGGGGTTGGCCTTTGCTTTGTATGGGGTCACAGCGATTTGCGCCCCTGCAATCGGTCCCACGCTAGGGGGATGGCTTACCGACAACTACTCCTGGCGTTGGATTTTCTATATCAACGTCCCAGTGGGAGTTCTCGCCGTCATTCTGGTTTCGCAACTCGTCGAAGACCCACCCTACTTGGTCCGACAGAAAGGCCGGAAGGCGAGTTTCGATTTCGTAGGATTCGGCACCTTAGCTGTCGCTGTCGGGGCTCTCCAGGTCGCGCTCGACAAAGGACAAGAGGACGATTGGTTCGGATCTCATTTCATTACGACACTGCTGATTATCGCTGCAGTTGGCCTTGTCTCACTGGTGATTTGGGAATGGTTCCACAAGGAGCCCATCGTCGATGTCCATCTGTTCAAGATCTTCAATTTCATGAGCAGCAGCCTTATGTTTTTTGTCGTTGGCGTTGTTCTATTCAGCTCTACGGTGCTTCTTCCTCAATTTCTGCAGACTCTCATGGGCTACACGGCGCAAAAAGCTGGGATGGTGCTCTCGGTGGCCGCTATTTTGCTGCTCATTCTTCTACAGATCGTCGGCCGTCTCACAACACGATTCCAGGCTCGCCAACTCCTTGCATTCGGCTGGATCACCCTTGCCCTGGGCATGTACTTAACTTGTAAGCGCATCGATTTACTGATCAGCTTTGGCGCTGCCACGTGGTTACGAATTTTGCAATACTTGCCGGGCGGGTTCTTGTTCGTTCCGCCTACGATGGCTGGCTATGTCGGCGTACCAAAGGAGAAAACGAATGCCGCTGCTGGCCTGATGAACTTCATGCGCAATATCGGGCAGAGCGTCGGAACATCGGCTGTAACCACGCTGTTAGCGCGGCGAAGTCAATATCATCAATCCGTTCTCGCTGTGTACACCAGCTCTGCCCGGTTCAATGCAGCCGTTGCGGACTTGGCGGTGCGCCTTTCACATGCCGGTTTCGACATGCATTCCGCGCAACAGGGGGCACTCTCCGAAATGTACAGCATGCTGAACTCACAGGCTCAAGCCCTTTCTTACGGCGATGTCTACTGGCTGTTTTCTCTGATATCCGTCTTGATGTTCTTTATGTGCTTTTTCCTGGCGAAAAACGAGCCAGGAGGCTCCGGCGACATTCAAATGCACTGATGCGAATCTCTGTGCGGCGCCTGAAGACCGGGTTTCACCTCTCGCTCTCTGAAGCCGCTCGACAAGTGCTCACCCAGTATTGCGAGCCGCCCTCAGAAATACGGCTCGATAGGTTGATTCAAGGAGGAACATGCGAAACGGGAACGTGGAACAGCTTTGGTATGCCCTCTGGCTTATCAAAGGAATAGTCTGGTTGTCGTTTTTGTGGGCCGTCGCCCTGCTCTGCAAGTGGGGCTTGCGCCGTATTCGTTCGAAGCGAGCTAAGAGGCGTCCGCTCAAACAGTCAATCGTGCATTCACTCGGTACCCTGAAGCCTCCTCGGAACTTCAATGCTTCGGAGTCCAAAGTTAGGGATCGCAGTCCCACCGAACGAAAGGAGCGCATTGGATGAGCGATGCGACAGGCTCATATGTCCGTTCGCCATGAAAGATTGGGAGGCGAGCACGTTTCCCGCATAAACCTGTCACATCCCGTTTCCCGATACTAATTCGGCGGCCGGTGCGACAGACAGAGAGCGTTAAATGAAATTCGATCCAATTGCAATATGGCGAGGTTGAACTATGACTCAGAATGAAATTCGTGTCGGAATCGTTGGAGCAAACGCCGAAAAAAGCTGGGCGAAGGTGTCGCATGTTCCGGCCATCAAAGGTCTCCCCGGTCTTAGGCTCGCGGCTGTGGCGACGCGCAATGAGCGGAGTGCCCGGGAAGCGGCTCAGGCCTTCGGCGCCGAGCGCTGGTCGTCCGATCCCTTTGTGATGATCCACGATGACCGGATAGATGTCGTAACGATCGCCGTCAAGGTGCCCGCACACCGCGAACTCGTTCTGGCGGCGCTGGAGGCCGGCAAAACGGTGTACTGCGAGGCGCCCCTCGGACGCACCGTCGCCGAGGCTGAAGAGATGGCCAGAGCGGCAGGTTCACTTCATACCGCGATCGGATTGCAAGGTCGGTTGAATCCAGCCGTGCGCCGAGCGGCTCAGTTGATTTCTTCCGGAAAGATTGGACGTCCACTCAACGCCAGAATTGTCTCCATCAACGTCGGTTTCGGGCCGGAGCTGCCTTCCAGCCATGACTATTTCAACAAGGCATCTTCTGGCGCCAACCTGCTAACCATCAGTGCGGGGCATACACTCGATTTGGTGGAATCGGTCCTGGGGCCGATCATCGAGGTCGACGCCCGGACCGAGATTCTTTGGCCCGCCGTCAAACTGACGGACACAGGCGAGGAGAGTGTGCGTGAAACTGCCGATCACGTCGCCGTTCTCGGAAAGACGCAATCCGGTGCCGTATTCACGGCCGCCATTCATGGTGGTGTAGCACCGCAAGATACTCGCTCCAGCTTCGAAATCAGAGGATCAGAGGGATGGCTCAGCCTAACTAGTGATCACCCCTACGGCTTCCAGGCTGGGGATCTCACGCTGAAGTCGAACATCCCTTTCGTGGCACCCGACGAGCCCGCGGTCTCTGGTGGGTTCTTGGGCGCGGCAATCAACGTGGGGGAGGTCTACGCTCACCTTGCTCATGATTTGCATGCGGGTACCTACAACACCCCCGGCTTTGACCACGCACTTCGCAACGCGCGTCTCATCGAGGCTGTAACCCGCGCCGCCGAACGAGGCGAGCGGCAGAGAGTTCTTGACCAGATCGAAAGATCTGATGAGGCGGCGCTAACGATCCGCGCATGAGCGTTCTCAAAACTAACTTCGCGGCGCGCTTCGTGTTGCCCAAACCATGTTGTCCCTGCTGCGCAAGTCGCCCGCCGGCTGGATCGTGAACATTTCAAGTGGACTCGGATCGCTCACACTAAACAGCGATCCGGCATGGTCAAGCTACGATGTCAAACTGGTCGGCTACAGCGCGTCGAAGGCCGCTCTGAAACATGTTGACGGTCCATCTCGCGTATGAACTGCGCGGTACATAGATCAAGGTAAATTCGGCAAATCCGGGATACACAAAGACGGATCTGCACGACAACAAGGGGGCTCAACCGGTAGGGGTTGGCGCCATTGAAGCAACGCGTGTAGCGCCGCTGGATGAGAATGGCCTAACAGGACAGTCATTTTCAAAGGATGGTTCCGATCCCTGGTAGACCGTGACAGTCGTTTCGGGCGGATGACCGGCCTTAAGTTACCACTTGTGCCCTACCCGACACGTTCGTCACGGTTTCTCCTTGGATTACTCCCCCGAAAGGCGGCAGGTGTCCACAAAATTGCCGCGTCCGGCTGATGGCAAATCCTGACCTACCGAGTTCCCAGCTCGAGTGTGAATGAAGGTCAGACATTCTCCTCACGATTTGGCCGAACGAGTTCACGGTGCAGAACCACGTCTCGAGGATCTCGATTTTCACTATGAATCTCGGTTGCCGCGAGCAATGCGGAACGCAATTTTGGCGTACTATGACCGCGGGCAGTTGCGGAGCATTTAACGTGTTCGTTAATGTTGCTAGGATTCTTATCGATGCGTTCTGGTTCTCAGCAGTGCGTTAATGTTGCTCAACAGTGACGCCCTTTCACGGCAATAACACTCTGCTGATCCGATCGAAGGCATCACGGTGGAAATTTCGTCGGCTGTGCTCCGCGGGCAAGCTCTCCGCGAGTTGACTCCATCGGTCCACAACGAATCCAACCGAGTTGAGCATTTGGATACCATCTGTATGGCCGCTCAACCAGTCAGAACATTACTTCCGCTAAGCCGACTAATGAGATGGTCCGCCGCTGTATCCCTCCGCTGAGGTGGAGGATGGAGGCAGCGGTTTCACAGGAGGTTCTCTGCGTTCTCAAGAACATCTGGCATGGCGGCCTTGAGCTTGGCTGGCTTCTGCGCAAAGACCATGCCGCGCTCCAACAGAAACGCTCTTATCTGGTTGATGACCGCAGTCCGTCGGGACACCAGCCGATCTCGAACCCGATGTATCGCCTGGAGGTCGAGCTGGTCATCCGTCTTGATCGGAACGAAGCGCATGTTCTTCCGCTCAACGGCCTCAGCGATCGCTTCTGCATCGACGAAGTCGTTCTTGTTGGACTTCACAAACGGCTTCACGAACTGCGCTGCGATCAGCCGCACGTCATGGCCTTGTTGCTTCAAGGCTCGACCAAGAAAGTGGGCACCAGAACAGGCTTCGAGGCCGATCAGCGAGGTCTGAGTGCATTGGCGATTTGGCGCTCGTTGATCGCAGTTAGTCATTTTTATGACCACCAGTCCACGGCGGGATGCCCGCTTGCTTCTTACCTTTGGCTGATCCAAGAGGAGGTCCCGGATGATCGAGGGCAACTCGTACCAAAGTATTGGCGACACCATCGTCCAATAGAGCCTCCTCTACAGGTACGGCTTAATCGCAAAGACGGAAGGCATCCGAACTCGTCTCGGCCGATATGGAAGAGGAGTTGGGGTCGCTGGTCAATCAGTGGAATGGCGTTTAAACTCAAAAACCCAAAGGTAATGAACATCCCCTAATTGGAATGTGTCTGTCCTTCGAGGGGCAACTCGACGAGATTTGCCCTCACTCGGTCTCCGATCTGTGCGCTCTTTAGCGTCGCCAGGAACTTCTTGGTGAAGTTCTGCTGCAGGTGGAAATCCTGTGCTGCCTGTGACCTGTAAATCTCGTAAAAAACAAATGTATTGGGATCGTCCTTTCGTGCCGTTACGTAAAACGCTTCTACGCCCGGCTCCGCCCGCACCAACGGTAGGTATTGGCGTATGGCGTCGACAAGCTCTGCTCGACGCTGTGGCTGAATTTTTGCTTCGATCAACATGATCACCTTTTCGTTCGTCATATTGGACTGCTCCTCTCGATTTTCATTGGCCGGGGTGTTCACAGCCTGCTTTGCCCACAGCCCGTACGTCGCCCACACGCTGGCGGCCATCAGCACCGCCACCATCACGATTCGGTTTATTTTCAAGTGTGAATCCTTTCGTTAAACACCGTTCGGCGCTCCGCCGTACTGATCCGGGACATCTCCTAGACGAAAGATGAAAGACGCCTTTGGTTCACTAAAGCTCCGCGAGAGCTCGATGCACCATACTCACGGAAATAGCTCCCTCACCAACCGCTGAAGCAACACGCTTGACGCTCCCGGCGCGGACATCGCCCACTGCGAATACTCCTGGCAGGCTGCTCTCCAGCATGAAAGGTGGTCGCGAAAGCGGCCAGAGAGGACTCCGATCCGGGTCAACAACCGGCAGATCACGTCCGGTGAGGATAAAGCCCTTCTCATCGAGAGCGACACGGCCTCGAAGCCAGCTTGTGTTAGGTGAAGCGCCAGCCATGATGAAAAGGTGATGTGCTTTGACCGAGCGCACCTCTCCGTTCAGCTTGTTGACCCAACTCACTTTTTCGAGAGCGCTCTCGCCCCCAAGATCGGCTAGTTCGGAGTTGCACAGTAGTTCGATAGACGGATTTCCGGAAATGCGCGCGATGAGATAATGTGACATCGATTCGGATAACGTGGCGGCTCGCACTAGCATATATACCTTGCGCGCGTGCTGCGAAAGAAAGACTGCAGCTTGACCAGCCGAGTTACCGCCGCCCACAACAATGACCTCTTCGCCCTCGCACAACTGAGCTTCAAGAAAGGTGGCGCCGTAATGGATCCCGTGCCCCACGAAGCGGTCCAGGTTCACGGCCGTTGGCTTCTTGTAGTAGGCGCCAGTCGCAATGACAATAGTCCGTGCGAAGAAGACAGTACCATCGTTCATGACGAGTTCGTAGGGGCGATGTTGGCACCTAAGTTGAACAATGGCGCGTGCCAACGCCATCTTCGCTCCAAACTTCTGTGCCTGCTTGGTGGCGCTTGTAGCGAGTTCCTGACCGGAGACCCCGGTTGGAAATCCTAGATAATTTTCTATCTTTGAACTGGAGCCCGCCTGCCCCCCGGGGGCGTGGCTTTCTATAACGAGAGTATCTATTCCCTCCGAGGCTGCGTATACCGCTGCTGCCAGGCCTGCAGGGCCCGCGCCCACGATGATCAGATCGTGAAGTGAACTATTGTCGATATTGTCGTTAAGTCCGAGGGAATCCGCCAGCTGTGAGGTTGACGGATTTCGCAAAACCATCGTCCCGTTGCCAATCACGATCGGTATTTCGGAAACAGCGATTCCAAAGCGGTCGAGGAGGTTCCGATAAGCATCGTCCATATCCAAGTCGATATAAGAGAATGGATGACCATTTCGGCTTAGAAATTCCCGAAGGCGCAGAGTGTCTGCAGAGTGTCGGGAGCCAATGACAACGACATTGCCCAACTGTCGGTCTATGAGCATAAGCCTTCGCAACATAAACGCGCGCAAGAGGATCTCACTCAGACTTGCATCGTGCGCCACAAAAGTGCGAAGGTCTTCGGGGCGAACCTCCAGGATTTCACCTGCTTGTATAACTCGGGCCTGCACTACGGTTCGCTGTCCTGCGATCGTGCCCGCCTCACCGGTGAACATTCCTGGGCGTAAGATCGTGACCAGCCGTTCGCCGTTGATAGTTGGCTGAACGATTTCCAAGCTGACGGATAAGAGGATGAAGCACGGCCTTCCTACTTCTCCCGGCCGATACAGAATCTCGCCAATCTCCACCCGGCGCACCCGTCCGTACGGCCGCGCACGATCTATCTCGGCCTCCGTAAGGACCGGCCACATCTGGTTCTTAGCATTGAGCTCAGCGGAGATCCGCTTCTGTTCGCTTAGGAGTCTTGCCTCTTGCAATCCGATAGATGCCTCATTTGCCGCTACGCTCAGAAGCAGGCTTTCGGTTTTCTCAGGGAAGCCTATCCGGTTAGATCCGAGGACGATCACGCCGATTTCACCGTGTACGCCCAACTGCGCGGGGACGATCGCTATGCCTTCAACTGCCAATTGGTTCCGTATTTGCGGGAGAGACCCTTGAGAGTAGGCAGCCAGTGGGTCGCCGAGCATAGTGCGGACTTCTTGGGCCGACAGGTTGATTTTGCTGTCCTCGGCGACTCGGAGAATCTCCACCGGCATCACGCCAAATGCGTCGCTCAACCGTGCGTAAGCGAAATCCAAGCTGAGCATACGGAAGAGTACATCCAGAAGGGTTTGAACAATTTGCGATGGTTCACTGCCGCGCCAGATAGCAGGCAGAGCGAGCAGGCTCGTTAGATCGTTAATACAGCGCCGAAGGCGCTTGATTTCCTGGGCTGGATCTTCGAGCTGCTCTTCCATGTCAGGCCACCGCAGGTGAGCCTTTCCGACGAGACCGACGCTCGCGAAATTCGCTCAGGAATTCGTCTGGCGGCACAAAGAAGGGATTTTGTTGAAGGACGCCGCCGATGACGACCATCGGATGGGTCCGCATGATGTCAACGACAGCGTCTCCTCCAAACTTGCCGAGATGGTAGGTACAGATAACTGCGTCTTCGCGTCGACGCCAGAGCTCATTTACCCGCGACTCGAACTCAATCACATCATCCACATGCGATCCGCTTTCAACTGCCCAATCCATCCGACAGCAAATGCGCTTTAGCGGGAATTCGGTGCCATTGCCGCTGGCCAACTGCTCGAACGCCGAAATCATGCGATCCGCATCAAAACGGCCTTCCGGAAGGTAGACTTCGGTATCTGTCCGAATCTCCAGCTGTCCGCTTTGCTCCGCAACCGCTGTATCAATGCCCGCAGCCGTCAGGCGTTGCAGGTGGTCTTGACGCTGATCCCGATTAACAATGTGAATTGCCTTATGGCCACACTGGAATCCATCTTTTATGAATGGGAGCAAGACCCGATACTCTTCGTCGGGGCTGTGGAAGAAAGCGCAGACATGACGTGTTTGGTCGATCTGGGAACCAGCAAAAGGAATGGGCACCGCGATCTTCTTCATAGCATGTCCCTCGATAGCAACGCCGCAATGCCTCCAACTGCAAAGAAGTATTGAGGCTGCTCAGGTTGATCATACCGCTAGCCTTGACGAAAGCTCGATCGTCATCGTTCGCCAATCGTTGCCCGTTAGATCGTGCGATCGTAGAGTTGCTGCTGGTAACCCTTGACCCATTCTTCTGACGAAGGAGGAAAGATGTTGAGGAACTTTCCCTCGCGGGAAGGAATCACTTCCACCATCTTTGCGATCATGTCCTTTGGATCGAGTCTTCCCTCGGGTACCCCGAGCAGACTGTCGACCACTTTCTTGAAGGCGTCGCGTTTGATGAAGTTCACGTCATCGTTGAGCCAGCGCAGACCAGCTTCCACCACAGTTTCGTTGAAACCTGTAAGGTAGGGTCCGGGGTTGATCGTTTGGACCTGAATTCCGAAGGGTTTCAGCTCCTCGTACATCGCTTCAGCGATAGATTGCACGGCGTGTTTGCTCGCGGCGTATGCGGGAATGGGCGGGACCGTGAAAAGTCCAACAACGGAGGAGACGAATACGACCTTTCCGTGAATACCTGCCGCTACCCAGTTCCTCACTACGCGCTGTGTAAAATCCAAAGCCGCGAAGACATTGGTTTCGAAATTCTTCCTCACCAGTTCAACGGGGATTTCAGACATGGGGCCGCCCTCGCCAATGCCGGCGTTATTCACCAGAATGTCGAACTTCAATTTGAGCGTGTGGGCCACATCGTAAGGGTCAAGCAGATCGAGCTTCTCGACCTGTAGTGTTTTTAGGTCGAGCGAGCGAGCCTTTTCCCGCATAGCCGTCACTTGTGGCCAGGTCTGAACAGCAGCTGTTACGTTGTGCCCTTTTTGCGCCAGTCCGAGAGCGGTTCCTTCACCAAATCCGGAGCCTGCTCCCGTAATCAATATCTCTTGCATGTGAGTGATCTCCTTTCCTTCTGGTTAGGCATTCAATGCCGATTCACCGCTTTGAGCGACTGCATAATCTTGAGCCACCTTCCCCCCGGACACACCGATACTCCCGATGATTTGCCCATCGACGGACCTAAGGGGGATTCCACCGGCAAACGTTATGAGGTTTTCATTGGAAAGCTCAATTCCATGCGCATCTGCCCCTGCTTTGCTGAAGTTATCCATGATTTGCGTTTCCATTTCGAACAAGGCCGATGTCTTCGCTTTCTTAATAGCCACATCGATCACTCCAAGCCATGCTCCATCCATGCGATGAAATGCTTTCAAGTGGCCCCCCGAATCAAGGATTGCGATGCAAACTGAAATTCCGAGTTCGCCCGCCTTCTGTATGGAAGCCTTCATGACTCGATCCGCTTGCTCCGCCGTAATTTGCATGCTCCTTGCTCCTTTGGGTCAACTCGATGAGTCGGCGACCATAGTATCAGGGGCGGCCGCGTGGAGGCTTCAAATGTCCATGAAACCAGAATGCAGCGGTGGGTCCATACGGCGCTTCACGGATATCTGATTAAGATTAGTCGAGAGGCGAATAGCTCGCACAACTCTGTGGCCGACATCACTGCGCTCTTTAACCTCACTTCTGTTCTGTGATTTTCTGGTTTGTCGCGCACCCGGAAATAACTCAAGAGTAAACACTTGAGACCGAGACGGCCGCCTTCTTCCAAGATAGATACCGAAAACGCCTTAGTGTCCATTGATCCGTTGGCGTTGAGCTGTCACTTTGCCGAATAGTCCCCATTTCCAGACAAGTGACCCTCGGTTCACTGTTGCCTCCAGGACAATGCGCTCGTTGACGGTGGTTCCAAGTCGACTTCGGTCTCGGGGCAGGATTAGTAATGAAAAACGCCGTTGTGTTGAGTAATGTCCGGTTCGTCGGCCACACGAACGTTTGGCTGCTAATCTGCGTAGAGACCTACATCTCTGATTCGCTCACCGGACCCAATTTATGACGCTGGGTTCCGTGCAACACAGACTGGATGGTGCGTACAAATTCCTAAAGGTGTAGCGTAAATTCTTCAATCAGGTGGTATGAAATAGGGCTTGTACAACCCCACTTTAGCCCCACTGTAAGAATTCCTATTGCTTATTTTGCGGGACTTACGGCGCCAACCGTTCCCGTTAAGTTGTTGAAGTTACGTACAGAATCAAATTTGGGAGCGGAGGGTCGGGGGTTCGAATCCCTCCGCCCCGACCAGTAAATTAATTCACTTAGCTCACTTCCACACATCCCCCAAAATTGACTGTAGCGAGTAGATGTAATTCTCTCTCGATACATACGCGCACGGTTGACAAGTCCCTGGCCGGAGAATCACGGGGATGGACGACTGTGTTCCAGAAGTCTGATTCTCGGTACGTAAAGCGCGCAGTGGGCGCGGCTTCACAACAGAATCAACCAATGCATTGCTGCGGTATGCCTTCGGTGCGCTTGGCCGACGTCGGGTCTATATCACCCATTTGGGCGGCAATGAAACTAGTCGACGCGTCGTCGAAAAGCTCGGTTTTGTTCCGGAGGCGTGCAGCGCTTGGCCAACCTACTACCCGGCGAGCGCGTCGCGGATAAGCATTGCTATGCGCGCCCTCGATCTGGCCGGCCTACCCTCTCTGGAGGTCCAATGGGTGTGCCCTGAAAGGTCATAGAAAATAGCTGTTAAGTGACACGTGGTCAATATCTAAACTAACTACTCTTCAGGTAATCATTGAATGGTGGAACTCTCTCACTTGTAACGATTCCCCGTTTGAACAGTCAAATATGTACAAGTCCTCCACAGGGACCGTGTAGAAAGCAAAGTGGAGAATGAATTCCGTAGTATCTTCCCAATCTATCCTAGTGGCCGCATTCAACAATGACCACCTGGGCCTCTGTGCTAATGTGCGCGAGCTCTCTGAGTCCCAGGAATTCGAAGTCGTTGTGGTGGATGCCTTTTCCGGTGACATCGTCGTATCCCGGAACTTCAATAGTAAAGCGGACGCTGTCAAGACGGCGGAAATGCTGGTCGACATCGGACTGCCGAAGTCAGGAGCCTGAGCTACTATTAGCCCCGGGCTTTGCACGTGATCTTTATTCTCTGCCTGGGGCGGTCGACGCACGCGACGACAATGGCAATAACACCCCTCATCAACAGCGCTTTTATTCCTGAAGCTGTGGGGGAGTTTCTCAGTGCCGGTGCGGACCCACGCTGGTCAACAAAAAGGGCCTTACCGCCCTGGCGCAGGCACGCCAAGTGTAGTGCCAATCGTGCGTCGATGCCATTCCAGGCAGCTATCAGGCGGCGTGTGGAAGCTTCCTCACGCTGAGAAGAAAAAAGCCTGACTGAGATCGCTCTTTGGCACCGTCACGAACACGAGAAGTCTATATTCAATCGATGCTTTTTGTTGGGAAGTGCAAGGAGAAGGTTTCATATTCCTCCAAATGTTCGCAATATTTAACTGTCAGCCCGCTATCGCACCACATTTTGGGATTGCCGTAGCGGTGTTCTTAGACGCCAATCATATATATACACTTCGACTGGGAATACCGATTCTGATCTATGGAGAAAACTGGGCCCGGTTGCAAAAAATGGGTAGCGGAAATCCGACCATGACAATGTGCATCCGGTGCTCGGAGGCTTATCCGACGAGGTATTTGCTCCCCGGCAACAGAGAGAGCAGCTTGACCCCGAGATAGGTAATCACGAAGGTTGTGAATGCGATCGTAGGTATGCGCAGAAACGGATTTTCAATGAGCGGCGCCACGAGGGAGTGAATCGCGTTGAGTACGATAATGTGCGCCAGATACATGCCATAGCTCATGCGCGAAAGATCGTCGATGATCCGCCATAGAAGACTGTTTCCGCGGTCTGCACGGAGGTTTCGGAAGAGCAGGAAAATTCCCGCTGTCATGACCGCAACGTTCAGCGTGGTGAAGTTCCACGTCAACTCGAGGCTCTTTACTTCGTGCTCGTAACGAAGTCTGTATAGGAATCCTGCGAGGGTAACGGAGTAGCCTGCAACAACCATGCCGATTGCGACCCAATCGAGACGCAACGAAGGCGCCATCCAGAATCGCTTGATATAAGCGGCGAGTACGGCATAGCCGATGAAGCCAGAGAAGTAGTAGAGGGTTGGCGTCGCATTCCAATAACACTCGCCCCATACAGCTGAGAAGAACAGATGAATGAAGGGCAGCAACAGTGTCGCGCCCCACAGCACCAGGAAGAGCTCCATACTTTTACGACTAGCCGAAACGATCCACGGTGAGAACACAGGTGCGATAAGGTAGATCGCCATCAGCATATAGACAAACCACAGATGGCCGACTTCGGTGCCGTAGTTGACGGGAATTTTGGCGATGTTGAGCAAGGCGGTCTGAAGAGAGATCGCTCCTTGCCCGTAGTAATAGAAAGCGTAAACCGCGCACCAGATCACAAAGGGAATTAGCACGCGGGTAAAGCGCTTCCGGAAGAATTTGCGTTCATCCCCGACGGGGAAAAGGAAGAATCCGGTAATCATCACGAAAAGCGGCACGCAGACGCGCAGGAGCGAGTTTGTCCATCCCACTGCCCAGGCTCCCGCCGTGTGCAGTACGGTTCCGTCTGGGCCTATGTACTCGAACTCGCCGGTGTGGATCTGCATGACCATGTAGATGGCGATGACGCGCAAGAGATCGAAGCCGCGATGCCGCGTGTGGATGGGAGGAGCAGATATATTCACGATGTGTGGTCCCCAGTCAATGTGAAGATGATAGTCAAGACCTTATTCACGAAAAATGGTGTTGCGGAAAAGTAGGTGAAAAGTTGCATAGACCGCGTGGTACTCCGGCGCTGAGTCAGTCGACAATACATCACCAGGTCGCTCATCGACAGGATTCTAGGCAGTGGTTAATCGTTCCCCAAGAAGATACCCCAAAACGGGTGCAATGTTCCGGGTAGGCGACTTTTTACGTCCATGTGGTTTGGCTATCATTGTCGTTGAGATCCCTGGCGATTTCGCGCTC
>Ga0207086_1100_pt1 | contig 20000 bp, 14 predicted proteins | sample Alteio_BWMinHeat_54_FD_153540 | JGI IMG/M metagenome (GOLD analysis project Ga0207086, IMG submission 153540) | Enriched cells from forest soil in Barre Woods Harvard Forest LTER site, Petersham, Massachusetts, United States -... | ecosystem: Environmental > Terrestrial > Soil > Temperate forest >... | reverse complement strand
TACGTATGGACTACCTCCGTTACCGCACCCGGTAAAATTAAATGGTGTGTTCACTGGGAAGGTTTCGAGGTTCACATTCAGTAAAATGAATGTAGCGTGGGGAAATTCCAAGATCGAAGGCCGGTTGAGTATGGATGGGATGCCCAATATCAACGAAACATTTACAGATCTGAAAGTGAAAGATTGCAACATCGATCAAAATGACATTCAGTTTTTGCTTGCTGAAAAAACAGCGCGAGCGCTTCACCCGCTCGGAAAAATTCATGCTCGTGGCGAATACACCGGTTTTCCTAACGATTTTGTTGCTCGCGGAAACCTGCTTACGCAACTAGGAAAAATAAATTCAGATGTCAATCTTAAAATCAATGAAGCGAATGTAAGCCAATCCACATTTAGCGGACATATGGCACTCGATGATTTTCAGCTCGGCGTTTATCTTAAAGACACGATCAATTATCAACGCGTAACGCTTAATGGCAACATTAAAGGGAAAGGCCTCACACGCGAAGATGCAGATTTTATCTTGGCTGGAACAATTAGCTCGTTCGGGTTTAGGCATTACAACTATACTAATATTAACACCAATGCTCGTTTCGCAAGGCAACTTTTTAATGGAGACTTGGCGATCAACGATCCCAATTTAATATTTAACGCTAAAGCATTTATTGATTTTAGAAAAGGGAAAGAGCTGATCCAGGTAAAAGCTAATCTCGATACAGCCTTTTTCGATAAGCTCGGCATTACCAAAAGACCGTTATTTGTTCGATCCTATTTCGATGTGAATACATCGGGCCTGAAGCTCGATAGTTTGTTTGGATCAATCGTGTTGCGCAATTCAGTGGTCAACTTTAATAACGAAACCTTGTCACTCGATTCGGTTCACTTGATTTCAACCCAAGAAGGAACGGGTCGTCAACTCCAATTGAAAAGTTCTATCGCTGATTTTGTGATGAAAGGTGACTATCGCTACTCTACATTGTTTAACGATGTTCAAAAATTTGGTCGCGAGCTATACCTAAAAATCAATAACGATCGTGAGGCGTTGCAGGCACATTATCAGAAAAAGAAAACAAATACTCAGTCTTATCAGGTTGCATTTGATTTGAAAGTTCATGACATGCGCCCACTTGCAGGACTAGGAAGACTAGATTTATATGCTTCACCAGGCTCAAGTCTTCATGGAAATTTCTCTCATGGAGAAGTGTCATCACTCCGCTTCAATAGTCGGCTAGACACCGTTATTTATAGAGGGAAAAAATTTTTAATGAATGATATTGGATTCAACGGCACTAAGTCGCAGGATAGTTTACAGTTGAATGCTTTACTAAAAGTGAGATCGACCAATCAACACTTTTCCAATTCATTCAAAACAAAAAATGTTCAAGCTCAAGCCCTGTGGGAAAAGGATCACGTACGATTCGATTTCGATGCAGATCAAGATGGTAATGATAATATTCTGAGGCTTAAATCTGAACTAGATTTTTTGCGTGACAGCGTTCGAATAAAAATCCTTCCCACTCAACTTCGAATTTTCGGCGAAGATTGGAGTTTCAGCCAGGAGAACTATGCAATAATGAAAGGACTTGAATGGAACATCCACCAGCTCCGTGTGTTCAAGGGAAATGAATCTGCGATGGTTAATGGATTTATTTCAGAAGATCCCAATCGCTCACTGATCCTCAGCATTGACAGTCTTAATCTTGACATCTTGAATTCGTTAGTGCAAGAAAAAATTTCCGGAGAGGTGAACGGAACCATTGAGGCAAAAGACTTATACCACAATCCATTTGTTCAAAACGAACTCAATATCAAAAATCTCACGATTGACGAATTTTTAGTAGGAAATGTAAGCGGACTAAATCAATGGAGTCGCGAAAAAAAACGTTTTGACTTGAATCTATCGTTAGAACGGAATGGCAAAAAAACTGTTGAGATGGAAGGCTTTTACAATCCTGCCTTGGAAAGCCCGCTTAATGTAAGCGCCAACCTGGAAAACACCAATATCAAAATCATCGAGCCATTCATGCGCGGAATTTTTTCAAATATGGATGGTGCCCTCACCGGCAACTATACCATCACAGGAACATTTCTGGAGCCCATCATTCGAGGTGATGGGAAAGTCCAGTCAGCTCACCTGATGATTGATTATTTAAAGACAACCTATTCCGTCAATGGCTCACTGGGGTTCTCCCCTACTCAAATCATATTCAAAGATTTTATTCTAATCGATGAATTGAAAAATAAAGCCACCCTCGATGGGTCTTTGTCACATCATAATTACCGTGAATTTCGGATCAACCTGGATGCGAACTTCAGAAGTTTTCAGCTACTAAATACGAATCCAAAAGACAACAGCTTGTTTTATGGACAGGCGTTTGGAACCGGAAATCTTAATATTCTTGGCCCCATCAATGATTTAAAAATATCAGCTACAGCACGGTCTGAAAAGGGAACGAGAATTTTCATCCCTTTAAATGGCTCGATGGATAATACTACTAAGAAAGAATTCATCACGTTCGTAAATTTTGCCGACACCCTCAAACTGAAAAAGGAAAAACAAAAAATACAAAATAAAGATGAGCCTACCGGGATCACCATGGATATGAACCTTGACATCACTCCTGATGCTTACGCGGAAATAATTTTTGACATTAAATCGGGAGATATCATTCGTGGTTATGGCAAAGGAAATCTTAAATTACAAATCGACACCAAGGGTGATTTCACGATGTTCGGTGCTTATGAGTTTGAGCGCGGCAACTACAATTTCACTCTTTATGATATTATCAACAAAGAGTTTAGTATCAACAAGGGCAGCAGCATTACCTGGTTTGGCGATCCCTATGAAGCAATGCTAGCAATAAATGCAAGCTATAAACAGCTGGTTTCATTTGCACCAACAATCAGCAGCACCGATCAAACTGTGATCAACTCACCGCAGATGCGGAGGAAGTATCCTGCTGAAGTGGTTTTGAAATTGGATGGTGCTATGATGTCTCCCCAAATCAATTTCGACATTGTAGCGAAAGACCTTCCTAACAATGTGCCCATGGATCAAGGTAAGCCGCCGGTTGCTTTGAACCAGGAGTTCAAACAATTCAGAGCTAAACTGGATGAGCAGGAATTGAAAAGACAAGTGTTCAGCTTGATCATGCTCAGGCGTTTCTCTCCACAAGATGCGTTTGCCTCTGGAGGCGGAACCGGTATCTATAGCAGCGTGAGTGAACTTCTCTCTAACCAGTTAAGCTATTGGCTTACCCAAGTGGATCAAAACCTTGAAGTTAATTTTGATCTGGGAAATTTTGATCAAGAAGCGTTCAATACTTTTCAACTTCGTCTCGCCTACTCTTTTCTCAACGGCAGGTTACGGATCTCCCGTGATGGAGTCTTCAACAATCAGACCAACAAATCAGAAATGGCCAACATGTTGGGCGACTGGACTGTAGATTACTTGCTCACTCCTGACGGAAAGTTTAAAGTGAAAATGTACAACCGCACTAACATCAATCAGCTTTCGGCTCTTACGCAACAAACTGCTATCACTACAGGTTTCAGTCTTATGAATACTCAAAGTTTTAATACCTGGAAAGAGTTGCTCACTGCAGCACGCAACCGCAGAAAAAAGGAATTAGAACAAAAGCCGAAAGTAGCTGAGGATGGTACGCAATGATTGATCAATTTGTCGGTTGATTAATTAGCCGATCAGCATTGATCATCAGCTCATTGAAAATTGAAAATTCAATGATTATCTTGCACTAAACCCCACCCCTATGGATTTAAGTGCTATGATGAGAAAATATGCCGAGCAAATAGGCGGACAATTCACTGAATATGATCACTCACAATCCATCATCATCATGCCTGTCTCGGGCGGACGCTACCAGACGGTGCTAGGAACAGTCACTCAGAATGATCTTTACCATCGAGAATTAATATCTCTCCATTCAAAAATTTGTTCCCCAAAACCAGAAATTGATTATCGTATGCTGTTAGAGCAAACTGCTTATTTCAATTATTGCCGTTTTGTTGTAAAGGATAATTATCTTCAGGTGGAGGCAGTTGCCCCCATAATCGGTATCACTGAAGAAACTATTAAAGAAATGATACAAGAAGTCGCAAACCTCGCAGACCAGTTTGAGTTGAAACTGACTGGAGAGGATATTCATTAAAAATTCAAAACCACTTCTTCTTATATTTAAAGAACCAGAACATTACAACCACCAATAGAAACATCATTCCCCAGACCACTAAGTAGCCATACTTCCAATGAAGTTCAGGCATGAAATCGAAATTCATCCCGTACACACCCACAATAAAAGTTAGCGGAATAAAAATCGTTGAGATAATCGTCAATACTTTCATTACCTCATTCATGCGCGTGTTCAATGTATTGATGTAAATGTCCATCAAGCCAGAGGTAAGATCTTTATATGTATCCAACGAGTCGATCAAGTGCGCCACATGGCTGTAGACATCAGAGAAAAATCTTGCATTTGAGGAATTGACGAATCCGCTATCATCTTTAACAAGCTTGTTCATGGCATCGCGCAAAGGATACAAAGCTTTACGTAAATAGATCAATTCTTTCTTCAGTCGCTGAATTTTACGGAACTCATGTCCCGTGGAGTCCTTATAAATGTCGTCTTCAATTTGTTCAATCTGTTGGCCGATTGAATCCAAAACAATATAATAATTATCAACTATGATATCGATTAACCGATAAAGCAAGTAATCAGCTTTTTGTTTTCTAATTCGCCCCTGATCAAGACGGATTCGGTCGCGCAAAGGGCCAAACAAGTCGCCTTCCTTTTCTTGAAAAGAAATCAGAAAATTTTTTCCTAGAACAAAACTAATCTGCTCATAATCGATTACAGTTCTCTCGATTCGATAGAGCATCTTGAGTGAAAAGAAAAGGTAGTCGTCATACTCTTCTACCTTAGGTTGTTGATCAGTGGAAATATCCTCAACCAGTAAACTGTGCAAAGAAAAATGTTCAGCTATTTTATTAATAATAGTAGTGTCCCAAAGTCCATCAAGGTTGATCCAGTTAACCTGATCAGGTTTCTGCTTGGCTAGCAATTCATCGGCACTAAGATTTTCATATACATTAAATTCTTTTTCATTGTATTGAATAAGCTCAAGAATGATTTTTTGTTCTGTTGCAGTTTCTTTAATCTCTTTTTTCATTTACAATGATTTGGTCACTATTTGATATTGGAAATCGGCTAGTTCTATTCCTTCTTTATCGAATCTTTCTTTAATGGATTTATTCAAATCGCATTTCAAATCAAAAGCATCAGTGGCATTGCCCGTCCATACGTAAGCACGCAACATAATTCCTCCGTTTAAAAAGGTAAGCACACGCACCATCACCGGTTGCTCACCGCGGGCAATATCCACTTCATTTCGATTGTCGATAAAATAGCGATGCTTCATCGCTTCATCCTGAATTATCCCAATGGCCTTATCCAGATTAATATTCAATGTGACTGCCAACTCAATGAATACACAAATCTTTTCATCCACGCTGGTGGAATTGATGATCGTCTCATTGCTGATCACACTGTTGGGCATGATCACTCGCTTGTTCTCAAAATCCTTGATGATCGTGTGACGTAGAGTAATATCTTCCACATCGCCCGTATACAATTGACCAATCTTCACACGATCACCAACACTGAACGGTTTGAAGATCACTAAAAAAAATCCGCTAATAATATTTGAAAACGCAGACTGTGATGCAAAGCCTACGATCGCTGCCAACAGCCCCGCACCGGTGAGCAATCCTGTGCCCAAAGTGCGAAGTGAAGGAATGGAGCGAAAAATGATTATGGTAGCAACGAAAAATAATATAAAGTCAACGGCATTTTTGAAGAAATTGTACCGGGTGGGATCAACTTTCAGCTTGCGGGCAGCTCCGCGAATGAAGCGTCCCATTAACAAGCGGAACACCAATGAAATAATAAATGTGACAACCAGAACAATGGCCACAAAAAAGAATTGCTCCCAATTTTTATCCATAGACATCATAACCCCGAAAATAGTCAATAGTCGACTGTCGACTGTCAACAGTCAACAGTTTTTTTTCCGGAAATAATTTACTGTGGATAGTGGACGGTAGACTGTGGACTTATGATTATTATTGCAAGAATGTCTCTACGATTAGATGATATCAAGCGGCCAGTGGCTCGCGAAATGGAAGAGTTCGAACCCAAGTTTCGAGCCTCGATGAAAACACGCATCCTGCTGCTGGATAAAATCATGAACTATATTGTGAAACGAAAAGGAAAGCAGATGCGCCCGCTTTTCGTTTTCCTAAGTGCCGGAACTTGCGGTCAAATTAAGGAGTCAACATTTAGGGGAGCTGCACTGATTGAATTAGTTCATACCGCGAGCCTTGTTCATGATGATGTGGTAGACAACTCGAATTACCGCAGAGGTTTTTTTTCGGTGAACGCGCTTTGGAAAAACAAGATTGCTGTTTTAGTGGGCGATTTTCTTCTCACCCGCGGACTGTTTCTCGCACTCGAACATAAAGATTATGACTTGCTGGGCATTTGTACAGATGCTGTGAAAGAAATGAGCGAAGGTGAATTGATGCAGATGGAAAAAGCACGCCACCTCGATATATCGGAAGAAATTTATTACGAAATCATCAGGCAGAAGACAGCCTCTCTTATTGCATCCTGCTGCGCCATCGGTGCAAGTTCATCCGGAGCAAATGAAAGTCAGATTGAATCGATGCGCCAATTTGGTGAATACGTGGGCATGGCTTTTCAAATCAAAGACGATTTATTCGATTATGGGGAAGAAGAGATCGGCAAGCCATTGGGCATTGATATCAAAGAAAAAAAAATGACGCTACCGTTGATTTACTCTTTATCTAAAGCCTCCTGGCTGGAGAAAAGAAAAATCATTGGTTACGTGAAAAATGAAAGTGAGAACTCAAAAAAAGTGCAAGAAGTAATTTCGTTTGTAAAAAGTTCAGGGGGAATTGACTATGCGCAGCAAGTGATGCAACGTTATTACAACAAGGCACTGGAAATTTTAAAACCTTTCCCCGAATCGCAGTTCAAAACTTCACTACAACAGTTGGTACAGTTTACGATTGAGAGAAAGAGTTAACACAGAAATTCAAAAGCAAAATATTTTCTATGAAGAAATTATTTTTTGCAATCGTTTTATTGGCAGACATCAAAGTTCAAGCTCAGCTCTCCAAACCATGCGAGCAATTAAAAGTAATGGGAACAACCTTGACCGACTCCAAAGGAAATCGGGTGGCCTTGCACGGAATGAGTTTCGGATGGCATAACTGGTGGCCGAGGTTTTACAATGTAGGTGCGGTTCATGAATTAGTCAACGCGTGGCATGCCAATGTGATCCGCGCATCGATGGGCATTGAGCATAACGATGGTTATCTGCAAAAACCGGATCAATCTATTCAATTGGTTAAAAATGTGGTTGATGCTTGCATCAAAGAAAACGCGTATGTGATTATAGACTGGCATGATCACAATATCCATCTTAATGAATCAAAATTGTTTTTTGAAATGATGGCTAAGGAATATGGAAAGCACCCGAACATTATCTATGAAATTTATAACGAACCCGATCATGAAAGTTGGGCCGAGGTAAAAGCCTATTCGGAGGAAATTATCAAAATCATCCGTGCTCAGGATCAAGACAACATCATCTTAGTTGGTTCACCGCATTGGGATCAAGACATACATTTACCTGCTTCCGATCCGATCAAAGGTTACAACAACTTGATGTACACCATGCACTTTTATGCCGGCACGCACAAGAAATGGTTGCGCGATCGTACCGATGAAGCGATCGCGAAAGGTCTTCCCGTTTTTGTTTCGGAATGTGCAGGCATGGAAGCCACGGGTGATGGGCCAATCGATATTGCTGAATCAAAAAACTTTTTCGACTGGATGCAGGAAAAAGGATTGAGCTGGGCCGTGTGGTCAGTCTCCGATAAAAATGAAACATGCTCCGTATTAAAACCATCAGCCGCTTCCGATGGTCACTGGAAACCTGAAGATATTAAAGAGTGGGGAAAATTGGCAATCGAGTATATGGAAAAGTATAAGTAGGAAAAATTTTCGGTCTGCTAATCCTTTACATCAGAGGATTGATTTATCCATCTATTAAAAGCCAAAAAATATCCAACCAATTGCCATGCTATTCGTGTCTATGAGGAATGAAACATCTTGGAATCATCAGCCTCATATTTTTTTTAACCACGGTTCTGCTTTCGTGCAAAAATTCGACTGAAAGTCCGGTAATACCAGCGCCAGAAGCAACGATCATGATTTCGGGCAAAGCGGTGATAAAAGTGCTACCCTGTTCAGGGGGATGGATAAGTCTTCAGGAAACGTTGCAGCCGCAATACTTAATTGAACAGCCAGAAAGAGAAATATCCTGGCGAGATGAAAATTTGTCGGAGACTACCAGCTATGCGCCACAAGGTGGCTGGTTATTGATCGATGCGATTGCACATCCCTCCGGGCAGGTGACCGCAGCAACCATCAAGGTTAATCCTCAACGAGGTGATTCCATGGAAATTAATTTACTGCGTTTCAAAGCAGGTAACCTTATTGCTGAACAGCAAATCCTTCCTATCATTTTGCCTGATCCTCATAAAAATTATTTTCCGGTTTCGCTTGATCGCATCAAGCTTGTTCCCTATGGAGAGGAGTTGTACCTCATTGCTCGATGGGATCAAAATGAGGTGATTGCTTACAAACTTGGATTTGACAACGGAAAGTTTCAAATCGAATGGGAAAAACTGGTTGAACCTCCCTCCTACATTGAGTCAGTAGGAATCATTGGAGGCGGTTTTGATAATTTTCATCAGGGAGATCGCTTCATCCGCATACATGCCGGGGTCGACTCGCAGGGAAACGTTTATATCGCGGTTCCAAGTGGCGAGGAAATAATTTCTGCACATGATAGCTGGTTCCATGAAAATCTTTCAGTAGGCACAGTTCCGGGAAATTATGATTTTGGTGTAGCTATTCTTACGAAGTTTTCCCCAGAGGGCGATCGAATATATGCGAAACTTGAAGGTCAATCTCGCTCGAAGCAACTGCTGAACATGAGAGTTTCTAATCAGGCAGTTTACCTGTTCGGCAGAATAAAAACGGGGACAAATCCTGAAAGTTGGGACGCGTGGTTACTCACCGCCGACACCCAAGGAAATATTGTAACTGAAAGTAACATTGATATCAAAAATGGAGATATGTTTTGGGATCTCTGCCCTCTTCCTAGTGGTGGTGCACTCGCCGTAGGAACCATCGACTACACTCAAAATCCATCAGGACTTAGTGTGAGTGATACCCGGTTGGCAGTGGCAGTTGAATTAGATGCGCAAGGAAATATCTTGCGAGAGATCAAACTTCCACAAGGACCATCCGATCGGGGAAGTGAGGCTATGTCAGTAACCCTACGGGATGGCAACGCTATATTTGCGGGAGCTCACAATGCCCCTGGAACTCATGCTCCGGTTTACTCCGATGGGTTTATCGCGATCAGAAACTATTCCAGGTAGTCCAACAATAGTTGATAGTCTTCGATATTAAAGAGTGGGGCAAGATGGCAATCGAGTATATGGAAAAGTATTGAAAGTTAGTCTTTCAATAGATTCACAATTTTTTTTTATCGATTCTCTGAAATACTCTGCATTAACATAATTCTTTCGGCCTCAATCGCCTGACTGAATACATTGAAATCGGAGATGGCAAGCTTTTCAAGGATCATTTGATCAATTGCTTTATCGCGCAGTGTTTCGAGTCGGCCAATGCGTTGTTCAACACTAAGAGTGAGATTATTTTTAATTGTTAGATACTCTCGAAAATACGAGTCAATTCGGTCTTTCTTTTTGCGAGCTACAAAATTTCGCATTGACTGAATAAGCCCAAAGACAATGATTAAAAGAGTAACCAGTAGGCCGTAGTATTCCGCATGGCGTTCCAGAAAAGTTGGTTCGAAGCGATTAAGGTAGTCACTGGTGGCATCATGAAGTGGAAAATTAAGATTTCTTGTATTAAAGTCTTCGCGAATAGCCATGTAGCTTTTGTTTTGTGAAGTTAAAAACACACGATTGTCATAAATCATTTTAATCAAGTCATAAAGTTCGTTTCTGTCAGTCTTTGATCCTGAAATCAGAAATGCGGTCGACAAGAGTGTGCTGACGCCTTTCGTATTGCTGCCAGAGTACCGGATGGGAATCGTTAATCTTCCAAAGCGTGGTTCAATAATCAGGGCGTATTCAATAAAAGAATCTTCCATGGAATACATGCTCCATTTTTTTGCCAGCATCATCTTGGTAAGCGTGCCAGAAAAAGTTCCCCAAATTGGAATCAGAGTAGCCCTTGAACTGTCATTAACAAATTCGTAGTCCTTTACATTCAGCATTCCAAGCACGCGCTTAAGCCCGAGGTACTGCTCTGCTAGAGAATCGGGTACTTCCAAAAAAATTTTTGAACCTTCAACAAGTTCAATTATTGTGTTCGGTTTCTCGCTATAGCGGTTAAAAATATACAGCGCATTTTCAAACATCGGCATAACTGTACGCAGCTCGCTGACCCACTCACCCAACTTCGGACGAATAAAATCAGAGTGCGCTAACGTAAAAGTAAAATCTGCTTTTCCTTCAGCTACCATGCGTGCAGCCTCAACGCTCGATGGAACTAGGATAATTTTCAGATCGAGATCCTTCTGATGAAACAGCTCCTTAAGTAGAGAAGCACTGTTCTCGTACTTTGAATTATTGGCAGCAATAGCTAGAGACCAATGCTTTCGCTGTTGGGACTGACATGAAAAAAGCGCAACTACAAACAACAAGCAAATACAGAGAGCCTTCACTCGTATAGATGTCAATTTGTATAAGTAAATTAATAAAATGATGTGACTTTATAATGATCTCACTGATGAAAAAATCATCAGGTCATGTTTTGATTATTATAAAGGTTGACCAATTACCTAAACGATAGGCATTACTCGCTTACTTCCGATGCTCCTTTCAAAAAGTAGTTTTCCACTTAAGCGATAACAGTTGAAGTGCGCCTCACACAAATGGTGTTGCTTTCAAACAAAAAAGATCGATGGGTATGGCCATCGATCTTAACATCCTTTCTAAACCTAACAGCGTAAACTAATTAATTTACGGTAACATTCGCGAACTTCTCAATCAATTGTTTTTGATGCGAATCATCTTTGATCAATGATTCCCTTATCTCCTCAGGTTTGATGAGGTTCTTTAACGCAATAACAAATGTTGTACCCTTTCGTTCTTTTGATTCAACTGTCACGCTACCATTCAGTTTGATCACAGCCTCCTTGAGAATAAACAATCCTAAGCCAGATCCTTTCGATTGTAAGTTAGCTCGATAGAACATATTGAAAATCTTATCCACATGCTCTGATGCAATCCCAACTCCGTTGTCAGTATATTCAATATGCGCCTCGGTTTCTGTAGTATGAATTTTTAGCTGAATGAATTGGTCAGCTTTGTTAGAATCGGCATACCGTATTCCATTTGAAATTAAATTATTGAAAATGATCTGCACACGACTGCGATCGGAGAAGAAAGGAGCATCGTTCTTGTAGTAAACGTATTTCTGAATGTGGGTTCCCTCCGCAATGAATTCGTTATCCTGAAAAATATTTTCTGCCAATTCCTTTAAGTCAATTAATTCTGGATGGATATCAAGTTTCTTATTTTTTGAATAACTGACGATCTGCGAGATGAAGTCTTCCTGTCTTTCAATGCTTCGTTTCATCATTTCTAGATAAGGTATAAAGTCGTCTTGTTTATTTTCTATTTTCATCAAGCCCACGAGGCCGGACAGAGATGCTAGCGGCGATCTCAGATCATGGGCCGTACTATAAAGAAAATTATCCAGCTCATGATTTAGTTTATCGACTTTGTCATAGTGCAACTTCAATAAAACAGATTGTTCTTTGATCTCGCGAAGTTGTTTATTTCGTTGATCGATCAGTGTGACATAAGCATTAGTGAGAACTTCAATTTCATAAGCAGCATTGCTTAACGTTAAACCACCAGCAATAGAAGAATCGGACGCAACAGCGTCAGCTATTTTGGAGAGTCGCGCAATAGGCGCCGAAAGTTGCTTAGAAATCCAAATACCTGACAAAAGTGAAAACAGTATCGCTCCAAAAATCATAAGGATGTAAAAAAGGCTCGCCCGCTTTTGGAGTGAGGCATAAAGAGTATCTGAAATTTCATTTAAAGCAGAGAATTGGCGACCAAAGGAAAATGTCAGTTGGTTGAGAACGTTCCTAAGTCCTGATGTACTTCCCAACCCAATTTTTTTTTCAAGATCAACCCTCTTTCTGAAGATATTCGAGTAGGCTTTAAGATGTGCTTTGAATTGTGGGTTAGTCGATCGGGTTGCATTCAGAATTGACATGAACTTATTACTAGCTTCCATAAATTTTTGGCAGTAGAAAGTATCATGCCTTAATAAAAAATCCTTTTCATGTCTTCTGAGCAGCAACACCTCGAGGCTATACGGACGAACTTCCAGCGCATGTGCGTGCAAACGCATTTCACCCTCGAGACCGTAGTCTTTAAATCCGCGAATAAAAACAAGCTCTTCAAGTTCTTTGAACTTTACATTGTAGTTGTTGAAGATGCTGTCAATTTTATTAAGCTGATCAATTAAAGGATACCCTTCCTCCTCCACATGAGACAAAGTCATTGTCATTTCATTTTGTACAATTGACTGGAGACTATCACGGGTGTTTAAGAATCTGCTAGTTCGTGTTTGGAAATATTTTTCGTTGGTCGATTCAAAGTCGAAAAAATCATTATCCGTTTTAATAAGATTAAGCGTGTGTACTTGTAATTGGTTGATGAGTCTCTGTAAGTCTGCAATACGGTTGATTCGACCAAAGGTATCAACTGATACAATACCTACTGCCAGAATGATCGCTGTTAGAAAGAGGAAGCCTGAGAGCATCCGGTTACGGATGGAGTTAAGTCTAAAAAATTTTAGCATTTCTAAGTTTTCAAATACCCGAAACGCCAAGTATACAAATCAAATATTAACAGATTGTTATCGAGAAATGTATTTGAAAAGATTTTCACAACGCTTAAACTAACATCAAAATTATACGAACGAACTAATTGAAAGAAGGCTCTGCAAATCGCTCCTCATATCCTTTCAATTTAGTCTTTAAGTTTAAGACCTCATTTTCAAGTTCATGGCATCTTCTTCGCGTTTCTTCATGAAGAGCTTGCAATCCTTCAGAACTCTGACGAAGCTCTTCTTCTTGTTGCGACAAATATTCGGCTTTATATTTTAATTCCTCCAAAAGCTTCCTAGTCTTGTCGGTGGATTGTCGTTTGGATATAAATGCGGCGATGTTTGCCCCAATTTTTTCAACAAATTCTATATGGGCTTCCTTGAATAGCTCCAGTGAAGCAATCTCAATCACTCCAACGATTTCATCTCCATTTTGTAATGGCACAATTATAACGTTGCGCGGGTTGGCGGCTCCCAAGCCAGATGTAATTTTTATATAATTACGGGGAACTTCCTTCAAGTGTATCGTTTCTCTTTCCTTCGCACACTGCCCAACTAATCCTTCAGCAAGATCAATCTTGTTGTCTTCACGTCTCTTTTTTTCATACGCGTAGGTTGAAACTCTTTCAAAACATTTTTCTTCTTGATTTATAATGTAAAGGGCTGCTTGATTTGCGTGAATGTGAGTAACTAACATTCTTAAAACGCTGTCTCCCAAACTACCAATATCTTCCTCATCATTCTTTAGCAGCTCGCTGAAGCGTGCGGTACCTTCATTGGTCCAATTAATTCTTGATTGAATAACATCGGCCTCGCCCAATTTTTTCTGCATAGCTATAAGCGCCTTGGCAAGCACATCGCCTCCATACTGTTCTTCATACTTAGCGTTTAAATCTCCGGTGCCCAACTTTTCGGCATATGTTGTAGCTCTTTTCAATCGCTCTAGGAATTGATTGATTGCCGCCTTGGTCTGACCGATTTCCTCTCTTGTCTTAACTATTAAAGGTGAGGGAAACACACCTTCTGCCAGTTGACTCATTGTAGTTCTGATTTCTTTGATGACCTTGGTAAGCGCATTTGAATAAGTCAATGCCAGGGCAATTGCAATGACAAGCTGTACTCCAAAAATTACACCAAGCAAAATTTTGGATTGAGCAATTTTGTTACTAGTGATCTCAAATATGTAGCTTCTAATTTTCTCAACAGCCCCTCGAACCGATTGAAGATTCGCAAACAACTGACCCTTTTTTCCATCCTTGTCAGTTAAACCAATTTCCTTTTCAATGTCTACTACCTGATTAAATTCTTCACGGTAATTAGCCAACAACGACATTAGCTCCTTATTTTTTTGTCGATCAAGCTCTGCCCCGAAATTGGAGATTGTCTTATTGAATTCATTTTGATATTTTAAATCCTTGCGAAGGAAAAAGTCTTTTTCGTGTCTGCGCAAGGTGAGCATAGCTACTCGATCATACTTCTGACCAGAGTTTTCTATTTTATGAATAGCTGCTCGAAGAGAACCTTCAAGCCCATAGTCTTTGAATCCTCTCCTCTTCAAGAGTGACTTTGTTTCTTCAAAAGTCGCTATGTTGACTGATGAACTTCGAAGAGTATCTACTAATGCTTTTGTATTAGGATCTGACAGCAGTTCATTTTTTCTTATTTGCCTAAGGTTTTCATTCGCAGCATTGAATGATGCCTGATAGCGATCAAGAACTTCGCTTTGTTCCTTTTCTTGAAAGCTTTTCTGTTTGTAACCTTCGTAGATGAACTCCTTAGTCGCTAACTCAATTCGCTCAATATTGATTAGGAGTTGTTGAGATTGATCATTGAGGTTATGTAATGAAATAATTATTGATATCGAGGAAATCGCGTATAAAGTCAAGAGTATAGACAAAACGATAATCGAACCAAACGCAAGCAATAGCTTGGCTCGTATTCTGATAGCTTTTATGAAATTCAACATAGGATTAAAATTCGCACGAAAAAAAATTTCAGATCTTCTCTACAGATGGCCAACGATAGTGCGATGCAGGTTTGGAGCTTCTTAAATTGTCATAGTTATTTTTTCTCGATTATCTTTTTTAAACGTACCGAAAAATACAAAACAGGTCTTATAAAAATATCTGTTTAACAATTAGTTAATAAAAAGGTAAACCGAAGGCTGCATTGAGATGAATCAAATCAGCCAAGTGTGAATGAAGTCTTAGCGTAAGATTAAAAGAAATTTAAGCTATCGCTAACGCTTGACTTAAAGATCACTTTCAATCCGTGATTTATTAATTCAATCAAAATATCGACGGCATTGAGTCCGTGAAGGTAAATGGCCAGGCGGTAGAGGAAGCCAAACAAGGTGAAAAAAATCATGTCTTGAGAATCCCACTTATTTCCGATGCTCCTTTCAAAAAGTGGTTTAAGGTGCGTGATCTTACCGTTTAAAAAAAACTTGTTCTAAATACACGAACGGCAATATTTCTCGATTGCAGAGTATATAGGTTTGTATAATTGGTTAATTAAGGTTTAACCGGATTATAGGTAAGAAGGCCGATGCGAAAGCACCGGTCTTTTTTTTTAAAGTTTAAGTCCATTTATTTAAGGTCATAAATTTCTTGATCAGGAAAGAAAATACTTCGCAAGGCTTCGGAGGGCAAGCAATCAAGAGTTATGAATCTCTGGGGATTTGCTCAACTACCTTAGAACCAATTAGGCCACAAGGATACCTGAGCCCTATAAACACGGCTGTTGAACAGATTTTTTTTGATTTTATAATAAAAATTGATGGGGAAGAAAATTCACTAATCAACTATGAAACTTATCTTTGTAATCAGCGTATTCAACCATGATCAAGAATCTTACAGCGATATTTTTGTTAGTGTATTTCTCACTTGGTGTAACGTGTCTTCCTTTAGGGAATTTTGCAAGCCTCGCAGACCTACCAGAGATGTATAGATATTGCAAGGCGTTCGAAGATAAAGATATGGACCCGTTTGATTTCGTTACCGACCACTTGATTAACATTGACGGCATCTTCGATGACCATGGCAATGGTGATGATCAAAGACCCCACGCCCCATTTACATTTCATCATTTCACCCAACAGCATTTATCCGTTTTGATCCAAGTGAAACTGGTCTCCACTACCAAAGCTGACCAGACAAAAACAAAGAGCATTTATTCGGAACCTCTTTATCCTTCCGATTTCAATTCAAGAATATTTCGCCCTCCGATCGTTTGATTGTTACTTACCTTCTTCGATAAGAAGAAGAGCCTGAAATTTTAGAAACAATTAAAACTTTTAAGAAAATGAAAAAAATAATCTTAGGATTGCTATTTGCAATCGTGAACCTCACCCTTTTTGGTCAGAAAATCTCAAATGATAAAGTTCCTGCGGCAGTTGCCTCTGCTTTCAAAAGCAAATTTCCTGAAGTCCAAAAGGTAAAATGGGAAAAAGAGAAAACAGAATATGAAGCCAATTATTCACTTAACGGGGCAGAAGTTTCAAGCACTTTTGATGATTTAGGCAAATGGCTTGAGACCGAGACAGAAATAAAAGTTGCCGAGTTACCTGACGCCGTTCAACAAAGCTTGAAAAGAGATTACTCGGGCTTCAAAATAAACGAAGCCAGTCGCATTGAAAGCGCAAATGAGAGTAAGAAGTTTGAAGCGGAATTGGAAAAAGGCGGCGACAAATTTGATGTCGTATTTACACCTGACGGGAAGAAAGTATCCGAAACAAAGATTAAGGAGAAAGACAAAAAGGATTAGATGTGAATCAGAGAGCAGCGTTATTGCTGCTCTCTATTTATAGAAGTTGGGTGTCTCGAGAAGTAAACCTGACAAGTAAAATATCGAACCTTAGAAGACGTTATACATTCTGAATCTAGAAGCTACGAGCTTAGCAAGAACAATTCTACCTCAAATCTTATTTTCGCTCATTAATCAATTTTCTAATAATGTCATTAATTGTTTTATCCGAAGGTCTCGGTGCCTTTATGTCAATAATTTTCCCTGATGAGTCAATCAGAATATAACTAGGGATCCCGAACAGCTTATAATTTTTGTAAAATTCTTGAATCTTTTCTGAGTCTATAATCATGTGTCGTCCCTTCCATGTTTTATCATTATTTAATAACTTCTCCCAAGCTGATCGATCACTATCAATTGAAACATTGACAAATTGAATTGTTTCTTCATTAGAGAATTGTTGTTGCAGTTTTTTGGAAAATGGAATTTCAGCCACACAAGGGCGACACGACGTTGCCCAGACATCCATATAAATCATTTTTCCTTTGAGGTCTTTGAGGGAAATTCTTTTTCCTTCAAGCGTAGTACCTTCAAGATCAGGGGCAGGACTTCCTGGTGCAACCGCAAGCCACGATTTATAAGTCGTGTTTAACAATGGCAAGTATTTCGAATCAATATACGTTTGCTTAAAGTCAGCAAAAACTGAATCGGTAACAGGAGTAATTCCATAAGCATTGAGCCAATAATTAAGATTATATGCCGTAACGTATTCCCGCATTCCTGCAGGAAATTTATTCGTCTTGATAAGTGAGTCAGAAATTTGAGGGGCTAAATAATATTTGTCGTTTGAACCAATAAGTAATTCAGATGTCTGGAGATTGACTTTATTATGCCAATAAAAAATGAGCATACGTTGGTAATCGCTATATGCTAAAAATGAAGTATCTAACGGCACATCGTTTGGAGTGAAACCTATTTTTGTTTCGTAATTCCCTCCACTCTTCAGAGCCTCTGATTTTTGATAAATCGAATAATTATATCGTAAGAAATAATACTCCTGCTCAAACGACAAGATTTGAAATTTGCTCTTATTATCAAGCAATGTGATTTCATTGTCCGTGAGTACAGAATCCTTGTAATATTTTTTGAGGTCAGCGGAGATATCTTTTAGAGAATCTAGTCGGTTGAAAAATTGATCCACCGTTAAGTCAGGAAGGTTGCCTTTACCCCACCTCACTTTTTCAAAAGTCGAATTATACCAACTAATGCAATTGTTTATTTTCTTTCCTTTTCCAGAAAAAATCAATGGAGTTTGATAATCCTTTCCATTCTCTACTATTGTCAAATCATATTCAGGAACAAGATAAATTTCTCTAATTTTTTCTCCGGTTTGGATAAATGCGAGTATTGGTTTTCGTAATTCAACCTCAAATGAGCAATTCCCTAAAGAATCTGTTTTTGTTTGGGCAAGTTGTACTTCATCTATGTTTTTAGTGTGATAAATTCTTACGTTCGAATTAAGTTGGGTTTTACTTTTAATGGTTATTGTCGCTTTTTCATTTTTATGGTTGATTGTTAGTCTAAGTTATTGGTCAGATGTTTGTTGAGCTTAATAAGTTTTAAGTTCGAACTATAAATTAGAAAAGTACAGATTCCGACTATTGCTCGTCAACAAGTGGTCGCTCGCCAGTGCGCGTATTTACATGAGGGGGGATTACATTAGCACTAAACTGAACAAGGCAGGTTCGACATTCCAGCCAAGGTCGAATAAAAAAAACCTTCAAACTTTATAAATCTGAAGGTTTTCCTTGTGTAGTCCCGGTAGGAATCGAACCTACATCTTCAGAATCGGAATCTGAAATACTATCCATTGTACTACGGAACCATTAATGGAAATAAAAGGCTAAATTTTCCTCAATTAGATTAGATGCAAAAATAAAGAAAGCTCACACAGTGCAAAATTTAATTTTCCATGGCCGCTCGCATACAAACCATTCACGTTGAACTCCTTTCGGAGATCGTCAAAAAATCAGGAAAACCCACAAAGCACACTTTTCAGGATAATTACCTTGGCAATAGTCACCCGCGCTATCCCATAAGCAATCCCATCTTACGCACTACTACGCGCACCTGGTTCAGAGCTAATCCATTCACATCAAAAGAATATTTGACATTGCTCACTTCTTTGATTCAAGCTCCTTCATCAACAGAAAAAATGACTGCGGGTCTTTTGTTGGATTATGCCTCTAAAGATCAAATCAACTTCGATCCAAAAATTTACGACCGCTGGTTAAATCATCTTGTCGGTTGGGCTGAAGTAGATACACTCTGCTACGGGCATTTTAAAATAACGCAAATACTTGAGCAATGGAGCTTGTGGAAAAAGCTATTGCTGAAATTGAACAAAAGCAAAAACATCAACAAACGGAGAGCTTCCTTGGTGTTGCTATGTAAACCACTTACGCGTACAGACGACAAACGAGTTCAAGTGCTGGCGCTGCATTTGATCGACCAGTTGAAATCAGAAAAAGAAGTGTTGATCACCAAAGCGATTTCGTGGACGCTGCGAAGCATGGTAAAACTTCATCGCACGCCACTCTCGATGTATATCACAAAAAATAAACAGGCTCTCCCTGCCATTGCTGTGCGTGAAACTTTGACAAAACTTAAAACTGGTAGGAAGACTAAAAAACCTGATTAAATTTTTACCAGTATCAATATTAAAACGATGGCTGTTGCAAACAGCAACGCAACCATTTTATTGCTGAATTTTGTATTCATACGATTTGTTTTTCTTGTCTATCTAAATTGATAATTTTAATAAGAAGTAAACTCACATGATTGTGTGAGTCAGACGAAAATCACGCTGAATGGAGGATCAACAGGAAAAAATAATTGTTTTCAAAGCCTACGACACGGTGATGCAAGCCAACCTGGCTAAGACAAAATTAGACGCGTATGGAATTCCATGCTTTCTAACGGATGAAAATTTTGTTGGGCTTTACCCCATTCGCAACGAAGTTTTTCCTGGGGTGCGGCTCCACATCTTCGAAAGAGATTTTGATTTGGTAACAGAAACTCTTGCTGAAACTTCTTTAGAAAGAAGTTGTCCTTATTGTCAATCAGTAAATATCAACAGGGAGTTAACAGACGAAGACAAACCGATGAAAGTTTTAGCAGCGCTCTCTTCCGGAATAC
>Ga0207086_1098_pt1 | contig 20051 bp, 15 predicted proteins | sample Alteio_BWMinHeat_54_FD_153540 | JGI IMG/M metagenome (GOLD analysis project Ga0207086, IMG submission 153540) | Enriched cells from forest soil in Barre Woods Harvard Forest LTER site, Petersham, Massachusetts, United States -... | ecosystem: Environmental > Terrestrial > Soil > Temperate forest >... | reverse complement strand
CATGGAGATCAACATGGACAAGGCCGTAGAAGCTCGCAAGAGCATGAATGAAATTGCTCCGGTAAAAATCTCCTTCAATGATATGGTGATCAAGGCAGTGGCTTCTGCTTTGCGTCAGCATCCGGATGTAAATGTTAGCTGGCTTGGTGATAAGATTCGCAGAAACAATCATATTCATATTGGGGTTGCCGTTGCAGTGAAAGATGGATTGCTTGTGCCTGTTGTTCGATTTGCAGAAAACAAGTCACTTTCACATATTTCAGTTGAGGTGAAAGAGCTTGCCCAAAAAGCACACGATAAAAAATTGCAACCTGCCGAAATGGAAGGAGGCACATTCGCGATTTCAAATCTAGGAATGTTTGGCATAGAAGAATTTACCGCCATCATTAATCCACCCAATGCGTGCATCCTTGCCATCGGTGGAATCAAGGAAACGGCAATCGTTAAGAATGGTCAACTTGTAGTTGGTAACATCATGAAAGTGACGATGTCGTGCGATCACCGCGCGGTGGATGGTGCTGTAGGATCTGCCTTCCTTAAAACGCTGAAAGGACTTCTCGAAGATCCTGTTAGGATTTTGATTTGATCATGGAGAAAATCCACGCGACAACCATTCTGGCAGTTCATCACAATGGCTCAGTAGCCATTGGTGGTGATGGGCAAGCGACGATGGGCAATACCATCGCGAAAAGCAACGTAAGAAAAATTCGCAAACTGCAGGATGGAAAAGTACTTACTGGCTTTGCTGGTTCAACTGCCGATGCCTTTACACTTCTCGATCGTTTTGAAGAAAAATTGAATTCGTATGGCGGCAACATGAAACGTGCTGCTATCGAGCTAGCTAAAGATTGGCGAATGGATCGCTACTTGCGAAGACTCGAGGCGATGTTAATTGCTTGCAACAAAGACGAAATTTTAATGTTATCAGGAACTGGAGATGTAATTGAGCCCGATCATCATGTTGCTGCAATTGGCTCTGGTGCTATGTATGCTCAGGCGGCAGCATTAGCCATGATTAAACACGCACCCAAACTTTCTGCGGAAGAAATTGTGCGCGAGAGTTTAAACATCGCTGCCGACATTTGCATTTACACCAATCACAACTTGGTGATCGAGAAAATCGGAGAGAGCTAATTTACTTTCTTTCCCTCAACCACAGCGCCATTTTGGTAAAGCACTAATTTTTCAATTTTGTTATTGGCATCCCTTTTGAAATGAACTTTGGCTTCCACCACTTTCAGAAAAAAATGGTCGGGTTCTTCCGCATAGATTGAAACCTGCGGTTGAGATGTTGCTTGTAAAAAAATATCTTTTCCTTTTGCGGAGATTATAATTTTAAAGGTCGGATTGATTTCGTAAACACCTTCGTATTCCTTCAATGCGGCCGGGTCAAGTGATATCGGTTTTTTAATCTCCTTCAGCGGACTTGATTCGTCAAGCCAATGAAATCCTAAATCATCAGCTCCAGTTGTAGAATTAGTCAAGATCACAATCCCTCTTTTCTTCACTGGATCAAATCCAACGAAAGACCGAAACCCCCCTGTTCCACCGTTATGCCAAACATATTTATGTTTTCGTATATGCCAACCCAACCCGATTTGCATAGCGGTATCACCCGCTCCACCTTTTTCTTTGCGGGCTTCCTTGAAGGCAGCGGTTAAAGCTGAGTTATCGGAATTCAATTGAGCGATCAAGAACTTCAGCATGTCTTCCGCATTTGACACAATGCCACCGGCCCCGGTGAGCACGCTTTGGTTGTTCCACGTCCATGCTTTGACCGGAGTTGTCTCCCGATAGCCAGTTGCCAGAAGTTTACTGTTTGTTTGACCGCTGATGAATGTTTGATTCATTCCTAATGGGGAGAGTATGAACTCTTTAATTAACTCTGAATACGGTTTATTTTTCACTTGCGTAAGAATGAATCCCAACAACCCCATTCCCAGATTTGAATATTCGTAGGTTGTGCCGGGCTCATGTTTCAATTCACAATTGTTCAAATAGGCAGTTAATTCTTTTTCTGTGTAATCAATATATGGATTAGATTGGTCGACAGGGCTAAAGTTTCCAGGCATTCTGGAAAGACCGGAATGCTGTGTAGCGAGATGGAGCAACATGATGGACTTTCCATTTTTCTCAGGCAATGAGATAGATGAGGGTAAATGCTTTTGGGCTGCATCATTCAGAGCTAGTTCATTTTTTTGAACTAAGTAGGAGAGAACAGAACAAGTAAACGTTTTGGTGATTGATCCTATTTCAAACAAGGTTTTTGAAGTGACTGGCTCATGCTTCTCCACATTTGAATTGCCATAAGAGATGAATTTGCTCTTACCCTCTTCAATCACAGCTACAGCTATTCCCTGAGTCTCTTCCCGATCAACACGCTGTTTGCATAACTCTTCTAAACTCTGAGCGCAAACACTCAATGGCATAAGCGCAAACCAAAAGCAAATAAATTTCTTCATGTCGATGAATTTATTTTTCGTTGTCCTCAGCAGGCATTTCAGGCTCTCCATTTTTTTCATCACCTAATAATATGACAAGGGGTTTTAATTCAGTCGAATAGGAAAGGACAATTTTCAAAATACCAACAGCTGGCACAGCTAAAATCATTCCGGCAATCCCCCATATTTTTCCCCCGAGTAACAGGGCTATAATTGCTGCTAACGCGTTGATGCTAATCCTGGAGCCCGTAATTTTTGGAGTAATAAAATTGCCCTCTAAAAATTGTACAAACATGTGCACACTGACTACGCCTACAGCATACCATACGCTGTCTTTAGTGATCAAAGCTAAAATGGTTGGTAGGGTTGCTCCAATGGTAATCCCAACATAAGGGATCATGGTGAGAAGTCCCGAAAGAAACCCAAAAAAGATGGCGTGCTGAATACCTAAAACCAATAAACCAATACTATTAAGAACTCCGGCAATAAACACCACAAGGCCAAGGCCTGAAATATAGTGACGTACCACACCTTGTATTTCATCTTTCCACTTCAGGTCAGAACCTATTTTTAATGCCAATAAAAAATCTTTGAAACGGTTTCGGTAAAATAAAAACAAGAAAATGTAAATCGGCAATTGAATGAAAAAATAAACTAAATACGAAGTGGAAACAAGCAAGTCGGCAGCATTGTCGGTGAGATTTTTTATTCCTTCTTTGAGAAGCTGGTCTTGTTCTTCCGTGCTTATATTGAACTGCTCGCTTAGCGATGAACTGATCACATTTACTTGCGCGAAAAATCTATTCTCCAAATCTGGCAAACTGCTGACTAAACTTTTTAACTGAGAAATAACAAACCAGGTGAAAAGAGCAACAACCAAAATAGAGCAAAGCAGGGTAATGATAATCGAAAAAATTCGCCCTGTTTTATTTTCAATCCGTTTGGCAAGCGGAAGAAGAACAACTGAAAACAAGGCTGCAAACGAAATGGGCAAGATGATATCTTTCGTCAAGATCAAAGCAGTGATCACCAGCGCGATGATTGCCATTGACTTAAAAATTTTATCAAGCCTTTGAGCATCTAGCGTCTCCATATTTTGAAAGATCACGAATTTTCAATTGCCCTCAAAATGACATTGCAGGCATTACGAATTTCTTCTTCAGTAATAGTTAATGGGGGAGCGATTCGAAAGCTGTAAGGATGAGATAAAAACCAATAACAGATCACACCATTTTCTTTGCAATATTGAACGACGCGGTTTACCTGCTCCTCGTTTTCAAAATCGATCGCAAACATTAATCCGATTCTTCTGATCTCTTTGATTTTTGGATGCTTGAGCAAGCTTTCAATAAGTCTTCCCTTAGTCTCGACATGGCTGAGAACATTTTCATCTTCGATAACTTTTAGTGTAGCTAAAGCAGACGCGCAACAAACTGGATTGCCACCGAAAGTTGTAATATGACCAAGCATAGGATCGTGCGTGAGCAATTGCATTTTTTCCTTGCTGGAAATAAATGCAGCAATGGGTAAGCCCCCACCAAATGCTTTGCCAATGGTGAGTATGTCTGGTACAATTTCAAATTGTTCAAACGCAAATAAAGTACCTGTGCGACCCATACCACATTGGATTTCATCGAAGATTAGGAGCGCACCGGTTTCATGGCATCTTTTTCTTACAGCCTGCAAATATTTTTTAGTAGGGATTCTTACGCCGGCGTCTCCTTGCACCGTCTCCATGATCACACAGGCAGTTCGTTCTGAAATTTGTTGAATATCTTCTTCATTGTTGAATTCAATGAATTTTACTTCTGGCAATAGCGGACGAAATGCATTCTTTTTGATCTCATTTCCCGAAACACTCATTGAACCATGCGTGCTTCCGTGATAAGATTTTTTACACGAAATAATTTCAGTTCGGCCGGTTGCGCGCTTAGCTAATTTTAAAGCGGCTTCGTTAGCCTCTGTTCCTGAGTTTACTAAGTAAGTGCAGTTGAGAGTTGCAGGTAAAAGTTCGGCGAGTTTCTTTGCCAACTGATTAGAGGTGCTCTGAATATATTCACCATAAACCATCACATGCAGATGTTTGTCGAGTTGATCTTTGATGGCTTGCACAACTTTAGGATGACGATGTCCTATGTTACTCACGCCAATCCCCGAGATCATGTCGATGTATTTTTTTCCATTATGCGAAAAGAGAAAGACTCCTTCCGCCTTTTCTATTTCAATAAGAAATGGATTGGGAGAGGTTTGGGCTAAATTATTTAAGAAAATTTCTTTGTTGGACTTCATTACGTAAAGCTACGCCAACTTGCAATTATCTTAAATGATAGAAATAAAAAACCCCTGCCGAGAAGCAGAGGCCAATGGGTTTTAGTGAATTATGGTTTAATTCTATTTTGAATTGCTGTCTTGCGATTTATGCCCCTAGCGCATTTGAAATAAGTATGCCGATAATAATCACGATCAATAAGAACAACACTTGACGGATGCGGCTCTTTAAACCGGCGTTGCTAATCATCTTCATGGTGCTCATAAGTTTGTATTTTAATGCTGTAAAATTGCAAACGGTCACCAAATGGATTCTTTGAAACCCGCGCCAAAACCTACATCTGTGACGTTACTTTAGGAGAAAAACTTAAAATACTTAAAGAGTTGAGAGTCAGTAATTTTGAAGTTTGAGGAAATCCTCCACTTCTTTCCGTACGTCGCCAACGGAGTAATTGTCATAGCCGATGGTGGCAATTGACTTAAATAAGTCACCTACCAGTCCTCTTTGAAAGCCCAGTTTTTCGGCATAGGTGGTCGCGACTTCTAACTCAACGTCTTCAACTACTTTGTCTAAATAAATCATGTAAATCAGGTGGTAAATGGCCTCTAGCCGCCCGGCCTTATCAGAAGGTATAGTTGCCTTAATTATTTCCAGCTCCTTGAGATCTTCGATATTCACGCCTAACCATATTCCCCATTTCACAAGGCAACGAATGTATTTGCTTTCCATCTGCTGGCTGGTCATCATGACTGCCAATAGATTGAAATAGCTCGATTTTACCTTACTAATATCTACACCTGATGTTTGGTTCATAATATAAAATATCTAGCAATTTAACAATTTGAAGGGATTTCTGATGTGATTGGGAATAAAACAAAATCATCAAAGACGCTCTCGGCGCCTTTGATGATTAGGGAAATTTTGCCGTGGATTAAAGCTTCGCAAGCTCTTGCACCATGTCAATCAATTTATTGGAATAGCCCCACTCGTTATCATACCACGACACCACTTTTACAAAATTGTCGTTAAGTGCTATCCCTGCTTTGGCATCGAAAATTGAAGTGCGTGCATCTCCTAAAAAATCCTGCGACACAACATCATCTTCCGTATAACCAAGTATACCTTTCAATTCACCTTCGGAAGCTTCTTTCATCGCGGTTTTAATTTGCTCGTAAGTAGCAGGTTTTGCCAAGCGTGCAGTAAGGTCGACTACTGATACATCGGCAACAGGAACACGGAAAGACATACCTGTAAGTTTTCCTTTTAGTTCGGGAATTACCAAGGCCACTGCCTTGGCTGCACCAGTTGAAGAAGGAATAATATTTTGATATGCTCCACGGCCTCCGCGCCAATCTTTTGCGGAAGGAGAATCTACAGTTTTTTGAGTAGCAGTGACAGCGTGTATAGTACTCATTAGGCCTTCAACAATGCCAAACTTGTCGTTCAATACTTTTGCTATTGGAGCAAGGCAATTGGTAGTACATGATGCGTTTGAAACAATAGTATGTTGAGCAGTAAGTTTTTTGTGGTTCACGCCCATCACAAAAGTTGGAGTGTCATCTTTAGCAGGGGCAGACATTAATACTTTTTTTGCGCCTGCTGTGATGTGCTTTTGGCCATCAGCTTGCGTTAAGAATAAACCAGTTGATTCGATAACAATCTCAGCACCAACTTCCGACCATTTCAAATTGGCCGGATCTTTTTCAGCAGTAACGCGGATAGTCTTTCCATTAACAACCAAATTTTTGTCCTTTACGGAAACAGTGCCCTTAAAGGGTCCGTGGGTAGAGTCATACTTGAGCATGTAAGCCATGTAATCAGGGTCAACGATATCGTTGATGCCCACCACCTCAATATCTTTTCGTTCGATAGCTGCCCGGAAAGCAAGACGCCCGATGCGGCCGAATCCATTAATTCCGACTTTTGTCATTTTTTGTTGGTTTAAAGATTATTTGTGGGCCCAAAAGTATATTTCATTAATACCAAAACCAACGAAAAAATTCCCTTCAGGTAATTATTTTATTTCACGCGTTTGCAAATCTAAACGAGCGGATTATCTTTGCGCCTCTTTTAAGCGAAGGTCCGTTCGTCTAGGGGTTAGGACACCAGATTTTCATTCTGGTAACACGGGTTCGATTCCCGTACGGACTACTTGATGGGCATTGGAAATTGTTTTTCCGATGCCTTTTTTATTTCCTATAACCTATTGTTATTCAAGCACATTAAAGAGACACCTCGTTGACCCTTGTGGTTCGATATGGATTTTTCTTCAAAGATCAACTTTCCTGGAAATATCGTACCATGATGCGCTGTTTGATCTCAAGGTTCGCTTGTTTGTAAGCATTATCAAAGTTTTTTAGCAGTGAATAACTGAAAGAGATATTCTTACAAATCTTCTTCACCAGAGGAAAGAGAAAGTCTTTGCCTGATTGATGCGTCAATTGATCCTCTAAAACAGCTTTCAATTCCTTGTACTCCTTCAATGTTAATTCACGGTCAAGCATTCGAAGTTGGGCGTTGTTGATCTTGTCCTATTCGTGTTTATATTCCTCGTCAATTTTCTTTCTCTCTTTCGCAATTTCCTTTCGTGAATTTTTAAAAACATCTTTAAGTAACACGCCGGAATTTGTTCATTAGTATTAAGTAGGTACTAGTCCACAGAACTCACAGATTCAATCACCATTTTAAAGTCAGGAAACAAAGCCTGAGCAGACAACTTTTCTGCGGTTGATGAATTCTTTTAATCGATCTTCTAGCTAGTCAATTTTGCTATTCATGTACTGACCTGACGATCTTAATCATAAAGTTTAAGTCGTTGATATCGTTGATACGATTCCAACTACCTCTCTATTTTTCGGAAAAAATTTTCAGCGCTAGTAATTAAAAATTTTGAGGACAGCCATTTTAATAACGAATACTAAATATTTTGAATATGCAGCAAAAAAAATTATTCTCCAGGACGATTGTATTGGCTTTGGTTTTAGGAACGCTGGTTAGAGTTGCAAATGCGCAGCTCTGTATACCTCCGCTCATTTCTACTCAGCCTTTGGGCGTCTCCATCTGCAATGGCAACGTGGCTACTTTTACAGTAGTTGGTGTCGGCTTGAATCTGAATTATCAATGGCAAGTTGATAGCGGTTCAGGTTTTACCAATTGTTCGAATGGAGCCACCTACAGCGGAGTGCTGACTTCCGCACTGCATGTCACTGGAGCGATCAACCTTAACGGCAATAGTTATCGTTGCATCATTTCGAACTCGTGCGGATCAATTACAAGCGGTTCTTGCATTCTGACAATTCTATCTCCCAACGTTACGATATCAGCCTCGCCTTCGTCCACGATTTGCGTGGGATCTTCAACAACTCTAACAGCCAGTGGCGCATCAACCTATCAATGGAGCACCGGCGCGACCACGGCAAGCATAACAGTAAGCCCGACGTCCACCTCAACTTATACGGTGACAGGAACCAATTCAATAGGTTGTTCAACATCCGCTTCCATTTCTGTAGTTGTAAATCCGCCACCGAATGTAACAGCGAGCGCATCACCTTCATCGATTTGTGTAGGGGCTTCAACAACATTGACGGCAGGTGGCGCTACCTCTTATCAATGGAGCACAGGCCAAACAACAGCAAGTATTTCAGTGAGTCCAAGTACAACGACTACTTATTCTGTTACCGGAACGAACTCAAGTGGTTGTTCACAAACAGCATCGGTGACCGTTTCAGTAAGCACATCACCGAACGTAACAGCGACTGCGTCACCCTCATCGATTTGTGCAGGGGGATCAAGCACGCTTACCGCGAGTGGAGCAGCCTCTTATATTTGGAGTACTGGTCAAACATCGGCAAGTATTTCAGTGAGTCCAAGTGCAACGACTACTTATTCTGTTACCGGAACGAACTCAAGTGGTTGTTCACAAACAGCCTCGGTGACCGTTTCAGTAAGTACATCACCGAATGTAACAGCGACTGCGTCACCCTCATCGATTTGCGCAGGAGCTTCATCAACCTTGACCGCGAGTGGCGCTACCTCTTATCAATGGAGCACGGGCCAAACAACAGCAAGTATTTCAGTTAGCCCAAGTGCAACGACTACTTATTCGGTAACCGGAACAAACTCAAGTGGTTGTTCACGAACAGCCTCGGTGACCGTTTCAGTAAGCACATCACCGAATGTGGCAGTGAGCGCATCACCTTCATCGATTTGTGTAGGAGGATCGTCTACATTAACGGCTAGCGGAGCTACTACTTACCAATGGAGTACGGGTCAAACGACAGCGAGTATTAGTGTAAGTCCAAGTTCAACAACTACTTATTCGGTAACTGGAACAAACTCGAGTGGTTGTTCACGAACAACCTCGGTGACCGTTTCAGTAAGCACATCACCGAATGTGACAGCGACTGCGTCACCCTCATCGATTTGTGCAGGGGGATCAAGCACGCTTACCGCGAGTGGAGCAACCTCTTATATTTGGAGCACAGGCCAAACAACAGCAAATATTTCAGTGAGTCCAAGTGCAACGACTACATATTCTGTTACCGGAACAAATTCGAGTGGCTGCTCACAAACAGCATCAGTAACTGTTTCAGTTGGCACCTCACCGAATGTGACAGCGAGCGCATCACCTTCATCGATTTGTGTGGGAGGATCAAGCACGCTGACTGCGAGTGGCGCTACCTCCTATCAATGGAGCACAGGCCAAACAACAGCAAGTATTTCGGTGAGCCCAAGTACAACGACTACATATTCTGTTACCGGAACAAACTCAAGTGGTTGTTCACGAACAACGTCAGTAACTGTTTTAGTGGGTACATCACCGAATGTGACAGCGAGCGCATCACCTTCATCGATTTGTGCAGGAGGATCAAGCACACTGACTGCAACAGGCGCAACTTCTTACCAATGGAGTACGGGTCAAACGACAGCGAGTATTAGTGTAAGTCCAATTTCAACAACTACTTATTCGGTAACCGGAACAAATTCAAGTGGTTGCTCAGGCACTGTGTCTGTAACAGTTTCTGTCGGTTCATCGATTACAGTTGCAGCGACTGCATCACCAGCATCAATATGTTCAGGCGGATCAAGTACATTGACTGCAACAGGTGCGACTTCTTATCAATGGAGTACAGGTCAGACAACAGCAAGTATTACGGTTAGCCCGAGCTCAACAACAACTTATTCCGTTACCGGAACAAACTCAAGTGGTTGCTCAGGCACTGTGTCTGTAACAGTTTCTGTCGGTTCATCGATTACAGTTGCAGCGACTGCATCACCAGCATCAATATGTTCAGGCGGATCAAGTACATTGACTGCAACAGGTGCGACTTCTTATCAATGGAGTACAGGTCAGACAACAGCAAGTATTACGGTTAGCCCGAGCTCAACAACAACTTATTCCGTTACCGGAACAAACTCAAGTGGTTGCTCAGGCACTGTGTCTGTAACAGTTTCTGTCGGTTCATCGATTACAGTTGCAGCAACTGCATCGCCAGCATCAATATGTTCAGGCGGATCAAGTACACTCACTGCAACAGGCGCGACTTCTTATCAATGGAGTACAGGTCAGACAACAGCAAGTATTGCGGTTAGCCCGAGCTCAACAACAACTTATTCCGTTACAGGAACAAACTCAAGTGGCTGCTCTGGCAATGCATCAGTAACTGTTTCTGTCGGTTCATCAATTACAGTTTTGGCAACTGCATCACCTGCATCTATATGTGCCGGCGGATCGAGCACGCTCACTGCAAGTGGTGCGACTACTTACCAATGGAATACCGGTGAAACAACAGCAAGTATCACAGTGAGTCCGAGTTCAACCACTACCTACTCTGTCACGGGTACTAGCTCAGGTGGTTGCTCAGGGACTGCGTCAGCAACTGTGACCGTGGGGAATGGTTTGAATGTAACGGCGACAGCTTCTCCGTCAACCGTGTGTTCGGGATCATCAAGCACAATTACAGCCAGCGGTGCTACAAACTATCACTGGAGCACTGGTGAAACAACTTCTAGCATTACGGTAAGTCCAACTCAACAGACTACCTACACGGTGACAGGAGACAACGGAAGTTGCACAGGGAGTGCTAGCGTAACGGTGGCTGTCAGCGATCCACCGACGGTGACGGCCACCGCTTCGCCAGCCACTATTTGTGCAGGCCAATCGTCTACACTGACAGCAAGCGGAAATGCAAATGTTTATCTGTGGAACACACAGCAAACCGGGCCTACCATAACCGTTAGTCCCACGACGACCACGACTTATGAGGTGGCGGGTTACAATTCATACAATTGCCAGGGTATCGCGGCGGTCACCGTGACTGTGTCCGGCGGCATTACGGCGACTGCGAATCCATCAACCGTGTGCCTGGGATCATCAAGCACCATTACTGCCAGCGGGGGAACTAACTATCATTGGAATACTGGAGAAACCACAGCGAGCATTACGGTTAGCCCCACTCAACAGACTACCTATACCGTAACCGGAGATGGTGGAAGTGGCTGCTCGGGCACTGCGAGCGTAATAGTTTCGGTTAGTCAACCACCCACTGTAACTGCCAGTGCCTCTCCTGCCACGATTTGCCCTGGTGCTTCGTCTACACTCACGGCAGCCGGAAATGCAAATGTTTATCAATGGAATACCGGACAAACTGGACAGACCATAACGGTTAGCCCAAGTACTACTACAACTTATTTTGTCGCGGGCTACAATTCATTTAACTGTCGGACCATTGGGCAGGTCGATGTGACCGTTGATGCGAGTGCTTGCTCAGGAAGTGGAGCCAGGATAAGCAGCGATGCACATCCTCAGACGAATGAAGATGAATCAAATGGAATTGTTGTTTATCCCAATCCAAACAGAGGAGTCACTTATATAAAGAATGCCCCGCACGATGGAATAGTGGAGGTCTACAATCAAATTGGTCAACGGGTGACAACGAGCACAATTGAAAATGGATCAGCTGAAATAAATCTTCTTGAGCAAGTGAAGGGAGTCTACTTCATCAAGATTAGCCAATCAGGTAAGCCTGTTTACCAGGGAAGAGTGATCAAAATGGAATAGACAAAAGGGGTGTGTGTTTGAGATATTGTGACCGAGAGTTTAAAGCTCTCGGTCACTTTTTTGTTGAGCCCTTCACATTTGAACTAGCCTGAACAAAGACGATAATGACGATTAGGATCATTATTTTCCGATTAAGTGCATCGTTGATTGCCAAGCGGCTTTGATGGTTTATTTGTATCATGAAAAAGATTTTGGTTGTGGAAGACGACCCCTCCATGCGTTGGCTTTTGCGAAATCTCTTGCGTAGTAATTACGCTGTAGTAGCTAAGAGCAACGGCATTGAGGCTTTTTCATGGCTTTCCGTGCAAAACATTCCAGACCTTATTATTTCAGACATCAAAATGCCATTGATGGATGGTTTTGAGTTGTTGGAGAATCTTGCCATCAGCGGTCTTTACAAAAACATTCCTGTTATTATGCTTACAGGGTATGATGATTCCTCAACACTTAAACGTTGTTATGACTTGGGTGCTTACTGCTGTTTGGTCAAGCCTTTTGAGCCCAGCGAACTTTTGGGAAAGGTTGCTTTCCCGTTTGTTTCAAAAATGTTCCTTTAAATAAACTCAGTTATGGAATCGCTAGCTCACCCAACCGCAGTTTCGACTCCCGAAAACAGAAAAAAATGGTTGTCACTTCAGGTGCTACACGTGCACCAGAGCTCCGTGATCAATCACGTTGATGATTATATCCCCGAAGGCATCTGTGTACACAATGTTTCAGTAACCCAAACCCTTGAAGAGAATTTGATTACCGGTAAGCAAATCGATGTTGTGATGGTGGGGACTGATTGTAGACTGTCGGATATTATAGGTATTAGGAAGATCACTACCGACAAATTCGTTCCGCTCATTCTTCATTCTTTAAAATTTGACTGGAGGGCCAAAGAGATTGCACTTGAGACCGGCGTTGATGAGTATCATATTGGGTTGTTTGATGAGCACTTTATTAAGCGAGTAAAACTCATCAGAAGAGTTAAATTGACGACCACTTCAAATAAGCAACTAGGTGGGGGCTCCACAGTTAAATTCTGGTTGCTAAAGAGATTATTCGATGTTCTATTTTCTGTTATGATTATTACAACCCTCTTCCCAATTCTTTTAATAATTCTCCCGATGCTGATGTTCAATGCTAAAGGGTCTATGTTAAGTAGCTCAAAAAGGGTCGGAATGAATTACAAAATTTTTGATCTCTATAAATTCAGGTATGCTCCGTCGGGTAAAGAAAAAATCGTAGGTATTTGGAAATTCCTGCAAAGGATTCACTTGATTAGATTGCCTCAGATTATTAATGTGATTAAGGGTGATATGTCATTCATTGGCAATTACCCAGTCTCAATTGAAGATGCAGAGAGGCTTACTAAAGATGAAATTGCGTGGAGATTTTTAGCGCCGGTTGGTATCGTTGGATTGTGGTGTATCCAGGCCGAAGAATGGGATTATACAACACAAGATATTGAATACGCAAAGACAAATTCAATCTGGGTTGATATCCGGATTTTATTTACTCACTTTCTTAATCTTCTTCAGAACAGAAAAGATAAAGGGATGAGTCAGCAACATGCCTTTTTTGAAAATACAGCCCTTCAATCGGCGTCTAATTAAATTCAGTTATCCTCTATCTTACAACAGGAAACGAAACGATGAACATGGTGCCTTCATCTGGTTTGCTTTTTGCGTGAATGAATCCGTTATGCCTTTCCATTATCTTTTTGCAAAGAGCCAGGCCGTTGCTGATTTTCGAAAGGTCTCTGCTGTTTTGAAATAGATCGGGAACAAAAGCGTCACCTTTGCTCTTCTGGTCAATCGCTACACCATCGTCTTCAACAATTATTTGATAATAATTATTGTCTCGTGAGCTTTTCGAATTTGAGACATCAGCAGTCGTCCCGATTTCTGATCGGATTTTAACAATCTGTTTCTCTTTGCCGGAATCAAGAACACTTCGAATCAATTGCTGAAATAGTGGGCGCATCAGAGTTCGGCTTACCTTTAGGGTTGGGAGAGGTTCAACTAAAATAGTAGCCATTTTCTCCCTCACCTGGTCTTCCATATCGGCAAGTAAGTCTTTGATCAACCCATTTAAATCGCTTTGTTCAAATTCAAAATGATCAATCGATAATTTGGATGACACGAGTATTGACATTAGACCGGTGATTTCTTTTTGTAACCTCGCATTGAGTTGTTTGGTTTTTTCTTCCGAGGCTTTCAGTTCAGATATTTCGTTTACCAGCGTTTTGTTTGCGGTAGATAATTTTTGTTCTTGTTCAATCAGCCGCACATTTTTTTTGTAGATATCAATGAATACGGCAACTTTAGCTCGCAATACCTCAGGATTAATAGGTTTAAAAATATAGTCAATCCCACCTGCTTTGTATCCTTTGAAAATATTCTCATCACCATAATTGTTTGCCGTTATGAAAATGATGGGAATGTGCCTTAATTTCTCGCGTTCATGAATTAATGTAGCTGTCTCAAAGCCATTCAAGACAGGCATTTTTACGTCCATCAGAATCATTGCAAAATCTAATTCGTTCAGCAAGATTTTTAAGGCTTGATGGCCTGAGTAAGCTCGGAAGAATTGATAGCCGTCTGGTTCCAGGATTGCTTCAATGGATAACAGATTATCCTCACGGTCATCTACGAGCAATATTTTAGGTTTCTCCGAGGTGGGATTGTTATCTACGGAAGCCATAAGCGCAGTAAGTTCCCTATACCATTAAAAACGAATGTAACTCATCTTAACTGCATTCTACAAACACTTCGAGATAAAAAAATCCTTGCTCATTTGGTATGTTTTCAAACGATGGATAACAATATTTTTTACTGCAGTAATAAAATAATATTTAGTTAACACGGGTAATCCCAAAATTATTCAGCAGTATCTGCTGAATGCGCTGGAGTATGGCTTCTGACTTTATTTCTAATTCGGCCACGATTCCCTGGTGGTCTATGTCAGGTTGGTTTCTTGCCAACGCAGCATCCCATTCATCCAGCATATGATTGAGTTTGTCATTGCCAACATATCCATAATAAGATTTGATGGAATGCACTTTCCTTCTTAAGGCATCCCAATCCTGTTTTTCCAACAAGGATTTGATTTCAACGATACTGGGTGGAATATGAGAGATAAAGATATTGAGGATTTCTACAATACCTTCCTCATTGTCGCCTAACAGGTTTCGCAACGGGCCTAAATCGATCAATTGGTTTTCATTTTCGTGGATTTCCATGATTTAGATTTTAGATTTTGAATTTAATATCAGCCATTTGTTTAGTACTGCATCAATGGCTTTGCCAACAATTGGCTTGGTCACAAAGTCATCCATGCCCATCTCGATGCACTTCTCTTTTTCTCCAGCAATGGCGCTGGCTGTGAGGGCGATGATGGGTGTTCGCCTAATGTCAACAGTCGACTGTCGACCGTTCACTGTGGACAGATGACTGTTTTCAATTCTCCTAATCTCTGCAGTGGCCTCATATCCGTTCATCTCTGGCATTTGCACATCCATGAACACCAAGCTGAATTGTTCCTTTGTGAATTTCTCAATTGCCTGTTTTCCGTTGGCCGCTTGCACTAGGGTTGCGTTGGGAAATTTGTTTTTAAGTATGATTTTAATGAGCGTCATATTAACCACATTGTCTTCGGCAATCAGGATTTTGATATCGGGTGAGTCAGAAAATAATTTTTTCTCTCCATCTTTCTTGTTCGCCTCTGCCTGTATCTCATCCCCTGCATCGCTGAACTGTGCTTTAAAGGCAGCCTCAAAGTAAAAAGTGCTCCCCTTCCCTAGTTCGCTTTTCAACTGAAGTTTGCTGCCCATTATGGCTAGCAGCGTATTAGAGATGGCAAGCCCCAGGCCTGTGCCACCAAATTTTTTGGACGTGGTTGAATCCTCTTGCGAAAACGCCTGGAATATTTTGCTTTGGTTCTCTGGCTTTATGCCTATTCCTGTATCATGAACGGAAAACCTAACAGTTTCATTTCTCAGGCCTAACACTTCAGTGTTGGACTCACTTGAAATTTGAAACTTTAAATCTGGAATTAATTCAACGATAAGTTCCACTTTACCTTTCTCTGTAAACTTCACCGCATTGCCCAGCAAATTGATGAGCACCTGGCGAAGCCTTACAGCGTCGGCCCATATAAAACGTGGTAGTTTGTCGGAAAAGTTAAGAACCATTTCGATGTTTTTCTTCTTGGCCTGAAAGCTTACTATGTCGGTAACTTGTTTAGTCAATTCTTTTAGGTCTGTCCTTTCGATTACCAGTTCCAATTTTCCGGCTTCAATTTTTGAAAAGTCGAGTACATCGTTAATAATGTCCAACAGTCCGTGTGCCGATTGGTTTAAGGTATTCATATATTCTCTCTGGGTGGCATCTAGATTAGTGTTCAAGAGTAGTTCACTAAAGCCAATCACACCGTTCATAGGCGTGCGTATTTCATGGCTCATGTTTGCTAGAAACGCGGACTTATGGAGGCTGGCCTCCTCTGCATGTGCTTTAGCTTTAGCCTTTAATCGATTGTTGTGGAACAAGACCACCGTGATGATAGCCACTAGTATCAATACTATCAACACTGCATTTCGTGCAAACTTTTGTTTTTGTGAATCAAGTTGGTACAGTTCACTGTCTTTGGTGAGCAAGTCAATTTCTGCTTGTTTTTTATCCATATCAAAACTCAACTGAAGGCCGACTATTCGTTTGTCAGTCTCGGAATTGTACAAAGTGTCCCTTATCGCGGTAAGCAACTGCTGATTTTTAAAGGCATTCTTATAGTCGCCCAACTTGGAATATAAAAGTGCCAGCCCTTCATACGAATCTTTCAGTTCATTATTTGAACCTATTTCGTTGGCTATGGTTTGGGCTTTCGTATAATAATCTAATGCCATAGCGCTATTGTTTTTTTTCTTGTAGGTATTGGCTAGCCCCAAAAGCGCTCTGGCCACTTCAAGTTTATTGTCGGAATTCCTGGCATTTTTATAAGCGTCATTTTGATACTGTAACGCCAAATCAAAATCACCTTGCTTAGTATATACCTTTCCCATGGTGTTGAGTGTGTATGCAACATCGCCAGAACTTTTGCGGTAAGCCTCCAGCGATTTCTCTAAATAAAATAAGGCATTTTTATTATCGCCCATTGAAAAATAGATATCACCGATGTTAACGCATATGGTACCAATGGCTTCCAAATCGACCAGACCCTCACTTATTTTCAATGCTCTTAAACAGTATTTAAGCGCCAGATCATGAGTAGCAGGCTTGTTAGAGTAAACCGTGCCGATGTTGGTCAAGGCAGAAGCAATGCGCAGTTTGTCGCCAAGTTGCTCAGAGACTTTTAGTGACTTCAAATAATATTCAATAGCTTGGTCATCATTACCCAGGTTGAAGTAAATCGCGCCAATATTATTCAACAGGTTGCTTACACCCTTTTGGTCACCGATGCCTTCAAAAAGTTTTAAAGATTGTTGCCAGTACAAGAGGGTCTCGGAATATTTCCCTTTGGTATAATAGGCCAGCCCAATATTTTTCAATGCATAGGCAACGCCTTTTTTGAAACCTGATTTCTCGGCCAAGTTGTTTGCCTGGTTTCCTAACCGGATGGATTCATCTGGTTCTAATGAGTACAGCCTCTTACTTAAGTCGAGCAAGATGTTCACTTTGATGGTGTCCTCATTGGCCGTTTTTAGCAGGGCTTTAAGGCTATCGATTTTTGCATCCTGAGCCCTGCCATAGTGGCTAAGGTAAGGCAAAACGAAAATGCAAAGAATAACTTTAAGCCTTATCATTAAGGTATCGGTAATCGGTTTTGTGACTCATCTGCTATTTTTCGTTCATTAGCCATCGCACAGGCCAGTGTTCCACCAGGTTCTGAAACGATTCCTTAAAAGGCAAATGCTACTTGCCCGAATACCTGCCCGCGGGCCGATTGCTATTTAATTTAATGATCACCAATCTTGACAACCCGTAATGTTTTATAGTATTCACCCACCTTGAGCCTCACGACATATAATCCATCGCTCATAGAAGACATATCAATTTCAACTGTGCTGGAAGAAGAATTTACCACACCTTGCGCCTTGTATAATTTACCCTGACTGTTGAAGAGGTTGATTTCAGAGGTTGTAGCATTGTCTAGTTCTATTACCAGTTTATCCTTAACGGGATTTGGATAGAATTTCAACCCAATGTTTTCTGTTGGTTGAACTTCATGAGCATCGGAAGTTATTCGGGCATTTGTGTTTTTGTTCACGCATTCAAACGAACCTGAATTTGCTTCAGCATAAAGTGATTCCTGGCCGTTGTTATCGTTGCTGGTAAGATTCCAAATTAATTCGCTACCATCGAACCGCACATCAAAGCCGCCTGTTCCGGGCATAAATAATTCTAGGGGGGTTCCTGCAAATGCCTGACTGCCACTCAGAAAATTGTTGGGTCCCTGGGGAACAAATACCGGTGTTGCGTTGTCGTTTTGAAATTCGAAATGAGCAAGGTAATTAAGGCCTGATGAATCAGGAACAACTTCAACACAGCGAAGACTTGTGTTTACCGCCGTCACGGTTGAGCCTTGAGGGTTTACATATAATGTGCCGTTAATATAGCCAACAACATAGTTGACTGGTGGTAACAATTGCAAGTTTGGAACAATGGAATAAATTCCAGGTCCCACATATCCAGGACTAAGTGCATAACTAACCCCCGTGGAAACCGACTGCGATGTTTCATGATTAACAAAACCGGTTACCGCAGAAGTATAGGTTGGAAGTGGGTCGCCATCGTCGATGACATAATTCGAGCCCTTCACCATAAGGGCGACAGGTAAGATGGTGAGTTTTCCTAAGGCATAAGAAATATTGAAATTACTGGAGACCAATGTGCCAGGTACAATCCATTGTTCACCGGCCACTGTATCGGTGACTAAGTTGATAGAGTATAATTCGGATATCAGGGTGTCAGCTTCGGTGATAATGACAATGGCTTGTGAGTTGCTTTCTTCGTTGATTCCATCACTGTTCACCATAGCTTTGCCGTTCACCATGGCGTTATCATTCACCATCGCTTTGCCGTTCACCATCGCCTTACCATTCACCATTGCTTTTGCATTCACCATTGCTTTGCCGTTCACCAATGCTGTGCCTGTTTCGAGACCTGCTGAATCCAGCAACGAGGCTGCGTCAACATCAATAATCATGGTTCCGTTCACCATCGCTTTTGCATTCACCATTGCTTTTGCGCTTGTTAAAAAACTCCGATTTACCATGGCTTTGCCATTCACGATGGCTTCGACATTAACCATTGCCTTTCCGCTCACTACGGCAACGACATTCGTGAAGCCACCGGTATGTTCTTGCCTTATGTTTTCACGAATAACACTTGCCTCTGGCATGCCCGTGCTATCAAACATATATTGATAGGAAATTCCCTCTATTCTATCTCCGTAATTAAGAGTCAGGTCATTCGGCTGCACAATCAGTGCGACTTTTTGAACCGACAACAATCCGTTTACAAAAACATAATCAAACCTTTCTAAAAGGGCGCTATCGGGCAATGCGTTGATGTATGGCCTTATAAAATACAAACCCACGTTGCTTAAGCTGGTTGCCGGTGTTTCAAATTGCATGGACGAAAGGCCCACATCACCCAGTGTAAGTTCATCGGGAAGGCCGGTTATGGTTGTTGTAAAAGTCGGGAGTGATTCACCATACCGTTTTGCGATATTGTTGGCAGTAATGGTGAGCGTTGTCTTCTCAAAGAAAAACAAAGCATTTGAAAGGCCACCGTCAAGTTGGCTAGGGGAGAGGGGCGGGTTGTAAACCTGAACGGCTGGGTTGCCAACAAACGATGGGATATTGGCAGAAACCTGGCTGGCGCTCAGCACTGTGGTTGGCAATGGCTGGCCTCTGAAATAAATTATGGGCTGATTGATTTTCGTGAAGTCTTCGCCTTCAACTATAACAGTAAATTCCGAATTGCCGGGGGCATTAACGAGCTCCGTCAGGCGGGCTGCGATATTATTGTGGATGACATCTCCTACATCACCGAACCTTTCTTTCAGGATGGACAGGTGGCCAGAGCTATTGATAATGTAATGGCCAATGGCGCAACTTACCTTTCAGCAGCAGGAAATTATGGGACCAAATCATACCAGCACGTTTTTGTTCCGGGCAGTTTCAACGCACATAATTTTGGCGGTGGCGATGTACTTCAAAACATTTCGCTACAGCCAGGCTCCTACACTATAGTGCTGCAGTGGGATGACTTCATTTATTCCAACGGGCAGCCCA
>Ga0207086_1099_pt2 | contig 20070 bp, 18 predicted proteins | sample Alteio_BWMinHeat_54_FD_153540 | JGI IMG/M metagenome (GOLD analysis project Ga0207086, IMG submission 153540) | Enriched cells from forest soil in Barre Woods Harvard Forest LTER site, Petersham, Massachusetts, United States -... | ecosystem: Environmental > Terrestrial > Soil > Temperate forest >... | reverse complement strand
TTGGCGTGATTGAGTTGAAACGGTCGATTGTCGCGGTTTCCGAAGGCATTCGTCAAAATCTCGACAACCAGACCAAGCATTTCATACGCGACTTCTTCGCGACCGTGCAGCTCGTAATGGCCGGCAATCACACCGAAGGCCTGCGTTATGGTGTGATTGAAACACGCGAACGTTATTACCTCGCCTGGAAAGAAGAATCGGCGGTTGAAGACCTGCTGGACCGAGCTGTGCTCCAGCTTTGCAACCAACAGCGCCTGCTGGAGCTCATTCACGATTTCGTGGTGTTCGATGCTGGAATTAAGAAGACTTGTCGCCACAATCAGTATTTCGGTGTTCGCGCGTCGCAAGAGGCTGTCAAGAAACGCGAAGGCGGAATCATTTGGCACACGCAAGGTAGCGGCAAGAGCTTGACAATGGTGTGGCTCGCGAAGTGGATTCGCGAGCACGTCAAAAACTCAAGAGTGCTACTGATCACCGACCGCACAGAGTTGGACGAGCAGATCGAAAAAGTCTTCAAAGGCGTAAACGAGGCCGTTTTTCGTACCAAGAGCGGCAAGGATCTGGTTGATGTCCTGAACGATACGAAGGAGTGGCTAATCTGCTCGCTGATCCACAAGTTCGGCTCATCTGACGATGTCGATATCAAGACCTTCATCAAAGAAATTGAGCAGCACCTCCCGAAAGGCTTTCATGCGAAGGGCGACGTTTTCGTCTTTGTTGATGAATGTCATCGCACACATAGTGGTGATTTACACGACGCAATGAAGGCGATCCTGCCGGGTGCGATGTTCATCGGTTTCACCGGCACTCCGCTGCTGAAGAAAGACAAGAAGAAGAGCCTGGAGATCTTCGGACCCTATATCCACACCTACAGGTATGACGAGGCGGTGCGGGACGGCGTAGTGCTCGATCTGCGCTATGAGGCACGCGATATCGATCAGTACATTACGAATCCGGCGAAGATCGATCAGTGGTTTGACCTGAAGACCAGCGGGCTGACTGACGCCGCAAAGGCACAACTGAAGAGGCGCTGGAGCACCATGCGCAAGGTCGAAAGCTCAGAGCCCCGGCTGAAGATCATCGTTGACGACATCCTGATGGACATGGAGACCCGCGACCGGCTCAAGAGCGGACACGGCAACGCATTGCTGGTTTCAACCCGTATCTACAACGCCTGCCGTTTTTACGAGATGTTCCGGAAGACTGATCTCGCCGGCAAGTGCGCCATTGTCACGTCATACAAACCCGCACCGGGCGACATCAAGGGCGAGGAAACTGGCGAAGGCAAGACCGAGAAGCTGCGCCAGTACGACATCTACCGCAAGATGCTGGCCGACTACTTTGACGAGCCGGAGGACTCGGCGATGAACAAAGTGGAGCAGTTCGAAAAGGAGATCAAGCAGCGGTTCATCAATGAACCGGGACAGATGAAGCTGCTCATCGTTGTCGATAAGCTTCTCACTGGCTTTGACGCGCCACCGGCGACCTATCTCTACATCGACAAGCAGATGCACGATCACGGACTGTTTCAGGCAATTTGCCGCGTAAACCGCCTTGACACTGAAGATAAAGAGTACGGGTACGTCATCGACTACAAGGATTTGTTCAAGGCGCTGGAGAAGTCGATCAGCGATTACACCGGCGAGGCTTTCGCCGGTTACGACGCCGAAGATGTGCAAGGTCTTTTGACGGATCGGCTGACGAAATCGAAAGCAAGGCTGGAGGAACTCCGCGAATCCGTTAACGCGTTGTGCGAACCCGTCGAGCCGCCAAAGTACACGATCAATTACCTCCATTACTTCTGTGGCGCGCGTGGTGACGGAGACGAACTGGAAGACAACGAACAGAAACGCGTGACCCTGTACAAGACTGTGGCTGCGCTCTTGCGTGCTTACGCAGACTTGGCAAATGAGATGGTTGCAGCCGGTTACACGAGCGAAACTGCAGTAGAAATCAAGAATGAGGTTGCGCACTACGAAAAGGTGCGCGAAGAGGTAAAGCTGGCGAGCGGGGACTACGTGGATATGAAGATGTACGAGCCGGCCATGCGCCACTTGCTGGATACCTACATCAAGGCGGATGAGAGCAAAACATTATCGGCTTTTGATGACCTGACGCTGGTTCAACTCATTGTGGAGAAAGGCGTGGGTGCAGTGGACCAGATGCCAGAGGGCTTGCGCAAGGACCCCGAGGCGATGGCGGAAGCTATCGAAAATAACGTCAGAAGGCTGATTATTGACGAATCGCCGGTAAATCCTAAGTACTTCGAAAAAATGTCGGAGCTGCTAGAGGCGCTGGTCAATCAACGGAAAGAGCAGGCGCTCAGTTACACGGCATATTTGCAGAAGATTGCCGAGCTAGCAAAGAGAGTACAGACGCCGGAGAACACGACGGGCTATCCGGTGAAAATCAAAAGCAAAGCGCAGCAGGCGCTGTATGACAACCTCGGCCACGATGAGGAGTTGGCGCTGCGCGTGGATGAAATTGTTCGACTGACGAAGAAAGACGGCTGGCGCAATTACCGACCGAAAGAGCGAGAATTGCGGGCCGCTCTCAGGAGGGGGATCGGCGGAACCGATGCGCAAATTAAGCAGATCTTCGAACTTGTGAAGGCGCAGCGTGAGTACTAGCCATCATCAGATCCAGGTCAGCGGCTTTCCCGTTGAAATCGTCCGGAAAGACATTAAGAACCTCCACGTCGGAGTGTATCCGCCTGCGGGACGCGTGCGCGTGGCGGCGCCTCTGCGCTTCAGTGACGATGCTGTGCGACTCGCGATCGTTTCGCGGCTAGGCTGGATTCGCCGGCAGCAAGCTGGATTTCAAGCTCAAGAGCGCCAGTCGCAGCGCGAGATGGTGACCGGCGAGAGCCACTTCGTTCAGGGACGCCGGTACAGGCTGAGGGTCATCGAACTTCCAGGCGCCGGCTCCGTACAGCTGCGGAATAACAAGATTCTCGAATTGGCAGTCGATCCAGCCACCACGCGCGCAAGACGCGAGGTGTTGTTAAACCAATGGTACCGGCTGCGAATGCGATGCCAGGTGGAAGAACTGATTCCACAATGGGAACCTGTTGTGGGGGTGGCGCTCGCTTCCTGGGGTATCAAGCGGATGAAGACTCGCTGGGGTACGTGCAACGCTGCTGCGCGTCGCATATGGCTGAATTCGGAACTCGCCAAAAAATCAATCTCCTGTCTCGAATTCATTCTCGTGCATGAAATGGTGCATCTACTGGAGCGGCAGCATAACAATCGGTTCAGGGGAGCCATGGATAGAGTGATGCCGAATTGGCGACGCTATCGAGAAGAGCTCAACCGGGCTCCTCTTGCGCACGAGAACTGGAAGTATTAGTCCGCGCCGTTTCGCTGGAGACGGGTTCCGTTCTGCTACCGTATCGGATATCTCTTGCGTGGCTTTTCGTCCGGAACCTGAACCTTGGCGCGGTCTGAAAGGTATCGCGATTCGATGGATTGCGAGGTCATTTTTGTGATGAAAACATACCAGGGAACAATCCTCGCCTAAATCGGCCACCAATGAGCTTTTCCAGGCGGTTTGTGTCAAGTGTTTTAGCAATAAAACTTGACATGTAGTCCCGGAAACCCGCCTCTCTGAACCCACGCGCAATGTTAGTGACTCTGGTGCACGCAGTGGTCATGGTGGTCCAGCGCCTACGGATTTATAGTACCAATCTGGGAAAGCACACTAATCCGTATTGAGAGAAGGACCCTCCTTGGACAGTGCCGAAAAGACAATCTCCGACAGGGAGTTTTGTCACGGGTCCGTGCGGGCGATCAGAAAGCCATGGGAACGCAATCCGGCGAGATTTGATGTGTGGAGAACGGATGCCAGCCTGAGCAGCCGGATGGCAACCTTACAGAAGGAATTCAGCGAGCAGCAAACTGAATTGGAGCGGGCGCAATAAGTAACGGCAACGTTGACTGCTACTGATGCGCTGCGGGTCACGATCGTACCGCCAAGGGCTACACCTCAGCCGCAAGGTCGGGCTATCTACGTTCCCAGCCGATCAAGCTTGATTTTTCTCGCCAGCAATATGCCTGCGCTGCCCGCGCGGCGGGCTTATGAGCTGTGGCTAATGCTGATTAAAGGGTCGCCGATTCCAGCGGGAATGTTCAAGCCCGATGCGCATGACAACGTCACCGTAGTGAATCCTCGCTTGTCCACAGGGTCGAGACCAAGGCCTTTGCGATTACGGTTGAACCGGAGACAGGATCACAGCTGCCAACTTCACGACCGATTATGCTCGGTACTGGGGAATAAGCAGTCAGCTCGTTATGGGACGGTTAATTACTTACGGACTCGTTTTGAGGGCTTATGTGCAGCAGAAGCAGCAGACGGTCGCTTCTTCATTCCTGCAGACCTTGCATCTTCAGGGGGAAGGACGCCAATGGCAAATGCCGTTTCCTGATCAGCGATTTGCACCAGTTCGCCGAGGGTGCGCGGAAGATCGACGACAAAACTCAAGCAGCTTTGGCCCGGCTTAGCTAGAGCGCTTACTAACTCGCGCTCGTTTCTGACCAAGAGGACATCACGACCGCTGACCACAAGCCGTGCTTCAGCCAATGGTACTTTCATCCGTTCATTCTCCCGCAAGAATTCAACAACCTTCTTGAGCGAATGAGTCGAAATTCCCGACTCGCGGAGTTTGAATGCGACCTTTAACGCCAGGAGGTCGCTGAAGCTGTAGACGCGTTCACTACCCGTTCCAGCGCTCTCCGCAATGGTGGGTACGACAAGTCCACTCTTCGCCCAAAGGTTTAGCGTTGAGTATGGAACGCCCGTTAAATGAGTAACTTGCCGTGTTGTAAAACCGAATTTCATTCCATTATAAGTGTAGCACGTTGACGAGCGAATGAAGCCAGGTATATTCTGAACGTACTTCTTTTGATACCGCCCGGATCAAACGGAGCAGCAGGCTATTAACTCCTGCTAGGGCCTCTTTACCGGCAATCTCGTTCCGGGGTCGTATATGTCTGAAATGATCGGCAACAAAGAAGCCGCCTTGGTCGTCGCGCAATTGCTGCGAACAACCGACGGCCCTTACCCGCTAATGATGCTTGGAGCGGGTGCTTCCTTTCGCTCAGGAGTTCCCACTGCGACCGATGCTGTTAAGCAAATTGCGCGCATTGTCTATTCCGAGCAAGTGCTCCGCAACAGCCGCCCGCCAGAGCGCGTCAAGCCTTCTGAATGGGAATCATGGCTTCAAAGTCTGGACTGGTTTATTCCGGGGTCAGATCGTTTGGCGGAAAATTTCCCGCTCGCGGTAGAACACCTTCTTGTGCCGGCGGAGTTTCGGAAACACATCATTCTCGACTTGATGCAGCCTGTGAACGGAATCAGCCAAGGCTACAGGATCCTTGCGGACTTCGTGATGCGGGGTCTCATTCGAACGCTGCTGACGACGAATTTCGATACGTGCCTTCTCGATGCTCTAAGAGAACGCCAGCCACATATCAAGCGGATCGACGAGGTCAACAGGTACAGCGGTGATTACGACCAGTTCAACATCTACAACAGATGTCAGATCATCTGGCTACACGGGCGCGCGGAGCACTATTCCGACAAGAATGCGTCTGGCGAAATTGGCGTTTTAGAGGCGACACTGCTTTCCCGGATCAGGCCCATGCTCGATTCGTCGCCAATTATTGTGGTGGGCTACCGCGGATCAGAGCCTTCGGTGATGGAGGGATTATTCAGCCAGAACAAAGAGGGACGCCTGGATTTCCCCGCCGGTGTGTACTGGTGCGCGCGCCAAGGGGAAAACCTTCACCCCAATGTTGAGAACCTAGCGAAGCGTCTGGGGTCGAATTTCCGGCTGCTGAGGGTGGACGGCTTCGACGAACTACTTTCGGAACTGTCCAAAGAGCTTGCCGGACAAGACCGGCTCCCAGCTTCTGGGACGGAAGGCCGTCCGTTACAGGATAGACAAGCCTTTGATGAGCGGGTGAACGAGCGCGCTTCGATTGACGATCTCGACCTTGACCTCGCGTTGTCGGTTCTGCGGGAGTATTGCAGCAAACTCGGACGTGCTTCCTTAACACGGGAAAGCTTGCTGCCTCTCATGCGCGAACAAGGTCTCATCGTGTCGGACTCTGGCGGTGAGTCTGTGACGGCAGGCGCAATACTGCTGTTTGGAAGGCAAACACAGGAGCTTTATCCGCACGCGGTAGTCTCGTTGACTGAGGATGGAAAGAAGCGGGAAATCTATGAGGGCAACCTCATCACGCAGCACCGCCGGTTGCTTGAACGCCTCGAAACCGTCGATGTGAACCCGCCTCTCAAAGTCAAAAAGCGGCGCATGCACACTGATGAGGTCGCTTATCCTCCCAGAGTTTTGGTCGAGCTGCTAGTTAACATGCTCGTCCACCGCGACTACGAGATTCCGGAAAAGTCCGGCATTGAGGTGCGGCCGGGCGCGGAAATAGCGTTTAGCAATCCCGGCGGACTCACATCAAAGTTGGCGAGGAGAGTAACTCTCGAACAGGATGGGCGCATTATCCTCTCGGAGGGAATGACTGACCAACGCAATCCTTCGCTCTGCGACATATTCTTCGGCCTGAGCGCTATGGAAAGAGCTGGTACAGGACTCATCGACGTGGGCCAGCTCATGGTGGCTTCCGGTGGCGCATCGGCCTTCTACCACAGCCCTGTCGAGTCCCGGTTCAAGGCGGTGGTGGCGCAACCTGAATCGTCTGCTGGATCGCGGCTGATCGCCCGTTCCAGTGTTCCCACAGGTCTTTACGTTCTAAACGCTCTTCCATTTACGGCTCTCCCTGAGAGGGTATCGGTCATTCGCCTGAAGCAACCGCTCCGTGACCGACCTCGCACGATCGATCTGTCGAAGTGCGGAACATTCATAGATCGCGGGACCGAGCTCTGGAGCTTCGTGTCACTCGACATCCTCCTACCGCTGCTTGAACCGATTGTGGATAAGGCAGCAAGCGCGAGTGTGCCGCGACGAGAAGTTGAAGCGTGCACGCATTCGAAACGTGTTCTCTCTTGGTTGCTGCGAAAGCACGTCGAGTACCTATTCCTGGAGTTTGAAGATCGGGGGTTGATTATTGAGGACGGTCGAAAACATCGCGCATATTTTGCGGGCACGGAGAAAGGTGAGCGAACAATCGTCTGGAACAGTGCACAACGTCGCGGTATCAAGCGAGAGGTTGTAAAGAGGCGAGCTGATGGTCCGCGTGCGTGGTTTGAAAACGAAGGGTTTGGATATGAGATTGTGGACCTTGGCGGATCCTGGTGTCTTCGGATAAAGCCCTTTTATATGTTCACGGGGCGAAATGCAGTCACGCCCCTCCCTTCATTTACGCGGGCAGCGAAGGCCACGCGACGTATCAAGTTTGATCGCAACAAGAATGTAGAGGCTGACTTGGCTTTTTGGGCTACGTTTCTCGGTCGTGGTGCGGAAACCATGAACGTTGGGGATCTGCACGTTGACGATCTGCTGGTTGACACGAATTTCCTGACGGTTGAAGTACCCGAGATTGGATTGACTAATGAGCCTGAACTTAAGAATCGAATGTCTGCGTGAGCCGGCTCTGTTGTTCGGCTGCAACGAGACCGGGGTCGAGCCCCGCCGTGTCATGGCGAAGTATGGTGCGGCGGATAAGGCCGTCGGTCCAAAAGAACTCCGGATTGGGATTGTCGGCACGTCAGCCGATGTCCACGTTGCCCGACGGTGGTTGCTGCGACTTAACGGTGTGGCAATTGCCCGCGAACGGAGTGCGCGACGCTATCGCGACTGGCCTGGCGCGCCACAGGTGTTTGGAGTCAAGTTCGTCATAGATGATCGATTTGTGCGGCCTCTAGATGAAGAACGCCTTAGCCTTGCTTTTCATCGTACGTCTCAATCGGAGAAGTTTGACGAGCTCTTGGAGTTGTTCGACGCCAGGATTCAAGGACTGTTCGGCGATACGCGTCCGGACTGCATCGTTGTCTGCCTACCCGATGACGTGGCTGATTTGAGGATTAGCAACCCCAGGCTCTCCGCAAAGGAGCGGGAGATTTTAGAGAGGCTTCAGCGTGAAGAAGAACAGGAACAAATGTCCCTATTTCAGCCTACTCCTGAGGAGCTTAAAGAAGCACAGGAGTTGCGAACCACAGCTGAAGACTTGCTCTTTCGGACTTTCTACCGGGCACTGAAGGCACGGATCATGACTCATCAAAATCCAGTACCAGTTCAGGTTATGCGCCGGGAAACTCTGGTAAGGCCGGATGACGAAGGTCAGAGTATTGCTACCAGAGCCTGGAATCTTGCAACCTCGCTGTTTTACAAAGCGGGGCACGAGCCGTGGCGGCCTGCGGATTTGCCCGCTAATACCTGCTTCATCGGAATTTCTTTTCACCATTTGAAGCGCAGAGAAGGCGACGTCGTCTATGCGAGCGTGGCGCAGGCGTTTTCGAATGACGTAGAGCCGTTCGCATTGAAGGGATCTCTTATTCCGCATGATCAGCGTCGGGATCGTCAGCCCTACCTTGATGAAACTCAATCGGCAATTCTGATCGCCGATGTTCTCGACAAATACAAGGATCGCGCTGGAATACTTCCAGCCCGCGTTGTAGTTCACAAAACCAGCATGTATCAGCCGGAAGAGCAAAGAGGATTCCGATCCGCCGCTGAGGCGCAAGTTCCAGTTTGCGATCTCGTCTGGCTGCGCAGTACCGCCTTCAGGCTCATCCGCAAAGGCATGCAGGAGCCGTGGCGCGGCACTTTGTGCACCGTCGGAGAGGAGTGGTACTTGTTCACCAGTGGATATGTCCCCTGGTGGGATGAATACCCGGGACCGCATATCCCCGCGCCTCTTCAGCTTGGATCTTGTGGAAGCACTGATATTCGTGAGCGCGCGAAAGAAATTCTTGCTCTTACCAAAATGAATTGGAATTCAAGCGAAGGACTGGGCCGCTATCCCATAACGATTTCGTTTGCGCGTAAGGTTGGAATGTTGATGACGGAGTTATCAGAGAACCAGGTTCCTAATCCATCGTACCGTTTCTATATGTGATGAAGTGACCTCGGCGCGTTCGTCGCCTCGCTACGTATTCATTGCAGAATGTCGCGGGAATCTTTCGAAAGTCCGCTGAATGGAACAGAAGCATTACATTCTCGGTCACCATCTTGTCGCCTTCCTCGACGTTCTTGGTCAGCGCGAACAGTTCAGGCAGCTACGATTGCCGAAAACGCCCGACGAGGAAACGCACGCCAAAGAAGTCATCAAGAACACTGCGGGCTATGTCCTCGGATTAAGGCAATTATTCCGAACGCAATTTGAAGTATTCGAACAAGGCGCACAGATGAACGCGTATACGAACGAGCCCGTTCAACCGAGTTTTGTTGGGTTTTCGGATTCGTTCGTCACGTCGGTTCCTCTGCGCGATGATGGTACAGGTCTTGTTCGCGTCGTCACGGTATTCTCGGCATTGTCCTCCGCCGCAGTCGTCATGATCCATTCATTCGCGGCTAAACACGCGCTTCGGGGCGGTATCGATGTTGGTCTGGCAACGGAGATCGGGCCAGGAGAAATTTACGGCACAGCACTTGAGCGCGCCTACATTCTGGAGAGCGAAGTCGCGAAATACCCGCGGATCGTGATCGGTGATGAGCTTTGGAAGTATTTGAATACAGTACTAACGGAGTTTCAAAAAAGCACAAACCCGATGGCTAAGTCAGTAACGGCCATCGTGCGTGCTATTCAGAAGATGGTAACGGCAGACAGTGACGGAAAGCTAATTCTTGATTATCTGGGCGAATTTGTGTTTCAGAACGCCACGCCAGCGCATGTGGAGCAAGCGGTTCGCCCGGCATACGAATTTGTGCTTTCTGAGCAGAAGCGATTGAACGCCGAAGGCAATCTTAAATTGATTGACCGATATGGTTCCTTGCGGAGTTATTTCGAGTCACGCTTGCCGCTTTGGGGTTTGACAGTAACGAAGGACTAGCTCGGCAGCACTTCTGTCAATCATAAGTCGGCAGGGCAAAGGCGACATTCCTCATCCACTCTATCAAAGCCCTGCACCGCAACTACTTCCGAGATGGAGCGGCGCCCTCTTATTCTCGCGATATGGATAAGGAGATCGACTGAATTCCCAATATTGGCCATGATCGCCCGATGCGGCAGTTCGATGCCGCTTTGCAGAACACAGTCTGCCCGAGCAGCGCCAGAAAGTCCCGATTGGATAGCGAACGCAAATAGATTACAAGGGGGGAGACACCATCGGGTGGGCGTGTGCGGTTACCGCCTTCGTCGAATTGAACATGGCAGTGAAGCTTCTTCCCATACTGACGCTGACAGTTACTCAACTTTTATACCTGGTCTAGCTTCTCTGTCCTGAGTTCCGACCGTTTCTAACGGCTTCTTGCCCGCCCTTGCGGACAGGAAAACATTTTTGGGATTGACTTGTCGAGCAAGCCGTTCTGTCCACAACCATTTCCCAATTAGGAACATCTCTGTTTTCACGCCACGGAGTCGAGAGGCAAATCTCGTGCTGGTGAAGTGGTGGTTCCGGTATTTTCCTGCGGGCATACCACTCGAAATACCAGACCTGGCAAGGTGGTTTATGTATCCGGGTGTCGAACTCCGACTGTTGCGGTATGTTGTAGCGGTTGCAGAAGAACTTCATTTCAGCCGCGCGGCCGATAAACTGCACGTCGCTCAACCCTCCCTGAGCAAGCAGATTCGCGATCTTGAAGACGAGATCGGCATCCGGCTCTTCGATCGCACCAAGCGCGATGTCCGACTCACCAAGGCAGGCGAGGCTTTCGTGGTTGAAGCCAGAGAGGCGCTGATTCACAGCCAGCGTGCCGTCCACATGGCCAAGGCGACCCAGCAGCCGGACCGGTTCGTGCTGGGGCATTCTCCTGACGTCAATCCCAGCCTGCTGTCGTGTCTGCGGGCGATTCCGGCGCAGCTTTGGAAGCTCACATTTCAGAGCGCCTTCACGATGGAGCAGCTGCAGCTCATTCGAGCCGGGGAGCTCGATGCCGGCTTGGTCATCCTTCCCATCGCGGACGATTCTTTAACGGTCGAGCCGGTGTTAGATGAGCCACTCATGGTGGCTCTCCCGGAAAAGCATGAGCTATGCACGACGACGAGAGCGCTGCGCTTGCGAGAGCTGGCCGAGCTGCCGTTGATTGCAATCGCCAAGCGACTTCATCCACTCTTCTACGAGCGCGTGTACTCCATTTGCATTGGACAAGGCTTTGAACCCAACATCGCGCAGGAGGTCACGAGCTTCCCCGAAGCAATGGCGCTGGTCGCGGACGGCGTGGGATTCACCTTCACGCGGGAGTGCTACGAACGTTTTCGCTGCCCAGGGGTAGTGTTCAAAAGAATCGAAGGTCAGCCTTTGACCTTTGATACCGCGATCGCGTTTCGCAAGGAAATACGCTCTGCGATTCTGCCCGCAGTCATCGCCGCGCTCCAGGTGAAGAAGAAGGCAGCAGCGGTACTGGCTTTCCGTAGCAAGGCGGCAGGTTGAAGCGCGCGCCAGGGGCATGGCATTCCCGGCTCAGGCAGTGCTCTCTTCTTACATTAAGCTTTCTGGCCGCACTGTGCCGCGTTCGCCGCAACACATTGCTCCTTTGACTTGGTATGAGCACTTCTCCCGGGAGGATTTTGGGGGATGAGGCACTGGTCTAAAGACAGGCGAACAACTGGAACCTGTGCAAGTATGGTTCTCTTCTCCAACGGCAGACACTTCTTGTTTACTAGGCTACCAGTAATGTGGTATTACTTTTGTTACAATGTAATGGGAGATATATGGAATCAGCAATCACCGAAAAAGGCCAGGCGACTATCCCGAAAGCGATTCGTGAGCATTTGCGGTTGAAGCCGGGAGACCGAGTTAAATTCTTTGTCCACCCTGACGGCAGCGTGGCTCTCCTGCCAAAACTCCCTGCTGCGGCGTTACGGGGAATCGTGGAATCCAGGCGCCGGCGGCCTGTGACCATTGATGAAATGACCAAGGCGTCCGCCGAAGGTGCCTCCGGCGGTAGATCACCCTCAAAAAATCGATGATTGGCCTCGGCACGAATATCCTCATTCGTTACCTCACTCAGGACGACCCGATTCAATCTCAGAAGGCAACGGAAATCGTCGAACGCCGCCTGACCAAAGCGAAACCTGGCTTTGTGAGCGTGGTGGTGATGGTCGAGACCGTATGGGTTCTGGATCGCGCCTACGACTTGGCAGCTCAGGATATTGCCGCTGCAATTGAGCGTATGCTTCAGGTCGAAGTCTTTGTGATCGAGAAAGAGCAGGAGGTTTTCACGGCGATGGTTGCGCTCAAGCAGGGCCGCGGCTCATTCGCCGAGGCTCTGATCGCTGAGCTTGGCGCCAGCGCTGGCTGCGTTCATACCCTGACGTTTGACAACAAGGCTCTTCGCCTTCCTGGTTTCAAGCTTGCGTGATCGGCGCATCGCCGGGAAACAAGAATGTCGGTGACACATCTACGACCCTCTTTGCGAGTCAATTGAAGGACCAGATTGATCGAAGACTTGACCTCCTCCTCGACATCGCGCAGCGTCAGCTGTCCCGCTGCTCGAACTGCCAGAGCTGCAATCCTACGTAGCGCCCCCGGCGCACTGCTGGCATGAATCGTCGTCAACGTGCCGTCGTGTCCGGTGTTCATGGCGTCCAATAGCGTTCGCGCTTCTGAACCACGCACTTCGCCCAGAATGATTCGGTCTGGTCGGTGCCTCAGCGCTGCCTTTAATAAGGTGTCGAAGGCCACCTCTTGTTTATGGGTATTCGACTGCGATTCCGACGAGATGACCTGCGGCTTTCTTAGCCTGAGCTCGACGGTGTCTTCGATGGTGAAGATGCGCTCGTCGTCGGGTATTTCGGTGGCCAGGGCATTCAAGAGCGTGGTCTTGCCGGTCCCGGTGGCGCCAGAAATCAGAATGTTCTGTCGGTCGCGAACTGCGGTACGAAGAGCGCTCAACATCTCTGCAGGTATCGTTCCGCACTGCACTAAGTCCTCCAGAGAATAATTGCGGCGGCCGAACTTGCGGATATTCAGCAGGGGTTCCGGCCCTACGACTGGAGGAATTATCGCCGACAAACGGCTGCCATCTGGTAGTCGCACGTTGAGTATGGGATGACTCGCGTCCAACTGTTTGCCGAACTTATTGGCGATTACTTCTAGACCGGCGTGGAGCTCGCCCGCTTTGAATCGATATTCGGACGCAGGGCGGATCGTGCCTTCGCGTTCGATCCAACACATCAAGTCCGGATTACACATGATCTCGCTGATCTCATCATCGTCGAGCAGCGGTTCGATAGGCCGGAGAAACGGAATGATGATCTCGAAGCTCATGGCGCCCTTTCGGGATCGAAATCAATCACCTGCTGCTCGAACCACGTCATTTGCCTTGGCATGAAGTCCGGCTTCAAAAAGCAGTACGTTGGCGCTAATGGGTTGATCCCGTCATACGCGATGGCGATCGCCTGCGCGTTCTTCAGTTGGTAAAACACTTTGTCCTCGAAGAGGACATCCTTATGTTTCTGGTATGACTTCGATGCCGAGACCGTGGCTTTGTTGGCTGTGGCTCTGCCACTGAGGAAGCCGATATGGGCGTCATTGCTGTTCTCGGAGATGTTGTAGTTCATGCGCACCTTGTCGGTCTTGCCGCACAGCTCGGAAGCGTATCGAGCTGTATCGGGATCGGATGTAGCTAAAAAGATCTTCGTGCGGAACGATTGCAGCAACGTCTTATATCCGCTGCCTGGCAATGCTTCGCGGAGGGAATTGATGCTCTGCGTCGCGATGACAGGGACGCATTTGGGTTGGCGCGACAGACTCAAAAAACGTTCGTCGCCGTTAGGATCGCTGGCGCCCACCGTAGCAAAGTTCTGATACTCGTCGCAAAGAAAGACGGTTGGACGGAAGTATCGACCCGGAGCTGCGTCCATCTTTGGGATGCGAAGCATGACCGCGCGCTGGTAGTCCTGCTTCATCATCGTCCCAATCGCCTTGGCCAGACCGGGATTCAAGGCGACGGGGAAATTGAGGCCGCATACCTTGCCCTCCTCGATGAGGCTACTGAACGGCGGCATGACCTCGCCTTCCGGATCTGACCGGCAGATCTTGCCTTCGTACAGTTCCTTTGGCGGGCAGAATATGCGCTTCACCTGGGGATCCGTGTCGAACAAAGAAAGGAAGACGGCAATTCCCTGCACCACTGACGTCTTGATATCGGGTCGCAGATGCTTCCAGTGCTCCCAATACCAGCGGTCCACCGCCTCATACATCTCCCTCTTCGCCGCCTCGACGTATCGCGGCTCGTAGACCGTCGCCTCGATGTCTGTTTCTTCGATGAGGAAGCGCTCAAGCTCTGAACTGAGCTTTGCGCGAAAGGCATTGAGGTCGGGATCCAGTTCGAAGCCGAACTGCCCGAGGTTAACTTGAGATTTCCTGAATTGATCTTTGGGTATGCACACCCATGCACTGTCGCTCAGCCTACCACCGGTCTCAAGCAACAGTTCCTCAAACCGGCTCGGGCTGATGGCGGTCGCATAGACGTCGAACAAGGTGACGTAGTCGTCCTTCACTTTGTGAAGGATGATGATGTATTTGACCAGATCGGTATACGACTGCTGCCAGAAGGGCTCCTTGCCGCGTCCCCAGAGATTGGTTAACAGCGATGCGATGTTATAGGCCAGCGCATACGCATCGAGGTCGTTATGCAGTGGGTTGTAGCGCCACTTTGAACTGAGGCTGATCTCAACGTAATCGCCGGCACGGCCACAATTGTCTAATACTGCGGCGAGTTGCCGGCAAAGGTCGCCTTTCACTTCCAACAGCAATCCAGAGAGTCTTTGTTGTGGGTCGCTGGCTTGGTAAGAAAAAAGCTGGCGCATGGCCGGCAGTATGAGCGCCTGGGTTTTACCGGAACCAATCGAGCCGAATACTGCAATACCGGTGTAAAGCCCTCGCTCGGGAATCGACAACCACTTCGGCTGTGCGGAGGGTATGGGCCGCAGCTCATCGTGGACTTCGCCGAGAATCACAAACAGCTCATTACGATTGACGTCGTCTGGATATGGAGGCAGCTGTCCGGCCTGCGCGCTAGCCTCCATTTCGCTTAGATGGATATAACCGAGGGATGCGATCGAGGACAGCAGCAGAAACGGAGTCGTGAAGAGAAATCCGATGTAACTCAAGCGTAGGAACAAGTAGAACGGCTGGCGCTGAACCTCTACGTAGCGCAAAAATACGTTCTGTTCCGGAAATGGCATCGTGAGCCAGAGCGCCACACCGATCGCCAAGCTCAAGACGCACACTGCGAACGGTCGTTGCTCGACGAACGCTCTGATGAGCCGCTTCATACGCTAGCGCCCGCTGGCTGCCATTGGGAGTGACTGGCGCTCGCCTTCAACTGTCTTCTTTCCCAAGGTCCTGACGGCGCTGCTATCCATACTAGTGGTTGCCTGCTGGCGAACGGACAGCCGATACAATTGGAAATCTACCTCCTGGCTGAGCGCATACCGTAGTAGCTCGGCGATGATTTCGTTCTTGTCGCGGTTCGACCACTTCACAAGCAAGTTCACATCTTCTACCAGCGCTGTATCAATCCTTGCCTGAAGCAGTTTGCGGTCTGAATTGGTGTTGTTGCGAACGATCTTGAAGCGTGACATCTGAAGCTCCTCCTTATTATTAAGAGATCCATTTCACAGCGAATACTTCTGCCCTGTCTGATCGCATACTCTGGCTCTGTCGTTTTCCCATACGAACCTGACGAAAGGGCGGGAACGACCAGCACGAGGCTTCGCTCGTGCGGACAGGTTGAGCAGCCGCGAAACCGGGGTCGTTCCCGCCCTTTCGCGGTTTTGCCTTTGACCCTGGGTTGCGCAGTAAGCCTTTGGTCCGCAACATCTTGAATTGCCTCACAATAGAAAACTCCCTAGACCGCCGCTTCGAGAACCGCGATCGGGACCGGCTTGCCCCGAGTACGGCAACGAAACATCGGAAACGTACTTCGCAACACGGTGGTCGTGAAGGTTCCGGACATCTGTCTGATCCCGCAAACTTCTCGCACTTCCCTCTTCAATTGTTCTGGTCCCTGCAGGCAGGCGACGCGGAATCGATCGTGCTCCGGGCGACAATAGACGCGCTCCCCTTCGCGAAGGATGGCGAGATGTTCCTGCTTAAACCGTGGACTGTTCTCGTCCCAAAGACGTTGTGCTAGGAAGTAGTTGACGAGATGATCGACACCGAAGGGCAGCAACAAATGAGTCTTGGGCAGTTTGATCTCTGGGAAGGCTTTCTCGAAGGCTGCTTGCGCTGATGCGAAGTTTCGCGCGGAAAGAGCAATGTATGCCAGCTCGAATCGATCCAGCTTTCCGAACAAGGGAGCGACATGGGAAAGGTAGCGGGAGAACGCCTTTAACGTAATCGTGCCGTTGTCGAAATACGTAAAACGGAGTCGAGACTTGGCATCGGCCTTCAGAACGAAGACGGGAAAACGCTCGGCGAAATGGACGGCCGGCGAAAGATCCGAGAGCTCAATTCCTTCCTGTTCCATGAAGTAGCCGATCTTCTCGGATGCGAGCGCCAGCAGCGGTTCTTCGAGATGTTCAAGAACGTAGTCGAGAACCATCAGCCTGATTTTGATCTCGTCATCGCCCTTGGCTCTACGATTCTGAGAGTCGGGACATTCCAGCAGTTGATAAATGCGCTTCGACTTCAGGTGATAGACGTAGCGGTGCTGGCCATAGTCGGATCTCTCCAAGTGCCGCCATGCCCTTCCCTTTTCGATGAGCTGGTAGACCAATGCCCCGGGCTTTCTGTTGAGAAATGCGGTGTATTGCCGACCCAAGAAATGGCCAGAAACCCGTCCGACCAGGTACAAGAACGCTGCCTCCCGCGGCGTGTAGCCGAGTCGCGCAACCTCCGGAATGGGATCGAAGGCTGTCATCAGAAGTCGAGGATCTCCGACATGATGTCGTGGTCGTCTTGCACGGCTGCGCCGAGGCGCCCTATATCGCCATTCGGCACGTACATCCGGAAACCGGCGCGCGCCTTGCCGGCGAGGTGACTGTGACGGTACGCAGAAGTCGCTACTTCGATGTCGACCTGGCCGCTGCCGCCGCCGGGGAGGTCGTATTCGATACGAGCATCTGGAACCACGATCTTGTTGTTGATGACGCTGAGATTCAGCTGCTGCGCGACTTCGCTTTTAACGTCAGAAATCTCGCGATCAAGGTTGGCCTTGCGCGCCTGATAGACAGCGCGCTGTACGTTTGCCTTCAGTTCAAAATCGAGCTTTACGCGGGGATTGCGTCCACCTTCGCGTTCGATTTTCGAGAGCTCTTTCAGGTAAGCGCGATAGATTTGTGAGTCGTGCTCAGCTTCTCGGGGCTTCACCAAGCCGGCATAGACGCTTTGTTCCCCCGGGAGCTCGCCGCTCTGCTCGACCAGCTTCCGGGCTGCCTTCGTGAGGGTGACGGCGTCGAATCGGCGAGCGTCTTCTGCCCGGCCATCGCGACGGGCGTGAAGCACGTGAATATCGACCAGTTTGTTCTGCCTGAGATAAGCCAAGTCACGTTTTAGGCGGCCATCTTCACCGTTGTAGAGGAAGCGGGCGAGGTCTGCCACTGCAATGACTCGAAACTTCCCGACTTCGACCAGCAACTTGCGCTCCTCGGGACGAAGCTGGAGACCGACCTCATTCGCTTGCTCCAAATTTCTTTGCTTTCGTCTTTCGGTACGTGCAATGTCTTGTGAGCGTTCATGCGGCTTGGGGGCGGTAGCCCGCTCAACAGGGGGCATGCTGCCTCCCGGGTTGGCCCTTTGCCTTGGGTTGAAGACCGCCCGTGTAGCTTGGTTGCGAAGCTCGAGAATGTGGGCCTCCCGGCTCAGCGGCGTGGCCTCCGCAGCGGGGCGTGACACGTCAGAGAGATCACTGATTGGCTCTCGTTCGAGCGATCGATCCCGCGAATAATCGAGCGGCGATTGGGAGTCCATAGCGCTCTACTCGTTCGCCGCTCGGCAAAATAGTTCCATCTGCCCTGCAGGCGCTTTTTTCGTTTCCCCGGTCGGGCTCGGCTCCACGGAGGCAACTGCCCAGTCTCCTCTGGGATCGATCCTCGTGCGAGTCCCGGAGTTCCGTTTTGGCGCATCCTGCTCTGGGGCCGATTGCGTAATTGGCTGCTTCAAAGCGCTGTGCTGACCAAGGATCTTGCGGGTTTCGTATTCTGCGACCCCGCGAAAGCGATCCATTTCGGCGCGAGCCGCTTCCTTTGACATTCCAAACCGAGAGCCGATCTCGATCACGCGGCCATGGCTCGATCTATCCCTTTCCGGTTCGTCATCAGGGCCGTTGTGCAGTCTCTGTTCGTCAATTCGGGACATTGGTTGCTCCTTATTCCTTATTCCTCGCTAAACTGGGCAGCAATTTCTGCTGAGAGCTCGTGATCGCCATCACGAAGCTGTTTGTCGAAGTGAGCAAGCTTCTGTCCCGCATCTTTGAGCAGCAGTTTGCGTTGGACGTAAATCGCCAGTCCAAAGACATTCAGGAACAGCATGCCGAGATACCAGGCAATTCCTGACCAGTACTCGCGGAAAATCAGGTCGCGCCAGGGCGTCAGAAAGCGGAGCTGGCTCATGGCAAAAAGCAAAACCGCGAGACAAATTACCGAGGCCGACAGAGCTGCGTTGGCAAACATGCATCCTCACTTCTCGAAAGCCTGGTCTTCGCGAAAATAAGTAATGGTGAGACCCAGGGGGTTCACTAGGAGCATTTCGTTGGGGACGTGGTCGCGAAAAACGTACACGACATTGGCTGTCCACAGTTCCCGTTTTAGCTCCGAGTGATCTACCGGGCTCGTAACGATCCGGTAGAACTCGATTCGAGCCCGATATGGCGCGGTCCGTAAATCTTCGATTGCGACATTCTTGACTTCTACATCGGTGTTGGCGGCGCCAGGATCGGCAAGGAAGGTTTCGATGGACTTGGACTTCTTGTTCTGTTCAATAACGGCATTCTGCAGGTCGCCGTTTAGAAAGAGCAGGGCTTTCGTAAAGTCCTTCTGGACGGTATAGCGGTTTCTCGCGTAAAAGAGCTGCGCCCATTGGGATAGGAAGTACCGGTTATCGGCCTCCTGAGGCTGATAGGCGAAGCTGGAGTAGCTCACGGCTTCGGCTTTGCCGACATCGTTGATTCGGATGATGACGGGTTTGGTTTCGCGCAGCGCGGCGTTCGTACGGACTACCGCATAGGCAAGCCCCAGGGAAACTAAGGCTAGGGCCAACACTGCCGTTTTCAGGTAAGAATTCAGCACCAGTGGCTCGGCGTAGATTTCCAAGAAACGCCTGCGACCGGCGAGCTCCGATGAATCCAGCCTGCCAATTACCAGCTCTCTTGCTTCAGTCATCTCGTTTACCCCAGAGGCGATGCCGCGATGCCGGCACGGCCGCTCACGATGGCGCTAGTGAGTTCGGGAATCTTGACAAGTCCATAGATTGAAACTGCAAGAGTGACGATCAGGGCCGGCATTAAGACGTACGCATTGGAAATGGTGAGTGGACCAATGACGCCGAGCAGTCCAAGCAGGATCTTTGCGACAATAAAAATGAACGCGTTCGCGACAACTTGATAAAGTGCGAACCCAAGAAACGCTCGAAACCAACCCCAGAAGATCCAGTCCAGTTTTCCGACAACAAAGAATGGAATGAAGAGCGGACCAAGCAAAACACATACTGCGGTGGCGATGAATCCGTACGCAATAACAGCGAGAGCCACTCCCTGCGTGACGGCTAGAACCGTATAAACAAAGAAGTAAGTCAGTTCCTCATGGAAGCTGAACACGCCAGGCGGATCTCCCAGCTGTTGTTCAGCCGTTGAAATCGCGCTTGAGATTTCCTCGGCCTGATTGCCGCCGATCTGACCGGAGATGTAGCTCGATTGTTTCGTCACTAATTCGCTGAAACTTGATCCAATGCCGGGCAGGGGATTTGTGTAATACGTCAGCATGGCAAAACCAAAGGCGATCATGAGGAGCATGTCGGCGAACTTCGCGAAGTTGAAGCCTTCGCCGCCCTGGGCGC